>Ga0126381_100008736_pt1 | contig 11331 bp, 7 predicted proteins | sample PanSoiMetPlot_28_FD_96465 | JGI IMG/M metagenome (GOLD analysis project Ga0126381, IMG submission 96465) | Tropical forest soil microbial communities from Panama - MetaG Plot_28 | ecosystem: Environmental > Terrestrial > Soil > Tropical forest > Bulk soil | place: Panama | collected 2016-02-17 | reverse complement strand
GACGACTCCACCGAGTTCGGGGAAATCGTCGGTGACGAGGATGCACAGACTCCGTTCGAGCTCTTGCGAGACAAGAACTTGCGCGATGAGGTCAGTGAACTCCTGGAAGTTTTGGACGACCGCGAACGGAAGATCATTTTCCAGCGATTCGGTCTCGACGGTGGAAAACCGAAGACCCTCGAGGAAGTTGGCAAGAAATTCGGGGTTACCCGGGAAAGAATTCGGCAGCTGCAAAACATCGCTTTGGCGAAATTGCGGCGGGCGCTAAGCAAGAAAGAAAAGCCGATCGAGATCCCGCAGGAGATCTTCGAGTTCAACTGATCGAAAGGTTTTGAACAGGAGCTAAGGAAGGTAACGGAGAGAAATTCTCTGTTTGCTTCTCAAATGAAGTTTTTATTAGACCGACCGGGGTTTTGCCTGGCCGGTCTAATTATTTTCAGGACGCTAGCGCCTAGCCTGGAGGGAAGCCTTACCCGCGTCCTCCCGCCCCTGGATTGTGACTCCTGGCTCCCTTATACAGCCGGCTTTTTGCAATTATCTAAATTGTCTGATACAGCGGCTTGACATACAACGGCTTGTCCATTAGCTGTCTCCTCCCATTCAATTTCAGCAGGAGCTACGCATGGCAGTCACTGAAGTTATTCTCAAAGAAAATATTCCTGGTCTTGGCGCCGAAGCCGATGTGGTCAAGGTGCGCCGGGGATTCGCTCGGAACTTCCTGGTTCCTCAAGGCAAAGCCTACGAAGTGACTCCCGGCAACCTCAAGCGTCTGAACCTGTTAAAGACCAAGCGAGCAGAGCGAGAAGCGCGTGAACTAAACGAAGCCGAAGAACTCGCTCGCAAGATCAATAAGGTTAAGCTCGACTTCATTCTGGAAACCGGCGAGACCGGGAAAGCCTTTGGCTCGGTTACTGCAAAAGACATTGAAGACAAGCTCCTTGCGGAAACCGAGATTAAAGTCGATCGCCATCGGATTCGCATTGAACGGCCTATCAAAGAAAGCGGCGAGATCGAAGTTCCGATTCAGCTGCACGCCGATGTTACCGCTACCTTAAAGATCGAAGTTAAGGCCCACACGCCTGCCCCGAAGGAACCAGAACCCGAAGCTAAGGACAGCAAGCTAAAGACCCGTAAGCGCACGAAGACGACTGCGAATTAAGAATGCCGAAAGGTTCTCAAGGTTTGACCAAATCTCTTGAGAGGCCCTTGAGTGAACAGGGCGCGGCGCGCAGGGACAGCGGGAAAAGTTATTCACAAACTCTTCACAGCGTATCCCCTAGCAAGGACGCTCCCAGGTCCCTACCATTCAGCAGCGACGCCGAGAAAGGTGTCCTGTGTTCCATGTTGTTGTCCCCACGGGACGTGAGCGACCTTTGCGTCCTCCGTTTGCAGCCGCCTGCCTTCTACGCTCCCGCCCATCAGATCATTTACGAGTTGGTGCTGGAGTTCACCGATAAAAGCAAGCCGATCGATTTTATCACCCTCAAGCAGACGCTACAGGACCGGGCACAGCTGGAAGAAGTCGGTGGTATTGAGTTCTTAAACGAGCTCTATGGCTTTGTCCCGACAGCGGCGAACGCAGCTTACTACATCGATATCGTTCGGGAGAAGTACCTGCTCAGACGACTGATTCTAACCTGCGACGGCCTTAGCGGCCGGTCATACGAGGAGCAGGAAAACGTCGAGCCGCTATTGGATGACGCTGAACGCGAGATTCTCCAAATCCGAGGCGACTATATTAGAGTCGATGTCGTCCCCACCAAAGAATTGGTGATTAAGGCGATCGAACAAATTGAGCATCTCTACGAGAATCGCGGGGCGGTGACCGGGTTGCCGACCGGATTCATAGAACTGGACCGGATGACCAGCGGACTGCATCCGGCCGAAATGATCGTGATTGCGGCGCGGCCCAGCATGGGGAAAACCGCGTTTGCCATGAACGTCGCCGAGCATGTCTCTTTGGATGTTGGCAAGCCGGTTGGGGTTTTCAGCCTCGAGATGAGCAGCCAACAACTCGTTCAGCGGTTGTTGTGTTCGCGGGCCAAGGTCGATCTTCAGAAAGTCAGAAACGGGTTCCTTTCCGAACGTGACTTTCCCAGTTTGACGACGGCGGCATCGCATTTGGCAGGTGCGAATCTGTTCATCGACGACACCCCTGGCCTTTCTATCTCTGAGCTTCGGGCTAAGGCGCGCCGGTTAAAAGCAAATAACAAAATCGAGCTGCTGGTGATTGATTACCTTCAGCTGTTGCGATCCACGACCCGACGAGCCCAAGACAATCGTCAGTTGGAAATCTCCGAGATCTCCGGCGGCATCAAAGCTTTGGCGAAAGAGCTCGAGATTCCCGTGATTGTGGTTGCGCAGTTAAACCGGCAACCTGACGCGCGAGCGAAGGGTGACGCCCCTGGACGTCCAAGGTTAAGCGACCTGCGTGAGTCCGGGTCCATCGAACAAGATGCCGACGTTGTGGGCTTGTTGGTACGGCCTGAATACTACGCGACCGATGAGGAGGAAAAGGAGCGGAGTGCCGGGGAGGCAGAACTCATCATCGCAAAACAACGAAACGGTCCGACCGGAGAGGTCCCCTTGACGTTCCGCAAGGAATACACGCGGTTTGAAAACCGCGCAAAAGAGCAGGCGGCGTAGCAGGGCGTTTCGGTGTTGGTGGGGCGAGGCTCCCGCGCGTTCGAACAATCGAAGTGGATCGGCAGATGATCTTGCGCACACGGCGCTAATAGACCTGAAAGCGCGCCGGGCCGTGGTCCTGCGCTATGCCACGGCTCCGACTTCGCTAAGTGCTTCATTTTAAGGAGCCATTAGACACCCGGAGCTATGTCGGACAAGTCGGCGCGTCTTTAGGCCTATCGGCATCATTCGGGACAAAGCAAACCAGGTTCTCCGGCCCAATCGTCAGTTCGTTCGGGAGCCTCGCTCCACCATTTTGCTCCCCGCTTTAAAAATATTTCCACTGCACTCCAGCCTCGTAGGTCTGGCCGTAATATTCGCGCTGGATAGGGCGGTTTGGTGTGCCCTCATACACCCGGAACGGAGCATCAGTCAGATTTTTCGCGTGAAAATAGATGGCCAGGCCGCTGTGAAACTCATAACTGACAGACAGATCGAGCGCGAAGTGCTTATCGTAATATTGGTCGGTCTGAGGGGAGCTACCCGCGGCAGCAAGATTCCGATCAATAAAATTCCCGGCTAAAGAGAATTTAAATCCGTAACCGGCATAGAACAGACCCACGTTGCAAAGGTTCCGCGCCGTATAAGGCAAAGGAGCAAAATAGCCGGGATGAATGCTGCCGTTACTATCAGTGTAGGTGTAATTGGCCGCAACGCCCAAACCTGATAGAGGTCCAGGCAATTCAACGAATTGCTGCTGATAATTCAATTCGATCCCCCGCGAATAACCGCTTCCGCCGTTTAAGAACGTAGACTCGGTATAGAAGGTACCGTCGAGCGGAACAATCACCGAGCGCTGAAAGATGTAGTTCGCAATCTGCTTATCGAATAGACCAATCGAGAAGTACGAACTTTTCATCGGATAGTAATCGAGGGCGAGATCGAAGCTGTTGTCGGTCGTTGGCCTGAGAGCCGGGTTTCCCGTGGTAATCGTGCGATCAACTGAATTCACGATCGTGGATGCAGTTATCTGGCCGAAAGTCGGACGTCCAATGGCGGTTGAGTAGGAAAACCGCGCCTGCAGCGTGTCATTGATCTTGTACAGCGCCTGAAAATCCGGAAACACATTTGAATAGTTGCTGTTTCGATCAACAAAGCGGTACGAAGCCGGGTCGCTAGGGTTGGTCCCTGGGCTATTGGCAAACGCTCCATAGACAGCCTGCGTGGCCTCGATTCTGAAGCCTCCAAGGATGTTGAGGCGCCCGAAAGTGACATCACCCTCAGCGTAACCGGCATAAATATTTTCACTGTCGTTGTAATAGGCTTGAAGAGATGTGACCTCGTCAGCAGTTGCGTTACGAACGAAGTAATTTTGATGCGCCGCAAAGAAGGATTCCCACTTTGGCAGGCTAGGCGAAAAGCCTAGACCATAAAATCCGTTGTAGTCGCTTTGAAAGGTGCCGCCGGCAACATCTGCCAAAGTCAAATTACCGGTTCCGTTGATGGCTGGGCCTGTATAGCTCGAGTAAGTCTCCGGGTCATCATAACGGTCCTTATTCTTGAACCGTAGATCTGTCCCGAACTTGAGGGCCGCCGAAAAACCGCCTAGCTCGAAAGGGATCGTCGCATTAATCACGCCCGCGACTTCCGAATCCGTGCTGCCATTGCGGTCAATTTTCAAACCGCTGAACTTATAAAGATTGGGATCGTACGGATTGGAATTACCCGGGGCGCCCTGCAGGTCAATGGTTGGCTGGTTAGCTGTACCCAAGAGGCGATAAGAGATGGTCTGATCTGGGGCCGTGGTGAAATTCAGTGTCGTGTCTTGAGGTACCCGGCTATAGCCCTCAGCGAAGGAGCCACGAAAATCGAGAATTACCGGTCCTAAGACCACACGGCCGCCGCCCTGCACGAGCTGATTGTCATGAAATTCACCGTTCTTGTAGCGCAGGCTCGATTGAAGTTCCCCTTGCGTGGTTTTGAAATATCCATTTTGATCGGGCGTCGTCGCCCCGCTTCCCGCGGTCAAATTCAGCAAGCTTAGCCCGTAGCGAATGTCATCCTCGATATAGCCTCCATCGGTATAACTCACGTAGAGCTGGGCGTTATCGTTCGGACGATAATCAAAGGTAAAACCGTATCCGAAGGTGCGGCGATGGAAAATGAAATTGTAGAAGTCGAGCTCTTTGGCCACTTTCTGGACGTAGGTTTCAGGGGTGGCATCGTCATAGGTCACTTGGAAATTATCGACCGCCCGGTGATCGTCGTAGTAGGTGAACGTCCCAAGGATACCGAACGGGCGCGAAGAGCCCCATTCCTGAAGACCAGACGGCGGAGTTTTGCCATCGCTGAGATCGTTGGGTTCACCTCCGCTGCTCGCCCCCTGTGACGCACTGAACGGATTGCCGCCTGGACCAAAGCCAAACGTGGCGCCCACGGTAATGGACGCGTCGATCATGGGACGTCCGGGATCGAGCGAATAGAAGCCTGAGCCCATGTGTCCTTCTAAAATCGGAGTAGAAGAATCGAACGCGCTCTTGGGAGTGAGTTCGATTGTGCCGCCCAAAGCTTCCGCATCTTGTTCGGGCGTGTTGGACTGAGTCAGGATGACTTGGCTTACTAGACCGGATGGGATCTGGTTCATAGAAACGTGCCGTCCGGTCGAGTCGGTTGCAGGTAAAAGTACCCCATTGAATGTAACTCCGACTAGATTCGGATCGATGCCGCGCACCGACAGATAAAGGCTCTCGCCCTGATTATATTGGACACCAACACCGGGCAAACGCCGGATAGTATCGCCTAAGGTTATGTCGGGATACCGCGAAATTTGTTGCTGAGATTCTACTGTCTCTAGGTTGGCCGCCTGTTCGGTAATTTGTTGCGCAATAGTCTCAGTCTCAGAGTGCGGATTGGTTCCGGTGACAACGATCGGGTTGAGTGAATTCGCGTCGGCCGCCGGCGAAGGATTCGCAGCTGGAAAACTTTGTTGAGCAGAAAGCGAACTGGCAAAGAAGCACCAAGCGAAGAGCCAGGGTAGAACAAAGAACGAATTGAAAAGGCGAAAGCGCATAGGCGACAGACCAGAATGCTTTTCGAAGGGCGGGCCATAGTTCCTGCAGGGTGCACGCCTTGTAAAACAGCATAATGTGACAATATCGTCAGAATGATGCCAGCAATGTTACCAATTCGTCACACTTTGCTTTTTGGCTTCTGAAGGTTGCTCCCTATGGTTCTAAAACCATGAGAGCGACTTGCCGCCGCCCAATCGCTTCCCATGTCCGGAAAAGGTCGGCATCAACGTCGAGAAGGTCCCCCAGCAGTCGCTGGAAGTAACGAGCGAGGGTTTTTCATGGCCGGAGATTTTCACGGAGGGAAACGGCTTCGGGCATCGCTTTACTACTCTGGCTCCGCGGTTGTCGCCCAATCGCTGCGTTTGACCGGAGCTTTCGTAACCACCGCGCGAATCGGGAAAGACGACTTCGCGATCTATGCGAGCGCCCTCATGCTTGCGGGTTTCTGCAACATGCTGCGCGACCTCGGCCAGGATCCCGCTTTGATCAGCTTACCGGTGTTAAGAAGGGGCTTTATCCGATGCCACCTAATAATGAGCACCGGCTTGGGAATTTTAGCGGCCATTGTCCTCACCTTTTTGGTCTGGTGCACACCTTGGTTTGGGGATCTGCGGCCGGTGTACGCCATGTTGCCGGCGATTGTTCTGATTGAGGCCGGCTATCACACCGCTCAAATCGTTTGCCTCCGCCGATTCAGGTTTGCTGCCATCGCCGGCACCGAGTTAGTGGCGGTTACATTTTGGCTGATAACCGCTTTTCTCACGATTCGTTGGTTGCCTGGCGTTTGGTGTTTGTTGAGCGCAGCTTTGGTCGAATTGTCTTGCCGGGGAATCGGCCTCTGCATGGCCGCTTGGCCTGACCTTGGGCCTGCGCGTATCCGTTGGGCTGCGGTTCGTTACTTTCTTCGCTACAGCAAGTTTTTGACGGTGCAGTCTTGGATTCAGCATTGGGCCGAACACGTTGATGTTTTGTTGTTACGTGTATTTGGCGACTCGAAAGAACTGGGAGTCTATGCCCAGATGCAGCAGATAGTCGGCGTTAGCTTTTCGCTGAGCGTACGTTCCTTGGATCAAGTCGCCAATGCAGCTTACAACTCGGATCAGCGTAACCCGGCTGCCTTAAGGCGCTCAGTTTTGGTATTTGGAACGCTTATGCTCGGAGCCTCGGCCGTCGCTTTGACCATCATTTACCTATTCGCAAACCTGTTCGGCGCGACGCTACTGGGCGTGAACTGGAGAGAGAACATTCTGGGCTTATGGTGGTGGGCAGTGCCGTTGTGCCTTATCCGGCCCTTGCTGTGGAATTTCTTCATTTCTTTCGAATCGACGAGCCGGCCTTCGTTGCTACTCTCCTCGGTTGTTACCTATACACTCCTATCCATGCTCCTTGGAATTCTGTTCATAGTTCCCTTCGGTGTCCGCGGTCTATATATTGGGCTCGCTGCAGGCCAGCTAGTGACAGTGATCCTTCAAAGCAGGTGGTCGAAAGAGCTCGACACATCCTACGGAAAAGTAATTTCGCGGGTAGCAGAAGAAACAGCGGTATGATTTCAATGAATTCAGGAGTCTTCATCGGTGCGACCTTAAGTTCCGGGATCGAATTTCTCGAGATTGTAGCGATTGCTTACGCCCTTAGCAGCACGGGCTTTCGCCGAGAAGCTTTGCTCGGGAGCATAGCCGGCATTGTCGGAGTAGCTATCGCTGGCGCCCTGTTAGGTCCTGCGCTGGTCCTATTTCCTTTGCGCTGGCTTCAGATCGCGGCCGGTCTGGTTCTGATCTACTTCGGGTGGAAATGGACCAAGAAATCAATCGTGCGCCAAGCGGCCGGGAAACGCGCCGGTTGGATCGACAACCCTCTTAGAAACAAGGCTGTGGAAACGAGTCCTTCTCAGGCCGGCTTCAGCTACCTCAACTTTGTGGTGATGACAAAGTGCGCCGCCTTGGAAACATTTGAAGTTGCGTTAATCGTGATCACGATTGGCCTTAGCTCGAGGTCTTGGTTAGAGGCGTTAAGCGGTGCGTCGATCGCTCTGGCGATAACGGTGGGACTAGTCATTTCGTTGCATGGTTATTTGCGTCGATTGCCCGATGTCTTTCTCAAGCTGGGCGCGGGGCTCATGCTGCTCACCTTAGGAACGTTCTGGATGTTGGAAGGTGTAGGCCTCAAATGGCCATTAGGAGAATTGTCGGCGCTACCACTCTTTTGTCTCTTTTTGCTTTCCAGTTGGGTCACGATTCTCGTCATCAGTAAACAGAATTTGAACCGAAGCGTTGGTCGTTGAGGCACCTCTGAAGCACCTGGAGGGGAGCCAGACTTCCTGACCCAGTTCCGTAGGAGCAAAATCTTTATAGCTTCGATCAAATAAAAACGTGTTTAGCTCCGTTAGGAGCGGCATTTGGTCTTGGGCGGGATCAGCGTAAACGAATTTCTTGTTTATATGTCGCTCCTAACGGAGCTGGGCACGTTTTTTTTGGCATTGTATCTATAAAGATTTCGCTCCTACGGAGCTAGGTCAGGAGTTCGTCGCCGCCATTCATCTTTTCGATGAGTGTCTGGCACCCCTCCGGGCACCGGGCCGCTCGATCGCACCGCAACTGTGCTCGGACAGAGCGAAGCTTTATTCAGAAATAACCACACCCGGAACCGGCTGCCTTTCCATCTCTTTCACACCGAGAGGTATCGGAAAAACGAGTGTAACCAAGGTCCCCTTCCCCAGCTCACTTTCAATCGTTACCGTTCCGCCGTGTAAATCCACAATGGATTTCACAATCGCTAAACCCAGACCTGTGCCTGCTGTCGCAGCGGCGCGCGAGGCATCCACTCGATAGAAACGATCAAACAGCCGGGGGAGATGTTCCGGCGAAATGCCTACCCCATCATCTTTGATCAAGATTTTTACGGCGTCGTGTGCGGCAGTCACTTCGACAATAACGTTTCCGCCGGGAGGCGTGTGTTTGAGAGCATTGGAGACAACATTGCTAATCGCGCGCCGGAACAGCGTGCTGTCCGCAAAAAGCCTGGCGTCGCCAGAGAAACTCAAAGTAACTTCTGATTCTGTGGCTTGAAGCTCGTGAAACGAAAGGAGTTGGGCCAGCTCGTTCGCGACACGGAACCAAGACTTTTGCAAAGATAGATCAGCGTTCTCTGCTCGAGCCAGAAACAGCAGGCTATCGATTAACTCAGCCAAGCGATGATACTCCTCGAGACTCGAGGCGATCACATTCGCATACTCTTTCGAGGTTCGTTCCCGCGTCAAGGCCACCTCAGCTTCTCCCATCAGATTGTTAATCGGGGTGCGAAGTTCGTGGGCGATGTCGGCTGAGAATTGCGAGAGCCGCTGAAAAGAGTCTTCCAGACGCTGAAGCATAGCATCAAACTCCGCGGCCAAGCCGGCAAGCTCGCGCGGCCAAGCCATAGATCCTACTCTTTCCGCCAAGTCGCTGGCTGTAATTCGATGCGCCGCCGCAGAGATGTCTTTGATTGGCCGGATTCCTTGCCGAGCCACATAGGTGCCAGCGACGGCTGATACTAGCGATCCCCCGATCAAAACCAGTAGCAGTTTATCCCGGTAATCGCGCAGGAAATTTTGTTCGGTGGTGATGTCAAGAGCGACCGTGTAGATGAAGCGTTGCGATGCACTCGCCGCGGATTTCTCGGAGCCGCCGCTGGTCATCCAGGCACTGCCTATCAGAAGTGTTCTTCCCGGCGCCGAGTGAACTTCTTCAGTCTCACCAATGGACCGATTCTCGGCTGCAGGTGACGGGCATCGGGATAATTCAGGAATCACGTCTTGAGCACCCGGTGATTGAATCACCAGCGTCCCATTGTCCCGAAGCAATCGGCTATAGTAAACGCTCTGGCGGCGTGCCGTACTCTCCCATTGCACCTCTTCCTCCAAAGCCTCTTGATCATTCGGCCGTTCGCGTAGGATTTCGCGCATCACCGAAATTTTGTCGGCCAGCGTATTTCGAGCGTCGATCTTGAGACTTTGTTTTAAGGACCAAAAAAGAAAAGCGCCGAGCAAAGACAGAACCACGATAGTGATAACCGCATACGAAGCGGAAAGACGGAACACCATCGACCAGGAACGTCTCGGTCCAATCATCTTATTATCTGAATTACCAGAAGGACACAGAACGGTATAGCCGCAACCAAACCGTCGAAAATCTCACGCAAAGGCGCAAAGACGCAAAGGTTATGACCATGCAGGGCCGACCGTTTTCGATCTCGAGGCGATGGATTGGGCTGACCAGCATCTGAGGCCATGCCACGATGAAACCCACTTGTTAACAACTATTGCCCCTGATCCCCTCGTGCCTCGCGCGAGATTCCCATCTTTCTTAGCCTTTGCGCCTTTGCGTGAGTTTATTCTTCGTTTCTTCCCTCAGCGTTCTCCCAGCACATAGCCGACCCCGTACACTGAATGAATTAGAGGTTTGTCGAACGGGTAGTCGATTTTCCGGCGCAATCGACGAACGGCTACATCAACGACATTGGAATCGCTGGCGGAGTCCATGTTCCACACTTCCTTCGCAATTAGCTTGCGTCCAACTACTTCGTTCGGTGTCCGTGCCAGCAACAGCAACAGCGCGAACTCTTTTGGAGTAAGGTCAATGGGTTGGTTACGGCGAACCACTCTGTGCCGAATCAGGTCCAATTCCAGGTCCGCAATCCGGAGACTAGTCGGAGTCGTATCCCGGCCCCGACGAAGGACCGTCCTGATCCGCGCCATTAACTCTGAAAACGCGAACGGCTTTACTAAGTAATCGTCAGCGCCCAGATCCAGACCTCTGATCCTTTCGCCCAAACTGTCACGTGCTGTCAGAAAGATTACCGGCGTCGGTATGCCGTTGGCCCGCATCTGCCGAATGATACTCCAGCCGTCGATCCCGGGAAGTAGAACATCCAAAAGGACGATATCGTAGCGCTTTTCGCGCAAAAATCCCCAAGCGATCTTGCCGTCGTTCGCGATATCCACAGCCCATCCGTTCTCGGACAGTCCATTGGAAAGGAAAGTTGCGGCTTTCGATTCGTCTTCAACAACGAGGGCCTGCATACCATCCATGCGTTAATAAAAGGGAGATAGCAGAAGCACAGCACGTTGTAAAACCGGACGACCGGAGGCTCGGGCTTTTTATCCTCGCGCATGGCGATCAAAGGCGCGCGCAACAAATGTGACGCACCTGTCATGTTTCCAAGGATGAACGAACCTTTGTGACCGAAAAGTAACACGTCGATGAGCATCGGTCGACGGGCTACCTCGTCGGTGCGTATGTCAAGCAAGGGGCTGTGATCTCGACTCCCTACACCAGCCAGAACATGCTGGCCACCATCGAAGCGGTTCTCAGCCTCGACCAGGAGGACATTCTGACCGCTTCGGAGGCGCCGATGCTCGATTGCTTCGACATTAATCAGAGCCATTGGACCTTCAAAGCGGTTCCGTCATCCTACCTCTACAATACCCAGTTGCCGTTGCCTCCGCGCACCGCGAAGGCTGGTCCAGTTCTGAAGCCGACTCACGATGCTCAGTACTGGGCAGAGGTCACGAAGGAATTCGACTTCACCCGGGAAGACAACCTGAAAGATCCGAATAAGTTCAACCGGATCATTTGGGAAGGTCTGCACGGCAAGAGCG
>Ga0126381_100008735_pt1 | contig 11332 bp, 12 predicted proteins | sample PanSoiMetPlot_28_FD_96465 | JGI IMG/M metagenome (GOLD analysis project Ga0126381, IMG submission 96465) | Tropical forest soil microbial communities from Panama - MetaG Plot_28 | ecosystem: Environmental > Terrestrial > Soil > Tropical forest > Bulk soil | place: Panama | collected 2016-02-17 | reverse complement strand
GAAGTTTTACTGGCGGACAAGCTGGACGGAGCCCTTCCGTCTTCCAGTCTGACTGCCTTTGAAGCTCACGCGAATTCCTGCGCGGCCTGCACGGCGCTGATGAACGACGCCCGAGAGGCTGTGGCCTTTATCGAACGCGTTCCGCGTGTGGAGGCTCCGCCGCAGCTGCTGACCAAGCTGCTGTTCGAAGTTTCGGCGGGGCCCAGTCAGAAGCTGGTGAAGCCGTCGTGGATGCGGCGGATCTTCGGAGCGAGGATTGAAGGCTGGCTGGAGCCGATATTCCAGCCGAAGTTTGCGATGGGAATGGCGATGACGGTGTTGTCTTTCGCGATGCTCGGACGAATTACCGGAATTCAGGTGCGGCAATTGAAGCCGTCCGATTTAGATCCGGTGAGCGTTTGGATGGCGGCGGAGGACAAGGCGCACCGGCTGTGGGAGCGAGGCGTAAAGAGCTACGAGAACCTCAAGCTGGTGTACGTGATTCAATCGACGCTGAAGGAATGGCGCGATGAGGACCCGAACGCTGCTCCCGACAATACAGGCGCGACGCAACAGACGCGGCCTGAGGGGACGGGCGGCCAGAAGCCGTCCGAGGGGAAAAGGTAAAGCCAGATGAGCTCGAGTCCGCAGATCTTAGGTTATTGCCGCGCGTGCGGTAAGGCGCTCGATGAAGCGAACCTCGTCAACGCGCATGGAACGATTTATTGTAAGGAGCACGCTCCGACCGTGTCCGAATCGACTACAGCCCCTCCGCCGTTTGGAGCTTCGCCCTATACGGCGTCGTATGCGGCTTCCGGGTATACTCAAGCCTCTCCTTATAGCACCCCTCCTCCTCCACTGGGATCGGTGAACGTTCCGCATCCGGAAGTCTCTCCCGGGCTGGCGTTTCTGCTCGGAATGATTCCCGGTGTGGGGGCGATTTATAACGGGCAGTACGCCAAGGGTCTCATCCATGTGGTGATTCTCGGCCTGATGATTTCGATTATCAGTAGTGGATCTTCCAGCGGCCTGGAGCCGCTGATGGGTATGATGATTGCCGCATTCTGGGCGTATATGTGCTTCGAGGCCTATCACACGGCGAAGCAGCGTCGCATGGGGCTGGCGCCCGATGAGTTCTCCAGTATTTTTCCGGTGAAGGGCGGCAAGAGATTTCCCGCGGCGCCCGTTCTTCTCATTGTTTTCGGCGTGGTGTTCCTGTTGAACAACCTGGAGTGGTTTGAACTTCGGAGAGCTTTGAAATATTGGCCTGTGTTTCTGATCGGGCTGGGTATTTACCTGTTGTATGCCCGCTATTCGAGCTCGTCTTCGTCGGGTTCTTCGGCGGGCGCTTCATCGGGTGTGGACCCGAGGAACTAAGGGAACGGCGTCCATCATGAATCCTCCTCCCATGCCCCCGTTCGCCAAGCCGACTTTGGCCGGCGCCGTGAGAGGGCCACTACTTTTAATCACGCTTGGAGTGCTGCTTGCCATCGATCACTCAGGCGGTCAGAGTTTTTGGCGAACCTGGCCCGTGCTGTTGATCGTATACGGAATTACGAAGTTAGTTGAGTTTAGGGGTTGGAGATAGGTTCGGAATGAGTGCACGGGCGGAGTGCTCTGTGCGCGGGAATTGACAAAGAGGAATATGAGAAGAGGTTCGCTATTTGCGCCGCTGTTGCTGATCGGGTTGGGCGCTTTGTTTCTGGCAAGGAACGTTCTGCCGGACCTGCCGCTGATCGATTATCTGGCGAAGTACTGGCCGTTCCTTCTTATCATTTGGGGAACTCTTCGATTGCTCGAGGTGGTTTACTGGCATTCGACCGGTAAACCTCTACCCGCTGCTGGGATCTCGGGCGGTGAATGGACCCTGGTGTTCTTTCTCGTGATCTTCGGCGTGAGTCTGCATGCGGCCCGCGGTTTTTACAACTGGCTTCCGCGCGAGCGGCTAACGTTCGGCGGGCTCGATATGTTCGGCGAGTCGTTCGATTATCCGATCAATGCCGAGAAGCCGGCTTCGAAAACTGTGAAGATTACGTTGGAAGCATTTCGCGGGAATGCGCACATTGTAGGCGCTGATGTTCAGACGGTAAAAGTGGTTGGGCACTCTTCCATTCGCAGCCTGGAGCAGGACGGCGCGAATCGCGCGAACGATGCGGCGGTATATGAAATTACCGGTGAGCCCGATCAGTTGACGTTGCGCGCCAATCAGGACCGCTTCAATGGTCCTCAGAGAATCACGGCGGAATTGGAGATTACGGTTCCAAAAGGCGCTTCGATCGACGCGCGTGGGCGCAACGGCGATTTCGACATCAACAATATCGACGGCTCGGTGGACATTAATTCGGACAACGCGGGAGTCAGGCTTGAGAATATCGGTGGCGACGCGCGTATTGAACTGCGGCGCTCCGACATTATTCGCGCGATCAACATGAAGGGCGGGGTGCAGTTGAAGGGCCGCGGGGACGACGTCGATCTCGAGAACGTGCAGGGCCAAGTTACGATTAACGGCGCCTATACTGGATCGATTGAATTGCACAATCTGTCGAAGCTTGTGCATTACACTGGCACGCAGACCGAGTATGAGATTGCGCAGATCCCGGGCGAAGTGCGGTCGACACGCGGCGACTTTGTCGGGAACAAACTAGTAGGGCCTATCCGGCTGACGGGCCGCTCGCGCGACGTGCGGATTTCAAATTTCACGAATGCCCTGGACCTCACTATCGATCGCGGCGATATTACACTGCTGCCGGGCGCGGCGCCGCTGCCTCGGATGGACATCCATAGCAAGTCGGGCGATATCGAGCTTGGCTTGCCTGCTGCGTCGAAGTTCGACCTGACGGCGACCACGGGTCGTGGGGAACTTTCCAACGAGTTCGGTTCGCCTCTTTCGACGGATCAGGGCCCGCACGGCGGCGGGACGATCCGCGGCGGCAATGGCGGGCCTGCGGTGAATCTGCATGTCGATCGCGGCGGGATTACGGTTCGTAGGGCTTCGGCGGATGAGGCGGCTTTTGTGCCCCCTCCGATGCCTGACAGGCCGGCAGTTCCGGAAAGGCCGCCTTACGTGGAGTTGCCTCCTCCGGGGCCGGGGGCGACGCGCGTGCCGAGTCCTCCGGCGCCTCCGAAGCCGCTGCAGCGTATCGAGCAGTAATTCTCTGGCTGGACGGCGGATCTCCAGATCCGCGCCGGGACTCCGGTCCCGGCTGCCGTTTACGCAAGAAGTGCAGAGACCGGCCGCGGGACTGGGAAATCCCCCCGTCCCGGAGTTGACTCATCGCTTGTAACTCTTCCCTGACCGATTGCGTCACTGTTGGAGCAGCCACAAGGAGGACTGGAATGAATCCTCGCGTAACGCCACGTTTTGCGGCTGCATTTCTTCTCACATTCTTTAGCGTGACCGCGCTCGCCGAACCCGCATCGGTTAGCGGCAAAGTCCTCGACTCCGAAACGAACGCCGGGCTTCGCAAAGCCTATCTGCGACTCTTCGCGGGCACGAAGGCGTATGCTGCCGTCTCGGACGATTCGGGCAAGTTCTCGTTCGATGGAGTCGAACCTGGAACCTACAATATGGAGGCCGAGCATCAGGGCTATATTGATGGCTCTTATGGAGAATCGGAAAGCCAGTCCGTAAAGATCAAAGTGGATGCCGGGCAATCTCTAAAGGGAATCGATATTCGCCTTACTCCGCAAGGAGCCATCTCCGGACGTGTTGTTAATGAGGAAGGCGATCTCTGGGTTCATGCACGGGTAGATCTTTACCGGTCGGAATGGGTGGCCGGTCGCCGGAAACTGCAAAATTTTAACAGCGAAAGGGTGAATGATCTGGGCGAGTTCCGAATCGGAGAGCTTCCCCCAGGCAGATATTATCTCGCGGTCGAGCCCGACACTTCGTGGGAAATCAGAAATCAACTCAAAGGTAAGGATGTATCTGCGCGCCAACTGACTTGGTATCCAGGCTCTCTCGATGCGGCCGAGGCTTCCCCTATTGTTTTGGCCACGGGCGGCCAGGTATTGAATCTCGAAATCCGAATACGGCGGGGAACCGTGCATCGGGTTCAGGGAACGCTTATCGGGCTGGGAGACATGCCCACTGAGCGGTCGGGCGCGTACTTTGGCGGACAAGGAGTTTTCGCCAGCCCGCTGTCTGAAAACGCCGGAAGCGAAACGAGCGGAACTGTGCGGCCCAACGGAACCTTTGAAATCGAAGGTTTAGCGCCGGGAAATTACGAGATTCGAGTGAACCAGGGATTTCCTCCTTTCCTTGTTGGAAGGACAAAGGTACGGATTGACTCTCGCGATGTCGACGATTTAACGATCCAAGTCACGCCTCCGAAGACCGTAAAAGGTAGGGTTCAATTCGCCGAAGCGAGTTCCTCGGGAGGACCGCCGCTGAAGCTTGATAGACTCTCGGTTCGTCTGGATCCAAACATGGGTCTGCCCGTCTTCGCGACGACCGACGCGAATGGGACATTCGAATTCCCGCGAGTTGGGTCGGACGAATACCAAGTCGTTGTGAACCATGAAGAGGCGGCGGGATCCGGCCGCGGCTACTACCTCAAGCAGATTCGCTATGGCGATGCCATTTCGAACGATGGAACCATTACAATGCCTGCCGCTGGACCCGAGCTACTTATAGTTCTGAGCACGCGCGGCGCTCGCCTGACAGGAACATTGACGGGCGAAGCGGCGCATCCACAAGTCGTGCTGATACCGGCTGCAGGTCAGCCCCGCTTAGGGACTTTCGACCAGACGCATCAGTTCCTGTTCCAGGACATCCCGCCGGGCGCCTATAAACTCTACGCGTTCGACGGAGTTCCCGGAGGAGCCTGGGAGGATGCCGAGTTTATGAAGGAAGTGGGTTCTTCGGCTACCGATCTCAACCTGGGGGAAGGCGACGTGAAGAGCGTTGAGATTCCCGTCTTTCCAAAAGCGGACATGGCGCGCATTGTCAAGAAGCTCGGCATGGAATAGTTGTAAATGCTATGTAGTGCAGGCTGGTAGCCTGCGGCGGGTTGGCAACCCGCCTCTCTCTCCAGTAACCCATCGCACAACGGACGCGGCGGCAGGGCTTCCGGTACTCATGTGGATCCGCCGCGTCCTGCGCTGAAGCGTTACCAGACTCTTTGAGAAGGCGGATCGCCAATCCGCCGCAGGATGCCATCCTGCACTACATGGCTTGAACGTGTCGAGCGCGCGCGAATTGGGGAGCGGAGATTCCGCGCGGGACTGGAGGAGGCAAAATTCCGTTAGCGTGCCGTAGTGTCGACGATCTGCACTCCTGGGGGCGGAGTGAATTTGAACATTGCGTCTGTAACGGGTGCGTTCTTCTTTTCGCCCGAGAACGTGTACTGGATGACGAAACCTTCCTGGCCTTTCACCGAAAGCTGCTTGATGGTGAAATCGGGGGCGGCCAGGAACGTGACCTCTGTGTAGGGCAGCTTGTCCGATTTCGGGATTGCCGTGATTAGCGCATCCTGACCTTGCATAGTTGTGTGGAACTCGCGGAAATCGTCCTTGAAGTTCAGCTTGCCGAGCAGGAATGCGAGCGGAGCACGGAAGTCGTCGGCTTCTTTTACCTTTCGCCGCTCCGCTTGACCGTCTTCGGGATTGTAATCGTAGATGTACTGGCCATCGGAAATGAATAAACGACCAGCGGGTTCTGTGTATTGCCAGCGCATGCGGCCAGGCTTGCGCAGGAACAGCGTTCCGCTCGCGGCGCGCTTGTGGCCCTTCATCGTATAGGTCTCAGAGAACTGAAGCTCCAGGCTCTGGATGCTGTTGTAGCGGTTCTCGATTCCCTTGAGGGTTTTGTCGAGGTCAAAGGTCTGCGCGAACGCGCTCGGACTTCCGACGAAGCTAAGGAGCCAGACGCTCGCTAATCCAAGAACCGTTCTTCTGCTTGCGATACCGTATGCGGTCATGCAGGCGGTGTGCTCCTTGTTGCCAGAATTCAATTTCCCGGGGCTCGACGCGAAAACCACCCCAATGTATTGGACGCGGTGGACCGGTCTCGGGATACAGTTTGCGGATATCGCGGGCCCTACGTAACAGCTCGGCGCGCGAGGCGATTACTCGGCTTTGTGGCGATGCGACAGCGCTCACGCGATGTTCTGCGGGACGGCGCATGAAATACTTATCCGATTCTTCGGCGCTTACTTTCGCGATTTTGCCGACGATGCGAATCTGGCGGCGCTGTTGCGGCCACCAGAATAGCAACGCGGCTCGCGGATTTTCGGCGATCTCGCGGCCTTTGCGGCTATCGTAATTTGTGTAGAAAACGAATCCGCGCTCGTCGAAGCCGCGCAGCAGAACCATGCGTGAGGAGGGTTGCCCGGCGCGCGATGCGGTCGAAACGCTCATGGCTTCGGGTTCCGGCACACCGGCTTTCGCAGCCGATCGAAACCATGTTTGGAATTGTCGAAGGGGATCCAATTCCCTAGTGTAGAATCCCCGGTAGGGGCACGCATGGAAAAAATCAAAAAGACTGACGCCGAATGGAAAGAGCAGCTCACACCGGAGCAATACTACGTCGCTCGCCAAAAGGGGACCGAACCGGCGTTCACAGGTAAATATTGGGACAACCACGATAAGGGCTTGTACAGATGCTCGTCATGCGGGACGGAGTTATTCCGATCTGAGACGAAGTTCGATTCGGGTACCGGATGGCCCAGTTTTTACATGCCCGTAAGCGCGGAGAATGTTCGAACCGAAAGCGATTCCACCCACGGAATGCAGCGCATCGAAGTATTGTGCGCGAAGTGCGACGCTCATTTGGGACACCTGTTTCCGGATGGGCCTCGGCCGACGGGGATGCGGTTCTGCATGAACTCGGCTTCGCTGGATTTTCAAAAGGACTAGAATATCGAAAGGGAGCGCCACAGGAGGCTGTGGCGCGGATTTCTGAGGAGCGCCGCTTCATGAAGTTCCTGGCAATGGGGTTTGTACTAACGGGGGCATTAGCCTTCGCGCAAGGCGGCGCGGGATTCGGGCGCATGTCGAACCCTTCCGGAATCACGGGCGGCTACTCTACCGGCGGTGCTGGATTTGGACGTTATATATATCCAGGCACGGGCGCGCCGGCTGCAATAAAAGGCCCTGTTCGCCCGATCCCGGTGGCCCCGCGTCCGAACCATCCGATTCACAATCGCGGCGCGATTGTACCTTACCCTGTTTTTTACAGCGGCGGGTATTACCCCTACGATGCTCCCCTTGCGCCGGACGCCGCTTCTGTTCCGCCCGATTACTACAATCCCGGATATCAGCAGCAATCACCCGTGGTGATCATTAACCAGAATTTTCATCCGGACGTGGTGAATCCCGCGATGCGAGATTATTCCAACGTTCCGCTTCCAGAGACACAGCTTCCACCGCCGCCCGATGCTTACCTTCCGCCGCAGGTTCACAATAGCAACGACGATTCACCCACCATCTACCTGATCGCAATGAAGGACAAGTCGATCTTTGCGACGGTCGCGTATTGGGTGGACGGCGAAACGTTAAACTACGTGACTCGCGAGGGGAGCTTGAACCACGTGTCGCTAGGCTTGGTGGATCGCGATTTTTCGAAGCAATTGAACGATGAGCGCAGGGTCGATTTTAAACTGCCCGCTGCAAAATAAAAGCCCGGACTTTCGATCCGGGCTCTTAATCTAAACCTTCCGGGGCCTAACGCTTCTTGGGCGCTTTGCCGCCCTTATCTTCCGTGTAATGCTCCAGGTCGGTATTGCCTTCGATGCAGCCAAACTCCATCTGTTCGTAGGGATGCCCATCGGACATCGTCGTCCCGCGATTTCGGTTGATATTCCACCGGGCGGTCCATGGTTGCGTATAGACGCTGGGATCCGTGATGGTGGCTTCGTAGACGATTGTATTCGCGTCTTGCGGGATAAACTTCTCCGTGACGTGAAGAGCCTCCGTCTTGAAGTTGCCCGACGTATCGAACCACGTCTTCGTATTCTGGTTCGTCGTATCCACGACTAGCGTGTCGCCTTCCCAATGTCCGACCGGGTCACCTTGAAACAGCTTGTATTTCGCGTCAATGTGGGCCCGGCCATCCGTGGGAATGATGCGAACGGTGTGCATGAACTCAGAGAGCTGAACGAAATAGCCGGGCGTCTGAAGGATCTGTACGCCGAACTGGTTTGATTCGCTGTGCGGCACGCCGGATTGATAGCAGTGGAGTTCCGGCTCATCCGCCATGTGGTTGTTCAAAATATCCTGCTGCTTGGCGCGAGCTTCAGCGTTGTAGGGAATCTTTCCATCGGGCGGATCGATGATGCGAATGCCGCCGCCACCACCAAATCCTGTCGACGCCAGCCCACCGCCACCTCCTCCGCGCGCGGGAGCGGGTGCTGCTTGCGGAGCGGGTGCTCTTGGCGGAGCGGCAGCTCTGCCCGCACGAGGCGGAGGGGGCTCAATATCGGTGATAGCCGGAGGCGTCCAAAAGCCCTGCATATCGGGATGTCCATCGGGTAATCTCGGCATTGGTCCTGCGGGTGCTGGAGGCGCTCCACCGCGGCCGCCGCGCCCGCCACCCGGGCCTTGCGCCATGACTGGAACGGCGATCAGGATCGCTGTCGCGAACAAAAGCGTCTTTGTCAGTGTCTTTTTCACGGGATGAGCTCCTGATTCCTATTTGCCGAAGGCCAAGTCCTGGCATTCGTATTCCATCAGCCGCGCCGTTGGTCCCGTCTTCTGTGTCATCGGAACGGCGATCTTCCAATCTTTGCTGAAGGTCTTGGGATCACTGATGGTCGCTTCATAAAGCAATGTTGTGGGGCCGGTGCGCGTGAATCGTTCGGTCACGTGAAGCTGATCGCTATGGTAGTTGCCGGCCTTATCCAACAAGGTGTTGTCGTTGAAGTTGGTGACGTCCGTCACCAGCGAATCTCCGTCCCAGTGCCCGCGTGAATCTCCCATCCACAGTCCGGGGAAATCCAGATGGCCGCTCCCGTCCAGATAAATCATCCGGTAGACGTGCGCGTATTCGGAGACGATCGCGACATACTTATCGGTCTGGAAAATCTGGAATGGATAGCCCATGTACATCATTCGGGGCGTGCCCGGCATATAGCACTTGTTCACGAGATCAGCGGTTTTCGCGTTCTTGAAGTTGTCCGCGCGTTTGGCCGCTCCGCCCGCTACGTAAGGAATCTTGTGATTGGCAGGGTCCTTAATAATGTTGCCTTTTTCAAGATTGTCTACCGCCTTGCCCGAGGGTTCCCAGATTCCTTGTAAATCGGGTTGGTTGTTCCAGGTCTTAGACGCGACGAAGGAATTCTTGCCCTTGTCTTGCGCCGCGATGCATCCGGCAGCGCACAGGCACAAAAGCGCTGCGGCGAACGGACTGCGAAGTTTTTCTGTCATCGTGAACACTTCTCCTTGTGCTCGGAATCTTTACGAAAGAGTCGCGCCCGAATCTATTGCTTGTTGCCACCGCGCCCAGGCTGCGGCTCAGGCGATGAATTCAAGGTGATTCGGCGGCCATCGGCGAAGTCGACGCTCTGGGCCCACATGAGGCGAGTGCCATCCTTCGCGAGATAGCCATTGACCGTGAGTTCTTCGCCACCCTTAATCATGTTCTGGCGCCAGCCCGCTCGATAGAGTCCGTTGGGAGGAGGTGTTTCGGCGGCCCAGGTCTCGGTTGTACCGTCTTCCTTTGTGACTTCGAAGGTGAGATGCGAATGAGGATTCACCCAATCCATCTTGATCGCCTTGCCCTTGATGCTGACGGGTTTTGAGTTATCGTACTCGGCTGCAAATGAGTGATGCGCCGCCAGAGGAAGGGCGATCAGCATGCCCACGCAACTCGCGAGAATGGCAATTCTGGTCTTCATAAAACCTCCACGTTAGAGTGCCGTCGGACAGTATATCAATCACAGGTTTATCAGGCGACTGCACATTGGAAGAGGCGAAATCTTGTCATTTCACGGGCAAACTTGAACATGAGAAGGCGGCGCTTGGTACACTCTAGGAATCAGTCCCTTCCGCTTAGAGCATTCCCCGGTCGTCTAATGGTAGGACAGCGGCCTTTGGAGCCGTGAATCGTGGTTCGAATCCATGCCGGGGAGCCACCGAAACCGGTATTGAAAACAAAGGAGTTATGTGAGATATCTCAGGTTAAGCCCTTTGTTTCCAGGTTCGAATCCATAAGACCCCCTGCGGCAATAGGAGCGCGTCCTCGCTATGTTCAGCTCATAGACGTTGTCCTTGCCTGGCGCCGGCGAGTGCGTCTGAAGATCTATTTGCTGCGCACGGTCAGCACTTTGTCATTTGTGTCGAGGACGAAGACAGCGAGCAGCTTCGCCGGCTCGGTCTTGCTCGCGTTGCGGCTGATCGAATGGATCGCGCCCGGCGCTTCGGACCAGCTCTCGCCTGCCCGATAGATGCGCGTCTCGCCGTCATTCACCTTCGACTCGATCGCACCGGAGATCACATAGGCGTAGATGAACGCTGACTTCGCGTGGGTGTGGGACGGAGAGGCCGCACCCGGCGCGTAATTGACCTCCAAGGCGATCAGCGACTTGCCAGGAATATTGGGAATGGCCGCCTCGAAGTTCTTCGTAACCGTTTGCGCTTCGCCATCTTGGGCGGAGACGGTGCCTGCTATCGAGAAGGCAAGGGCGGCGCAGGTGGCGGCGATGATGGTTCTGATCTTCATGCGCTTTCTCCCGCTGCATATAGGTTGGTCTTCGTTCTTCATTGTTTCTTCCCGGCCTTGGTCGACGCGGTCCGCGACGGCCTGATCAAGGCTCCTTTCCGCGAGTGGCGTAGCCACTCCTCGAGATTGAGGCGGCCGAGACGAGCCCCGCCCAATGGTACGAGCGACCTTTGCTCGAGTCGCCCGCCGAAATATCGGGCTTCGGGGTCTTTTACGACCTCCCGCGGGTCGCCGACAGCCTTCAAATAGCGAGCGACGATTTCGTTGAACGGCGCTCGTTCCGGGCCTGCAATCTCGATGATCCCGTTTCGCGGATTAGCGAGGGCCACCTCGCTGACGACGGCAGCGACGTCGTCAGCCGCGATAGGCTGAAGTAGGCCCGCTGGAAGCCTGACAGCGCTTCCATCCGTACTCGCATCGGCGATGCCGCCGAGGAATTCCAGGAACTGGGTCGAGCGGATGATCGTGTAGGGGATACCGGAAGCCTCGATCAGTTTCTCTTGGGCGACTTTGGCGCGGTAATAGCCTTGGTCAGGTACGCGGTCGGTCCCGACTATGGATAGCGCGACATGGTGCTGAACGCCCGCCGCGGCTTCTGCCGCGAGAAGGTTGCGGCCCGAGGTCTCGAAGAATTCCAACACCGCTTTGGCGTCACGGGAAGGCGCATTGGAGAGGTCGATCACCACCTGTGCG
>Ga0126381_100008734_pt1 | contig 11334 bp, 9 predicted proteins | sample PanSoiMetPlot_28_FD_96465 | JGI IMG/M metagenome (GOLD analysis project Ga0126381, IMG submission 96465) | Tropical forest soil microbial communities from Panama - MetaG Plot_28 | ecosystem: Environmental > Terrestrial > Soil > Tropical forest > Bulk soil | place: Panama | collected 2016-02-17 | reverse complement strand
CTCAAAAGCGGAGCTGCGCTCGTATCTGGAGAGCGCGGGGTGAGGCATCGGCGCCCAGGAACGAGCCGAAGATGCTGGTTGGAGTTGCAGCGGTGCGGATGCTCTGTCCGAACTGCGGATTCGCGATATCCCCAACCGTTGATCGAAGTTGGGGTGATTGAGGATGTTGAAGGCCTGCACGCCGACCTGGAACTGCGCACCTTCCCAGTGCGGGATGCGGAAGTTCTTCATTACGGTCAGGTCGGTATTAAAGAAGGCGGGGCCGTAAACCTGATTGCGGCGCTGGTTGCCGAAGCCGGTGGCAGCGGGAGTGAACTGACTCAGCGTCATGCAGGGACTCTGTGTTGCGCCCGGGGGGTAGTTAAACGCAGCGGAGGAACTGCAACTGAGAGCATCCTCTTGGCGCGGCGCGCGGCTGCGGACGCCTCGCAATGACAATCGTTCATAAGGTATTTTCAAAAGATATTTCTCTATGAGGCAAGGGTCCGGCGCATCGACTAGAATCACACGTGCATGCGGAGTGGGATTCTGTTGGCGGGATTGTGGGCGATCTTGTGTTTCAGCGCCGGCATGTTTCCGCAGACGGGCGGGTTCCTCTCCGGCGTGAGTCGGCAGACCTCTTCTTCAAATGCGAGCAACGTTCCGGGGAACGAGGCTTGCGCTTCCTGTCACTCAGGAATCGCCAAATCTTACTCGAGCACTGTGATGGCGACCGCTAGTGGGGACGCGGGGAATGGTTTTGTGCCCGGCGGGTTTGACGATAAAGAGGCGGGCGTACGCTACCGCGTGTTTCAGCGCGATGGGCACGAATGGATGAGCTTTGCCCGTGGCGGCAAGGATGGGCTGAACGGGGAGCGTGACCTCTTATATTTCATCGGGTCGGGGAAGAAGGGGCGGACATATCTTTTTTCTCTTGACGGATTTTTGTTTGAGACGCCGATCAACTGGTATTCGCAGGAGCGGCGCTGGAATATGACTCCGGCGTACCTACGGGCGGTAGAGATTCCGATGAATCTGCCGGCATATCCGAGCTGTTTGAATTGTCATACAAGCGGGATGCAGGCGCCGGAACCGGGGACGGACAGCAAATATCCGGAGAAACCGTTTCAGCATGTGGGGATTACTTGCGAGCGTTGCCATGGATCGGATGTGACGCACGCCGAGCACAAGGACGCGTCTTCTTCAGGATCGACTCTGACTGTGAATCCGGCGAAATTGCCGGCCGATCGGCGCGACTCGGTTTGCATGCAGTGTCATTTTGAAGGGACGGTCGCGGTGGAACAGCCGGGAAAGCATATCTACGACTTTCAGGTGGGCGATCGGCTTTCGGACTACGTGCACTATTTCTTGCTGAACGACAATCAGGAGCGGACGCCAAGGGCTTTGAGTCAGTACGAGGCGCTATCGCGGAGCGCGTGCAAGCGGAAGTCAGGCGACAAGATGTGGTGCGGGAGTTGTCATGATCCGCATATGGAGCCGGTGGCTGCGGAGAAGGCGAGTTACTATCGCGCGAAATGCCTGGCCTGTCATGGCCAGGGCGCCGAGCACGAGGATTTTGCAGCGAAGCACCATCCGGAAAAGCCCGATTGCGTTTCGTGCCACATGCCATCGCTGCCATCAAAAGATGTGGCCCATACCGAGGCGACCGATCATCGGATTATGCGGTATCCGAACAAAACGCCGATACCCCAGTTGCAGATACGCGGGAAGCCGCTGAAGGCGTTTCCCGCGAGCGATGAGTCGCTGGTGACCGTGCGCGACTATGCGCTCGCGTGGGAGACGCTCGCGCAGCGCGCTGTGGATGGGGCGGAGCAGGCGGCGGAGGACAACCTGCGGAAGGCGGTGAAGGAGAATCCTGATGACGCGGAGTTGCTGGCGGCGCTGGGATTTGTGGCGCAGCGGCACTTTAACGAGAGCGAGGCGCGAGAGTTGTATGAGCGGGCGCTGAAGAGGGATCCGCTACTGATCGATGCGGCGACAAATTTAGGGATCTTGTATGCGCGCACCGGGGATGCAGAGCGTGCGGTGCAGTTGTGGCAGGGGGCGTTTCATCGGGCTCCGCATCGCAGCGTGATTGGGATGAATCTGGCAATCGTGTTTTGCGCGGCCGGACAGCGGGACGTGGCGAAAAAGTATGTGGAGCGGGTGCTGGAGTTTAATCCGGATTATCCGAAGGGAAAGTCGTTGCTGGGGCATTTGAATGATGAGAGCGGCCCGTGCCGGCCATGAGGCAGCAGATTCCTCGCCCGTCCTCTCCGCGCTGACGCGCGGCTGCGGACAGCTCGGAAGGGCAAATTTGCCGTGAAGGTTTATGCAACTCACGGACCTGTTAATTCCGACAGTCCTTTCGCTGTCTAACTCTTGCCATGCTCTCTTAAATGAAGTGGACAAGGCTCGTCCACAAGGAGGGCTTGACAGATGCCCGATGAGAAATGTGATCGCGCGGATCGAGGGCGGAGAAATTTTCTGCGGGCTGCGATATCCACCGCGATGGTGGGGGGTGCCGGGCAGAGTCTCATCACGTTGGCTGCGCCGACACGGCTGAATGCTCAAACCAACCTGAGTCCAGATGCGGCCCTGAAGGAGCTGATCGCGGGTAACGAGCGATTCGCGGCAAATCAGCTGACATCGATTGCGCATGACCTAACCGCCCTGAAGGAGAAGACGGTCGATAAGCAGGAGCCGTTCGCGGCGGTGCTCGCGTGCGCGGATTCGCGCGTGCCGGTGGAGCTTATCTTCGATCAGACGATCGGCGAAATTTTTGTGGTGCGCGTGGCCGGGAATCTGGTCACGCCGGAGATTATTGGCAGCCTCGAATATGGAGTGGCCGTGCTGCAGCTCAAGACGCTGCTGGTGTTGGGGCATCGCAATTGTGGAGCGGTGAAGGCGGCCATGAAGGCTGATACCGTGCCGGGGCAGATCAGTTCGCTTTATCCGCATTTGCGGCACGCGGTGGAGCAGTCGGGCGGGGACGTGGACAAAGCGATCGCTGCGAATGCGAAGATTCAGGCAGAGTTATTGCGGACTTCTTCGACCGTCATTCGCGACGCCGTGAAGGCAGGTACGCTCAAAGTCGAGGCTGGGGTTTACGATCTGGCAACAGGAAAGGTTGCAGTGGGTTGAGCCACCTTGCGCAGCGGAGACGACGCGCGCGGTCGATGCCCAACAGCAGATCGCGCTCCTCGCTGGCGCGAGTCGTCGGAATGACAAAAGGGTAGCTAAACCGGAGTTAGAAGGGCCGGGCGACCAGAAGATAAACCAGCACGGCGATGCAGAGAGACAGGATGAACAGAGAGACCTTCTCTACTTTCATCGAGTCTTTGCGCGGCGTGGATTCGGTCGTCATGATGGGATAGTTTCGCCGAAGGGCGACGGGTTGGGAATGGCTCCGGAGTGGGTGGCACAGGGGTAACGTGCCTAAAGTTTGTGGTGCTGAGTTCAAGTGGCGGCAGTACAGCCGATTCCTCCTTCTCGCCGCGCATGACAAAGATTTCGTCCGCGCGATGCTTCGACCTGCAAACATCTTCTCTTCTCGAAAGCGACTCCCCGGATGGGCAAAGGGTTGGGGGCGGCTTCGTCACGCGACTGTTGCGGATCGGCCACACAGTGTCGACTGTATTTGTTTACAGTCCCGCTAATCGGATTTTGTAGCATCCTCGCTCTGCGCCGATCATCCAACACAGAAATTCATTCCAGGCCTGGAGGAAGTTCCGCATGGCCACGGCCCCGAAGTTCCGCATTGACGTCGACATCCACAACTTGCTCATGAATTCGGCCCCGGGTCCGGTGAAGGTTCCGGACAGAAAAGGGAAGACGCTACCCCAGCCAGTGTTTCCGCAGTATCCGCAGTTGTTGTCAGATCCCGGGCCAGAGAGGCCTCCCTTGAAGAGAGACTGGACCTGGTCGCAGGCGTACCGCTCGATGCGCGGATGGTTGTTTCCTTACATTCGATCGCGGATTCTTCCGGGAGATTTTCATCCCATCACGGCGTATCTGTTTGTCGAGTACAAGTGCAATCTGGATTGCTGGTATTGCTGGGCATTCAACAACAAAGTAAAGGGGATGACGGAGGATGTGGCGCGACGGTCGATCGATTTTCTCCACCATCATGGATGCCGCGTGCTGGCGCTGATGGGAGGCGAGCCGCTGCTGCGTCCGGAATTTGCGCACAAAGTCGTTTACTACGCTGCGAAAAAAGGGTTCTGGATTTACATCGGCACCAATGGCCGGCTGTTGCGACCTGACGTGACGAATCGATTAGCCGATGCCGGAGCTAGTATTTTCAATTTTGCGGTGGACGCCTGGGAAGAGAAGCCGAGTCTGCCGAAGGCGGTGGTGCCGGTACGTAAGCATCTCGAGCATTTGTTGAGGAAGCAGTACGGGTACGGGTACATGGTGTTCTTCAACATCAATATCTGCCGGAACAATACCCAGGATGTGCGGCAGATTACCGAGTATGCGCGCGACTGCCACATCGCGACGGACTATCACATTAATGAGACGCCGATGATCGAGCAGGACGAACACTTCAAACATCTGAGCGACAATCCGACTTATATTCGGCCGGAAGACTGGCGGGATATCGATTCCCTGGTGGACTGGATTATTGAAAAGAACAAAGCGGGATACCAGATGGTGAACTCGGTGCAGCGGCTGCACGAGATCAAGGCGTTTATTCGCATGAGCAGTGGCGCGGATTTGAAGCGCATCGGGTGGTACGGCGACGGGAGCGGCACCAATGGTGATATTGCGAAGAAGCTGGCGCATACGCCCGGGATTGTGCAGGATGCGAATGGAGAGCTGCGCTTCGCCGAGTGGGATTGCCGCGCCGGGCAGAACAACGTGATCATCCGGACGGATGGAACGGTGGCGCCGTGCTTCCCGATGTACGCGGCGACGTACGATTGGGGGAACATCGATCGGCACAAGTTCGAGGATGGGCAACTTGCGGCGATGAAGAAGACTTGCCAGCGGCATTGCTTTTCGACCTTGAATCACAATCTGGCTTATTGCTACAACGATGCGCGGGTCATCAAGTTTGTGTGGACGAATTTGGTGACCAATCGGATGAAGGGCGGGGCTCGGAGCTTTGAGGATTGAGACAGTGATCAATAAGAGGTTTTCGTGCTGGGACAGCAGATCCCTCCTTCTCGCTGCGCCACTCTCCGGAATGACAAACGTTTTCTTCTGGCTAGAGTTTAGCGGTAGGGATGCTTCGACTGCGCTGCGAGGACACTCCTCTCTTCTGGCCGCTTCGCTCAGCATTACAGGGTTGCTAATGCGCCCGGCATGACAGGACCTTAGTGCTGATGCGGTTTTGGTGTTGACGGATTACGCGGCGGCTGCCGGGGTTTCGGCTGTCCGGCTTCCGGGTCGTGGGGGGGAAGAGTTTTCCCGAACAAAGAGTGTGTGCGGGAGAGAGGTTTCTTTCGCTCCCTTCGGGGCTTGAACCAATTTCCCCGCCCTATCCACGGCTTGCGCCGTGGGCTGCATTCTTTCGCCCCTTCGCGGCGGTGAAACCGGATCACTGACGGAACGAAGTGTGCTTCACGATGCCGTGGCCTTCGCGGACGGTCACGAGTTGATCGGCCGCGAGACCTTTGTAGGTTTCAGACGCGCCGGAGGGCCAATAGATTTCCAGATCGGCGGTTGCGGTTGCACCCAAGCCGAAGTGGAGGCGTGGATCGTTAGCTGACAGATAGCTGGACTGGCTCGTCAGCGTTTGCGCCTGCAGTCTATCTCCGTAACGAGCCAACACCCGGGCACCGATGGCGCTGCGATTGCTCTTTGTGCCTTCCAGGCGAACCTTCAGCCAGTGGTTGCCCGAGGGGGCGTCATTGCGTAGGAGTGTAGGCGGCTCGTTGGTGTTCATGATCAAGATGTCGAGGTCGCCGTCGTTGTCGAAATCCCCGAACGCGCATCCGCGACTCACATGGGCGTCGGACAATGCCGACGGCTTTTCTTCTATGAGTTCGGTGAACGTTCCGTTGCCTTGATTGCGGAAAATGATGCGCGGGGCGCGCGCAGGAAATTCACGGTACCGGTGTTCGAGTTCGGGGTAGACAGAGCCGGAGGCGACGAAGATATCGGGGAATCCGTCGTTATCGAGATCGACGAGGCCGGTTCCCCAGCTGATAAAGCGGCGTTCGCTGCCGAGGCCGGCGGGGATGGTGACGTCTACGAAATCCGCTTTGCCGTTGTTGCGATAGAGTCCGGTGGCCTGGCGTTGAAAATGCGTCCGCACAACGTCGAGATGGCCGTCGAGATTGTAATCGCCGGCCGCGATGCCCATGCCGCCGAGCGCCTGGCCGTCGCCGCTCAGAGCAACCCCGCGCAGAAGAGCTTCTTCGCGGAAAGTTCCATCGCGATTGTTCAGCAGGAGCAGGCTGGGGGTTGCGTCGCAGGCAACGAGGATGTCCTGCCAGCCGTCTTCATCAGCGTCGAAGGCAAGCGCGGTGAGGCCGTAGGAGCCGCGAGCAGCGGAGATTCCAGACAGCTTTGAAACATCGGTGAAGGTGCCGTCTCCGTTGTTGCGATAGAGGTAGTGGCCGGGAGCGACAAATCCGATTGGGCCGCAGTTGACGGGGACGCCTTCGTAGTTGCAGTTCGGTATATCAAGCGAGGGACGCGGAGCGTTGGCCTGGTCGAACTCGACGTAGTTGGAAACGAACAGATCGAGCAGGCCATCGCGGTTGTAGTCGAAGAAGGTGCATCCGGAGTTGTAACCGTTGGGCGGACTTGCGAGGCCCGCCTTTGCGGTTACGTCGGTGAAGGTGCCGTCTCCGTTGTTGTGATAGAGACGAGTCTTGCCATAGTAGGTGACGAAGAGATCATCGAATCCGTCGTTGTCGTAGTCGCCGACGCAGACCCCATTGGCCCATCCGGAATCGAACAGGCCGGATTTCTCAGTGACGTCGGTGAAGGTGCCATTGCGGTTGTTCTTATAGAGGCGATTGGTGGCGCCGGGAGGAGAACCTTCGAGGCGGCGGCCATTCAGGGTGAAGATGTCGATCCAACCGTCGTTGTCGTAGTCGAAGAAGGCACATCCAGGGCCCATGTTTTCGATGATGTAGGTGACATGGGCGGGTTCTCCGTAAGTGCAGGGGTGCGTGAGCCCGGCGGTGGGGGCGATATCGACGAAAGTTGAAAATGGCGGAGAAAGTTTCGCTGCGGAAAGAAGAGACCGAAGAGATGTTGGCGCGGCCAGAGACACCAATGCCGCAGGAAGCGAACGAAGCCAACGGCGACGGGTCCACCCGCCGGAAGTTCCGATTGTCATTTTGTCGTGTGCAGGCCAGGGTGGAATCTCTGCACTACGCCCTGTCGGGAGAGCCTAAAGACTTTTGAATTAGCCTCGCGACGGGAGGATCACGCCCCAGTTGGGCGCATTGTGCCTGAGGAATCTGGCGAACGCAAGTATTTCCGGCGGTATTCCGGCGGCAAACCCCGTGAGGGAATCCCCACTTCTGGCGAAACCGCCAGAAAGTGGCACCCTCGCACGTCAACTTCGACAAGAGTCGGGGTTCAGAGACGGGCATGCGGTTGTCAAAGAATTGTCACAGGAACGGCTTTTCCGGGCGACTCGTGTATCGTTGTCGCGGAGGAAAATCCAATGCGAAAGTTGTTGATCTGCATTTGTCTGCTTGCGCCTATTGCCGCGTGGTGCCAGGAGAATCCGCTCAGCACGTTTACCAAGCGCGTGTATGGGTTCCAGAAGAACATTCTGATTCGCTCCGCCGAGAAGATGCCGGAAGAGAATTACAGCTTCAAGCCGGCCGATTCGGTACGCAGCTACGGGCAGCTCATCGGGCACCTGGCCGATGGGCAATACGAGTTTTGCTCCGTGGCGCTCGCCGAGAAGAATCCTGAGCCGAATATCGAGAAGACCAAGACCTCTAAAGCGGATCTGATCGCCGCACTCAAAACGGCTTTTGCCTACTGCGACAAAGCTTACGACGGGATGACCGATGCGTCGGGAAGTCAGATCGTGAAGATGTTCGGAAATGATTCGCCGAAACTTGGCGTGCTGAACTTTAACAATGTGCACAACTGGGAACACTACGGGAACCTGGTGACTTACATGCGGATTAAGAACATTGTGCCGCCTAGCAGCGAACAGGCGCCGCCGACAGCAGCGCCCGCGCAGAAACCGAAGTAGTTGCAAGGGCAGCTCATTCACTTCGAAAAGGAAAGGACCAAGCGGATTTCTCGGTCGCGCGTTCGCTCCGGCTCCGTCGAAATGACAAATTCACGAATAGCAACTGAGGAATCGGGAGCTTGTCTGGTGGAAAAAAATGATGACGATCAGCGATGCGCAACGGGATGTGCGCACAACCTTTGTCGGAGGATTCGCGGGTCAACTGGTTTCCAGCTTGATCTGGTTTGCTTCGGCGGGCTTGGCCACGTGGTACTCCATCAAGGCCGGCATCGTGATGCTTGTCGTCGGCGGTTTCTTCATTTTCCCCTTGACGCAGTTGCTGTTGCGAGCGATGGGCCGGCCTTGCTCGCTGCCGAAGGGGCATCCGATGAATGCCCTGGGGATGCAGGTCGCGTTCACCCTGCCGTTCAATCTCCTGCTCGTTGCGGCGGCTACGATGTATCGCTTGAACTGGTTCTATCCGGCGGTCATGATCGCTTTGGGGTCACACTACCTGCCGTTTATCTTTATGTACGGGATGCGGCTGTTCGGCGTTCTAGCCGGGATTTTGATCACCGCCGGGTATCTGATTGGCGCCTACGTGCCTGCGAGCTTCAGCTTGGGTGGCTGGCTGGCAGCGGCGACACTGTTGGTGTTCGCGTTTCTCGGACGAAGCAGAGCCCGGCAAGATGAGGAGAATGGTCGGTGCGGGCCGTGAGGACAGCAGATTCCTGGCGCGTCCTCGCCGCGCCGGCGCGCACGGCCGCGGACGGCTCGGAATGACAACAGGTTTGGGTTGGCGGTAGATGCAGATCGGGGAAGTAGATTTCGTCTGCGCTCTCGAATCCCAAATACCGCCGGGGCATTCTTCGAGCGGACACCAGATTTCGCATTGAGGCTAGAGTTGCGTGGCGAGGGGACACCTTTTGCCCGCATGGCCGGTCGTATCGTGTGCTTTCAGCATAGCAATCGCATAGCGTTCGGCTCGGGCGGCGGCCTCTTTTTCTTCTGGGGCAAGACCGTTATGCGCTGCAAGTTTGCGGATATCCGACAGGTGCTGCTCGAGTTCATTCTTAGCAAGGCAGTCCATTACTCTCCCCCCAACCAAAATCTCCGTCCCTTGAACCGGTTGCTCCAAGCCTAAAACCGCGACTTCTGTTGGACAACCCACTTATGTGCCACGACCCAGTACGTTTTTGGTTCTAGAACGTTGGCGGTAGGGAGAACTAAGTTACTTCAAGACATGTCCGAAAGTAATTCACGCAGACGAAGCGTGCTACCGGGTTGTATTCGGGAGAGCTTTTCCGATTGGCTACCAAGCCAGAGGCGGCATGCACCTTAGTTTGCAACGAATTTCGCAGTTCTGGGTTTTAATGAACACGCCCTAATAGTCAGGGCTGACGGGGAGATGTAGCTGTTTCGGGCCCCGGTACAAGGAGAAATGACCATGTCTCTTCGTTCCATTCGCAACCTGCTGGCCGCCGTTCTGATCGTGGCCCCGATGCTTGCGCTGCCGGCCGCTCAGGCGCAGATCGGTGTCGCGCTTTCGATCAACATCGCGCCTCCGGTTTTGCCGGTGTATGAGCAGCCTCCGCTGCCAGCGTCCGGCTACATATGGACTCCAGGCTACTGGTCCTACGGAGAAGCGGGATACTTCTGGGTTCCGGGCGTGTGGGTGCAGCCTCCGAGCGCGGGTCTGTTATGGACTCCGGGTTATTGGGGCTATGAAGGCGGAGTCTACGCATGGCACGCAGGCTATTGGGGCCCGCATGTCGGGTTCTACGGCGGCGTGAACTACGGCTTCGGTTACGGCGGAGTTGGCTTTGCGGGCGGCGAGTGGCGTGGTGGAGTATTCGCTTATAACCGCGCGGTGGCGAACTTCGGAACCGTGCGTGTCACGAATGTGTATGAGGACCGCGTTGTCGTGGAGCGCAACACCGTTGTGAACGTTGAGCATGTGAGCTTCAACGGCGGCGCTGGGATTCACGGGCATGCCTCGGCAGTCGAGATGGAGGCGGCCAGAGACCGTCATTTCGAGGCAACCCGCGACCAGGTGGAGCATGTGAATTTTGCGGCGCGGGATCGGGCCCAGCTGGCGTCGGTAAACCAGGGGCGTCCGGCGATGATGGCGAGCGCGAACGTAGGCGCTTATCGGACGGTAGCGCAGGCGCACGTGCATTCGCAGCCCATCTCCGGGGCCGATCGCTCGGTGGGGCGCAATTACAATCCCAACACTCGTGAGGCCAATCAGGACCAGCGCATCTCCAACGGGCTGCGCAGCGGTGAGATGACTTCGGGCGAAGCAGCGCGGGCCGAGCGCAGGCAAGCCAGGATCGATCGGCAAGTGCACGACGATCGCATGGCCAACGGTGGCAAACTCACCGAGCAGGAGCGTCGGCAGATCAACAGCGAGCAGAATGCCGCCAGCCGTCAGATCTATGACGAGAAGCATAACGCGAATACCGTGAAGCCGAACGAAGTCAACGATCGGGAAGCTAACCAGCAGCATCGCACCGCCAACGGTTTGCGCAGCGGCAGGATGACTTCGGGCGAAGCGGCCCGCACCAACGAGAACCAGGCGAGGGTCGCTCAGCAGGTGCATGACGAGCGGACCGCCAACGGCGGTGCGTTGAGTACGCAACAAAGGCAGCAGGCCAATCGCGAGGAAAACAAAAACAGCACGCAAATCTATAACGAGAAGCAGAACAACAACAAGATGAAGCCTGCCAGGGAGAGGCAACGTTAGACTTAGGATGTGAAATTGAGGCGGCCGCCTTTCGAGGCGGCCGTTTCAACTTTTTGCCGCTTCCATGAAATGGCGATCTTGAGGTTTCTGGTTCGATTTCATCCGCCACCGTCGCTGATGAGTGGATTAGACGAATAGCGGTTGACCGGGTTCGGCCAAGATGGCGATTGGTGAAACGCTCACGGCCAACGCCGATGGGGCCGGCCTTATTCGGGCAGTTGGGTTACCGGAGTCTCAGGTCGGCAGCAAATCCCGTAGTGCTTCCATAGCTTGAACCAAGGGCTATGCGCCAGCGCTTCATCGTGCCTCCGATTCGCGGCCGAGATATCGGTTTCCCTGAGTGGCCTGATATCGGCAGCTTCGAACATCTCCTCCAGTTGTTGAATTTCATCGATTATGCGTTCAATGTCCATTCGCAACAGTATAGCGAACCAGCTTTGACGCGTCATTT
>Ga0126381_100008731_pt1 | contig 11336 bp, 9 predicted proteins | sample PanSoiMetPlot_28_FD_96465 | JGI IMG/M metagenome (GOLD analysis project Ga0126381, IMG submission 96465) | Tropical forest soil microbial communities from Panama - MetaG Plot_28 | ecosystem: Environmental > Terrestrial > Soil > Tropical forest > Bulk soil | place: Panama | collected 2016-02-17 | reverse complement strand
CTCGGCGCCCAACATCACCCCGTACCCGCGCCGCATCGTCTATCTGACGCTCTGCGCGGTCTCGAACCACATCCGCAAGCCGACACGGCCCGAGTGGATCGCGCACCAGGATTTCCGCCCGATCGAGCCGGTCGCCGACAGCGCGCTCGTCGACTACGCCCGCGCGCACAAGATGGCCGCCGAGTAATGAACCTCCATCGCCTGGCGCAGCAGCGCGCTGCGGCGGGGCGGCCGATCCGCGTCGCGCTGATCGGCGCCGGCAAGTTCGGCTCGATGTTTTTGAACCAGGTGCCGACGATGCCGGGGGTCGAGGTGGCGGTGATCGCCGATCTCGATCCCGAGCGGGCGCGCAACGCCTGCCGCGCGGTCGGCTGGGACGCCGCCCGCATCGCCCGCACCGCGTTCGTCGCCTCGGGCGCCGAGGCCTGCGCGCATCCCGCGGTCGATGTCGTCGTCGAGGCGACCGGCAGCCCGCCAGCGGGCATCGCCCATGCCCGCGCGGCGATCGCCGAGGGCCGGCACATCGTCATGGTCAATGTCGAAGCCGACGTGCTCGCCGGCCCGCTCATCGCCGACGAGGCGCGCGAGAAGGGCGTCGTCTATTCGCTCGCCTATGGCGACCAGCCGGCGCTGACCTGCGAGATCATCGACTGGGCGCGCGCCTGCGGGTTCCAAGTCGTCGCCGCCGGCAAGGGCACCAAGTACCTGCCGGCCTATCACGCGGTGACCCCGGACGATGTCTGGTCGCATTACGGGCTGACGCCGGACGAGGCGCGGCGCGGCGGGATGAACCCGCAAATGTTCAACTCGTTTCTTGACGGCACCAAATCGGCGATCGAGATGGCGGCGATCGCCAATGCCAGCGGTCTCGGGGTGCCGCCTGACGGGTTGCTGTTCCCGCCCTGCGGCGTCGACGACCTGCCGCACATCCTGCGCGGCAAGGCGGCGGGCGGCGCGCTCGAGCGCGATGGCATGGTCGAGGTCGTCTCGTCGCTCGAGCGCGACGGCCGGCCGGTGTTTCGCGATCTGCGCTGGGGCGTCTACGCGGTGCTGAAGGCGCCCAACGACTACGCCCGCATTTGCTTCAAGGAATACGGGCTCAAGACCGACGCCTCCGGCTGGTATGCCGCGATGTACAAGCCCTATCACCTGATCGGCCTCGAACTCGGCGTCTCCGTGCTGTCGGCGGCGCTGCGCGGCGAGCCGACCGGCCAGCCGCAGGGTTGGCGGGGCGACGCGGTGGCGGTCGCCAAGCGCGCGTTGCGCGCCGGCGAGACGCTCGACGGCGAGGGCGGTTACACGGTCTGGGGCAAGCTCGTCCCGGCCGAACGCAGCCTCGCCGAGGGCGCATTGCCGATCGGTCTGGCACACCAGGTGCCGCTCAAGCGCGATGTCGCGGCCGGCGCGGTCGTGCGCTGGGCCGATGTCGCGGTGCCCGACACCGAGACGGCGCGCGCCCGGCGCGACATGGAGCGGCGCTTCGCCCCACAAGTGGCGCTCGCCGCGCAGTAACGGCCAGAGCGATGCCCAAGATCACCTATATCGAACATAGTGGCGCCGAGCACACGGTCGAGGTGCCCGAGGGGCTTTCGGTGATGCGCGGCGCGGTCGACAACAACATCCCCGGGATCGACGCCGATTGCGGCGGCGAATGCGCCTGCGCGACGTGCCATGTCTATGTCGACGCCGCCTGGCTGGCGACGACCGGCCTGCCGCAGCCCGGCTCGCAGGAGGCGAGCATGCTGAGCTTTGCCGCGCTGGCGCAGCCCAATTCGCGGCTCTCGTGCCAGATCGAGGTCAGCGACGCGCTCGACGGGCTTGTCGTGCGCCTGCCGGAGGGGCAGCACTAACAGCACCGCTAAAATCGCCGCAATCGCCCCGTACGGTTACATTCCACTGATTTGAAGCGTTCCCTTTTTCGCCTGGAGTTCTCCGGCCGTCGACAGGGAGGGCAACTCATGAAGATCGTCATCATCGGCGGCACCGGGCTGATCGGCTCGAAGACCGCGGCCATTCTCCGCCAGGGCGGCGACGAGGTGGTAGCCGCCTCGCCAAGCACCGGCGTCAACAGCCTCACCGGCGAGGGCCTCAGGGAGGCGATGACCGGCGCACGGGTGGTCATCGACCTCAGCAATTCGCCCTCATTCGAGGACAAGGCGGTCTTGGAATTCTTCGAGACCTCCGGGCGCCGACTTGCTGCGGTCGAGCACGCGACCGAGGTCCAACACCACGTGGCGCTATCGATCGTCGGGACCGACCGCAGCGACAATGGCTATTTCCGCGCCAAGGTCGCCCAGGAGAAACTGATCAAAGCCTCGGGTGTCCCCTACACCATCATCCGCGCGACCCAGTTCCTCGAGTTCCTCGGCGGGATCGCCGATGCCAGCGCGGAGGGCAGCGTCGTCCGGCTTCCGCCGGGCCTCTTCCAGCCCATTGCGGCGGACGATGTCGCTCGTTTCGTCGCCGAGGCGGCGCTCGCCAGGCCGCGCAACGGCATCGTCGAGATCGCCGGCCCGCAACGGGCTCCGTTCAACGACATCGTCGCCCGCTATTTGCAGGCGATCGGCGACCCGCGCAGGGTGGTTTGTGACCCCGAAGCCCGCTATTTCGGCGGCCGTGTCGAGGAGCATTCACTCGTGCCGCTGGGCGACGCGCGCCTCGGCCGCATCGATCTCGACGAGTGGCTGCGCCGCGCGCCGACAAAAAGCTGACCCGGTATCCGCCGACGGGAGAGGGATCGCGTCCGACCGGGGAAACGCGGACAGCATCCCGCGAAAACAGCAGGGTCGCGTCTGCCGTTAAAATCGCCGATAACAGGAGGTGAACAGGAGGCGAGCCTCCTGATAAAAATGACCAGAAGCAGCTATGGTGCCGCCGCCATTGGACAGGAGGCAGAGCGATGAGCCCACCGCTTGACGATGCCGTTTCCTCCGCCGCCGCTATCGCCCTCGACCGCATCGACGTCAGCGACCCGCAACTCTACCAGGACGACACCTGGTACCCGTATTTCGCCCGGCTGCGGCGCGACGATCCCGTCCATTGCTGCACCGAGAGCCGCTACGGCCCCTATTGGGCGGTCAGCAAATACAAGGACATCATGCAGGTCGAGGTGAACCATCAGGTCTATTCCTCGGACTCGACGATGGGCGGCATCCAGATCGAGGACCAGCCCAAGGACATGGACCGGCCGAGCTTTATCCGCATGGACCCGCCGCGCCATAACGAACAGCGCATGGTGGTGAGCCCGGTCGTCGCGCCGGACAATCTGCGCAACATGGAAGGGCTGATCCGCGAGCGCACGATCCGCGTGCTCGAAGGCCTGCCGCGCGGCGAAGTGTTCGACTGGGTCGACCGCGTGTCGATCGAGCTGACGACGATGATGCTCGCGACCTTGTTCGATTACCCGTGGGACGAGCGGCGGCAACTGACCTATTGGTCGGACGTCGCGATCTGCAACGTCAATTCGCCCGACTCGCCGGTGCACTCCGAGCAAGAGCGCTTTGCCGAGCTGACCCGGATGGCGCAGGCGCTCGGCCAGCTCTTGAACGAGCGCGCCGCGCAGCCGCCGAAGTTCGACCTGCTGTCGATGCTGGCGCATGGCGAGGCGACGCGGAGCATGCCGATCCGCGAATTTATGGGGACGCTGGCGCTGCTCATCGTCGGCGGCAACGACACCACGCGCAACACCATGTCGGGCAGCATCATGGCGCTGAACGAATACCCCGACGAGTACCAGAAGCTGCGCGACGACCCGTCGCTGATCCCCGGCATGGTGTCCGAGGTCATCCGCTACGTGACCCCGGTCATCCATATGCGCCGCACCGCCAAGGAAGACACCGAACTCGGCGGCAAGACGATCAAGAAGGGCGACAAGGTGGTGATCTGGTACGTCTCGGGCAACCGCGACCCCGAGGCGATCGAAAACCCCGACCGGCTGATCATCGACCGCGCGCGGCCGCGCCAGCATCTGTCGTTCGGCTTCGGCATCCATCGCTGCGTCGGCAACCGGCTCGCCGAATTGCAGCTGCGCGTGCTGTGGGAAGAGCTGTTGCCGCGCTATCCGGTGATCGAGGTCGTGGGCGCGCCGAAGCGGCTCTACTCCAACTTTATCCACGGCATCCGCTCGCTGCCGGTGCGGATCGCGGCGTAATTCCGTCGGGTGAGGGGCAGGTGTCGCCGCGGCGGCGGCGCCTCACCCTCCCTTCGCGTGCCGCGATGGGTCCCTCCCGCTCCCCGTAAACGGGGCGAGGGGAGGCTCACGACAGCTTGGCCAATTCCGCCTTTAAGCCGGGCTTGTGGATCTTGCCGGTCGCGGTGCGCGGGAAGTCGCTCGCCCTTTTGAAGACGAGCCGGCCCGGCACCTTGTAGCTCGCCAGCCGCTCGCGGCAAAAGGCGAGGATCGCCGCCGCGTCGGTCGCCGCGCCGGTCATGGACCCGGGGCGCGGCTCGATCGCCGCGGCGACGGCTTCGCCCTTCACAGGGTCGGGCACGCCGACGACAAAGGCCTGCACGATATCGGGGTGCTGCAGCAGCACCTCCTCGACCTCGAGCGGCGCCACGTTGATCCCGCCGGTCTTGATCATCTCCTTGAGCCGGCCGCGGAACTGCACGCGGCGGTCCTCGATCGCGCCGAGATCACCGGTGAGGAAATAGCCGTCCGCGTCAAACGAAGCGGCGTCGAGCTCGGGCGCGCGGAAATAGCCCGGGGTCACGTAGCCGGCGACGGCGAGCTCGCCCACCGCGCCGTCGGGCAGTGGCCGGCGGGTCGTCGGGGCGACCGCGCGGATCGTCATCCCGGGGAGCGGCCGGCCCTGCGTCGCCAGGCGCAGCGGCAGCGGGTCGGCCGCATCGCATACCGCGCAATTGCCGTAGGTCTCGGTCGAGCCGTAGACATTGCACAGCTCATCGGCGCCGGTCGCGGCGATGGTCATCGCGATGTCCTCGGCCGGGCCGATGGTGAGGCCGGTGCGCATCGCGCCCAGCCGGCGGCCGGGGTGAGCCGGATGCTCCTTGAGCGCGCGCGCCATGTTTGCCATGCCGTAATAGACGCTGCACCGCTCGCGCTCGATCAGCGCCAGCGCCTCGCCCGGCTCAAAGCTCTCCTGCAGCACCGCGCAGCCGCCGTGCGTCAGGATCGCCGGCAACGCGTTGGCCGAGCCGAACGACCAGAACAGCGGCACGGCGAGCCACACCCGGTCGCGCGCGGTCAGATGCATGCGCTCGCCAATGTCGAAGCCATTGGCGATGACCGGACCCTGCGCGAGGGTCACGCCCTTGGGCGCCGCGGTCGAGCCCGAGGTGTAGAGGATGTAGGCGATGTCGGTCGGTTCGACCGCGCGCTGCGCGGCGGCGAGCGCCACCCCGTCGACCGAAGAGCCGCGAAGCAGAAATTCCGCCAGCTCGGGACCCGGCCCGTCGTCGATGGCGACGACCCTCTGCAGCTCCGGCGATGCCGCGCGGTTCAACCCGTCCAAAAATCGACGGCCGCGAAAGCCGGTCAGCGAAATAAGCATCTTCGCGCCCGAATGCTCCAGCGTCCACGCCAGTTCGCGCGGGGTCGAGAAGGTGCTGATCGCGGCAACGATGGCGCCGATCTTGGCGGCGCCGAACGCCGCGATGATCCACTCCGGGCGGTTGGTCACCAGCAGCGCGACGCGGTCGCCGCGCTTCACCCCGGCGGCGATGAGCGCCCGGGCGAAGTCGTCCACCTGGGCCTTGAGGCCGGCGTAATCGAGGCGCCGGTCGCGGAACACCACAGCCTCGGCGGCGGGCGCCGCGGCCGCCAGCTCGTCAACCAGATCGCCCAACGTGCGACTGCGCGGGCGCCGGGCCTCACTCATAGCGCGGCCGGCGCTTTTCGCGGAACGCTGCGACGCCTTCGGCAAAATCGCGGCTGGCGCGCACCGCGTCGCCCAGCTGTTGCTCCAATGCCTCGCGGCTCAGCACGTGCTCGGCCGCGGTGGCGCTGACCTGGCGTTTCACCGCCTGCACCGCCGACGGGCTGTTGGCGGCGATCGCGTCGGCGGTTTCGATCGCCCAGGCCATCAGCCCGTCCGCCGGCACGACACGGTTGACGAGCGCCAGCGCCGCGGCCTCTTCGGCGTCGATCAGGCGGGCGGTCAGCAGCAGGTCCATCGCGTGCACATAGCCGATCTGCTGGATCAGCTTGGTGGTCGAGCCGCCAAACGGATAGATCGACCACTTGACCTCGGTGAGGCCAAAACGCGCCTTGGGGGCCGCGGCGCGGATATCGGTCGCCAGCATCAGTTCGAGCCCGCCGCCGACGCAGTCGCCATTGACCGCGGCGACGATCGGCTTGGCGTACGCATCGGTCTTCAGCAGCGCATGGTTGACCATGCGCGCGATTTCGGCGCTGGCCGAGAGATCGCCGCTGACATCGGCGCCGACGGTGAAGGCGCGCTCCCCCGCACCGGTCAGGATGATGCAGCGGCACGGGTCGCGCTCCAGCTCGTCCCACAGCCGGCCGAGCTCGGCCAGCATCGGCCGCGTCATCGCGTTGAGCCGCGGCTGGTTGTCGATCGTCACGATCGCGATGTGCTTTCCCCGGCGGTCGAGACGGACTTCCATCAGCGCTAAGCTCCCCGGGGCTCCAGCTCGACGACGATCTTGCCGTAGGCCTGGCGGTCGGTCAGCAGGCGCAACGCCGCGACACTCTCTTCCAGCGGAAAGCGGCGGGTGATGCAGGGCTTGAGCTTTCCTTCGCCGTGCCATTGCAGCAGCTCGTCGACCGAGCGGCGCAGCTTGGCGGGGGCATACCAGCGGAAATAGCGCAGCGACGAGCCGAGCGCCGCGCGGTGCTTGACCAACAGCCGGTTCGCCGGGATTTGCGGGATGCCGCCGACAAACCCGACCAGCAGGATCCGCCCGCCCCAGCCGAGCGAGGACAGCGCCGCGTCGAACAGATCGCCGCCAACCGGGTCGAAGCAGACATCGACCCCCTTGCCGTCGGTCAGCGCCATCACCCTTTCAGTCAACCGATCGGTTGAGTAATTTACCGTGTCGTCGGCGCCGCGCTCGACGGCGACCGCGAGCTTGTCGTCGGTGCTGGCCGCGGCGATGACGCGTGCGCCCATCGCCTTGCCGATCTCGACCGCGGTGAGACCGACCCCGCCCGCGGCGCCGAGCACCAGCATCGTCTCACCCGCTTCGAGACGCCCCTGCCAGCGGATCGCGACATGGCTCGACACGTAAGCGACCGGAAAGGCGCCGGCCTCGGCCCAGCCCATGCCCGGCGGGATCGCGAAGGTCTCGACGGCCGGCGCGACCGCGTATTCGGCCAGCCCGCCGTGAGCCAAGATCGCCATGACCCGGTCGCCCACCCGGAAGCCGCTCACGTCGCGGCCGCAGGCGGCGATCTCGCCGGCGGTTTCGAGACCCGGGGCGAACGGCAGCGGCGGCTTGGTCTGGTAGCGCCCGGCGACCATGATCGAGTCGGCGTAGTTGACCGCGGTGGCCTTGACCCGGATCAGCACCTCGTCGGCGGCCGGCTCGGGCACCGGCATCTCACCGACGGTCAGCCCGTCGATGCCGCCCCAGTCGCGGCAGATCAGCGCGCGCATCGCGAGGAAGCCCTCTGTTGCTCCGACCGGCTACAGCGTGGCCAACAACCGGCCCGGCAGGCAAGCGCTTCGTTGGGCGCATCAGACAAGGCCGATCAGGCAGCGCTCATCAGGCGAGGCTCATCAGGCAAGGCCCAGGGCCCGGCGCGCCCGGCCCAGCGTGTCGGCGGGCGCGCCGCCGGCATCGATCGGCCGCCAGTCGAGCGCGCCGGGATCGATCTCAAGCTGCCGCGCGACGATCGCGGCGGTCGCGTCCGAGGCGTCGTGACGACGGGCATCGACACGCGCGCTCAACGCCGAAGCCGGAGCCTCGAGCCAGAGGCCGGCAAAGGGCACGCCGGCAGCGCGTGCGACGTCGGCAAACGCCCGGCGTTCCTCGGGGCGCAGCGACACCGCATCGACGATCGCGCAATACCCCGCCCGCAGCGTCGCGGCCGCCCGTTCGCACAGCGCGCCGTAGACGCGCTCGGTGACCGCGGCGGCATAGGCGTGTTCCGGCAGGCGGGCCTCGGGATCGAGACCAAGGAGGCGTTTGCGGATCACATCGCTGCGCAACACCCGGGCTCCCGGTGGCGCGCCGAGCTGGGGCGCCAGCGCCGCGGCGACGGTCGATTTTCCGGTGCCGCTCAATCCGCCGATCGCGACAAGCCGGGCCGGGACCGGCCGGAGCGCGGCGCAGGCTTCGTCGAGATAGGTGGCGGCTTCGCCGGCCGCCGCGCCCACAACGCCCGCCGTGACATGGGCGCGGATCGCCGCGCGCAGCGAGACGAAAAGCGGCATCGCCGCCAGCCCGTCTTCGTCGCCGGTCAGATCGAGATAGCGGTTGAGCACGAGATTGGCGGCGGCGGGACGGCCCTGGTGGGCGAGATCCATCAGCAGAAAGGCGAGATCGTAAAGCACGTCGATAGCGGCGAAGGCGTCGGAGAATTCGATGCAGTCGAAGAGCAGCGGTTGGCCGTCGAGCAAGCAGATGTTGCGCGAGTGCAGATCGCCGTGGCAGCGCCGCACCTTGCCGCCGGCCCGGCGCCGGTCGAGCAGCGGGCCGACCCGGCCGAGCCACGCGGCGGATTGCGCCTGCAATTGGTCGATGCGCCCGGGCGCGAACGGGGCGCCGCTCGAACGCAGGCAGCCGTCGTTTTCGGCGACGACAGCGGCCAGGGCGGAGGCGCCGCCGCACTCCGGTTGCGCCTCGGCCGTGGCGTGAAAATCGGCGATATGCGCCGCGAGCGCGTGGAGCAGCGGCGGATCGAGGCCGCCGGCGCGGGCGATGGCGTCGAGCCGCTGCTCCTGCGCAAAGCGGCGCATCACCACGACCCAGTCGACCACCGTGCCGACCACCGTGCCGACCACCGTGCCGACCACCGCGCCGACCACCGTGCCGTCGCCGTTCCAGGCGAGATGCCCGTCCGAACGCCGGACGATCGCCCGCGTTTCGAGATAGAGCCGCGGCGCGGTGCGGCGATTGAGCGCCAGCTCGGCGGCGCATGCCGCGCGCCGCCGCTCCAGCGTCGTGAAGTCGAGATAAGGGAAGGCGACGGCGCGCTTGAGCTTGTAGGCCCGCTCACCGGCGAGGAACACCAGGGAGATGTGGGTTTCGATCCGCTCGACGCGGTCGACCCCGGCGCCGTAAGTCGCCGGATCGCTGAGAAACGCGATCGTGTCATTCTGCTCGTCGGCCATGCGCGAGGATAGCCTCTCGGCTCCGTCGCGCGCGATCCCGTTGCTCGCTAGTCCGAAGCTTCGAGATCGATAAGCGCGATGCCGATCTCCGGGCGCTGCCGGCGGCGCAGATGCCCCGGCGTCTCGACCAGCGTCACCTCGAGCGTCGGCCGGACCACGCCTTGCAGCAGGTGGCCGCCACGCGTCGAACCGTCGCTAAGGCCGAGTACCGTATGCAGATGCAGGCTCGGCTTGCCGTCGTCACCGGTCGCGATATCGCCGATCGTGCTCAGCACCTCGCATTGCTGCTCCACCGGGATTTTCTTGTAGCTCTTGGCCGCAAGGTCGAACCAACCCACCGTCGCCTCGGAAAACGCACCGAGCGCGGTCAGCGACGCCGCGCTCAACCCCTGCTGCGCGGCAGAGCGGGTGATCGTCGCGAATGCCTCCTCGCCCGGATCGAGAATGAGCACGAAGGTGCGTTCACCGGCGGTCTCGGCGACAAGTTTCGATTTCATCACCAACTCCCGAACGCCCTGAGCGGCAAACAGCCGCGTCAGGGCCCGGTTCCGGCGGTTCCGCCACGCCAAATTGATCCCTACCGGGCCAATCCTTGCGCTGCAGGCGGGCGAAAATACCGCGTTCGATCAAGCGCTTCGCCGCTTCGTGTCGGATGTGACCCGCACCGCGGCACCGCCGGGCGCCAGCACGATCGCCGCCCTGCCAGGCAGCCGCCAGACACCGTCGACAAACGGCTCGTAGGCCCCGCCGCCGCCGTAAGCCGGGTTCTCGCTCGACCACAGGAGCCGCCAGGTCCGGCCTTCGATCGGGGCGAGCAGCGGTTCCGGAATGCTGGGCCGGCGTTGGTCGCGGCCGAGATTGACGATCACCACAAAATCCTCGCCGTCGGGGCGGAAATAGCGCAGCAGCCAGCTATCCGCCCCGAGCACCGCGCCGTCGAGCCGTACCGGACGGTCGCGGAACAGCGTCCGGCGCAGCGCCAGCAGGTCGCGGTGCAACGCCACCGCCTCGCCGTGATGCTCGCGCTCGCCGTGATCGAGCACGCAACGGTGAAACGTTTCCGGGCTGGCGGGATCGGCGATCCGGCTCTGCATTTCCGCGCCGGCAAGGTTGGTGAACTGAACCAGGAACTCGCCGCGGCCGGCACGCACGCGGGGCGCCAGCTCGCCCGGATGGTCGGCGAAAAACAGGAAGGGCGCCGAGGCGAAAAACTCCTGCCCCTGGAACAGCAGCGGGAGGCCGGGCGACAGCAGCCAATACGCGGTGATCGCCCGCCAGTTCCCCGGGCTGGCCAGCTGATGGCCGCGTCGCCCGGTTCCGGTGTTGCCGACCTGGTCGTGGTTCTGCAGATAGGTGACGAATTTGTCCGGTGCGAGGTCGAAGGCCGGCGTGCCGCGCGGCTGCTTCCACCAATCGTACCACTGGCCCTGATAAAGGAAGCCGTGCTTCGCCGCCGCCACGAGCTCGCTCGGCCGGCCAAAAAAGTCGCCGTAATAGGCCTCGTTCCGGCCGGTCACGGCGACCAGCGCGGCATGATGAAAGTCGTCGTTCCACAGCGCGTCGAGCCCGAACCCGCCGGCCTCGACCGGCCGCGCCAGGCGCGCGGTCTGCGCATCGGTTTCGGCGGCGACAAAGGTTTGCCGGCCGCGTCCGGCGGCGCGCACCGCGCGGCCGATTTCCGTCAGGATATGCAACGGCGAGGTGTCGAACATCTGCTGCGTGGCGTCGAGCCGCAACCCGTCGAAATGGTATTCGTCGATCCAGTAGCCGGCATTGGCGATAAAGAACTCGCGCACCGGGGCGGCGTCCGGACCGTCGAAGTTGATCGCCTGACCCCACTCGTTGGCGTGGCGGTCGGTCAGGTAAGACCGCGAATAGAAACCCAAATAATTCCCGTCCGGCCCGAAATGGTTGTAGACGACATCGAGGATGACGGCGATGCCCAGCGCGTGCGCCCGGTCGACAAAGCGGCGCAGATCGTCCGGTTGGCCGTAAAGCCGCGTCGGGGCGAACAAATCGACGCCGTCATAACCCCAGCCGAAACGCCAGGGGAAATCGGCGACCGGCATCATCTCG
>Ga0126381_100008730_pt1 | contig 11336 bp, 9 predicted proteins | sample PanSoiMetPlot_28_FD_96465 | JGI IMG/M metagenome (GOLD analysis project Ga0126381, IMG submission 96465) | Tropical forest soil microbial communities from Panama - MetaG Plot_28 | ecosystem: Environmental > Terrestrial > Soil > Tropical forest > Bulk soil | place: Panama | collected 2016-02-17 | reverse complement strand
GCCCCCCTCCCCAAACGTCCGGTGGAGAATAACCCCGGTGCGTCCCCACCGGGGTTATTTGTGCCTGCCGCACCGGGGGTTTCCCTGGACCTCGGTGGACCTGCAATCGTCGGCCCATGCTTAGGGTTAATTAAGCGGCGCATGGTCTTCTTTGGCATATCGTGTGTCAGCGTAACCGACATACGCCGGGGCTCCGCATGAGCGCACCCAGTCTCGCGGCCAGGGACGTCGACCCGTCCGCCAAATCCGCCCCCTCCCGGGCGCTCGCCGCCTATCCGGCCGGCGTGCCGGCCGAGATCGACCCGGACGCGTTCGCGTCGCTACAGGGCTTGCTGCTCGCCGCCTGCGCCCGCCATGCCGAACGACCGGCGTTCGACTTCCTCGGCGCGACCATGACCTATGCGGACTGGGAGCGCGCGAGCGCGGCCTTCGCCGGCTTCCTGCGCGAGACGCTCCATCGCCAGCCGGGCGACCGCGTCGCCATCATGCTGCCGAATGTGCTCGCCTATCCGGTCTCCTTCCTCGGCACCTTGCGGGCCGGCCTGACGGTCGTCGGCGTCAATCCGCTCTACACGCCGCGCGAGCTTGCCCATCAACTGGTCGATTGCGGCGCCACCACCATCGTGATCATGGAGAACTTCGCCCACAAGCTCGCGGCGGTCATCGCCGACACGCCGATCGAGCATGTCGTGGTGGTGCGGCTCGGCGACCTCGTGCCGATGTTCAAGCGCTGGGCGTTCAACTTCGCCAACACCTATCTGCGCCACGCGGTGCCGCCGTGGCGGTTCGATCGTTTCACGTTGATGCAGGACGCCTGCGGCCGCGCCCCTTCCGTCCCCCTGCCGGATCCCGCCGCGGTTCCGGGCGTGCCGGCGTTGCTGCAATACACCGGCGGCACCACCGGCGTGGCCAAGGGCGCTATGCTGTCGCATCGCAACCTCGTCGCCAACACGCTGCAATGCGCCGCCTGGATCGGCCCGCTGATGGCCGGCGGCGCCGAGCGGGTGCTCACGCCGCTGCCGCTCTATCATATCTTCTCGCTCACTGCGAACATGCTCACCTTCGCGCAGCTCGGCGGCATGGACGTACTCGTTCCCGACCCGCGCGACATCCGCCGCCTGATCGCGACCATGCGGCGTACCCGCGTGACCGCGATGTCGGGCGTCAACACGCTGTACAACGCGCTCGCCAATGCGCCGGAGTTCGCAACGCTCGACTTCAGCACGCTCAAGCTCGCGATCGGCGGCGGCGCGGCGGTGCAGAGCGCCGTCGCGGAGCATTGGCAGGCGATTTCCGGCGTCCCACTCGTCGAGGGCTATGGCCTGACCGAAGCTTCTCCCGTCGTGTGCATCAACCCGCTGGTGCGACCGAAGCTCGGCACCGTCGGCCTGCCGGTGCCGTCGACTGAGATGGCGATCCGTGACGATGCGGGCCATGCTGTCGCCGACGGCACGGCCGGCGAGGTGTGGGTGCGCGGTCCGCAGGTGATGCAGGGCTATTGGGGCCGGCCCGAGGAGACCGCGAACGCGCTCACGGCAGACGGCTGGTTGCGAACCGGCGACATCGGCGTGATCGATCCCGACGGGTTCGTGAAGCTGCTCGATCGCAAGAAGGACATGATCATCGTATCGGGCTTCAAGGTGTTTCCGAACGAGGTCGAGGACGTGGTCGTCCAGCATCCCGGCGTGCTGGAAGCGGCGGTGATCGGCGTGCCCGACGCGCGCAGCGGCCAGGCCGTCAAGCTGTTCGTGGTGCGGCGCGATCCTGCCCTCGACGAGGCGGAGCTGCGCCGCTACTGCCAGGACAATTTGACTGGCTACAAGGTGCCGCGGCTGATCGAGTTTCGCGACTCCCTGCCGAAGAGCCCGGTCGGCAAGATCCTGCGCAAGGAGCTGCAGTGATCGTGCGCTCGAACGGCGCCTCGCGAACCTAGGGCCTGCACGGGCAGCATAACGGCGCCATCGCTTGTGTGAACCAGTTCACACCCTCCAACCGGTGACTATGCAACCTTAATTTGCCGGCACGCTGACCCCCGCGGTCCCCGAGCTGATCAAAGATGCATCGCGCGGCGATGAGCGAGCTCGGCAAGCGAATTCATCCACCTGGCACGACCAGATCGACGGGGCATCCGTATCGAAGAACGTGCCATAGTCGCATGCCGAGAGCGAAGGAGATGCATATGCGAGTGATCGTCGCCATCGTTTCGTTTGCCTTGCTGATGTGCGTCGCGGCAACGGGCGCGCGGAGCGCCACGTACTCGGTCAGCGTTCGCATTCACAGTGCCCTTCCGAGCCTGAGCGCCGATGAAGTGAACGCGATCCTCGAAAATGCGTCGAAGGTGCTGCAGAAACCGAACCTCCATACGGAGACGGACGGCGACGTCAAATGCGACGTGACATTCAAGCTGAAAGGATCGATCGGCAGTTTCGGCGAGCCTGCGAACGCGATCGTGACCGAGCAGAACATCGACGGTGTGATGAATTCCGATCTGGACGACGCTGATTTTCACATCAAGGTGGTCAAGCACATCGCCTACTGCAGGCCCGGTGTCGACACAGCCTCAGCGGGATGTTCATTTTCACCGCCCCGCTATCGTTCGATTGTCGTCGTTCACCCCCATATGCACCCCGAGGGCACCGACTACCCCGATCATCTCTTGTGGGCCCATGAATTTGGCCACCTGACCGGCTTGGGACATCGAGAGGGGTCGAAAGAGCCCGGGTCCCCGAACGACAAAGATGCCCTGATGACGCGTTGCGATCTCAAGACGCAATTCCCCAGTAACGCTTCCCGGTCCAAAGCGCAGGTCAGCCGGAACGAGTGCCGTAGCCTCCTCGCGGGTCCCGGACACCGATCGCCGGGCCCGTTCAAGCTGCAAGCGGACGATTGTCGTTGACCATGAGCCGGACCGCGTTGCGCGGCTAACATAGCCGCAAGGGCTGCGGCTAGGCAGGCGTCGAGCAACTCACAGGCCTGCGCGCGTCTTGCCCTTCACGGCGGGGTTCACCACGTTGACCGGCCATTGGCCTGTCAGCACCCGCCGCACCTCGCCGGGCGCGCCGGCCTGCAGCCCGACCATCGCCTGCTCGCTGTACCAGGCCGCATGCGGCGTGATGATCACGTTCTCGCGGTCGCGCAGCGGATGCGGGTTGGGCAGCGGCTCGGGGTCGGTCACGTCGAGCGCGCAGCCCGCGATCGTCTTGGCGTCGAGCGCGCGGACCAGCGCATCGGTGTCGATGATGGGGCCGCGCGCGCAGTTGATCACGAACGCGGTCGGCTTCAACAGTCGCAGCGTCTCGTCGTTGATCATCCCGCGGGTCTGCGGCATCAGCGGCGGGTGCAGCGAGACGTAGTCCGACTCGCGCAGGAGCTCATTGAGCTCGGCCTTCTTCGCTTTGACGTCGAACTGGCCGTCCTTGACGAACGGATCGTAGAAGAGCACGCGCATGCCGAAGGCCGCCGCGCGCGCCGCCACCTCGCGGCTGATGTGACCGAAGCCGACCAGCCCGAGCGTGCTGCCCGCCATGCGGAACATCGGCTTGCCGGGCCCCAGCTCCCACCGGCCGGCGCGCACCAGCCGGTCGTAGAGCGCGACCTTGCGTGCGCAGGCGAGCAGCAGCGCCATCGCGTGCTCGGCCACCTCTTCGATGCAGTAGCTCGGGTTGTTGGTGACGATGATCCCGGCCTTGGTGGCTGCGTCGAGATCGATCGTGTCGACGCCGATGCCGTAGCGCGCGATGATCTTGCACTTCGGCATCTGCGCCATCACGTCGCCCGTGATCGGCCCCGCATAGGTGTTGAGCAGCGCATCGCAGTCGCCGATGTGAGCCGCGAACTCCTGCGGCGACTTGGTCTGCAGCGCAACGAGTTCGGCGATGCCGTCCAGCGTCCTCTTCTCGACGTCGAGCGAATCCCACGGATAATCGGTGAGAACGACTTTCGCCTTGGCCACTTGCCAGTCTCCTTTGACAGCCTATTGCAGAAACCGCACGCCCAGCGCGGCGCACCAGACCAGGAACGCCAGCACCAGCGTCACGAAGACGGCGGCCGAGCCCAGATCCTTGACCACCTTGATGGCCCGGCTGTGCTCGGGCGTAACGTGATCCGACAGCTTCTCGATCGCCGTATTGAGCAGCTCCACGACGATCAGCCCCAAGAGCGTGCCGATCAGCGCCAGCCACCAGCCGATGGTCGGGGCGACGAAAAAGCTCGCCGGCAGCCCGAGGGCGAGCGCCGCGAATTCCTCCTGGACCGCGCGCTCGTGACGCAGCGCCCAGCCGAGCCCGTTGAGCGTGTTGAGGAAGGCTTTCCAGAGGCGAACCATCAGGCGACGACACCGTACGGGCGGCGCGGGAGTCGCGCCGCCCGCCGATTACTACCCAATTCCGGCCCCTAGCCCAACGCTTTCTTCACCCGCTCGGGCGTCATCGGCGTCTGCCGCAGCCGCACGCCGGTGAGCTCCGCGACCGCATTGGCGATCGCCGGCCCGACCAGGGGCGTCGCCATCTGGCCGACCCCGGTCGGATGGTTGTCGGTCGCCACCACCTCGATGTGCATCTCGGGGATGTCCCGCATGCGCGGCACCTGGTAGTCGTAGAAACCGGACTGCTCGACGGCGCCGTCGTCGATCGTGATCCGCTCGAACAGCGCAAAGCCCAGCCCGTACACGATGCTGCTCTCGGTCTGCGCCGCGATGTTGTCGGGCTGGACCGTGATGCCGGGATCGAGTGCGGTCCATACATTGGGCACCCGCAGCGCGCCGGTCTTGCGATCGAGCACCACCTCGGCCGCGAGCGCGATCTGCGTGCCCGAATAGTTCATGTAGGTGAAGCCGAGCGCGCTGCCGTCGCGTTTCCTGCGCCAGTCCGCCATCCCGGCCACCTTGTCGATGATCGCCACGGCGCGCGGATTGGATTTGACCAGCTCGCGGCGGAATTCGGCCGGATCGACGCCGCGCTTGCGCGCCAGCTCGTCCATGAACGACTCGATCGCGAAGATGTTGGTGAGATGCGCGATGCCGCGCAGGCTCGAGGTGCGCAGCCCGCTCTCGCGCGGCACGCCCTCGCCCAGCCGGTTCGGGATCTCGTAATAGGGCGCATCGACCCCGTTGTAGGCGATGCCGTCGCGCCCCTTCTGCCGCTCGTAGCGCACTGGGTCCTGGAACGCCGTCACCTCGTCGCACGCCTTGCGGTGGTGGAAGGCGATCAGCTTGCCGGAGGCGTCGAAGCCCGCGCGTAGATAATGCGCCGACAGCGGATTGAAGCGCCCGTTGTGAACGTCGTCCTCGCGCGTCCACATCGTCTTGACCGGCTTCTTCACCGCATTCGAGAGCACGACCGCATCGTGCACGTATTCCTCGTCGCGGTGCCCGCGCCGGCCGAAGCCGCCACCCAGCAGCATGTCGTGATAGGTGACCTTCTCGGGCAAGATCTTGAGGGCATTGGCCGCGACCGTCACGGCGATCGTCTTCGACTGCACGCCGCACCACACCTCGCAGGCATCGCCCTTCTCCGACACCGACGCCACCGCGTTCAGCGGCTCCATCTGGGCGTGATAGACGAGGTCATTGCGGTACTCGGCCTCGACCACGTTCGCCGCCGTCTGCATCGCCGCGACCGCATCGCCCGCCTTGCCCCACACTTTCGCGGGCTGCGTGAGGTCGCGCGCCGCCGCCGCGAATTCCGGCAGCGCCTTCTCGCTGCTGAAGCCCCACGCCTTGCCGGTCCGCGTCCAGGCAACCTTGAGCGCATCCTTGGCGTCGAACGCGGCCCACGGCGTCTTGGCGATCACGCCCACGCCGTAGGGCAGCGGTACGATCTGCACGACGTCGGCCTGCGCCTTGGCCTTCGTATCGTCGATCTTGTCCGGCGCCGCCCCCTCGACCGGCGCGCGCAGCACCGCGCCGTACAGCATGCCCGGCACCTGCACGTCGATCGCATACTGCGCCGTTCCGTTGATCTTGCTCGGCAGCTCGACGCGTACCACGTCGTGGCCGATCAGGCGGAACGTGTCGGGCCGCTTGAGCTCGCTCTCCGCCACCTCGGGTGCCTTGGCGGGAATGTCCGCGAAGGCCGCGATCTCGCCGTAGCTGAGCCGGCGCCCGGACGCTGCGTGAATGACGACGTTCGGCCCCGTCGTGAGCTCGGCGACCGGGACATTCCAGTGGCTCGCCGCATTCGCGAGCAGCACCTTGCGCACCTGCGCGCCAAACAGGCGCAACGGCTTGAAGTAGGACGTCACGGCGTTGCTACCGGCCGTATACATGTAGCCGAAGCTCGGATTCTTGTAGAGCTCGTCGTTCGGCGGCGCGACCACGACGCGCACTTTCGCCCAATCGGCGTCGAGCTCTTCGGCAAGAATGAGCGGCAGCGAGGTCAGCGAACCCTGCCCCATCTCGGCCGCCGGCGACATGATCGCGACCGTGTCGTCGGTCGAGATCGTCACCCACGGGCTCATTGTCACGTCGCCGCTGCGCGCCGCGGCGGCGGAATCGACGCGGACACCGGATGCGACCGCAAAGGTCAAGCCGGCGGCGCCCACCATGAAGGTGCGGCGGCTGATATCGCTGTTTCGGATCGCGATGGTCATGGCTCAGGCCTCCCGGGCGACGCGCTCGATGGCACGCACGATGCGCGGATAGGACCCGCAGCGACAGATATTGGTGCTCATGTGCTCGACAATCTCGGCGCGCGTCGGTTTCGGGTTGCTCTTGAGCAGGTCGACCGCGCTCATGATCTGCCCGGACTGGCAGTAGCCGCATTGCGGCACCCGCTCGGCGAGCCAGGCTTTCTGCACCGGATGCGAGGAATCGGCCGACAGTCCTTCGATCGTCGTCACCGCCTTGCCGCCGATCTCGGCGATCTGGGTCTGGCACGCGAAGGCGCGCTTGCCGTCAAGGTGCACCATGCAGGCGCCGCACAAGCCGGTGCCGCAGCCGAATTTCGTGCCCGTGAGCCCGAGCTCCTCGCGGATCACCCAGAGCAGCGGGGTCGCCGGCGGCGCTTCCGATTGGGTCGGCTTGCCGTTGATCAGGAATCGTATTGCCATGCTGTCCTCCCTGGCGCGTTGCGCCGGTGATGCGTTTTGTTCGCACTCGCGGCGGCAGGCCCGCCGGCGTGCGCTTCTTGGCCACACGCGTCATTCTATGGCGCCCGCAACCCGCTGTCGAAGGGTTGCATTCCGCCGCGTTGCTGCACCGGCGCTCCTGTACTATCAAAACGCCGTGAGCGGGCGGCCAAGGAGACGTGCATGGCAAAACAGAACGGTCAGGATCTGCCGTTCCTCGTCGCGGGCGGCGGGATCGGCGGGCTGGTGGCCGCCTATGCGCTCGCGAGCAAAGGCCTCCCGGTGCGCGTGTTCGAGCAGGCGCCCGAGTTCAAGGAGCTCGGCGCCGGCATCCAGCTCGGCCCCAATGTCTTTCGCGCGCTCGAGCGCATCGGCCTCAAGCTCGAGATGCTGTCCGATGCCTGGGTGCCCGACATGCTGCAGATGCGCGATGCGGTCACGGCCGAGGAGGTCACGACCGTCCCGCTCGGCGCGCCCTTCATCGAGCGTTTCAAGCAGCCCTACGCGGTCACCCACCGCGCCGATATCCACGGCGTCTATCTCGCGGCGTGTCAGGGCAGCAATCTCATCTCACTCGAGAACGGGCGCCGGGTCGACGATTTCACCGACCATGGCGACAGCGTGACGGTGCGTTTCGAGGGCGGCGAGGAGGCGCGCGGGCGCGCGCTCCTCGGCTGCGACGGCATGTGGTCGAAAGTGCGCGCGAAGATCGTCGGCGACGGCGCGCCGCGCGTGTCCGGCCATATTGCGTATCGCGCCGTGCTGAAACGCGAGGACGTGCCGGACGACCTGTGGAGCCCCGACGTGATCCTGTGGGCCGGGCCGAAGACGCACTTCGTGCATTACCCGTTGCGCCGCGGCACGCTCTACAACCTCGTCGCCGTATTTCATTCCGACCGCTACGTCGAAGGCTGGAACGCCGAAGGCGCCAAGGACGAGCTGTTCGCGCGCTTTCAGGGCCAGCGGCCGGAGGTGTTGCGCCTCCTTGAGCGCATCGAGACCTGGCGCATGTGGGTGCTGTGCGACCGCGAGCCGATCAAGGAGTGGACCAAAGGGCGCGTCACCCTGCTCGGCGACGCCGCCCATCCGATGCTGCAATACCTCGCCCAGGGCGCCTGCATGGCGACCGAGGACGCGGTCTGCCTCGCCGAGAGGGTTGCCGCCACGCCGGACGACGTCCCGGGTGCGTTCCGCGCCTATCAGCAGCAGCGCTATCTGCGCACCGGCCGGGTACAGATCATGGCGCGCGTCTACGGCGAGTTCTACCACGCGCGCGGCGTCGCCGCCGAGCTGCGCTACGCCGCGCTGCACGGCCGGACCACGCAGGAGGCCTATGACGGCATGGCCTGGCTGTATGACGGGATGTGAGTTCGTTTTGCCGAGCCGTCATACGGCTGTGGCAGACCGGTTTCCGGCGTCCGGATGAGCTGTTGGATTCGCACCGCATTGCGCGCGGGGGAGGAATCGAATGAATGCGCCCGCCGCGGGCCTCGATGCGCTCGACGGGTTTGCGCCGTTCGGCATGGTGCACCTTCTCGCCGTCTGCGCCTGCGTGGTAGCGCTCGCGGCCATCGTCCTGATCGGCCGCCGTCTGCGCGGCAGGCCGGAGGAGTGGCGGGTGAGACAGGCGCTCGCGGCCTTCGCCCTCGCTTACTGGGTCATCTACAACACGTGGTGGAACTGGGGCGGCCTCGACCTCACGACCGGCCTGCCGCTGCAGGCCTGCGACGTCAGCGGGCTCGTGGCTCCCTTCGCGCTGCTGACCCTCAACCGCTGGCTCCGTGCGACGCTCTACTTCTGGGCCGTGGCCTTCGCGACCCAGGCGTTCATCCAGCCGACCCTGACCCAAGGTCCGGCCCACCTCGTCTTCTGGTTCTTCTGGACCGCGCATACGATCATCATCGGCTGCGCGATCTACGATCTCGCCGTGCTCGGCTTCCGACCGAACTGGAGCGATTTCGCTCGCGCATCGCTGGTCGCGATCGGCTGGGGCGCGCTCGCGCTCGCGGTCGACATTCGGCTCGGCGCGAATTACGGCTACATCGGCAATCCGCCGGCCGGAGTGAAGATCCCGCCCCTCGTCGCGGCGTTCGGTCCCTGGCCCGGCCGCCTCGCCATCATCGCGGCGCTGGCGGCACTCGCCTTCCTGCTCGCGCTGGCGCCGTGGCTGGCGCTGCAGCGCCTGCGCCGTGCGCCGCAGGTCGCCGACGCGCCGTCGGTCGCGTAAATCACCCCGTCACTGCTGCGGAATGTTCTCCTGTGCGATCAACTTCGCCCATTTATCGATGTCGCCGCGCATCTGCGCGTCCATCTCGGCCGGGCTCGACGCCCTGGCATCGATGCCGAGCTCGTCGGCGCGCCGCTTGAGCTCGCGGTCCAACAGCACTTCGTGCAGCGCCTTGTTGAGGACGTCGATGTCGTCCCGCGGCGTCCCGGCGCGCGCATAGAGCCCGTTCCACGACTTGACCTCGTAGCCGGGAACTCCGGCCTCCGCCGCGGTCGGAATTCCGCCGATCGAGTGCGCGCTGACCGGGCCGGTCGCGGCGATCGGGCGCAGCTTGTGCTCGGCCAGGCCCGCGTGCAGCGCCACCGGAAAATCGACGACCATCTGTACGTCGTTGCGCATGAGCGCGACCACCGCCTCGGGCGAGGAGCGGAACGGAATGATGACGAAGTTCACGTCGGTCATCGATTTGAGCAGCTCGGCCGCGAGGTACTGGGTGCTGCCGACGGTGACCGTGCCGATGTTGAGCGCGCCCGGCTTGGCGCGCGCGGCATCGAGGAAGCCGGACAGCGTCTTGAATTCCGAGACGGCGTTGACGGCGAAAACGCAGTCGAAAAAGCCGAGGCTCGAGATCGGCACGAAATCCTTGAGCGGATCGAACGGCAGGCTCTTGAGCAGCGGAACGCTGATCGCCGTGCCGTTGGTCAGAAGCGTGATCGTGTAGCCGTCGGCCGGCGCGGCGAGCGCCGTGCGCGCCGCGAGCACACCGGCCGCGCCGGGCAGGTTCTCGACCACGAACCGCTGCCCGAGCGTGTTGCCGAGCTTCTCGCCCACCAGCCGGGTCGCCACGTCGACGATGCCGCCCTGACCGAACGGCACGATGATGCGCACCGGACGCTCGGGATATCTGGCCTGCGCGCCGGCGGAACCGGGCCCGATCGCGGCGCCGGCCGCCGCCAGGAGCGAGGCCGCGGCGAGCGCGCGCCAAGTTCCAGGCAAAGCTCCGCGCAAGGCTCCGCTTGCGCCGAATCCCACCAATGAATTCCCGCCGCGTACCATCATCGACCCCCGGCCACCGTCGCTCGCCAGAGCATCGGCGCACCCGCGCGCGCCCGCGCGCGGACCGATGATTCACTTAAAGCAAAACCGCGGACCTATCCAAGCGCCGCTTTGACGCGGGCCGGCGCAAACGGCAGATCGCGCACGCGGCGGCCCGTCGCATGGGCGAACGCGTTGGCGATCGCCGCGACCATCGGCCCCTGGGACGCCTCGCCGGCGCCGAGCGAGCGCTCGGATGGCCGGTCGATCAGCTCCACCTCGACGTGCGGCACCTCCGTCATCGTCAGGATCGGATAGCTCTCCCAGTCGCGCGACGCGATGCCGTCCGGCGTGAAGCGGACCTGCTCCTTGAGCGTCCAGCTCGTCGACTGGATGATGCCGCCTTCGATCTGGTTGGTAAGGCCGTCCGGGTTGATGATCTGGCCGGAATCAGCCGCCGCAAAGGCGCGCGGCACCCGGATAACGCCGCTCGCGCGGTCGACCTCGACGTCGGCGATCACGGCCACATAGGTGGCGAGGTTCTTGTACTTCGCAAAGGCGATGCCGCGGCCTTTGCCGTCGCCGCCGGTCTGACCCGGCTGCCAGCCAGCCTTCTTGGCGACCGCCTCGATCACGGCGCGCGCGCGCGGATCGCCGAGATGCGCCAGCCGAAATACCACCGGGTCGGCGCCGGCCGCGAGCGCGAGCTCGTCCATGAAGGACTCGAGGGCGAACACGTTGGCGTAGGCGCCGAGCGTGCGCAGTGCCGAGACGCGCAACGGCATCTCCTTGATGAGATGATTGACCACGCGCTGGCGCGGAAACTCGTACAGCGGAACGGCGTTGCGGTCGCCGCCGCCCGCCGGCTGCGGGATGTTGCGTGGCGGCGCCGGCTTCTTCGGGTCGGCCAGATACCAGGCCGCCAGCAGGTTGACGCCGCCCGGCGTATCCGGCCGGGTCGAATGGGTGTTGCTCCACACCTCGTAGTTCCAGTCGACGATCTTGCCCT
>Ga0126381_100008728_pt1 | contig 11336 bp, 12 predicted proteins | sample PanSoiMetPlot_28_FD_96465 | JGI IMG/M metagenome (GOLD analysis project Ga0126381, IMG submission 96465) | Tropical forest soil microbial communities from Panama - MetaG Plot_28 | ecosystem: Environmental > Terrestrial > Soil > Tropical forest > Bulk soil | place: Panama | collected 2016-02-17 | reverse complement strand
TACGAAAACCGGTATCGCCAGCACCGCATCGGACGTTTGGCCGCTACTGCCAAAGAACTCGGCTACCAGCTGACTCCCGTACCCGCTTGATACCACGTTATCGAAGAGAAGTCACAGAGCAGGAAGTCGTCGACGGTTAGAGAACAAGCCTCGCGCCACCTCTCCGGATTTAGAAGAAGTGCACCAAGCACATTGCGCTCCCATCGCACGGCAATGTCATTTGCATCAGAAGGGGATGTCGTCATCGGTAATCGGCACCCCAGTGAATACTTGGGCGGCAAATTCTACTTCGCGAATACCGAATTTCTTCGGTGCTACTGGGCAGGAAGCTTTCCCGCCTCGCCTTCGTCTAAGAAGCGCGAAACCTCGTCCGGCCGAAAGAGAAGCCTACGGCAGATGCGGACTGGCCGAAGCTTGCCGTTTCTTACCCAACTCCGAACCGTGTGCGGACTGACAGACAGAAGCCGTGCCACGGCGAGGAGTGTGAGCAGTTGAGGGATTGTTTCCGGCATCACTTCACCTCTATCTTTTTGGCCTTCTCGGACGAGCTATGCCGACACCGCGCTCGACGATGCGGTCGATCTCCGTTGCTTGTACTAGACGGCGAGCCCCGACGTTCACAGCCACAACCTCACCGCGAGAGACTAGTCTCCGAATCGTATAGACAGAGACTCCGAGCATACGAGCAGCTTCCGACATACTGATGAGTTGCGAACTCTGTGTGCCCATCAAAAATCCTCCAGATTACTTCTGCCCTTGACGGCGATCCGGTGCTGGCTCAATAATGGGCCTCACGGTGCTAGATGTATATATTTAAAATACTCTAGTAAGAGAATGGGGCAAAAAGTTCTAGCAACGATTCCCGCTGTAAGACTCGAAGAGTTCCTTATGGAACTAGCAAACGTTAAGCATGACGACAATCGCGCGATTACACGGTTCATTAGCCGATTCGGCGAAATGCTAACGGACCTCCCGTCAGCTCACGAGTGGTGCGAAGGTCCCCCGGGCCTTAGACATTTAGGTGGCCGGCTACTGTACCGCTCCCCGGGGTTTGAAGAAGAAATGCGGATTACGTCCCTCAGTGTCCATGTGATGTCGATATGGAGAGGTCCGACGAAGCGAGAAAAACAATTTAGAGCACTGTTGCTGCATCGGACCATCTCGGCCTTTAAGCCAACGTTCTTGCTGGCTTCTGAGGTTGTGGAGGATCTGTCACCTTCAGGACCATTTGAACAAGCAATCCTCCATTTGCTTAACTCAGCGGATCGTGCCTTGGTTTGCCGAAATCCCACCTGCCCGGCACCGCTCTTCTTTCGCACGCGAACTAACAGGCGGCAGAGCTACTGCTCGATAGAATGCTCGGGAGTTGGACAAAAAACGGCCAAGCAAAAGTGGTGGGCTGAAAATGGTCAACAATGGCGGGAGAAACGCCAGAAGAAGAGGAAAGACCGGGAAGGAGAGAAGAATGTCACTGTTAAAACGCGGTAAGACATGGCACTGCCATTTCGTAGTCAACGGGCAGCGATTCCGTCAGTCACTTGGAACCAAGGACTGGCGAGAGGCGCAGTCGAAGCAAAAGGAACTCATCGGGCAGGCGATTGAAGGCAAGCTGACGCAGACCTCTACTTCCCTCGCTCGACAACCCATTGGGCAAGCAGCAGACGATTACGTCACTGCTCGAAAACTTGAACTCGCTCCTGCGAGCCAAGCCAAAGGAGAAACAGTTGCTCGTCCAGTTGCGGGTCTACTTCAAGCAAGAACCCTTGAAGTCGATCACGGCGAGGCGGATTATTGAATATCGGGCTTGGCGAGCTGAGCAGGGAGTCGGCCCGGCAACCCTAAACGCAGAACTCGGAATTCTGCGTCGAATAATGAAACGTGCGCGAATCTGGGCGCGTGTGGCTGACGATATACGTCCGTTGCGCGAGCCGTCGACAATCGGCAGGGCTCTAACGAACGAAGAAACGCAAAGACTGCTGAAAGCGGCTGTAATGCGTCCGGAATGGGAAACGGCCTATCTCGCAGCCGTCCTCTGCCTGAATACTACGGCGAGGGGTTGTGAGTTGAGGGGCCTGAAATGGTCGGACGTCGACCTGTTCAAAAAGACGCTAACAATCCGCAAATCCAAGACCGCTGCTGGCGAGAGGGTTATACCTTTGACCGACGTGGCCGCATCTGCTCTGGCGCGACTGCGCCGACGAGCAGAGGGATTCGGAGCTGTCGAACCGTCGCACTACGTTTTTGCAGCCTTCGCTCCCAAGTTCGACTTCAGCGCAAAGAACCTCACTCAGGGCGAAGTAATTGGGTTTGACCCGACTCGAAACGTAAAGAGCTGGCGGTCGGCATGGCGGACTCTTACAAAGAAGGCAGGGCTGTCAGGCTTGAGGTTCCACGATCTTCGACATTGCGCTATCACTCAGCTTGCCGAAAACGGAGCGTCCGATTCAACCATCATGGCGATAGCCGGACATGTCAGCCGCCGCATGCTAGAGCGTTACAGCCACGTTCGGATGGAAGCGAAGCGGAAAGCGATGGAAGCCCTTGCCGTGAGCACTAGAACGGCGGGTTACGACACAAGTCACGACACAAATGCCCATCTTCCGAACGCTCGGCCTATCTAAGTGGTTGAAATAATGGTAGGCCCGAATGGATTCGAACCATCGACCTCTTCCGTGTCAAGGAAGCGCTCTAGACCAACTGAGCTACGGGCCTGCTGATGCTACCGGGCGAATGTATCGAGAGGACTCGCCCCAACCTCTAGAAGTTTACCACGCGACTTCTACTTCCTCACTGCCCAGGCCATTCCATCCGGGCCTTTGCCGGTTGTGATTCGTCCGGTCACAGACAATGTCTTCCGATCGATGACAGCAACCTGACCGTCAGAGCTAACGGCCACATATGCCCTCGACCCGTCGGGGATGATGAGAATCCCCGCCACTCCATGGCCTAGATTTAGTCGCTTCACTTCTTTTCGACCTGCGGCATCGAGCACGACCAGATCGCCTGTTTCCAGATCAGAGATCAGAACCAACTTGCCGTCGGGTGTGAACTTTACTCGGTTAGCCCGCTTGGTATGCACATCGATAGTTTGCACAACTTTGCGATTGATTAAATCAACCATTGAAACCGTTCCATCGTGCGAATTCGCCGCCCAGAGCTCTTTCCCGTCCGGAGAGACATCGAAACCCTCTGGCCCTTTTCCAACCGAAATTGAAGTTTCGATCCATCCGGATGCGTCTCCGTTGTTGTCCCGATCCAGGATGCTAATGGTGTCGGAGTTCACGTTGGCAGTAAAAATCCTGCTTTCGTCTTTGCTGACCACCAGCATGTGTGTGCGGTTCTGCCCAATTCCCAGTGTCCAATCCAGCAGGCGCGTCGCTGGATCGTAGCGCCCGATTACCTTGCTTCCTTCCGCTGTGAAGTAGACCTTCCCATTCACGAATTCCAGTCCGTGCGGGGCTCGCAGTGCGCCCAGGTCAAAGGCGGGCATGGGCTTCTGCGTCGATAAATCCGCAATAGAGATTGTGTGTTGCGGGGCCTGGAATGCGCCGTAATTGGAGATGTAAGCAAACTTGCCGTCGTCTGACGCGACAACTTCGTGCGGATCTTCACCGGCGGGAACGCGCCCCACGACCTTCAACGTTGCCGGATCGACGATTGCCATCGACTTGTCGTTCTTCTCCAACACCAGCAAAGCCGGGCTTGGCATTTGCCCGAATGCGCAATTAGCCGCGGACCCGCAGAGACATAAGAATGACGCTAGCCAAATTTTCTTCAACATTCCGTCACCTCAGGAAGAAATCGTCCGCAGATGGATTCGTTAACGGACGGGAACCGGTGCTGCGCCTGCTTTGGAAACAACTTTCGCCGAAACGCGACGGTACAAATCGGCGGCCCTTAACTGCTCACAGACTTGTTCGAAGTTGTCGCGCGGACCTTTCCAGCGGAGATCGTCGACCGCGTTGAATACTGGTGCGTCGAACCGCAGCGTTGCCAGTGTCCGATACAGCAGCGCTTCGTTCCAGGCTCCAAACAAGGATTCCGCCAGTGGGCGGGCCCGCTTGATCGACGGATCCCAATGCTGCCAGTCTTTTGGAATCTGCTCCAGATGACGATACTTTGATAATGCCAACGACGCAGCCTTGGGTCCCCATCCGCAGATACCGGGATACCCGTCGGCGGTGTCGCCCGTGACGGCGAGATAATCGGGAATCGACTCGGACTTCACGCCAAATTTTTCCACGACGCCCGCTTCGTCCCGGAGGATATTACGCCTGCGGTCCAGTTGCACCACGCGGGTTCCCACCACGCACTGCGCCAGGTCCTTATCCGGAGTACAGATCACCACCTGTTGCACGCCTTCATCTGCTGCAGCCTTGGCTGCAGCCGAGGCCAGCGCATCATCTGCCTCGAAATATGTCATCGGCCAGACCAACACGCCCATCGACTCAAGAGCAGCTTCCAGAATGGGAAACTGGGACAGCAGTTCCGGAGCGACCCCTTCGGATGTTTTGTAATCAGGGAAGAGGTCGTTACGAAAAGACTCGACGACGTGATCGGTGGCGACACCGAGATGCGTCGCGCCCGATTCCATCATCGAGAAAACTGAGATGAGCACACCGCGAACTGCACCGATCTCCTGACCGCTGTCACTCTTCGATGAAGGGACAGCGAAGAAGTGGCGGAAAAGCTCGTACGTTCCGTCGATCAGATAAACTTTCATGCGCGTGGGGATCTTCTGGCGGATGACGATGATATCAAACCAGGCCGGTCTATGGGTTGTCCATCGCCATAAACAGATTGTTCAGCGATTCCGTTAGCGTAGGATGGGCGTAGGTCGCGTCTCGCAGTGCCGTATAAGGCAGCTTGCCCATCATCGCAGTCTCGAGGACTGACATAACTTCGCCGCCTTCGATGCCGAGTACAGCCGCTCCCAGTATCTGATTCGTCTCCGCGTCGACAAGCGCTTTCATGAACCCACGGGTCTCATTGACCTCCAGGGCACGGGCCACTGAAGTCATAGGCAGTTTCGCAACACGGATCTTGCGGCCTTGTGTCCGCGCTTCGGTTTCGGTCATTCCAATGCGACCCAATTGCGGATCGATGAACACACAGTAGGGTACTTGGCGATCTCTCGTTGAGGCGGACTTCCCTTCCATGAGATTCGCGCGAAGAATTCGAAAATCGTCATACGAAATATGCGTAAACGCCGGCCCGCCCTTTATATCGCCCAAGGCGTAAATCCCTTCAACCCCAGTCTCTAGTCGCTCGTTCACCTGGATAAAACCGCGGTCGTCGGTTCGCACACCCGCGGCTACGAGGTTCAGGCTGTCGGAATTCGGTACTCTTCCCGTCGCCACCAGAAAGTGAGAGCCTTCCTGCAGCATACTCTTCCCGCTGGTCTCGAGATGCAGACGAATTCTGTCTCCGGCTTGCTCGACGCGAGTCGCTTTCGTATGGAGCGCAACCTCCACGCCATCCTGCCGCAGAATGGTGGCGACCTCTTCGGCGATATCTGGATCTTCGTGGGTCAGCAACTGCCCACCGGGTTGCACGATCGTCACTCTGCTGCCGAAACGCCGGAATAACTGCCCGAACTCGAGGCCAATGTAGCCTCCTCCCAGAACCAGCAGATGTTCTGGAACCGCGCTGAGTTCCATGATCGACTCGTTGTCAAGGAACTGCACCCCGTCCAGACCTTGCAGGCGCGGCCGCGATGCACGTGTTCCAGCGTTGATGAAGATACGATCGGCAGAAATACTTCGCTGCCCGCCATCACTCAAAACAACAGCGATTGTTTTGGGGCCGCTGAAACTTGCCTCCCCACGGATCAGTTCGAGATTCTCGGTCTCGGCAATGCGCCGCTCCCCCCCGCCCCGAAAGCTGGCGACGATGTCCCGCTTACGTTGGCGAACCTTTGCAAGATCTATGGAAATCGGCCCCGCGAGCACTCCGTAATCAGCTGCGCGCCGCGCCAGATACGCCACGCGCCCGCTTGCCACCATTGTCTTCGTCGGCGTGCAACCTACGTTGATGCACGTCCCGCCCACGTGTTTGCGCTCGATGAGCGCGGTTCGCGTTCCCGCTTTCGCCAAGGCAATCGCCAGCGGATTGCCGCCTTGTCCGGAACCAATCACGACTGCGCCGTAGTGAGATGCATTCATGGAAGGACTCCAGTCGAAATGAAGTGAGCGACTAGTTGGAGGCCACCGGCAGGCGGACCTGAAATCGCGTGTCGCCGGGCTTGGAACGAACTCGGATGCCGCCGCGATGCTTTCTTATGATCCGCTGAACTGTGTCCAGTCCCAGCCCGGTTCCCTCACCCACAGCTTTCGTCGTGAAGAAAGGCTCGAAAATGCGCGGTTCCACCTCCGCTGGAATCCCCGGACCATTGTCCCCAATCTCAACCACCACGCAGTCATCATCGCGATAGGTGCGCACGCGCAGTTCGCCCTTGCCGCCCATCGCGTCGATTGCGTTGTCGATGATGTTCGTCCACACCTGGCTCAGTTCGCTGCCGAACGAATCCACCAGCAGCGGCACTTTCTGATAATCGCGCTGCACGGTCACACCCTTCTTGAGCTTGTGATTCATGATCGTCAGGGTGTTCTCAAGAGTTTTCACAATGTCCACGTTCTGTATCGGCGCCTGATCCATGAAGGTGTATTCCTTGATGGCTTTCACCAGGTCGGAGATCCTGGAAGTGCTGCTTTCGATTTCGTTGAGTACACCGGCGATTTCTCCCAATGCGGAAATGCGGCATAGAGCCATGCGCGCCGTTTCGGGATCGAATGTCGCAAACAGGTGGTCCAATGCCTCAGGCTGGAAATTCCTTCTTGCAAGATCGGAAACCAACTGCCACAGATCGTTTTGCCCATGGCTGCGCAGCAGGGAATCAAGTTTGTCTTCGAGGTCCGCCACCGCCAGAGCATCCAGGGGATGCCCATCGGCTTGCATCAGAGACGCTTCAAGGCGCTCAATTTCCCCCCGTTCTGAGTCAGACAGGTGCCGTTTGCCAAGCTCATGGCTCGCGTCGCGGACTCGCTTCAACAGGTCGCGAAGCTGACTGGTAGCACGCTTCGCCGCCGATGCCGGATTATTCAACTCGTGCGCGAGGCCGGCCGAGAGCTTGCCCAGCGCCGCCAGCCGATCCCGTTGCTGCTCAAATCGCGTTGCTTCCCGAATCCGATCCGACATCAACCCGACCAGCCGTGTTGCCAGCTCGGGCATTCTGTGTACCAGTTCCGGAAGCATTGCGGCAGGAAAGCGCAGAACGCGTGCGTCGGTCAATGCGCGGCCGCTGAGCGAAAAAATCTTCATCCGCGAGAAAGGGAGGAGACCGGTTACCTCTCCGGCACCGAGATCGCGCACGAACGTCTCGCCCGAGAAATCGCCGCGCCACTGGAACTCACCTTCGAGCAGGACAAACATTGCATCGGCGGGCGCACCCTGCCGCGCATAGAGTTCACCTGCCTTCAGTGGCATCTCTTGCGCCTGCCCAAGAAACCAGGCGATCTGATCGTCGGGCAAATCGCTGAACACCGGACTTTTTCGCAGCAGTTCGAGCACCTCAGCCATTAGACCTTGCTCAAGTACTGATGAATGAATTGAACAGCCACCGATCCTTCTCCAACTCCCGACGCGACCCGCTTCACCGACCCATGCCTCACGTCGCCAACTGCAAACACGCCTGGAACACTCGTCTCCAGAAGAAAGGGATCCCGATCCAGCGTCCACTTCCTCGGACGCTCCCCGCCCTGCATCAGATCCGGCCCAGTAAGGATAAAGCCGCGATCGTCCCTCTCAATCGCGTCGCCGAGCCAATCGACGCATGGCAGCGCCCCAATAAAAATGAACATCGAACTCGCAGGCACGCGTTCGATCTTGCTCGTATCTGAGCAAAGGACGGAAACTTCTTCCAGGTGTGTGTCCCCATGCACTTCCGCGACGCTCGCGTGGGTCCACAGCTGAATGTTGGGAGTCTCTTGGATCTGGTCAATCAAGTATTGCGACATGGTGCTCGAGAGCGAGTCGCCGCGTACCAGAATTACTACGCGCTCCGCATACTTCGAAAAATTCATTGCCGCCTGTCCGGCGGAATTTGCGCCACCCACGACGTACACGGTCTCGCCTTTGCAGGCCAATGCCTCGGTTGTTCCGCCGCCGTAATAGACGCCCGCACCCTGTAATCGATCGATCCCTGGGGCCTCCAGCCGGCGCCATTGCACTCCGGTCGCGATCATCAGTGCATGGCAGGAAATTTCACTGCCGTCGGCCAGCTTGATAATGCGGTACGAACCCTCTATGCGCATCGCGGCGACGGTTTGAGGCGCGAGAATCTCAACACCAAAACGGCGCGCTTGCACAACCGCCCGACGCGCCAGATCTCCGCCGCTCAATCCGCTGGGAAATCCCAGATAGTTCTCGATGCGCGAACTCATTCCCGCCTGTCCACCAGGCGCTTCGCGCTCCACGATCACGGTGTGCAACCCCTCAGACGCGCCATACCCCGCAGCAGCCAATCCCGCCGGTCCACCACCAACAATCGCCAGATCGTAGAAACTCGTTTCGGCCCGTGTGCGCAGACCGACCTTTTGTGCCACGTCCCCCGGCGCGCTGTTCAGCATCTTCCCCCCGTCGGGAAAGAGCACGACCGGCAGTTCGCTGCCATCTGGACCGAGCGCCTCGAGCAGACGCTTCGTCTCTGGATCGTTCGCGGCACCCTCCACGTCAATCCACTGGTAAGGAACATGGCTCCGCGCCAGAAAATCCCGCAGCTCATAACATCGCGGCGACCACCGCGTACCCAGCACACGGATTCCCTCAAACGCCGGATGATACGAGGCCTGCCAGTCATCCAGCAGATCATCCAATTGCGGATACAGATTTTCCGCCGGTGGATCCCACGGCTTCATGAAGAAATAATCGATATTGGCTTGATTGATCGCGCTGATCGCCGCGTTCGTATCCGCATATGCGGTCAACAAAGCTCGCTTGGCCTCGGGATAAATCTGCCGTGCCGCCTGCAAGAATCCAACTCCATCCATGTGCGGCATGCGCTGATCGGCCAGCAGCAGCGCCACTCCGTCGTTACGGACTTTCAGGCCCTTCAGCAGATCAAGGGCCCCCTGCGGAGACTCGATACTGATCACTCGGTACTCCGCACCATACTGGGTGCGGAGATCCCGCTCGATTGTCCGCAGCACATCCGGATCATCATCCACCGTCAGCAAAATCGGTTTACCCATGATTGCCCAATTTCCGTGAACGCACGAATAGGAGTAACCGTCCTTAGATACTAGACCGTGCGGTTTGGTCGCGCAAAGTTGCGCGGACGAGAAAAACGCCTGGCCCTACGCCTCGATCTCCCCCGGCTCCATCTGGTCCACATAGCACCAAACCCACGACTCCCCGGGCTCGATCGAGCGAATCAGCGGATGGTGAACTTTGTGAAAGTGTCTGGTCGCGTGCTTGTTCTTCGACGAGTCGCAGCATCCCACATGGCCGCACGTCAGGCACAAGCGCAAATGAACCCACCTGTCTCCCATCTGCACACATTCCTCGCAGACATGCGTCTCGGTATTTTTGATTTTGATCTGATCCAGATGGGTACACTGATTTTTCATCGCGCCTCCTGGTGATTTCGGGTTCGGGGTCAAGTGACCCAGGTCACGTAACGAAAGGCCACCATCATGACACAATCTCGAGTCTTTCACTCAGAATGGTGCTGGAGGTTTTTCATACGTGCTTCGTCTTGATTATCTTTCTTGCGTTTTAACCATCGCCTCGACAGTTCTGGTCGGGCGCCGTTATTGGGAGGGCTGGGCACTGGCCGGTGTCAACAGCGCAATTATGTGCGTTATCGGATTTCGCACAGCCCAACTGGGATTCATTCCCGCGAATGTCTTCTGCTTGGTCGTGAGCGCAATCAACTTGCACGCATGGCGCCGATCCAAGTCCTGCTAAGCCGGGTTACTCCGCCACCAGGAGATTCTCCGCAAACGGCCATTGCTCATCGACCCATTGAACCTCGCACCGGAACCCGGCTTGGCGTGCCATTTCACCGACCTCATCCGGAGCGTACTTATGACTACTTTCGGTCCAGATTGTTTCGCCTTCTTCGAATGAAACGACCGCCTCCGCGGCCGGAATAGTCGCGACCTGTCGCCGCTCCGAGACCAGGTGCATCTCCACACTCCGTGCGTCTGGATTGATCCGGGCCTCATGCTTGAAATCCGCCAGACGGAAATCAGCCCCGAGTTCCCGATTGATGCGCCCCAGCAGATTTAAATTGAAGGCCGCCGTCACCCCGAGCTCGTCGTCATAAGCCCCGATGAGTTGTGCATGGGACTTCTCCAAATCCGTCCCCAGAAGCAGAGAATCTCCCGGCTGAAGTATGCACCGAACCTGCGACAGGAACTTAACGCCAGCCGCACGATCGAAGTTGCCGATCGTGCTCCCCAAGAAAAGAACAAACAGAAACTGACCTGGTTTTCTGTACGCGGCGACCTCGACCAGGCCGTCGAGGTATTCGCGCTCGAAACCCACAATGCTGATGGCATCGATGTCACTCAGCTCCCGCTCGCACATGACCAGGGCGGAATGGGAAATCTCCACCGGATAATACGAGGTTCGCTGCCGGCGGCAGAACGCTTCCAGCAACCAACGGGTCTTCCGCCCGCTGCCGGCACCGAGTTCTGCGACTGCAACCGGTCCGTTGACGCGCTCCACAATTTCGTGCGCATTCCTGCGCAAGAGTCGCTCGTCCGCCCGCGTCAACCCGTACTCGGGAAGATGGCTGATCACCTCAAAAAGAGCGGAGCCGACGTCGTCATAAAGATACTTCGAAGGCAGTTCTTTCTGCCCCGTGCGGGTCAATCCATCGCGGACATCGGTAGCAAAGTCATAATTAACATTGCCCGGGATCGCGTGAACCAGCATGAGTGCGCCTCTGTTCAGTCGTTTAGGCATCGAAACCCCGCATACACGTATTGATAATGGGATTGAAACCAGTTACGGAAGGAAGGCCGCAGCATGCACGCTGCCGTGCGCGCCGAGCCTCCTTTAATCACATAATGTTTTCCATCGAAGAAATCCGCAGAGTAGCCCCGGTAGAAAGGAAAGGCCTCGAACCCGGCGAACGGCCCGAACACCGTCGACGTCCACTCCCAACCATTGCCCAACATGCCTTCCACACCGAAGGCGCTCTGGCCGCGTGGATGGGCATTGACTGGCGTCGGATCCCAACTCTGAAAATCGAAATTCCCTCGACTTGGGTCAGGCGCCTCATTCCCCCACGGATAGAACCGATCCGTGTTTTCTCCTGATCCGTACGC
>Ga0126381_100008727_pt1 | contig 11337 bp, 19 predicted proteins | sample PanSoiMetPlot_28_FD_96465 | JGI IMG/M metagenome (GOLD analysis project Ga0126381, IMG submission 96465) | Tropical forest soil microbial communities from Panama - MetaG Plot_28 | ecosystem: Environmental > Terrestrial > Soil > Tropical forest > Bulk soil | place: Panama | collected 2016-02-17 | reverse complement strand
TGTGCCGATCCGCGCGATTTCGATCCAACCTACGAACCGGAGTAAACACCATGTTTCAATTTGCCGTTATCGCGTTGCTAGTGCTCGCGCTGTATTTACTCAACGATATTCGGCTAATCCTACTCCGCGCTTTTCCGTGGCGCCCGCAATAAAACCCGGCGCGATGTCTGCCATCATTTGAAGCTTAAAATTGTCAACCCGGAACAAAGCAAGTCGCGCCGCTCAATTCACAATTTTTTTTGAGCCGGTTTCGCGAGCAATTTCAACGCCGTTTATATGAGCAAAAATGACACTATCAGCGCATACCCGGTTGCAACCCGCCCGCGACATGCCATCCTGCGCGAATGTATGCTGTCGGCCGGCTATGCCTCCGAATAGGCCGGCGCCGCAGCGCTACCGCAGAGTGGCTGTAGCAAGGCGCCGCCGGACATACCGCACGCCGTAACCGACAGCACCTCGCCGATATAGTGTTCAAAGCCGAACCGGCCTAGCCGGCAAAACTCGCACTCCGATCGCCGCTTACTCCGTGCGCGATCGTTCGTGCTTCGCAAAGCCACAAACCAACCACCACCACCGCAGCAAACCGAGGATCGGCCAAAACCCGGTTTTTACGGTGCGGCTAGTTGCTTTGCGCGTTTGATGGCGCCCGCAATCTATTTCGCAACCGCCACACAACCGGCGCCCGCTATTTTCCGATCGGCCGGCCGGCGATCCGGCGGAGTGTGGGTAGAGGTGTGGGTAGGATCGCCAAAACTCCGAAAAACCCAATGAAATCAAGGAATGGCGGCGGACAGATTATCCGCCCCACCGCGGCCGGCTACAACTGGCGGCCGTTATCCCGCGGTGCAGCGCTACCGGCGCGGGTTGCGGACCGGCGGTTGCGTGTACCGCCGCGCGCACGCACGCGCGCCGAGTGCATGGGGCGAGCGCGTTTTAATTTGGGACCCCCTCCCGCCCCCGCCCCCCGGAAAAGTGCGTGACCGACTAATTCCAATTTTGACACCACAAAAATGTTTGCTGTGGGCGGGGGATTTTTGTGGCTTGACAAATTTCGGTTTACGGTTCGTTGCCGATTTGGACACGGGAACGGAGTTAAGGAGGGGGTTTAGATGCAAGCGATGAGGATAGCGACGACGATTGCGGCGGTGACGAGAGTGATGATTGCGATGGTGAAGGCGCGGTCGCGGCGATCTCGAGTATTAAGCGGCGGCATTTAACAAATATGCCATGATTTTGGGGTAGGTCGAGCGGGCTAGGGCGGAGGCAACGATGGGGGCATCGGATGGCTTTGCCGCATTTAACGCCGCGGGAGTGGGAGGTTGTGACGATATTGCTGCTATTTCCGGGGCTGACGAACAAGGGGGTAGCGCGCAAGCTTGGGTTTGCGGAGGGGACGGCGAAGATACACATTGCGAATTTGATGCGGAAGATGGGGGCGCGGCGGCGGGCGTCGTTGGTGGCGGCGTTGATCCGCGAGAGCTATGGACAAGCGGCGCCGGTAATTGTTGGCGTTGACAACCGGGTGTCCACTATGGCAGATTACGCCCCGCTTATGACGGGCTAATCCCCGCCGGCGTTCCCGCGGTCGTCGGTGGCTCTCAGAAACGGTTTCACGGTGCCCGGAGCAGTAAGCGGAGTGCATTTTCGGCCGACATGGAACCGGCACTGCGGGACAGTTTGGAGGCGCGAGTTATGTTGTGTGAAAGCACAACCGGCCGGCACGGGTTTCGGTCCAGTTTGTTGTCAGCTTGTGCCGGCCACCCATTTCCAGAGGCGGCGGCGCGTTACTCCAACGAGCGCGCTTCGCTTAGTCCCCGGCGGGTCCACAAGCCCGTCGGGGACGCACGGTTTCCGAGGGCAGGAAAGTCAAACCCGCTATGCCCCTCCCCGTCGCGACGGGAGCCGAGGACAACGACGGTTGGTATTCGGTTAGCGGACTACTACATATGTGAATGCGAACAAGGTCACAACACATGATCTTGTTTGAGGCGACGACACCCGGCGCGTTAGCTGCGTTCCTGAAGTATGCGGAGCCGGGTCAGACGGTTTTGTATCATGTCGGTTTTCTTCCGCTGGATAAGGTTGGCGTTGCGTCGCCAAAAGCGGTTATCCTTAGCGACTTACAACGCGCGGTCTGGCGCGCACGTGATCGGCTATACCTCACACAAAAACGCTTGGGCGCATTTAATTATGAGTACCGAGCCACCTGCCGCCGCCTCGATGCTGGCGAACGAAAACACGATGTTACGGGAGTACGCGCGAGCGGGAGTGGAGCCGGTTCACTCGCAGGGGATTTTGTTTTCGCTCGATCTGGTACGGAGCATCAACCGCAGCAAGGCGGAGATGACCAAGGCGTTGAAGGAAATTGAGAACGGGCGATGAGCAAGGCCCGTGGTCATATTGATAAAACCGGATTGAGCCCCGACGAAGAAATCAAGGTTGCGTATTTTCATTTAATCAAAGGCATCGCGCAACACACGCTTGCCGATCTGTTTGATGTCAACCCCGGCCGCATTGCGGAAGCGATTGAGCGCGTCTCGCGAGCGGTTGGTCATGAGTGAGGCAACAAGCGTTGCTCACGTTGCAGGGGACAAAGAGTGTCAGTAATTGTGCTGGTCTTGTTGTTGTGGGTGTTAGGCGCGGTGCTGGTAGTGCTGTGGGTGATGGACGGCGCGTTTCAAACTCGGCGAGACATTCGCCGGCTAGATCGGGAGCAAGAGTGAGCCAGTTTCAAGGCGAGCCGGACAAGCGGCAGGAAGGCGATATTGAGGTGTCGCGGTTTCGGCCGCGCTATCGCAAGCTGACAACCGAGGAAATGGCGTTGCATGATTTGATTAAGACGCGCGCCGAGGAACTAGAGGAATTGTATATGCAAGCGTCGAAAGATCAGCGCTATCGGGCGCTGGCGACGACGGCGTTAGAGGAAAGCGTGATGTGGGCAATCAAGGCATTAACAGCATGAAACTATCGGGCGAGCTACCGTTGACCAGGGCGGGACGCGCGCCGCCGCTAAACCCGGAAATGAATTGGCTGGCGTTCTCGACGATGTTGCAGAACAACATTGACCAACGGGCGCTGGCGATACGGCAGGCGCAAGACGCCGGCGAGCCGGAGAAGGCGGCTGTTCTTTTAACGGCGCAGGAGGTGTTATTAGGCTTGCAACACGCTATAGTCGCGGGCCTACATGCGAGCATGGGAGACTGAGGATGTGGGAGTTTAAATATGTGGACGTTCTCAACACCGATCCGGCCGCCGGCGAAACGGCGTTGAATGCGCTAGGCGCCGACGGTTGGGATTTTTGCTTTGCCGATCCGACGTCCGGCGGCGCGCATGTGCGGGTGTGGATGAAGCGCGCGGCGGAGGCGGAGGAGGAAGCCGAGGACCAAGAGGCGGCGTAAATGCCTTCGATCCCCGGCGTTGCGACCGTCATTGTGTTAGGCGTCGCCGGTTATGTCGCGGGACAATTCACCGGCGGCGACAGCGCGATACACGGCGCAATACTTGGCGCGCTGCTTGTGTTAGTGTTCAAAAATGCCCGCTGAACGGTTCACCCGCAAGGCAAACACCCCGCGCAAGGCGCGCCAGTGGCAGCACGTCTACGACAGTATGCGCTCGCGGGGCGCCTCCAAGGGCACGGCGATCCGAGCGGCCTCCGGGGTGGTCAAGCGCGGGCGGAGGATGCGACGGGCGCGCCGCTGACATTCGACCTCCCGACGCCGCCGAGCCTCAACGTCACCCGGCGGATCGATTGGGAGGGCTACAAGAAAGCGAACCTCTGGAAAGATCGCGCCAACGCGCGGTTGATCCTGCAAAAAATCAAACCGCACCAAGTCAAGATGACCGGCGCGTTTGAGTGCCGAATACTGGTTTCTGAAAAACACCGAATAGATTTTGACAACACGCCGAAAGTCGTGCTCGATTACCTCCGACGGGTGGAGTTAATTCCCGACGATGCCCCGCGATACTTGCGCCGGCTTGTGGTGGAGCCGGGAGACGTGCCCGAGGGCATACGGGTTGAATTGACCCCCGTAGAGGCGGCAGCACCATGTATAGCGATGAGCAAGAGGCGTGGCTAAAGCGCTTTGTGCGGCGATTGATCGACCTTGCGGTTGCGAGCGGACACACCGAAAAAGAGAAATTCGCGCGCGACTACGCTTGGGAAATCGGGCGGATGTATCTCGCCGACGGCGACGTGACCGGCAATCCGTCGGCGCAGCTACCGGAGACATTCAAGGACCCGGTTGAGGCGGCGGGTTTTGAATTTGGTTGTTGGGCGTGGTGGCCGCGCAAGCGGGATGGCCGGCTAGAGCTACCGGAGCGCGCGTGATAAACCACGCAGATGCACAAGCCGAAGCAAGTCCCGCTACCTCACGTCGCGCCGTTCCCGACTGAGCGGTTCCTTGGTTTCATCAAGCAACTTAAAATCATCACCAAAGATTTCGGATTGATCCCGTTCTCGTTGTTGGGGACGCAACAATACGTGCTCGATGAAATTGACGAGGGGCTTTCTCGCGGTATCACTACGTTCATAATCCTCAAAGCGCGCCAGCTTGGGATGAGCACGGCTTTCATCGCGTTGGATTTGTTTTGGGCTTTCGAGCACGCGGGGCTCGCGGGAGCGTTCGCCACGCACAACGAGCAATCCCGAGATCAATTTCGCAACATCATTGAGACATATTTCAATCATTTGCCGCGCACGCACAAAATCCGCTATGCCAAACATAACCGCACCATGTTGATCCTGAAGAACGGATCGACGTTTCAGTATTTAGTAGCCGGCGTGAAAGAGCGGACAGCGACGAACCTTGGACGATCGGGCGCGTTCAATTTCCTGCACGCAACCGAGGTGGCGTTTTGGGGCAACGAACAAGACTTGAACGAATTACGCGCCACGCTCTCAACGCACTATCCGCATAGACTACAGATTTACGAGAGCACCGCCAACGGGTTCAATCACTACGAGGATATGTGTCAGACGGCGCAGGACAGCCGGACGCAAAAATTCATTTTCGTAGGATGGTGGCGCAACGAACTCTATCGCTTCAATCGCGAGGACCCGCGGTTTACGGTATATTGTCCGGCGGGCGATGACGAAAAACTAACCGCGCTAGAGCGCAAGCGGTTCAATCTCGTAAAAGAGGTGTACGGATTTACAATCGCGATTGAGCAAATCGCTTGGTATCGCTGGAAGCTAGACGACGACGCCGGCGGCGACCAAATGAAGATGGACGAAATGTTTCCGTGGGTGCCCGAGGATGCGTTTGTCGCGACCGGCTCTAAGTTTTTCACCAACGAAAGCTTGACCGACAGTATGCGCCGCGCGCGGCACCAAGCGTTGTCGCCATATCGCTACGTGATCGGGCTTGAGTGGACGGACCTCGCCGTTGTGCCGGCCGCACTGGCACGCGCCGAGCTAAAGATTTGGGAGGAGGCGCACCCGCATGGACACTACGTTATTGGTTGCGATCCAGCTTACGGATCAAGCGACACCGCCGATCGTACAGTCATTCATGTTGCACGGGCCTATGCCGACCGACTTGTGCAAGTCGCTGAATTTGTCTCCCCAACAGTGTCAACATATCAATGTGCTTGGGTGCTCGCTCACCTTGCGGGCTACTACTCCGGGGCAGCGGGAGCGCTCGTTAACTTGGAAATTTCCGGGCCGGGGACCACGGTGTTTCAAGCGCTCAACGACCTCCGCGAACAAGTCATGCAGCAACCGCCCAAAGGCAAAGAAGCGCTCCGCAACGTCCTAAACGCCATGCGGCATTTCCTCTACCGGCGCCCGGACGCAATGGCCGGCGAGCTTGCCTATCAATGGCGCATGACGATGGACAACAAGCTAGCGATGATGACCGGGTACAAGGACAGTTTTGAATTGCAACGGCACATTCTCAATTCCATGCACTTGCTAGAGGAAATGAAATCCATCGTTTATGAAAACGGGCAAATCCAAGCGGAGGGACGCAAGAAAGACGATCGCGTAATTGCAGCCGCGCTCGCGCATGAGGCGTGGGTTCGGTGGGCGCGCCAGAAGCTTCGCGGCATGGGCATGACCTATTTGAAAGCGCAACAGTCAGAGCAAAACCCAACACCTACTCAAGTGCAGCGCATGGCGTTGAACTATCTCAAGGAGGCGAAAATCATGGTTAACGATGAGATACCCGGATGACGGAGCCGCAGCACGACTACAAATCGTTTTTTGAAATGTCTGCCTGCCGATCGACGTGTGCAATCTGCGGTGACCCTAGTCCCATTGTATTTGTCGAGCGCACACGCGACTACGACAAGCGCGAGCGGGTCACGCGCAACTACAAAATCCGCGTGGCGGTTTCCGAATTGTTGCGGGATCATGGATGGGTGATTGACTTGAAGAAAGACCGAGCGGTGTGTCCATCATGCAAAGGGATCGGGAGCAACAATGAGCCTAACAGCGGGTGAAATCAGGCGCGAGCTAAGACGGTTCATCTATGACCCGTATTACAAGGAACCGAGCCGGCGGGTGCCGATCGTGCCCCTATGCCGGTACTGCGGAATAGCGCCACAGACGGCGCGGGAAATCATTAACGGCGTCAAAGACGCGGGGCCAAAATGCCTGTCTCGATTTGGTCCGGTGATTGAGAAGATAATGGCCGGGCAAATCTATTTTGTCCGGGTAGGTTTCAAGTGGGAGGTTTGCGAACGGCCGGCTAGCGATTATGCTGGCGCCGGTAAAACGGGGTCGGACCGTGCCGCGAAGATCATTCCTCTGCCTAAACCGCAATTGCTTAACCGAATTTGATAGCGAGCGCGACGCGCAGTATTGCCCGCGTTGCCGCGGGAACCGGGTCCGATGGGTGCCCAAGCCGATCGCCATTATGAGCGGCGGCACACGGCAAGCCGACGCCGACCTCAAACAACTCGCGGCTGACTATGGAATGTCAAACCTCAATTCCGCGCGCGCCGGTCAGCGAGCCGCCCCGGCGCCGGTTCCCAAGAACGTCATACCGTTTCGGATGCAAGCCGCGCCGGCGTGGCAAGGACAATTCGCGATCGGCGAGGACGGCAAGCCGCGCGCCATGTGTGTCCCGACCGGGGTTAGCGCCAAGATGAAAGGCGAGCGGATTATCAATCAGACGGCGCGGCTTAGTAAGCAGGGACAACAGCTAGGCGCCGGATCGGAAATCGTCGGCAGTAGCAATCTGACACAAGCCGACATAGCGGCGGCGGTGAAGGGGCTCAAATGATAATCCCACTCTCAAACAAGAAATTCCGCGACAACAAGGTGCTTGAGGTGCGCGACATTTGCCTGTCGTCGCGCGAGGAACGCCGCAGCCTATACGATTTGCGGCGCCGGTTCTTTCTGTACGGGACCGACAACAACAGAACCGAGAGCGTCAAATTCAACCGGCTGCAAGCACACCTCGATCTTGTCGCCTCATTCCTGTACGCCGCCGACTATGCCAAATATGATTTGTCGGTAGGTCAAAACAGAGAGCAAGCGCTAGTCGATCAAGCGTTAGCATTGCAGGATCATTGGAATGACGTGTTTCGCGATAGCGGTCTTGCCTACCTCGCCGGCGACGCAATGTTGTGGTCGCTCGTTAACGACACAATGTTCATCAAAATGGGATGGTCAAATGAGCGGCGCCAGCTATACGGCACCCTTGTCAACCCCGCCAATTTCGGCGTTTTTGATGAAAGCAATACCGACCTCGACCACCAAGAGGCGTTCACACATCGCTATCGTATTCCGTGGGACAATGCGGTTGTCCGGCTGTTGCGCGCCGGCTTGAAGGACGAAATCAAAAAGCTAGGCACGACACAGGGAACCGAGCGCGCCGAGTACCCGCCGGTGTTTCAAGCGTTGATGATTAGCGCCACCGGCGGCACCAATATCACCGGCAACATTGCCGGCATGGCGCCCGCGGTGTTCTCGCCGGTTCCAACCTATGAGCCGAAAAACGATTTTCCGACGGTGGAATTTCAGGAAGTGTGGATGTGGGATGACGTGCACGATGATTACGTCGTGTGCACGATCGCGCAACCCGACATCATTCTTACCGACAGCCGCGAGACGATTGCCACGCTAGGCCGGCGATCGGAAACGGACCCGGCAAATTGGAACACCGAAACCAACCCCTACATGGCCGGCGAACATCCGTTTGTGCCGTTCACGCCGTTTACCTTGCCGGATTTCTTTTGGGGCGAGGCGCACTGTGACCGGCTCATTCCGTTGCAGCGGTGGACGAACGAACGGCTCGACCAAATCGCCGAAATCTTGGAAATGCAAGTCGATCCGCCCAAGGCGTTCTCCGGGTTTATGGGGCTCAACGATGAGAAGGCCGGCGCGTTCGGCGGACCCGGAACATGGGTGCTCGACCAACTCCCCAACGCGAAGGTGGAGCCGATGCGGCCGGAAATGCCGCAAGACTTGTTCACCGAGTTTAAGGAAATCGGGTCAATCTTTTTGGAGGCGTCGGGCCTCACGGAAACCGTCACCGGCAAAGGCGAGGCGGGCGTCCGCGGCGGCGGCCACGCCAAGCAACTCGCGGCGACCGGCTCTAGCCGCATTCGCAAGATCGCCGTCAACATGGAACAGCCGTTGGTCAAGATGGGTGACCTCGGGATCAAGCTAGTACAGCGCAACTCGAAAGAAAAACTCCGCGTGAAATCCGGCGAGCAATTCTATCCGGCGCAATTTGCAACCGACGATTGGAATTTGCGGATTAGCGGTCACTCGCACTCGCCGCTGTTTGCCAACGAGAGCCGCGAGCTAGCCGCGTTGTTGTTGAAGGCGAAGTCGATCGACCGCGAAATGTTTATCCGAATGCTCAACCCGCCGGGCGCCGACGCGATGATTACCGGCATTCGCAAGATGGTGGCGCAAGAAAATCAGATGGCGCAAGCCGCCGCCGCCGCCAAGGCGCAAGGTGCACCCGGCGGCGGGACGCGCGGCAAGAAGGCGGCCTAGCTGTAAGCTGACGGGCGCCGTTTATTCTCTATGATGGGCTATCGACCCTTTGCCCCGGCAATCCCGCCGAGAGGTAACAACGAGGGAGGCATATGATGGCACGTCGTCGTCGTCGCGGTCGCCGGTAGACCCTAACAACCGGCTTCGACAATTCGGGATCAACTCTTTGATCGGAGTGTAGAAATGGCACGACGAAGGAAACATCGGCGAGGGAGACGGTAAGCGAACTCGCACGCACTACCACTCAAGCGCACAACTCACCTTGCCCCCGTCGTTTTGAGCCGGCGGGGGCTTTGTTATCTGTAAGCTGACCAATCAGTTAAACGGCGCTATTTATACGCGCCATGCCAGCTCTAGTACCCGGTGCGGCGCCAGCCCCTACACCCGGCGGTCCACTCCCCGGCCGGCCGTCATTACCCGGCTCGCCAATGGGCGGACCCGGCGGACCCGGTGGTAGTCCAATGACCGCGGCCGGCGCCGGCGCCGGTCAAGAGGCGGCGGCCGACGCGATCATTGTCATGGTGTTGCAAGGGCTCCACAAGGCAATGGCCGCATATCCGATCGGCTCCAAAAAATATCTCGCTTCGATGCACGCAATTCGCGCGCTCGCGCCAAACTTTGCGGGACAGGAAACGCAACAGATGGTGCCGGGCGCGGTTCAACAAATGGCATTGGCGGCACGGAGAGGCGGCGGGCCTATGCAAGCGGCTCCGCCGCCGGGTATCGCGCCGGCCGCCTTGCCACCCGGAGGCGGTGCGCCGCCGCCCGGAGGACCCGGCGCCGCCGGCGGTCCACCCGTTCCACCTCCGCCCGCACCGGGCGGAGGCGAGGAGTAGGAGAGGCAAACATGGCAGAGAGCACGTATCTCAAACCGCGCGGCGTGTCGGGGTCCGACCTCGGTATGCGCAAGAAACAAAACGGCATGTTTCAAAATGTGTCGTCGTATCCGCAACTCGGCGGCTTCGGTAACGCCGGCGATATGCCGACAGCCGATCGACCGCTCGCGCTCGAAAAGGGCGATTTGACCCGCAAGGGCCGGCCGGTCTGACATGCCGCAAAAGAGGAACCCGCCCGGACATCGAATGCCCAAGCCTAGCAACTTGCGGGCTAAACGGCTTACGTCCCTTCGGGCGGGTAACCTTGAAGAACAGCGCGACACTTATCGCGACGACGTTTATATCGACCCAAACAGATATTTCCGGCTCTCCAACACATTCGGTTTGAACCGCGATCCGTGGGAACGGCTTTCGCGCGCGGCACCGCAAGTTTTGGAAGGCGTGTTTTCCATTGAACAGGATCGCGCGACGCGCCGGCGCACGCGCGGGATGGCCGGACCTAACCCGGACAAGCCAATGGAAGGCATGATGATCGGCGGCATGTTCCCCGCGACACACCCGCAGGAACGCGCCAAGCCGACAGGCAGACAGAAAAAGCAGGCGAAAGGTAAGAGGTACTAAAATGGCAGGCGAACCCCAACCCCACACCGCGCAACCGACGCCAGAGTTTGACGAAGCGACATTGATGGCGGCCGGCCGCCTTGCAATCGCGCTTGGTCGCAACAAGGAAACCGGGCGCCCGTTTCGCGCACTGGTCAAAAAGATCGACCCGACCCGCACATTCCCGGCGGACGACGTTGCGGATTTGCGCGAGGAAATGGCGGAGCGCGAACGAAAGGCCAAAGAGAAGGCCGATCACGACAAGATAATCAACGCTATCGAGGCGCAGCGCAAAATCGTCGCCGGCCGCTACACCGACGACGAAATGAAAGAGATTGACAAGATCATGGAAAAGGCGGGGCTCACCGATTACGAAATCGGCGAGGAATTGTATTTGTCCCGCCGCAAGCCGGGTGTCGCGCGCGACGCCGCGTTGAGTAACGGGCGCACGTGGGAATTTCCGCAAGCCGACGGTTTGTTTGAAAACCCGCAAAAGTGGGCGACGGACGAAGCCGTGAAGGTGATTGACGAAATCAAAACGGGCGTGTTCCGCCCGTAACAGCGGGGAGTAAGAGACAATGCCGCAATTTGGTTCTGGCATAATTCCGCAACAAGGCGCGGTAGCGGCCGAGCTTGCGGCAACAGTCCGCCGAGCATTCTTGCCAAAGGTGTTCGTGCAACTCTGGAAATCAACGCCGACAATGGCGGCGTTGCTCGCGCACGCGCAAGTCGCGTCCGGCGGCTTGTCGCCGATCACCGTTCCGTTGCAGGGCAACCCGATGGTGACGGTGCAGAACGTCGGCTATGACGGGTCATTCAATCAACCCGGCGTCACACCCGGCATTCAGAACGCCGAATTTAATTTGAAGGGTTATTTGACCGCAATTCCGTTCCTCGGAATGGAGGGGCTTGTTCAAATCGACTACAGCGTTGTGCCGCTCATCGAAG
>Ga0126381_100008726_pt1 | contig 11341 bp, 10 predicted proteins | sample PanSoiMetPlot_28_FD_96465 | JGI IMG/M metagenome (GOLD analysis project Ga0126381, IMG submission 96465) | Tropical forest soil microbial communities from Panama - MetaG Plot_28 | ecosystem: Environmental > Terrestrial > Soil > Tropical forest > Bulk soil | place: Panama | collected 2016-02-17 | reverse complement strand
GCCGTCCGAGAGCTGACCGAGGGGGTGCTGGCCGAGCATATGGCCCGCGGCGAGCGAGCGAGGATCGCGCGCGAGCTGCACGACGTGGTCGCGCACCATATCTCGATGATCGCCGTGCAGGCGGAGACCGCGCGGCTCACGACGCCGGGGCTGACCGGCGCCGGGGCGCAGCGGTTCGCCGCGATCGGCGACACGGCCCGCGCCGGGCTGACCGAGATGAGGCGGCTGCTCGGCGTGCTCCGCGAGGACGCGCAGCCGGCCGCGGGCGCTGACGAGATTCCTGAAACAGACGCAGCCCGCTGGCCCGCTGCTGACCGCCATCCGCAGCCCGGGCTGCCGCAGCTTGCCGAGCTGGTGGACGAGACCCGAGAGGCATCAGGCGGCACGGCCAGGCTGATCGTGTCAGGCCCGGTCACCAGGCTGGATCCCGGGATCGAACTGGCCGCCTACCGGATCGTACAGGAGGCCCTTACCAACGCCCGCAGGCACGCCCCAGGCGCAGCGGTCGACGTGGAGCTGTGCTACACCGGGGACCTTCTGCGGCTGCGGATCCGCGACAACGGGCCTGGTTGCCAGACTCGCTCGGCCGGCACCGAGCCCCCCGCCGGGCACGGCCTGCTTGGCATGCGGGAGCGGGCGGCGGCGGCCGGCGGGTCGCTGCGGGCTGGCAACGCGCCAGGCGGAGGATTCTGGGTCCAGGCGGAACTGCCCGTGACGGCGCCCGACATCGTGACGGGAGCGGCATGACCATCAGCGTCATCGTCGCCGACGACCACGAGGTGGTAAGGGCCGGGTTCGCGGCGCTGCTCGAGTCGCAGCCGGACTTCACGGTGCTCGGCACCGCCGCGGACGGCGCAGAGGCGGTCCGGACCAGCCGGGAACGCTGCCCCGACGTCGTGCTCATGGACGTCCGCATGCCCGGCATGGACGGCATCGAGGCCACCAGGCTTCTGACCAGCACGGACTCGGGGCCGCGTGTGCTCATCCTGACGACGTTCGACTTGGACGAGTACGTCTACGACGCGCTGCGGGCGGGGGCGAGCGGGTTCCTGCTCAAGGACGTCACCGCGGAGCGCCTGTTCGACGCGGTGCGTGTGATCGCCGCGGGAGACGCCTTGCTCGCGCCATCGGTGACCCGTCGGCTGATCGGCGAGTTCGCGCGCCAGAGGCCGCGTGCCGGGGGCACGCAACCGTCGACCGCGCTTCGCGCGCTCACCCCGCGGGAGACCGAGGTGCTCAGGCTGATCGCGGAGGGGCTGTCCAACCCCGAAATCGCGCGACGGCTCGTGGTCACTGAGGAAACGGTCAAGACCCACGTGAGCCGCATCCTCGGCAAGCTCGGCTTGCGCGACCGCACCCAGGCTGTGGTCGCCGCCTACGAATGCGGGCTCGTGGTGCCCGGAGGCTCATAATGCGGGCCGGGAGCCGCTCAGCTGCAGCTAGGGTCGTTCGATCTATATAGATTGGATCTAAGTAGATTCGATCTATATAGATCGCAGCTTGGAGTTACCAAGTTGACCGCGGGCATTCAGCCGTGATTCTGGCCGCCGATTGGCTCGGCCTCCTCGGGCGGCGGAGAGAAGCGGTTGATCACAATGCCGACGATAATTATCAGGATCCAGATGTACGGCGCATTCCCCGGCGTGACAAGCGCGAAAGGAATGGAGATCAGGAACACGGCCGGAACGCGCGCGATGCGCAGAGCGTAATGCCGCCGCACCGCCGCGGCGGACGGGTCGGCCAGGCCCGATCCTGGGCGTGTCGCGTATAGCCAGATGGCGCCTTCGGCCAGTCCCGCGGCGGCGCCGCAGGCGGCGTAAAAGATGACTGCCGCATAGTGCGGCTGCGCACTTGACTGGCTGAGCAACCGGGTCGGGTAAGGCAGCAACGCGATGAAGCCGAGAAAGAGCAGGTTGATCGAGATCAGGCGGCGGTCCAGTGCGGTGATGTACCGGAAGATCGCGTGATGGCCGAGCCAGAAAAGCCCGATTACCGCGAAGCTAATCCCGAAGCTGAAGAGCCCGAGGAAAACATGGCGAAGGCCCGATTTCGGCAGGTCGAAGGCGAGCAACGTGATCGCAATCGCGAACACCGCGTCAGAGAAGAACAGGACCCTGTCGTACTCGAGATTCCCGGAGCGAGCCAGCGGCCACGTCCTCGCCGCGCGGCGTCCGCCAGCACCGTGCCGAGCGCCTCGTGCCTCGTTCTCGCCGTCCTGGCCCGCAGTGGCGGTGTCGGTCATGTCCGCAGACAGTAGCCGAACGCCGCTCCGCGCGACCTCGCAGCGCGCCAACCCGGCCGACGGCCAATGTGCGACAATCCAGCGACTTGGTGCATTTGGAGGCGCCGGTGACGCGACCAGTTGTCGCAGGCCTGATCACGGCCGGGTCCGTGTCGGCGGTCTGATGCTTGACGCGATCGTTCCGCGCGGTGTCTTCGTGGCCGAGTCGTTCGGCGCGGCGGGTGAGCAGGCGCCGCTGTTTCCCGCCGAGGAGGCAGCCATCGTCGGCGCGGCGGCGAAGCGGCGTGCTGAGTTCGCTGCGGTGCGTGCCTGTGCCCGACGGGCGCTGACCAGCGCGGGGTTCGAGCCGGGCCCGGTCCCGCGTGGTCCGACCGGCGCGCCGGTCTGGCCGGCTGACGTGGTCGGCAGCATGACTCACTGCGAGGGATACCGCGCTTGCGCGATCGGCAGCTCTGAGGCTTTCGCCGCCATCGGCATCGACGCCGAGCCGCATCAGCCGCTGCCCGCCGAGGTGCTGCCGATGGTGGCCAGCGAGCAGGAACGGGTGGCGCTGGCCGTGCTGGCGGCAGAAGCGCGGGGAGCCTGTTGGGCAAAAGTGCTGTTTAGCGCAAAAGAGGCGGTCTTCAAGGCCTGGTCAACGCTCTCCGGGCGATGGCTGGGGTTCGCAGACGCGGAGCTGACCCTGGATCCGGGCGGCACGTTCGCAGCGCAGGTGCCGGTGTCGGCCGGGCCTGCCGGGGGCGGCCGAGTGATCGCCTACCGCGGGCGCTGGATCATCGGGGACGGGCTGATCGTGACCGCGGCCGTGGTTCCCGCCGCCGCGCGGGTCAGTCACCCTTCACGTTGACGACCTGGCGTAGCTCGTGCCTGATCTCGACCAGGTCCTTCGAATCCTCCATGATCACGTCGATGTCCTTGTAGGCGCCGGGGATCTCATCGAGGAACGCATCGGTCCTGCGCCACTCGATGCCGGCCATCGCCGCCTCGAGCTGCGCGCGGCTGAACGCCTTGCGTGCGGCCGACCTGCTGTACTCGCGGCCCGCGCCGTGCGGAGATGAGTTCAGCGCGAGCTGGTTGCCCTTGCCGGCCACGACATAGGACCTGGTGCCCATCGACCCGGGGATCAGGCCAGCCCGCCCGGCCGATGCGTCGATCGCCCCCTTGCGCGACAACCACACCTGCTCTCCGAAGTGCGTCTCCTGCTCGGTGTAGTTGTGGTGGGTGTTCACGGTCTCGGCTGGCTCGACGGCGGTGCCGAGCCAGTCCGACACGCAAGCAGCGACGCGGTCCATCATCTCCTCGCGGTTCAGGAGCGCGAAGTGCTGCGCCCACCGCAGGTCCCTGATGTAGTCCGAGAACTCCGCGGTGTCTTCGACCAGGTAGGCGAGGTCGCGGTCGGGCAAAGTGATCCGCGACTTCGCGGCGATGGCGTGGGCGATGCCGATGTGCCGCTGCGCTAGCTTGTTGCCTACCCCGCGAGAGCCTGAGTGCAGGAACAGCCACACCTGGTCGGCCTCGTCGAGGCAGACCTCGATGAAATGGTTGCCCGAGCCGAGGCTGCCCAGCTGGAGCCGCCAGTTCGGCGAGATCCGCTCGGCGCTGTCGGCGCCTTCGCGGCCCTCAAGTTCGGTGATCCGCGCGGCGGTCCGCTGGCCGTCGACCCGGCGGTTGTACTTGCCGGCCGAGAGCGGGATCGCGCGCTCGATCGACTGCCGGAGCCTCGCCAGATCGCCGCGCGCCTTGACGTCGCCGGCGGTGAACCGCGTGCGCATCGCGATCATCCCGCAGCCGATGTCGACACCGACCGCTGCGGGAATGATCGCGCGTAGGGTCGGGATCACGGATCCGACGGTTGCGCCCTTGCCGAGATGCGCGTCAGGCATCAGGGCGACGTGCGGGTACACGAACGGCATCGCCGCCGCGCGCTCGGCCTGCGCGCGTGCGTTGACGGCGAGTATCGACGCCCAGCTCAGCAGCTTCTCGCTGATCCGCTCCATGACAAACCTCCGCTGGCGCGCGAATGTACCCGCGGGCTGGGCAAGGCGTATACCCAATTTCCGGCCCGTGCTGCCCGCCGCGTACCTCGCTCATGCCGTTTGCGCGGCATCTCCGGCTGATCTCCTTGATCGTGGTGGGTTGCCGTCGGATATATAGCCCGGTCAATCCACCACGATCATGAAAACACGTCGGCGCGGGGAGCTTGCGAGCGCTGATGAACGGCCGCGTGTCGGCGGGTCGGCGCAGCCGCCCCGCCGGAGACTAGTCGAGGGCTCACCGGCTGTTACTTTGGCGCTGTGGGCAGGACTGCCGTCGTCGACGTGAGCGGCCTTCGCGCGCTCAGGCGGGCGCGGGACCGAATGGACCGCGACTACGCGGAGAAGATCGCGATCGCGGATCTGGCGGCCGACGCCGGGTACTCGCTCGGCCAGTTCATCAGGACCTTCTGCGCGGCGTACGGCGAGACGCCAGGCCGGTATCTGACCCGCCGCCGGGTCGAGCGTGCATGCGAGTTGCTGCGCTCGGTAAACCTCACCGTCACCGAGATCTGCATGGTGGTCGGGTTCAGCAGCCTCGGCACATTCAGCCGCAGGTTCGCCGACATCATGGGGCGATCGCCGTCCGCGTACAGACGAGAGGCGGCGCATCGCGGCGGGCCCGCGCCGATCCCCGGTTGCTTCATGCTGATGTGGCGAACCGGGCTGCGGGCGCCGGACCCCGGCCGGAGCTGCTGAAGTCGTTACCGCCGACAGAGCGCAATTTCGGAGAAGCCACCGTCGCCGCACCGGCCGTACCGTCATTCAGGCCTCAACCACACTAGGGAGGACTCGATGATCACCGGCGTCTCTATCGTGACGGTCTGGGTACTCGACCAGGACGCGGCCAAGGAGTTCTATACGAAGAAGCTTGGATTCGAGCTCACCAACGACATCCAGCTCGAGGGCGGCATGCGCTGGCTGACGGTGCGGTCGCCGGGGAGCGATGGCCAGGACTTCCTTCTGCTGGATCCCGCGCACTCGATGCTCGACGCTGACAGCGCGGCGCAGGTTCGCGGGCTTGTGGCCAAGGGGGCGCTCAGCCCCGGCGTCATGGCCACGACCGACTGCCGTGCCGACTATGAGACCCTCGTCGAACGGGGGGTCGAGTTCCTCCAGCCACCGGCCGAGCGTCCCTATGGGATCGAGGCGATCATGCGGGACGATTCGGGCAACTGGTTCAGCTTCACCCAGCGCGGGGGTACGTAACGGCTCCTTCGTCCCGCTGTGGCGGTCCCGTCTAGACGAACTCCAAAGGGGTCCATGGCAGATGCTTCCACCCGCGACTGTGCGCATCGCGGCATTGCTTTAACGACGGGAAGAGACGCCGCTATCCGCCGCTGACCACGCCTTACCTAAGTCAGCCGATGCGCCGTAGGATGCGCTTGGCGGGCAAATGTGCCGGAAGGGCGGTGTGCCGGGAATGCTGGCAACCAGGCTGCTCTACTGGCGGCGGAACGAGGTCGGCTGAGTGCGAGGCGGATCAATGCTGCACCGCGGCGCCCAGATCATGCGCTGGGCCGTGACCAACAGGGTAGACATCGCGCTGGTGGTCTTCATCGGGCTGAATTTGCTCGCCATGCACCTGATTCCGGACTGGCAGACCGTCCCGTTCCTGATCATCTGGCTGACGCTGACCGCGATCTATGGCGTCCGGCTGTGGCATCTCGGATCGACGGTGCTCACTGTTCTCACGGTCACTCTCGCGACGGGTGGCCTGATTGGGTGGCAGGTGCTCCGGCACAAGCAAGACTGGGACTACCTCGCCGAGGTTCCGCTGCTGGCGACAATGTTCGTGATCATGGTGTGGCACTCACGCCGGCGCGTCGCGGCCATGGAGGAGATGAAGCGGGTCTCCGAGCACAACCTGGTACTGCTCGACCAGCAGCGCCAATTCCTTCAGGATGTCTCGCACGAGCTTGGCACCCCGGTGGCCATTGCGCTCGGCCATGTCGAGCTCATCGAGCAATCGGCCACCGATCAGGCGATCGCGGCGGACGCCCGCGTGGCCGCGGACGAACTGCTACGGATGCGGCGGCTGACCAGCCGCCTGCTGCTGCTTGCCTCCACCGACGCCCCCGACTTCCTGTGCCTCGCGCCGGTAGACGTCGAGGAAATCCTGGTCGATACGCTGCACAGATGGAGTCATATCCCGCGGCGCTGGTCGCTCGGGACGCTGGCCGACGTTCGAGTGGAGGGCGATGCCGACCGGCTGACGCTCGCGCTCGACGCACTGATCGAAAACGCGGTCGACCACACAGACCCGGACGGCGTGATCGAGCTGAGCTCGCGGGTTGAGGGCGAGACGGTCGTCGTGGCGGTGGCTGACTCGGGTACCGGCATCCCCGCCCGCGAAGTGAAACGGATCTTCGATCGGTTCTCCAGGGTTGATACCGGCAGAAGCCGGGCGGCCGGGGGGTTCGGGCTCGGCCTGGCGATCGTCAAAGCGATCGCCGAGGCACATCGCGGCTCGATTCAGGTACGCAGCAACGTCGGCAAAGGCTCGGTTTTCAAGTTGCGGCTGCCGGCCCTCGTCGGCGCGGTCAGCGAACGGTCGCTGGATGGCCGGGTCTCGCTGAAGTAGCAAGGAGTCCGAGTCGGCGCAGGCGGCGGCACGGCCGGGCCAGCTGTTCAGGCGGTGCGGCGGGACTTCCTGCTGGTCCGGCTGTTGGCGCCGGGCCGAAGGCTCGAGAACAGGTCCGGTGGCGGGGCTGGCGAGGGTTCTGCGGACGCATCGGTGATGGGCCTGGCGCCGGCGGCGAACAGGTCAAGGTCTTCGCCGGAGACGACGCGGCCGGAGAAGGGGTCCGCAGCGGCGCGGCGGGCGAGGCCGGCAACGGGCAGGTCGACGCGGGAAGCGACCAGGACGAGATTGCCGAATCTGCGGCCGCGCAGCACGCCAGGGTCGGCGATCAGGCAGGCGCGGGGGTAAACCGACCGCACGGTCGCCACTCGAGCCCGCGCGTGACGCAGCGGCGGGCCGTCGCCTATGTTGGCCGCGAAGATTCCGGGCTCGGCCAGCGCGCTCGCGGCCGCGGCCGTGAACTCGGCCGTGGTCACGTGAGCCGGGGTTTGCCCCCCGGTGAACAGGTCGGCGAGCAGCAGGTCGAACGAATCGGGGCGGACGCTCTCAAGCACGGCGCGCGCGTCGCCGAGCCTGACCCGGATCCGCCCCCCTCGGCCACCTCGCTCCGGCCGTCCGAGCCGGTCCGTCCGCCGCTCGCGCTGATTGAACGGCAGGCACCGTCGCACAAGGTCGACCAGGGCGGCGTCGCAGTCGACCGCCAGCTGCGCTGACCCCGGCCTGGTCGCCGCCACGTACCGCGCCAGGGTCAGGCCGCCCCCGCCGAGATGCAGCACGCGCAGCGGCTGGCCAGCCGGCGCGGCCAGGTCGATCACGTGGCCGAGCCGCCGGATGTACTCGAATTCCAGGTACCGCGGGTCATCGAGGTCGACGTGCGATTGCGGGAAACCGTCGGCCAGCACCGTCCAGCCCGACGGCCGGTCAGGATCGGGGACCAATTCGACCGGGCTTTGACCTGACATCTCAGCCATGGTCCACGTGCGGCCCCGCCGTTGTCCAGCCATGGATGTCCCCCATGATCGTGGTGGATTGACCGGGCTATCTCACGGCAATCCACCACGATCATGGAAGTCGACCTGGGCAGCGCCTAGCCGAGCCTGCGCACCCGGTAGAACGCGGTCGGCCTCCAGCCGTGTCCGTAGTGAATGAGTCCTACCGGAAGCTGGTAGTCATGGGCTCCGAACGTGTAGCCCCACCTGCGAAACAGTTCCACGTGCCCAGGCCCGTAGAACGCCAGGTCACCCATTCGCGGATGGATGACCCTGACCAGCTTCGGGCTGGCCAACATCTCGTAAGTGGTTCTCGGCAGCCGTATGCCTGCGTTCCGGTAGGCCATCATGACCAGGCCCGAGCAGTCGAAGCCCGGCCCGGTGCCGCCGTAGACGTAGGGATGGCCCGCCCGCCGGGCTGCCCACCGGTACGCACGCAGCCGCCTGGGCAGGCGCCTGGCCCGGCCGTGGCCACCCGGGTGCAGCGTTTGCGGCTGGCCGACGGCCGTCAGTCTGGCCGTTATGGCCCGGTTCGCGGCAGCCCCCGACGCCGCATTGGCGACCGGGGCTTGGAATGCGAAAGCCGCGGCAATCCCGACCGGGACCACCGCGACTGCGGACATGCGGCAAACCTTTTTGAATTGTGGCGACATTCACGTCCGATCACGCGAAGTTCGCGCGGCCAGCGGGGAAAGGCGCTTTTGTAATAGCGCGCCTGACGCGGCTGACCAACGCCTGACATGGCCCACGCTAGAGGCGTGGAGCGGTTGTTGCCTGACAAAACGGCAATGTTGTACCCGTTGTGGTGCCCGAGAATGCCCAAGAATTGGCAAATATCCGGTCACTTTTTCGCCGTGGGCGGACGGTGCTCAGAATGACAATGTGGGTTTCAGTCGGCCAATTCCGGTATCACTCGGGTGGCGAACAGATCGACGCTGCCGCGGTCGTATGCCGCGTCGGCGAAATAATTGATTGCGTATTCCAGGCCAAGTGCGCGGGCCTCGGTGAGCCGCTCGACGATCTGCTCGGGCGTTCCGACCAGCGGGCCAGAAGAGTACAGCGTCATGTTGCGCTCCAGCGCGCTTGGCGGTATTAGCGGCTGGTAGTGCGCCCGGACCCAGTCCAGTTTGTCGGCCACGTCGCGCTCGGTCTCACCGATGATGACGTTGAAGTCGGACGACCGGACAATCGCATCGAAATCGGTACCCACGTCCTTACAGTGCCTGGCGAGGATCTCCGACTTGCGCTTGAACTCCTCAGGAGTCGCACCAAAGTTCGTGTACCGGGCATAGCGGGCAGCAATCCGTAGAGTCTTCCGCTCGCCGCCGCCCGCGATCCAGAGCGGGATCCCGCCGTCCTGGAGCGGCAATGGCCGCCCGATTGCCCCGTCGACCCGGTAGTGGTTGCCCGAAAGGGTCGCTGTTCCTGTCGTCCAGAGCTGGCGCATGATCTGCACCCCCTCGTCGAGCATGCCGAGTCGGTCGCCCGCGCCGGGGAAGCCATACCCGTAGGCGCGCCACTCGTGCTCGTACCACCCGCCGCCGATGCCCATCTCAACCCGCCCGCCAGAGACTACGTCGACCGTGGCGGCGAACTTCGCGAGGTAGGCGGGGTTGCGGTAGCCCATGCAGGTGCACATCTGGCCGAGTCGCACCCGTGAGGTCGAAGCGGCGAGCGCCGCGATCAGCGCCCAGGCTTCATGGCAGGCCTCGTCGGTCGGCACTGGCACGGTGTGGAAGTGGTCGTAAACCCAGATCGACTCGAATGGCCCGGCGTCGATCGCCTGCGCGAAGTCGCGGATCGTGGGCCACTGCTCGGCCGCGGGGATACCGGCCAGATCCAAGCGCCAGCCCTGCGGGACGAATACACCAAAACGCATGCGTCTATCCTATAGGCCCACGAATAGCCGCTAAGAAGTGGCGCTGCCCACGGTCTCCAGTTCGCCGGAAAGGTCAACGTCCCGATGTGCGTCGCGTGCGAGCCGGCTCGGCCACCATATGGCGCTGCCGATGTCTAGGTTCAGCGCCGTCACGAGCACGGACCTGACGATGATGCTGTCGAGGAGCACGCCGAACGCGACGGCAAAGCCGATCTCGGTCAGGAACGTGATCGGCAGACTGCCGAGAACGGAGAACGTTCCCGCAAGCACCACGCCGGCCGACGTGATCACGCCGCCCGTCGCGGCCAGGCCGATCAGCGCGCCGCGACGCGCGCCGTGTCGTTTGGCCTCCTCCCTGACCCTGGTCATGAGGAAGATGTTGTAGTCGATCCCCAGGGCCACCAGGAACACGAACACAAACAGCGGGAACGACGTGTCCGCGCCACCGAAATGGAATATGTGGTTGAAAACCAGAGCGCTGACGCCGAGCGCCGCACCGAACGAGAGAACCACCGTGGCGATCAGAAGGATCGGCGCGAGGATCGCGCGAAGCAACAGCGCGAGAATCAGGAAGACGACCGCCAGGATCAGCGGGATGATGACGTCCCTGTCGTGCGCCGCGGACCGCTGGACATCGAGGTTAACCGCGGTATTGCCGCCGACGAGGGCGTGCGCGCCCGGGACCGCGTGCGCGGCCGCGCGGACCTTGTCGACAGTGGAGTAAGCGGCCTTGCTGTCAGGCGGCATGGTCAGCGTGCCCTGGAAGAACACGTGACCATCGTGTATCTGCGGCTGGGTGACCGCCGTGATGCCTGGCACGCCTTCGAACGCCGTGCGCAGCTGACCGGAGGCAGACGGGCTGCCCACGACGACAACCGGCTGGCCCACGCCTGCGGGGAAGTTCTTGTCGAGAACCTGCTGCCCTACAACGGAGTCGGGGTGACGGCCGCCGAATGATTGCGCGGCCGTCAGGCCAGTGGCCTTCAGGCCGGTCAGGCCGAGCGCCATGACGCCGAGCACGAGCGCCGTCGTGACCCAGACCACGCGCGGCCTGACAGCCACGCCGCGCCCCACCCGCGCCCAGAATCCCCTGCTCGTCGGCTCCGGCGAGCCGAACCTGGGCCGCACCGGCCAGAAGATCCATCGGCCTCGGTTCACCAGCAGCGCGGGCAGCAGCGTGATCATTGCTAGCAGGGCTACCCCGACCCCGATCGCCAGCACCGGGCCCATGCCCTTGGTGGAGTTCAGTTGCGCAAATGTGAGCGTCAGCAGGCTGAGGATGACCGTGCCCCCACTCGCGATGATCGCAGGGCCTGCCCGGCGCAGGGCCACCGCCATGGCCTCGTGCCGGTCCTCATGGCGGCGTAGCTCCTCCCGGTACCTGGCGGTAAGCAGCAGCGCGTAATCGGTTCCCGCGCCAAAAACCAGCACGTTCAAGATGCCGGCACTCTGCCCGTTCACGGTCAGGCCAGCGTGCTTGGCGAGCAGGTAGATCAGAGCCTCCGCGCTGATTAGTGCGATGCCAGCGGTTATGACAGGAAGCACCCACAACACCGGGCTGCGATAGGTGATGAGCAGCAGCACGATGACGACGGCGAGGGTCGCGAACAGCAG
>Ga0126381_100008725_pt1 | contig 11342 bp, 9 predicted proteins | sample PanSoiMetPlot_28_FD_96465 | JGI IMG/M metagenome (GOLD analysis project Ga0126381, IMG submission 96465) | Tropical forest soil microbial communities from Panama - MetaG Plot_28 | ecosystem: Environmental > Terrestrial > Soil > Tropical forest > Bulk soil | place: Panama | collected 2016-02-17 | reverse complement strand
TAAGGGCCCAGATCTTTGGTGCTTGGGGTTGGCTCAGCGGGGAGCTGGATAAAAGGATCAAACAGCCAGGCGATTGGTGGGAGATTCCAGGAGGGAAGCGATGATCCGAATAGTGCTGGCTGACGACCACGACGTAGTTCGGCGTGGGCTGAGGGAGCTGTTGGAAGAACACGAGGGCTGGGAGGTTTGTGGGGAAGCAGCCAACGGACGGGAGGCGATAGAGATTGTCAAAAAGCATAGACCTCAGGTTGCAATAGTGGACCTGGCGATGCCGGAGTTGAATGGCCTCGAAGCGACACGCCATATTCGAAAAGAATCGCCGGATACCGAAGTCCTCGTATTTACAATGCACGAGTCGGAATTGCTTGTAAGGGATGTTCTGGAGGCCGGGGCTCGGGGGTTCGTTTTGAAATCAGACGCAGCGCGTCATTTGACTAATGCGGTCGAGGCGCTGGTTCAGCACAAGCCCTTTTTTACCTCGAAGGTCTCAGAACTCGTGCTGGGAGAGTTTCTCAAAGCGGGAAAGCAGCGAAAAGATGTTGTCGCATCGCCAAGCGTGCTGACCCCCAGGGAACGTGAGATCGTACAACTCCTGGCAGAGAGTAAGAGCAACAAGGAGATCTCGACGATCCTGAACATTAGCGTGAAGACTGTTGAGACACACCGGGCAGCCATAATGCGAAAGCTCCACATCAATTCAATAGTGGAACTTGTCCACTATGCAGTCAGAAATGAGCTTGTCGAGGCGTGAACATTCCTAGCAATCCGACTTCCGCCTGGTCGTTTTCAAGTCGATTCGCCTGATATTAACAGGCAAAAACGGGGTACTTACGGAACGGATCTTGCTGTATATGAGTTGTGCTAAATCGTGTGGTTGCCGCAAAAGGGGCGTTTCTGAGGCGGTGGAGTCCTTGGGATTGGATCGATGAAACAGCGAGCGACCTACCGCAGTCCAGGCCTGATCGACAGCTTGCGCAAATAGGAATATGCATACCCAACCACTGAGCAGGAAGCAAGAAAGGGGCGCCACTGAGCTCGACGACGCCGGCCTGAACGGGCAGAGCGGGCCCAAAACATCATCCAATCTTTCGGAGGGAGCAAGCGGGACGACCGAGCGCTTCCTTCAGTCAACGATTGATGCGCTGTCCGCACACGTTGCGATATTGGATGAGAAAGGGGTCATCATAGCTGCTAATGAGGGTTGGAGGAGATTCGATAAAGGGGATCTATTCATTTGTCCGGGCCAGCGTATTGGAGCGAACTACCTGGAATCGTGTGAGCAGGCTGATGATGAATCGAATTCAAACGGTATTGCCGTAGCCGAAGGGATTCGAGCGATCATAGGGGGGCGGAGGCCAGACTTCCGCACAGTATACTGCTGCAGTTCATCACACGGTGAACGATGGTTCCAGTTGCGCGCAACACGGTTCTACGATCAAGGTATGCGGCTGGTGATGGTGCACGAAGACATAACCGAGATTAAGCATGCCGAGGCGGAACTCCGAGAGATTACGGAGCACCTGCTGCAACTGCAGGATGAAGAGCGGAGGCGGATCGCAAGGGACCTGCACGATGTTACGGCTCAGAATATTTTTGCCATGACAATGAACCTGGCGCGACTGAGAAAGATCTTGCCCGAGCTTGGCGACCGGGCTGAGGAACTCCTGTCCGAGACGACAACGCTGGCGGAGGAGTCTCTTCAAGAGATTCGAACTGTCTCGTACGTACTCCACCCGCCGACCCTCCATGGCGGCGGACTGGTGGCGGCATTGGAAGCTTACATCGAGGGGTTCGTGAAGCGGACCGGCATCGAAGTGACGCTTGGTGCTGAATCTCGCAACATAGAGCTGCCGGCTGAAGTGCAGACTGCTTTGTTTCGAATAGTCCAGGAAAGCCTTGCAAATATCATCCGCCATTCAAAAAGCAGGACCGCAAGGATTAGCCTGACAGAAAACGGCCGCGATATGCTGCTGCAAGTGGAGGACGATGGGGTCGGCATTTCTTCGGAGATTCTGGACGAAGCCTCAGGTCAGATCAAGTCACTGGGGGTTGGAATACCAGGAATGCGGACGAGACTGCGGCAGTTGGGCGGCAAGCTGAGGATCGAGTCCGGCGAGCGTGGAACCACTATAACCGCCTCTGTCCCGATCAGGGAGGGGAAGTATGATCCGAATAATGTTAGGTGACGATCACGGGGCTGTTCGCCGCGGAGTGCGGGAATTGCTGGAGGACAGGGAAGGGTGGCGCGTATGCGGAGAAGCCGCGAATGGCTCACAGGCAGTTGAGATAGCCGCAAGGCTGAAACCCAACATCGCGGTGCTGGATCTTCTAATGCCCGCTATGAATGGTATGGATACCATTCGGCGAATTCGCAAAGTCTCTCCTGACACGGAGATCTTGATTTATACCATGCACACTTCCGAGCAACTGGTGCGCGACGCAATTCGCGCCGGCGTCCGGGGATTCGTGCTGAAGTTCCCGGGAGCACGTCACCTGAGGAGGGCGGTCGAGGCCCTTGCCAATCACAAGTCCTACCTGTTCATATGATAGTTGAAGGTTGCAGACTGCAGATTCGCCCGGTTGCAACCTGCAGGTGATGGCGACCTATCAATGTAGTCCCTATGTCATAGATATCGTCAAGGTAAACAGGGTCTCGAGTGCCCTGTTGACGCGGTCTCTTCCATGGAAAGCTATCCAATGCCCCGACGACGGTCTAAAGAGCACATCGAACCGCCACCTACAGGAAATTCCCTACCGAAACCCCATGAAGCACCTTATTGGTCGGCGTCTTGTCGTGACCTATTGTAGTTGGAGTGTGACGCATCGCGCGGACGTTGACGTGGGCTTCAGGAGCGGGTTCCTTGCCTGCCCGATGATTTGACTGAAGGGCGGGTCGCCCTGGTGACCATAACCAGTAGACCAACCAGACGTCCGTACAGCCTTCTATAATGGACGCTCACTGGCGAGCGGCAATATGCTCGCGATCACATTGTGTGGAATGGGGTTCTAGAGATGGACCATACACGGATTGCAGTCGGCCGTAGCATGCAAAGAGCTTCAATCTGTTTGTTGGTATTGGCGCTGCCAGCGCTTGCGATGCCTCGAGTGCAAGACAAGGGCGCAACGAAAGGAAGCGACGAGCCTCGCTCGTCTACAGGGTCGAGCCAGTCACAGGCCCGACCGGGGGATCTATCAGGCGCGTCGTCGACAGCTAAATCAAGTTGTGATCAAGAGTCGGCGGTGAGCGAGTTTAGCTGCGCCGGCGTGGGTTCCATGGGTCCAGTGATTGCTCACGACAAGGCACCCCATTGGGTCGCTCCCGGCTTATTTGGACGAGGCAGCAGAGGCCTCTTGGCAATGCAGACCCCGGCAATATCAAGTTTCAGCCTGACGAGCACGACCTACGAGCAGCCTGATCGACCTGATCTGAGATTCCTGTCAGAGCAAGCTAATAACCCGCTGACGTCCCTGGGGAGCTATGCATTTGAGACCAGTTATTTGTCACCGCCCTTGGGAATGAAAGGATGGCCTGGTCAAGTGGAGACGCTCTACCGGGTCACGGTTCCTCTGAGCATTCTGGGGGCCTCCAGCACCTTGCAGATCAGGCTTCCCTACGCGGTTGCCAGCACTGGAAGAAGGGATGGCGCTGGCAACGTCGAAGTGATGGACCTGATCGGAGTTTCCAACCGGTGGGCCCAGTGGGGAGTCGGCGGCGTTGCAACTCTCGGTACGATCGACTGGTTTGGTGTAAACACGTTTCAGGCAGGTCCCGCGTTGGCCTTCGTAACCAGGGCCGGACACTGGCAGTTAGGAGCGGTGAACCGGAATCTGTTTAGCCAGCATGCCGCCGTGTCTTCCATTCAACCCGTCATCGCTTATCAGGCAGGCAGAGGATGGAGCGTAAGCGCCGGAGACATAGAGTATAAGCTGGACTGGCATCAGAAAGGCCCGATGGCAATACCAGCCGGTATTCAGGTCGGAAAGGTCGTGGAACATGGCTCTAGTTACTATCGGTTTTCTGTTGCTCCGCAATACAACGTCAGAAGCATTTATGGCTCCCCACGTTGGACCGTGAAAATTGGAGTCGCAATTCTGGGTCCGCATGAATAGTGGGCATTGCGCCAGGGTTGGAGTATTTCGGCCGATAGTTGATGGCACGGCTAATGCAGTGCCAAGCGCTAGTAAAGGAGATCGATTGTTTGAATGATATCGACGTCGGTACCGATCGCCAAGGGCACGGTGCAAGCTGCGTGAGTTCGAGACGTGGCTCCTCAAAGTTGAGGAAGACTGCCGTTAGGGGTTAGTCAATGAGGTTACAATCCACTGTCTTGAGCTTTCTGTTCGTTTTGCTTGCTTATGGAAATGCCTATGCAGACAAAGTGAGTGTGGATTGGGATAGGCAAGCCAACTTTCAACAATACAAAACGTATGCGTGGCTTGAATCGCAGAACCCGGTCGAGGACCAGTTGATGGCGAAGCGAATCATCCAAGCTGTCGATGGCCAGCTGAGCGCGAAGGGGTTACGAAGAGTCGAGCCTGATCAGGATCCGGACTTGTCAATCGCATACGAGTCTGGGGTCAGCCAGAAGGTGTCATGGGTGCCCTACCCGTTTGTGGCGCCCGCGTGGGGTTGGTACGCGGGACCTGAGCCCGGTTGGGGACCTTATTGGGGTCCCGGCTGGGGCGCGTGGGATGCGCCATATGGCGTTTATCCTCTGGTGCAGGACGTTGCCACACTATCGGTCAACATCGTAGACGAGCACCAGAAACAACTTGTGTGGCGGGGTGTTGCGAGCGATACATTGAAGGAGAACCCGGAAAAAAACGCCAGGAAGATCTGTGAGCTCGTCGCGAAGATGTTCAGGAAGTACCCGCCGTCAGGAACTTGTTGCCGGCACGTTAGCCAGGCAAAGAAGGCGATCCCGATTGAGCCAGTTGAACCGGACGAACGGTCCAGTATGACCAGTATGAGTGGAAGGTGGGTCTACAGCTAAACTCCGTCGGAATTACGGTATAGTGCCGATTCAACCCGATTGAGAGTGATGATAAGGTGAGATCGAGGGTTGGAATCCGCGGAGTTGATGACAATTCCACTGATTCGGATCTTTAAGAACGCTTTGTTTTTGCACACTTCCTTATTTCAGCCGGGTGGTAGCCCGGCAGGCGACCGGGAACGGCGCACAAGGGCTGCCCCCGGCATTTGTGTTGTCGCCTGGCGGATCTGACCGTCAAGCCTGCCAGGTTAAACAGCAGCCGAACACGGTTCAGACACCTAATTTTAAACCAGGTCCGGTCAGGCAACCCAACCCTTACCGAGAATGACCACCCTGGACGTACAACTAAACTAGTCGCGAAGTACTGAATCCACCCGATTACTTTGGTTATGGTAGAGGCCTAGGATGGCCTTAAGGAGTGTGTTGTGTCGGGCTGCCTTTACTGAATGAATCGGGATCTTTGGCTGCCTGATCAAGCATATAAAATCGAGTTTGGAGCGATCAGCGCGAAGACGAATCATAGCGCACTGGGAGGGTGTAAAATGAAGAGCAAGCCAATCATCGCAATGGCGATCTCGCTGATTGCATATCAGTGTATTGGGTCGCAAGGTTTGGCGAGTGCAAGCAGCGCTGGGAGCAGCCCGGCAGGTAACGCGCAGGCGAGTAATCTATTTTCATCGGAGGAGCTGGATAACCTGCTGGCGCCTATTGCATTGTTCCCCGACCCGCTGCTGGCGCAGATGCTGCCTGCCGCAACCTTCGTGGATCAGATTACACAGGCAGCGCAATGGCTGAGGGCCAACAATGACCCTTCGCAAATCGAGAATCAATCATGGGACATATCGGTGAAGTCGGTCGCGCATTATCCCGAGGTCCTCTATAAGATGAGCGATCAGCCCGATTGGACCACCGCATTGGGGCAGGCGTTCATTGCTCAGTCAAATGATGTGTCCACGTCTATCCAGCGACTACGCACACAGGCCAGGAACGCAGGGAGCCTGGTAAGCACGCCGCAACAGACTGTAGCGATGGATAACGGCGCCGTTACTATCGTGCCTGCGCAACCGAGTGTCATCTATGTGCCGACGTACGACCCCTACTATGTGTTCGCGCCTTCGACTGGGGCAATTGTAGCCAGCAGCTTGATTTCGTTCGGGACCGGATTTGCAATCGGTGCGTGGCTCAATAGAGGCTGGAACTGGTGGGGCGGTGGACCATATTATCACGGATGGGTAGGTGGCGGCTGGATAGGCGCGGCGCGCCCTTACGTTAACTTGCGCAATACCGCTTATGTCGGCAACCGCTTCAATAACATCAACGTTAACAACAATGTGTTGAATCGGAATATCAACGCCGGGAATCTGAATCGATTCAACACTGTACATCGGAATACCAACTGGGCGAATACGGTTGGGGGGCGGCACGCCCGTCCTGCGCCCGGTAATATGACGGGAAGACCGGGATCGCCGAGTACACTTCCGGGACGAATAGGAACACCGGGAATGCGGCCAGGAAACCCCGTGGGACGGCCGGGAACGCCAGGCGCTCGCCCGGCAGCCCCGTTAACTCGGCCGGCAAATCCAGGCACTTCGATGACTCGACCCACCGCCAATCCAGGCGGGATGAACAGGCCGAATTTTGGAGGCGCTCGTGCCGCCGGACACGGCAATATGAGCGGCGGTGCCCGTCGCGGCGGACGCAGGCACTAGGATGTAATTCGCTGACCAGCAAGGGTGGGGCTTTGATGCCCAATGAAAGGCTCGGTGCGTATCGTGATGCGCCCCGGGCCTTTGTGCGCCTTCCAAGGGGCTGAATGACTGATCTGTAACCCTACCGCGAATCCCCACAGTTATTACTGAATTCACCCGATTACCTCAAGAAAGCCCGCTGGCCTACGATGAAAGTAGCCAGTCGGGTTAACTCTGTCGACGAAAGGAAAGAGCCGCTCGGCCGCGTGACAGGCGCGCGAGTGGGGTTTGGAGCGATCAGCGCGAACCAATACCTAGGGAGGAGTACAGATGAAGAGCAAATTGATTATCGCGATGGCGATCATGCTGGTCAGCTATCCACCGATGATGATGCGCGGAAACGCGGCTACAAACGCCGGCGCTGGTGGTCCGCCCAACTCTGGTCAAAACGCTAGTGTTTTCTCAGCAGACGAGCTGGATAACCTGCTGGCTCCGATTGCCTTATATCCCGACCCGCTGCTGGCCCAAATGCTGCCGGCGGCGAGCTTCATGGACCAGATTACGCAGGCCGCAGCATGGGTGAGAGCTAACAGCAACAACACTGCGGGAATAGACAACCAGCCGTGGGATGTGTCGGTCAAATCGGTGGCCCATTATCCGGACGTCCTCTACAAGATGGCGGGCCAACCGGATTGGACTACGGCGATTGGCTGGGCGTACGTCCAACAATCGTCCGACGTGTCGGCGGCAATCCAGAGGCTTCGGCAGCGTGCCCAAAGCGCCGGCTCTCTTGTCAGCACGCCGCAGCAAACCGTCGCCACAGATCAGGGGTACGTTAGCATCGTGCCGGCCCAGCCCCAGTATATTTACGTGCCGACATACGACCCCTATGAAGCGTATTATCCCTCCGGCGCTTACGTCGCGAGCAGCTTGCTTTCGTTCGGCGCGGGGTGGGCGATCGGCGCCTGGCTTAACCGGGGTTGGAACTGGTGGGGCGGTGGGCCCTTTTACCACGGTTGGAGGGGTGGCGGCTGGATCGGGGCTTCGCGTCCATGGGTCAACTGGCGTAACGGTGCGTACGTCAACCCCCGCTTCAACAATATCAACATCAACAACGGTATTCTAAACCGCAATATCAATGCTGGTAATCTCAATCGATTCAACAGCATCCATCGGAACACAAACTGGGGCAATATCGGCAACAGGCATGGTCGTCCAGGAGGTGGGATTGGCGGGAGACCCGGAAATCCAGGGTTCCCTGGAAGGCCTGGAGCCGGAGGCCTGCCCGGTAGACCAGGAGCCGGCACGCTGCCAGCTAGACCGGGAACACCAGGCGCGCCAGGATTTCGGCCTGGAACACCAGGAAATAGGCCTGCGATGCCGGGAAACAGGATGGCAATGCCAGGAAACAGGCCGGCAATGCCAGGAAACAGGATGGCAATGCCAGGAGCCAGGCCGCCAATGCCGAGTAACATACCCTCCATGCCAGGAATGAACCGGCCCAGCAATATGGGCGGACTTGGCAACCGGGGAGCGAACTTTGGCAACCGAGGGAACTATGGCAACCGGGGAAGCTTTGGCAACCGGGGAAGCTATGGCAACCGAGGAAGCTTTGGCAACCGAGGAAGCTTTAGCAACCGGGGAAGCTTTGGAGGTGGTCGTAGCTATGGTGGAATGCGAGGCGGTGGCATGCGAGGAGGCGGTATGAGAGGAGGTGGCATGCGAGGAGGAGGTGGCGGCCGCCGGGGCGGCGGCGGACGTCGACGTTAACAATCCGGCCGCACAACCGCTCTGAGACCTTCCCTCGATGAGAGGAAAGCCTCAGGTGCAGGACAACTTCTGAGAGGGCCCGGTGAGTGTGTCTCCCACCGGGCTCTTTCCTGAGTATCCAGCCTAAGCATCCAGTCTAAGCATCCAGTCTAAGCATTCACTCTAGGCATCCAGGGTTCTTTCCCATGGAACTGGCTGGTTTCCTGCCAGGCCGGGCGGTGGGCACCGAATCAACAGGAGGAACGAGATCGCTGTCTTAGAGATCGAGGGCTTGGCTTCTAGTCATAGAAAACAGCATGTCGGTTGAATTGAAGTTAGCAGGCCCTCGGCAGCCCCTGAACCCTGGCAAACCTTTCATAGGGTCTTACCCGGACGAGAAATACAAAATCCGCCCGATTCTTTCGAATGCACGCCGGCCTTATAGTTGGGAGCGTGGACAGATGTGAGGCTGGAGAGCGCGGGAAGGCGCGGAAGATTCAGTATGTGCCATTCTGATGACCGTTTTCCTTCAGCGCTCTTGACCTTAGCATAGGCTTTGGCGACGTGTTTGAATCGAAGCCAGCTCCGCAGCAGTGGGCGTTTGATCGAAGCGGCGTTGAGGCTAGCTAAGCAGATCGATCCAGTAAGGAGTATTGATATGTTTTCCAGAAGGATAAGCATGTATTCATCAGGCATGTTCCTGCTTGGATTTCTGCTTCTCTGTTCAGTCCGGGTTGGTCTTGCACAACAACAAGATGCCACCGCGAGCACGGGGGAACCCGTCGCTGCCGTCGCCCTAACCACGGCCACCTATGCCAACGGCGTAAAGACCAGAATTCGCGGCACCATCATTACCGTGTCCGATTGCCAGTTGACGATGCGCGACGAGTGCGGGGCTGAGTCCGTTGTTCTTCTAAACCAGAGAGCAAATGGTAAACTCACGGAGATAAAGCTCCAAGGGCATCGTCGCCGCTTTGGCGTCGGTAATCTTTGCCCGGGCGCCTGCATCAGGGTCGAGGGCCGAGGGAACTGCGAAGGCCAGCTTGTAGCCGAGGAAATCCATTCCCGCGGTTGTCCGTGTGAACCAGCGTGCCCGCCGCCGTGCCCGCCGCCGTGCCCGCCGCCATGCCCAACGGCATGTGCTCCGCCCTGCCCGCCTCCGAACCCCTGCGTGTCCTGCCACTAAGGAGGCGGCACCGGGCGGTTAGAATAAACGGCCCGGCAAACACAACTGTACCGATTACTTTCGACTAACTCCCCCATCTTTTTCTAACAGTGGACCAAGTGAGGCTGCTGAGCGTAGGCAAGTCTGGGGGAACAGATTCTGACACAGTTCCAGCGGAGGTGCTTGTTCGTGTTCTCCGTCTGCGCTCTCACCCTTAGTTTAGGCACAGCGCCTCGCGTAAGTCGACTGATCGGGCGTTTGCGAATCGATAGCGCTTGCGGCTGATTTCGACAACAAGTGGGCGTGGAGGCTACCTAAGGTGACCAAACAAACATTCAAAAGGGAGTATTCCATGTTTACCAGGAAATCAAGAACGTATTCGCTACCTATGTTCCTCCTTGGATTCCTGCTGATATGTTCAGTTCAGGCGGCCTTTGGACAGGATGCCACCGCGCCTCCAGCGACTGGACAGGATGCCACCGCGCCTGCAGCGGCGCCCGCAGCGACGGCGGTTGGTATCCCCAACGGGCAAAAAGCAAGGATCGCAGGCGTCGTCATCAGCTCCGATACGGGTACGATGACGGTGCGCGATGTCAACGGCTGCGAGACAGTCGTTGTCACAGACTGCCGCACTAGACTCAGGCCAAACCAGGGCTGCATCGCCATTTGCCCGGGCCGCTGCGTCAGGGTTGAAGGGCGGGGCAATTGTGCTGGTCAGCTCGTGGCTGAGGAGATCAAGTTCCGCAGGGACGACTGCAACATCTGCTACTTTGATGAGATCCTCGATCAGTTGAAGCAGGCGGATGCGCTGTTGTCTGCAAAACTCGACCACACCGACGCCGTTGCGAATGCTGCGTTGGCCCAGGCTCAGTCGGCCCAGGCAGCCGCTGAAAACGCCAGACAAGCTGCTGACGTGGCACTGGCCGGCGTCAAGGCTAACACTGAGCGCTTAACAAACCTGGATGAATTCACTGCCACGGACGAGGCAGTCGTAACATTCGCGACCAACAAATTCAATCTGAAGGCTGAGGACAAGGCCGTGCTCGACCAGTTTGCCGCCAAGGCCCTTGCTTCCAAAGGCTATATGATCACGATATCCGGATTCACTGACTCTACCGGTCCCGAGGCTCTCAACGATCGGCTGGCCGACAAGAGAGCCAATGCCGTCATGCGCTATCTTGTTAGCGTGGGCAATGTGCCGGTACGCCGGATCCTGGTCACGTATGCCGGAGCGGAAGCCAGCCCCGTGGCCGATAATGCTACAAGGCATGGCCGTGCCATGAACCGGAGGGCCTCGATCAAGCTGCTTATCAATCCGGCACTGGCCGGCGAGACTCTGACTCAGACTTCTACCGATCACTAAGCTCTGATCGGTGTGAGGTGTGTACGCTGAAGAGGACGAGGATACCCGAACTTCCGCTCCAAATCGGCGCGACTACTATGCTGGGGAGAAATCTCCGGCATAGTAGTCTTTTTGGGGCACAAGATCTTAAGCGCGCGAGCGTTCCCCGGGCACCACGGTTTGCAGTGAACCCTTCTCGATTCAGTTCGATTAGACCTCTGGTGTTTACACTCCGGTTCAGCCTGTGATATAAATCTGACTTAGTTTAGATCCACGACGACCTTGTCATTGAATCCCTCTGATGGTCCCGTAAACATTGTAAAAAGATTCGAGGGACACACCGGTACTGCTAAAATGGCCAACGACCTTCACTGGACAGAACGAATAGCGGACGTGGTCGAAGC
>Ga0126381_100008724_pt1 | contig 11344 bp, 20 predicted proteins | sample PanSoiMetPlot_28_FD_96465 | JGI IMG/M metagenome (GOLD analysis project Ga0126381, IMG submission 96465) | Tropical forest soil microbial communities from Panama - MetaG Plot_28 | ecosystem: Environmental > Terrestrial > Soil > Tropical forest > Bulk soil | place: Panama | collected 2016-02-17 | reverse complement strand
CGATGGGATGGCGAAGCCGATGCCCTGCGAGCCGCCCGAACGCGAGAAGATCGCGGTGTTGATGCCGACCAGACGGCCAGACATGTCGATCAGCGCGCCGCCGGAATTGCCCGGATTGATGGCCGCGTCGGTCTGGATGAAGAACTGATAATCCGAGATGCCGACCTGGGTGCGCGCCACCGCCGAGACGATGCCGTGGGTCACGGTCTGCCCGACCGCAAAAGGGTTGCCGATGGCGAGCACCACGTCACCAACCTGAAGCGAGTCGGAATCGCTGAACTCGATGGCGGGGAATTTTTCGCCCTGCCCCTTGAGGCGCAGCACCGCGAGGTCGGAGCGGGAATCCTTGAGCACCATCTCGGCCTCGAACTCGCGCTTGTCGGCCAGCGATACTTTCACCTGGTCGGCGCCTTCGATGACGTGGTTATTGGTGACCACGAGACCGCTCGTGTCGACGAGCACCCCGGAGCCGAGCGAGCGCTGCACCTGCTCGCCGCCGCCCGGCGCGCCGAAGAAGCGGCGGAAGATTGGGTCATCGAACAGCGGGTTCTGCACGGCCACGGTCTTGGCCGCGTAGACATTGACCACCGTCGGCGCGGCGCGCTGAACCACCGGCGCATAGGACAGGCGGATCTCGTTGAGCGAGGTCGGAACCCGCCGTTCCTGGGCGGAAGCTGCGGACAGCAGCGAGGTCAGCAGCAGGAGCGCAAAAGCGGGGGCGACGAACGAACGACGGCGTGACGGCATGGGCGCTCCTCGACCGGATGACAGATGCCGGAGATCAGATGGGGAGAATATCCACCATCCGATATCTGTCATCTGTTATCTGCGTCATCACGCCGCCGCGGGGGCTTCCTGCTCGGTCTTCTCGGGCGGCGGTCCGGAATCGAGACCCTTGGCGGCCTCGTCGCGATCCACGAGCTCGATCACGGCGACCGGTGCGGAATCACCATAGCGGTAGCCGGCCTTGAGCACGCGGGTATAGCCGCCGTTGCGCTCCTTGTAGCGGGGACCGAGCACCTCGAAGAGCTTCTTGACCATGGCGATGTCGCGAATCTTCGCGACCGCCTGGCGGCGGGCATGCAGATCGCCGCGCTTGCCGAGGGTGATGAGCTTCTCGACCACCGGACGCAGGTCCTTGGCCTTGGGCAGCGTGGTCACGATCTGCTCGTGCTTGATCAGCGCGGCCGCCATATTGGCGAACATGGCACGGCGATGCTCGGACGTGCGATTGAACTTCCGGTGGACCTTGCCGTGACGCATGAACGTCTCCTTCGGAGACAGGTATCAGATGTCAGGAATCAGAGATCAGACTGCCTCTGACAACTGACCACTGATGCCTGATTCCTGGTTAGTAATGATCCTCGAAGCGCTTGGCCAGCTCCTCGATGTTCTCCGGCGGCCAGCCCGGCACTTCCATGCCGAGGTGCAGCCCCATCTGCGCTAGCACCTCCTTGATCTCGTTGAGCGACTTGCGGCCAAAGTTCGGCGTGCGCAGCATCTCGGCTTCCGACTTCTGCACCAGGTCGCCGATATAGACGATGTTGTCGTTCTTGAGACAGTTGGCCGAGCGCACCGACAGCTCGAGCTCGTCGACCTTCTTGAGGAAGGCCGGGTTGAAGGCGAGATCGGGAATGACCTCGGCCACCTGCTCCTTGCGCGGCTCCTCGAAGTTGACGAACACGTTGAGCTGGTCCTGCAGGATGCGCGCCGCATAGGCGAGCGCATCGTCGGGAGTGACCGCGCCGTTGGTCTCGATCGACAGAGTGAGCTTGTCGTAGTCGAGGATCTGGCCCTCGCGGGTATTCTCGACCTTGTAGGAGACTTTGCGCACCGGCGAGTAGAGGCTGTCGACCGGGATGAGGCCGATCGGCGCATCCTCGGGGCGGTTGCGCTCGGTCGGCACGTAGCCCTTGCCGGTATTGACGGTGAACTCCATGCGGATCTCGGCGCCCTCGTCGAGCGTGCAAAGCACGAGCTCCGGGTTGAGCACGACGATGTCGCCGACGGTCTGGATGTCGCCGGCGGTCACCGTGCCCGGGCCCTGCTTCTTCACCACCATGCGCTTGGGGCCCTCGCCCTGCATGCGGATGGCGATGTCCTTGATGTTGAGCACGATGTCGGTCACGTCTTCGCGCACGCCGGGGATCGAGGAGAACTCGTGCAGCACGCCGTCGATATGCACCGACTGCACCGCGGCGCCCTGCAGCGACGACAAGAGGATTCGCCGCAGCGCGTTGCCGAGCGTCACGCCGAAGCCCCGTTCCAGCGGCTCCGCGACGACGGTCGCCTCGCGCTTGGGGTCGTGGCCGGCGGCCACCTGGAGCTTGTTCGGTCTGATCAATTCCTGCCAATTCTTCTGGATCGTCACGTTGTCACCCATAGCTTTGAGCGGCGCGGTCCTGTTGCGCGCATCCCACTCCGCCCAGCGGGACGAGTCGGCGGCGGCGGTCGCCTCAGTGGCCCGCCGGATGAGGATTTCGTCGTTCATACCCGGCGCCTCTTGCGCGGACGGCAGCCGTTATGCGGGATCGGTGTCACGTCGCGGATCGAGGTGATGGTGAAGCCGGACGACTGCAGCGAGCGCAGCGCCGATTCGCGCCCCGAGCCCGGCCCCGCAACCTCGACCTCGAGGGTACGCATACCGTGCTCCTGCGCCTTCTTGGCCGCGTCCTCGGCCGCCACCTGCGCCGCATAGGGCGTCGATTTGCGCGAGCCCTTGAAGCCCATTGTGCCCGCCGACGACCAGGCGATTGTGTTGCCCTGTGCGTCGGTGATGGTGATCATCGTGTTGTTGAACGTCGCGTTCACGTGCGCGACCCCGGAGGCGATGTTCTTGCGTTCGCGCTTACGGACGCGGGTGGCTTCCTTGCCCATTGGCTCGATTCCTTTCGCGGCCTGCCGTCCAACCGGCGGGGCCCTGGCGTCCCCGGGAAAACCCGAGATCGAAATTCTGTTACGCTTTGCCGGCCCGCGGGGGACGGCCTCTCCCCAACACAGCTACTTCTTCTTGCCGGCGATCGCCTTCGCCGGTCCCTTGCGGGTGCGGGCATTGGTATGCGTGCGCTGGCCGCGCACCGGCAGGCCGCGACGATGCCGCAACCCCCGGTAGCAGCCAAGGTCCATCAGCCGTTTGATGTTCATGGAGGTCTCGCGCCGCAGATCGCCCTCCACAATATAGTCACGATCGATCATTTCGCGAATCTGCAGCACTTCCTGGTCGGTGAGCTGGGACACACGCCGCGCATCGGGAATCCCGACTTTGGCCATGATTTCACTGGCCTTTTTGGGGCCGATCCCATGGATGTATTGCAATGCAATAACGACGCGCTTGTTGGTCGGGATATTGACGCCGGCGATGCGGGCCACGGTTGCTCACTCCTGCTGCCGACACGGGGGATCCGCCCGGCCGATCATGAAATTCCAGCCTTTTTCCAGCCTTTGGACTGGGGCGCAAGCGGTAGCACGACACCGTCCCCGGCTTCCGGGGCCCGGCATCGTTGGAACGTCTCCGACTGGATTGAGGGCTTTTAGAGGATTCAAAGGGCTGTCGTCAACCTCTGCGGGATTTGGTCTTGCGCAGCGTCGTCTTGCCGCGGGACGGTGTCTTACGGCGTGACTTGGCGGTGGCGCCGTGGCCTGCGCGGGGGCGCGGCGGCTTCTTGCCTGCCGGCGCCTCGGCTACTTACTGCCTTGTGCTTGCTCGCCGGCGCCTTGGCGGCGGCCTTGTTGCGTTGAGGCTTCTTGGGTGCCCCTTCGAGCAGGTCACCGATTGCGGCCGCCACCTCCTCGATCGAGGCCATGCCGTCGACCGACTTGAGCGCGCCCTCGAGACGATAATAGTCGACCAGCGGCGCGGTCTGCTCCCGATAGGCCTCGATCCGCGTGCGCAGGATATCCGGATTGTCGTCGGGGCGCAGCGGACGACCGTTGGCGGTCGCCTCTGCCACCCGGTTGGCGATGCGCTGGTGCAGAATGTCGGCATCCACTTTGAGCTCGATCACTGCATCGAGCTTGAGGCCCTTGGCGCTGAGCATGCGCTCGAGCGCCACCGCCTGCGGCACCGTGCGCGGAAAACCGTCGAGGATGAAGCCCTTCTTGGCGTCACTCTGATCGACCCGGTCGGCGACGATCGCCACCACGACGTCGTCGGGGACGAGCTCGCCGCGCGCCATGATGTCCTTGGCGCGCTGGCCGATCGGCGTGCCAGCCGCGACTGCGGCGCGCAGCATATCGCCGGTGGAGAGCTGAACTATTCCGTATTTTTTGACCAGTCGCTGCGCCTGTGTGCCCTTCCCCGCCCCCGGCGGGCCGAGCAGGATGAGCCTCATCTGCGACGTCCCCTCAACTTCGACCGTTTGATCAGGCCTTCATATTGATGCGCCAGGAGGTAGCCCTGGATCTGCGCCACCGTGTCCATGGTCACGCTGACCACGATCAAGAGCGAGGTGCCGCCGAAATAGAACAGGCCCGGCTGATAGTAGGTCAGGATTTCCGGGCACAGGCACACCAGCGCCAGATAGCCCGCCCCGATGACGGTGATGCGCGAGAGCACATAGTCGATGTACTCGGCAGTGCGCTCGCCCGGCCTGATGCCGGGAATGAAGCCGCCGTGTTTCTTGAGGTTCTCCGCCGTCTCGGTCGGGTTGAACACGATCGCGGTGTAGAAGAACGCGAAGAAGACGATGAGCCCGATATACATGATCAGGAACAACGGGCGGCCATGGCCGAGCTGCGAGGTGATGGCGATGAACCAGTCAGGACCGCCGCCGGCGTTGAAGTTGGCGACCGTCGCCGGCAGCAGCAGCAGCGAGGAGGCGAAGATCGGCGGGATGACGCCCGAAGTGTTGAGCTTGAGCGGCAGGTGCGAGGATTGCCCCTCGAACATGCGGTTGCCGACCTGGCGCTTGGGATACTGGATCAGCAGCCGGCGCTGCGCCCGTTCCATGAAGACGATGAAGGTGATCACTGCGACCACCACCACCACGATGGCCAGGATGAGCACGGCGGACAGTGCGCCCTGCCGCCCGAGCTCGAGCGTCTGGGCGATGGCGGAGGGAAGCTGCGCTACGATGCCCGACATGATGATGAGCGAGGTTCCGTTGCCGATGCCGCGGGCGGTCACCTGCTCGCCGAGCCACATCAGGAAGATGGTGCCGCCGGTGAGCGTGATCACGGTCGAGATCACGAACATCGGGCCCGGCTCGCTGACCACGTTGCCGGAGCCCTGCAGCCCGATCGCGATGCCGTAGGACTGGACCGCCGCCAGCAGCACGGTCAAATACCGCGTGTACTGGTTCATGGTCTTGCGGCCCTGCTCGCCCTCCTTCTTGAGCTGCTCGAGGGTCGGCGAGACGGTGGTCATCAGCTGGATGATGATGGAGGCTGAGATGTAGGGCATGATGTTCAGGGCGAAGATCGCCATGCGGTGGATGCCGCCGCCCGAGAACATGTTGAACATGCCGAGAATGCCGCCGGCCTGGGTCTGGAATACCTGCTCCCAGATATTGGGGTCGATGCCGGGCAGCGGGATGTAGGTGCCGAGCCGGTACACGAGCAGCGCGCCGAGCGTGAACCAGATGCGCTTCTTGAGCTCCTCGGCCTTGGCTAGCGCCGAGAAATTGAGATTGGCTGCAAGTTGTTCCGCTGCTGAGGCCATGGTCCTGAAGCTCCCGCTCGCCGCCCCCTGACGGCCTGCGACCTATATAGGAATTGTCAGGCGGCCCGCTCGCCCGCCTCACGCACCGGTGCCAAGATCGTGACCGAGCCGCCCGCCTTCTCCACGGCCGCGACCGCGGATTTGGAGGCGCCCCACGCCGACACCGCCAGCTTGGCCTTGATCTCGCCCATGCCGAGGAGGCGGATGCCGTCCTTGGCGCGGCGCAGCACGCCCGCCTTGACCAGGGCGGCTGCGTCGACTGGGGCAGCCGGATCGAGCTTGCCCGCATCGATGGCAGCCTGGATGCGGCCGAGATTGACCTCGTTCAACTTGAGCGCGAACGGAGAATTGCGGAAGCCGCGCTTGGGCAGGCGCCGATGCAGCGGCATCTGGCCGCCCTCGAAGCCCTTGATGCGCACGCCCGAGCGCGCGGTCTGACCCTTGCCGCCGCGGCCGCCGGTCTTGCCGGAGCCCGAGCCGATGCCGCGGCCGATGCGCGTGCGCTTCTTGCGCGCGCCGGGGCGGTCCGAGAGTTCCTGAAGCTTCATAGCAATCCTCGTCTATTCCTCGCCCTCGACCCGCAGCAGGTGACGGACCTTGGCGATCATGCCGCGCGCTTGTGGGGTGTCGGTAACCTCCGCGGTACGCCCGATACGGTTGAGCTTGAGCCCGACCAACGTCTCGCGCTGCGAATGATGCCGGCGAATGGGGCTGCCGATCTGCTGTATCTTGATCGTCTTTGGGGACTTGCTCATGGCGGACTTCCTGGCGGGCTCCAGCTGATTATTCGGCGACCTGCTCGGTATCGCCCTCGCGGCGGCGCGCCTGCAGGGTCGACACCTTGATGTTGCGCCGCGCCGCGACCGCACGCGGCGAATCCTGTCGCTTCAGGGCATCGAAGGTGGCGCGCACCATGTTGTAGGGATTGGACGATCCCATCGATTTCGCCACCACGTCCTGCATGCCGAGCGTCTCGAAGACAGCGCGCATCGGTCCGCCGGCGATGATCCCGGTGCCCGGAGGCGCCGCGCGCAGAAAGACCTTGCCGGCGCCGTGGCGGCCGGCGACGTCGTGATGCAGCGTGCGACCTTCGCGCAGCGGCACGCGTATGAGCGCACGCTTGGCGGCGTCGGTCGCCTTGCGGATGGCCTCCGGCACCTCGCGCGCCTTGCCGTGACCGAAGCCGACCCGCCCCTTCTCGTCGCCAACGATGACGAGCGCGGCGAAGCCGAAGCGCCGGCCACCCTTCACCACCTTGGCCACGCGATTGATGTGGACCAGCTTGTCGGTGAATTCGCTATCTTCCCGCTCGCGTTCACGTGCCATGAGAATGTTCCGTCGTGTTCGGTTTCCGTTGTGCAGGCGGCCCGCCTGCTAGAATTTGAGCCCGCCCTCACGCGCGGCTTCCGCCAGCGCCTTGATGCGGCCGTGGTAGCGATAGCCGCCGCGATCGAAGACGACATCGGTGATGCCCTTGCCGAGCGCGCGCTCGGCGACGAGCTTGCCCACCACCTTGGCGGCGCCGATATCAGCGCCGGTCTTGAGGCTCGCGCGCGTGTCCTTCTCGAGCGAGGAGGCGGCCGCCAGCGTCTCGCCCTTCGTGTCGTCGATGATCTGGGCGTAGATGTGCTTGGAGGAGCGGAATATCGAAAGCCGCGCGCGGCCGCCGGCGGCGCGCTTGACGTTGCGCCGCACCCGCGTCGTCCGCCGGTCGCTCCGGTCCCTGACTGTCGCCATCGTGAGCTCCTACTTCTTCTTGCCTTGCTTGCGGAAGATGAACTCGCCCGCGTACCTGACCCCCTTGCCCTTGTAGGGCTCGGGTGGCCGGTAGTTGCGGATATCGGCCGCGACCTGGCCGACCCTCTGCTTGTCGATGCCGGTCACCACGATCTCGGTCGGCTTGGGCGTCGCGATGGTGATGCCGTCCGGAATGGGATGCAGGATGTCGTGGCTGTAGCCGAGCGCGATCTGCAGGTTCTTGCCCTGCACGGCCGCCCGATAACCGACGCCGGTGATCTCCAGCTTCTGCTCGAAGCCCTTGGTGACCCCTGTCATCAAATTGGCGACGAGCGCCCGGGAGGTGCCCCACAGCGCACGCGCCACCTTGGTCTCGTTGCGCGGATCGACCTTGATGCCGTCGCCCTCGACCTTGACGGTGACGTCGCCGTGCAGCACCAGCTGAAGCGCGCCCTTGGGGCCCTTCACCTTGACGGTCTGGCCATCCACACTGGCAGTCACGCCGGAGGGAATGGGCACCGCTTTCTTGCCTACTCGCGACATCGTTCGATTCCGTTTCGCTAGAACAAATCATTACCCGAGTCATGCCCGGCCTTGTGCCGGGCATCCACGTCTTTGTCCCGGGCCCAGGCGTGGCTGGCCGGGACAAGGGTGGCCATGACCCTGGAGAAGCGCTTCCGCATGATCGCAATCCGCATGATCGTTACATGCTCTAGAACACCGTGCACAGAACCTCGCCGCCCACATTGGCGTCGCGCGCAGCGTGGTCCGCCATCACGCCCTTCGGCGTGGAGAGGATCGCAACGCCGAGACCGTTATTGACGCGCGGCAGGTTCCTGACTGACGCGTAAACCCGGCGGCCCGGCTTCGACACCCGCGAAATCTCGCGGATCACCGGTTCGCCGTCGAAGTATTTGAGCTCGATCTCGAGCTCGGAATGTCCGTTCGAGTGCTCGACCGCCGCATAGCCGCGGATGAAGCCCTCGCTCTTGAGCACCTCGAGCACGTTCAGGCGCAGGCGCGAGGCCGGCGTCGACACCTTCGACTTGCTGCGCATCTGCGCGTTGTGAATGCGCGCGATCATATCGCCCAGCGGATCGTTCAAGGCCATCGCTTAAAGCTCCTACCAGCTCGACTTTAGGAGACCCGGGACCAGGCCCTTGGAGCCGAGATCCCGAAGCGCAATACGGCTCATCCGCAGCTTGCGGTAATAGGCCTTCGGGCGGCCGGTGATCTCGCATCGGTTGTGAATGCGCGAGGGCGAGGAGTTGCGCGGCAGCTCGGCGAGCTTGAGGGCGGCCGCGAAGCGGTCCTCCGTCGGCCGGCCCTTGTCGCGCGCGATCGCCTTGAGCCGTGCCCGCCGGCCAGAGAATTTCTTGGCCATGCGGCGGCGCCGGTTGTTCTTCTCGATCGAGCTCTTCTTCGCCATTCGGGTCTCCTGATTTTCCGCGTCTGAGGAACAAAGCCTCACTGCCGGAAGGGAAAGTTAAAGGCGGCGAGCAGCGCCCGCGCCTCGGCGTCGGTCTTGGCCGACGTGCAGACCGTGATGTCCATGCCCCAGACGTCGGACGCCTTGTCGTAGTCGATCTCGGGGAAGATCAAGTGCTCCTTGATGCCGATCGTATAGTTGCCGCCGCCGTCGAAGCTCTTGGGGTTGAGGCCACGGAAGTCGCGCACCCGCGGCAGATCGATATTGATGAGGCGGTCGATGAACTCGTACATGCGCGCCTTCCGCAAGGTCACCTTGCACCCAATCGACTGGCCGTCGCGGACCTTGAAGGTGGCGATCGACTTGCGCGCCTTGGTGATCACGGCCTTCTGCCCGGAGATGAGGGCGAGATCGGTGGCCGCCTGCTCGACCTTCTTGCGGTCGCTGACGCCCTCGCCGATGCCCATATTGATGACGACCTTCTCCAGCACCGGCACTTGCATCCGGTTGGTGTAGCCGAACTCCTTGGTGAGCTTGGGCCGCACCACCTCCTCGAAATAGGTCTTGAGGCGCGGCGTGACGCGCTCTTCCGGCGCGCGCGCGACCTTGGCCTCGCCTTTGCCGGCGGCCTCGGCCTTTTCGCCCTTCTCAGCCTTCGCGCCCTTCGGCGCCTTGGCGGCCTTCGCGCCGCCCTGCTCACCCTTGGGCCGATCGGCCTTCCCAGGCTTCTTGGCCTCGGCTTTCTCTTTCTTGTCAGCCATCGATCTCAGCTCCCGAGCGCTTGGCGACGCGCAGCTTGCGGCCGTCCGGCATCACCTTGAATCCGACCCGCGTCGGCTTGCCGTCCTTGGGGTCGGCGAGCGACAGGTTGGAGAGGTGCACGGGCGCCTCCTTGCTGATGATCCCGCCTTCCTGGGCCGCGGTCTGCTTCTGGTGTCGCTTAACCACGTTGATGCCGCGCACCAGCGCGCGGCTCTCTGCGGGGCGCACCTCAATCACCTCGCCGGTGCGGCCCTTGTCGCGGCCGGTACGCACGATGACGGTGTCGCCCTTTCTGATCTTGGCCGCCATCACAGCACCTCCGGCGCGAGCGAGATGATCTTCATGTGGTTCTTGGCGCGCAATTCGCGCGGCACCGGTCCGAAGATACGCGTGCCGACCGGCTCCATCTGCGGGTTGATGAGCACGGCCGCGTTGCGGTCGAAGCGGATCACCGAGCCGTCGGGGCGGCGGATGTCCTTGCGCACGCGCACGACCACCGCCTTCATCACCTCGCCCTTCTTCACGCGCCCGCGCGGGATCGCCTCCTTCACCGACACGACGATCACATCGCCTATGGTGGCATACTTGCGCTTGGAGCCGCCCAGCACCTTGATGCACATGACGCGGCGCGCGCCCGAATTGTCGGCCACATCGAGATTGGTCTGCATCTGGATCATGACGGTGCACTCGCAATTTGTTTCCGCGCGGCTTCTCTCAGCCGACCTTCTGCTTCTTCTCGCCCTGGATCACTTCCCAGCGCTTGAGCTTCGACAGCGGGCGCCGCTCCTCGATCCAGACCATATCCCCGACCGAGAACTCATTCTTCTCGTCATGGGCGTGGTACTTCTTAGAACGTCGTACCGTCTTCTGGAGCATGGGATGGGTAAAGCGGCGATCGACGCGCACAACGACGGTCTTGTCCTGCTTGTCGCTCACCACGACGCCATGGAGCGTGCGCTTCGGCATCTTGATCCTCTCAGCTCGCTTTCGGGCGCGCGGCGCCCACGGGTTTCCTGGTGGCGGCCTGCGGCCGCGCGGGACGCTTCTGCGCCGCAATCGTCTTGATGCGCGCGATGTCGCGCCGCACTTGTCGCACGCGCGAGGTATTCTCCAGCTGCCCGGTCGCCCGCTGGAAGCGCAGGTTGAACTGCTCCTTCTTCAGCTTGAGCACCTCGTCATCGAGCTGGTCGATGGTCATGGCTCTGAGATCGTCCGCTTTCATCGCCGTGGCTCCCGTCTATTCCGCGATGCGCTCGATGAAGCGCGTCTTGATCGGCAGCTTGGCGGCCGCGAGCGCCAGCGCCTCGCGGGCGAGCGCGATCGGAATGCCGTCGATCTCGAACAGGATGCGGCCGGGCTTGATGCGCACGACCCAGTATTCGGGCGCGCCCTTGCCCGATCCCATGCGCACCTCGAGCGGCTTCTTCGACACCGGCACGTCCGGGTAGACGCGGATCCACACCCGCCCCGAGCGCTTCATGTGGCGCGTGAGCGCGCGCCGTGCGGCCTCGATCTGGCGCGCGGTGACGCGCTCGGGCTCCATCGCCTTGAGACCGTATTGGCCGAAGGCCAGCGTCGCCCCCGAGGTCGCAACACCGTGGATGCGGCCCTTGTGCGCCTTGCGGAACTTCATGCGCATCGGTTGCAACATGGCAATTCGCCTTTCTCAACTAAAATCCCAAACGCTAGGCCGCGTCGCGCCGCGGGCGCCCGGCATCGCCCTCGGCAAGCTTCTTGTCCTGCGCCATCGGGTCGTG
>Ga0126381_100008723_pt1 | contig 11344 bp, 9 predicted proteins | sample PanSoiMetPlot_28_FD_96465 | JGI IMG/M metagenome (GOLD analysis project Ga0126381, IMG submission 96465) | Tropical forest soil microbial communities from Panama - MetaG Plot_28 | ecosystem: Environmental > Terrestrial > Soil > Tropical forest > Bulk soil | place: Panama | collected 2016-02-17 | reverse complement strand
GCATCCGACAAGAGTCATTGCGTTGCCTTGGCTAAGACAGGAGGAGAAGCGAGTTACACCGAGCTGATCACCTGCATGGAAATGGCACGCGATGTGCGAAAGTTACACGCGGATCAACAAAAAAGATCTGATACCTCGTCCGCACCCGTCCCAGAGGGGCTTCTGGCACCAGCCAACGGCGCAATAATAGTCTCACTGCCAGATCCGCGAGGAGCGAACGCGGCTGACCGCTCGCGCAAGAGCATCTTTACAAGTATCGCTCAGGCTGGCGACCGCAGACCGCAGGCAGGCCCGAAACCGTCCCCCTATATGCTCGACGCCCGCACACTGTTGCCGAAGGTGGGCGCTGCACTCTTCGCCGAGCGACCGGCGAACCTCAGCGAACTTAGCAAGCGTCTTTAGGCATGGAAATGAGACATCGCGGATGTGCTCCCTCATGCAGGCCCGGAGCCTGTTGTTTCCCGGTTGAACACCTGGGCACAGCCTCCTGAGGTCGGCTAGGCAATGCCCAACCGCCAACCTTTCTTGCGCCGTCGCATTTGATGACCACACCATCAAGATGGCGCCAATCATCAGAACAATCTTCACCACGGAAGGTCCTCCCGCCGCCAAATATCCGGCAGCGAAGAACTTATCGGCTTCGTGACGGTTTGAGAATTGAGCTAAATCAAATAGGCGACACTCGCGCGCACCACTTAGCAGACATCATGCAGCTGACCGCTTTTGGGGATAAAGCGGACATAGTCCGCAGTGGCTGAGCATACCTTCAAAAGTTCACTACGAATTTGCGAGGGGGTTTGCCCCGCAGGCGTTACAAGCCTAATTAAGAGCGGAGCGCTTAGCGGCAGGGAGCCGCTTCATGAGCGACTTGGCGCATTTGAAAATCTGGGACGATCCGGCGATCCGCGATAGCCTGTCGTGGTATCTAGAGGTCGCTGCAAACCGACGGCCGGCCAAATGCCGGATTGCTTCGACGCTTGCCACACATATTGACCCTGCAGCATCCAGCGAGGCGGCACTCTGGGCCGAGCTTGACCGCCTGACACCGATATTCGTCAGACGCTGGCAGGCGATCCGGGCAGGCGCCTCGTTGCCGGCAACAGCGGATGGGTCGAGCCTGCTGGAACTATGCCGCGAGCTTGCCTATCGCATGCTCGCCCACTGCAATTTCTGTGCCTGGGAACTTGCCCTCATAGAGAGCAATGCGCCGATGCTGTGGAATAGCAACTTCTTTATAACGCTCGAAAGTATGAAGATTCTCCGCGTCCTTACCGACGTCTGGCTGCCCGACTTCAAATTCGGGCCCGGCCGGTGCGCAATGGCGCTAACGAAGACGCCCTGGTACTGGGAGACGGTAACCAGAAACCTCGCACTCATCGCCGAATGGAGCGAGGATTTTTCGATCCGGCATTTGGTGATGCCCAATCATGTCGAGTGCTGTACCTACCCGGTGTTGGAATGGATTGCCGAGCACATGCCTGCAGTGCCAGTGTTCCATCCCGATAATTTCTGCGATTCAGCGAGCGCCAAGTATCGAGACAGATACGCCGAAATCGCCCGTCGCCCGTCACGCACCGAACTGAATATGTCTTGGCGTCGCGCGCGCGAATTGGGCCTGAAATTCGAATCTACGACTTTCGAGCGCGCCACAACGCACTGGGCATAATTGCGCTGCTCCAAATGTGATGAAAATGCCTAGGATCGGATGTCGGCTTCGGGGGAACAGTGGACTGGGCGTAGGGTTGCGCTGAGCAGCCACGTACCTGCCCATCTGGCGAGTAGGCGGAACGTCAATGCTTTCACATACTTGGGGGCCTGAGAATATCGGAGTCCCACATGACCGAAAGCGCTCCATTCACCAAAGTCCAAGACCTTTCAGCCGCATTCGCGCGCTTGGTCGGAATTGCCGCACCGGGCGTTGTCGCTGTTCAGTCCGATCATTCGCGGTCAAGCGGTTTCTTATGGCGGCCAGGACTTATCGTCACCGCCGATGAAGCATTATCCGAAGAAGGCGATGTCGCCGTCACGCTACCGGGCGGCGAATCCATCGCGGCTCGACTGGTTGGACGTGATCACACTACCGACATCGCACTGTTGCGCATCGATCGTTCCGACGTGCCGCCAGTTCGGCTGGAGTCACCGTCTGTACCAGTCGGTGCACTCGCTATAGCGGTGGGTGCTGAAGACGGTGCGCCAACCGCGGCGTCTGGCGTGGTGTCCCGCAGTACCGGTCCGTGGTGGTCCTTACGTGGCGGCGAGATCGACGCTCGGATCGAACTTGATCTGCGCATGCGGCGAAGTGCGGAAGGCGGTCTTGCTATTGAGGCGGCGGGCCAGACGATTGGCATGACGGTGTTCGGGCCGCGCCGTCTCGTCCTTGTAATTCCGTCGGCTACCATTGAGCGTGTCGCAGCGAGGCTTGAGAAATGCGGACACATCCCGCGGGGTTATCTGGGGCTCGGCTTCCAACTTGTCGCGCTCGAGGAGGGCGGACGAGGCGTGATGGTGATGAAAGTCGAGCCTCAAGGACCAGGAGCCAAGGCCGGCGTGCACCAGGGCGACATCATCGTCTCCTGGAATGGCGAGCCGATCCGTCACGTGCGATCACTCTTGCGCGGGCTTGGTCCGGACAGCGTAGGACGGACGGTTACGCTTGGATTGAGCCGAGCTGGCGAGACAAAAAACGTTCCACTGACAATCGCTGAAAGGCCTACCGCTTGAGCAAGAGCGCCGAAGCACGCCCGATCCGTTTGGCGCTCAATATCGAGAATAAGGCGCTGGCCGACCGTCTCGCCGCGCTCCTCGCGAACGTGCCGGGTTTGCGAGTCGTCAGTGCAAGCGAGTCGGCCGACGTCGCCTTAGTTCATTCTACTGCTGTGTCTGGCTCTGCGGATGGTGACGTCTTGCTAACGCCTCGTGAGCTAGAGGTGTTAACTCTCCTCGCCGAGGGGATGTCAAACAAGGCGATTGCTCGCCGTCTTGGCATATCTGTTCACACCGCCAAGTTCCATGTAGGTGCTCTGATCGACAAGCTCGATGCGGTCGGGCGTACAGACGCCGTCGCCCATGCAGCTCGTCGTCGCGTGATTCATCTCTGAGTGAATGTCAACTTTCGGGGATAAGGCGGACATTTCTTCAACCAGCCTCGATGTCCGTGATTGACCCAAAGCGTACATCGGAGAAGCAATCTTGCTGTAACTGGTCTAGCGGAGGGCGAGCTAGCCGCCACTGTTCAGGAGTAGCGCGAGAAGTCGTAGCCCTCCTTCACGACGAATTCGAGCAGAAACGGTGCGCCGCTTTCCGTAACGATGACCGCATCCTTGATCGCGGGCACGATCGCGGCGGGCTTCTCAACGCGCGTCGAGGCGACGTTGAGCCCCTCGGCCACCTTGGCGTAATTGCCGCTGACAGTCAGCGCGCCGTACTTCTTGGTCGAAAGTTTGAGCACGTCGCGCTCTGCCGCCATGACTCCATTGTTGAATACGACGGTGAGGATGGCAATGCGATTGCGAGCGGCCGTCTCGATATCCATGCCGGTCATGCCGATTGCGGCATCGCCCATCACGTTGACGCACAGTTTTTTCGGAGCTGCGAGTTTGGCGCCCATAGTGATACCGAGCCCATATCCAAGCTGGGTCGACTTGCCCCAGCCCATATAGGAGCCCGGCACCGTGGTCTCCCAGAACGGCAGGAGTTGCTCGCGCGGGCTGCCAGAATCGTGGGTGATGATGACATTGTCGCGATCGAGCGTGCGCATCAGGTCGCGAATCACCCTGTACTGGTTAATGGGTATCTCGTCGGAGCTCAGATGCTTCGACCACTCATCGAGCCATGCCTTCTTTCCCGCGGCGATATCCGCTTTGAGAGCGGCAAGCGCGTTGTCGCCGCTGCCGCTCTTGCGGTGGCTCAATTCTGTAATCAATGCGTCAATCACAAGCGCCGCGTGGCCGACCAGGGCGTGATCGGCGCGATATTCCTTGTTGATGTCGGACGGATCATTGGTGGAATGAATGATCGTCTTGTCGGGCGGGACGGCTGGGCCGAAATTCGTGACTGTGAGACTTGAACCGATCGCCAGAATAAGATCGGCGCGACCCATGAAATCTGCGAACATTTTGGATCGCGAACGTGTCGCGGCGCCAAGCGCGAGCGGATGGCTGTCGGCAATCGCGCTCTTGCCGGGATTGGTGGCGACGACAGGTGCGGGCAACAGTTCCGCGAGCGCCGCGAGTTGCTCCGAAGCTTCGGCATAGTGTACGCCTTGGCCGGCCCACAACAGCGGCTGTTTGGCCGCGAGCAGCATCTCGGCGGCTTTCTTGACTGCGGCCGGATCGGGTGCCGCGCGCTGCAGTGGAAGAGGTGCATAGTCGAGCGGGCCTTGATATTCGGCCGTGAAGACTTCGTCTGGCACTTCGATCAGGACCGGGCCGGCTTTGCCACTGCGCATGGCGTGATAAGCGCGCCGCATCAAGTCCGGCAATTCCTGCACTGAATGCGCCAGTGCCGACCATTTCGTCACCGGTCGAAAAACGTTGGCGGCGCGGAAAACCGGCCGCACATATTGCCGCTCGAGCGGCATGCCGCCGGCGATAACTAGCAGCGGGACATTCTCCGAAAAGGCCTGCGCAACTCCCGGGAAAGCATTCTCGATGCCAGGTCCTGCTTGGGCGGCGAACACGCCGTTTCGCTGGCCCCGTTTGATGCGCGAATAGCCGTCGGCGATGCCGACCCCGACCCGCTCTTGCCGACACAATATGGGTCGAATGTCCAACGCCGCGCTTGCTTCGATCAGCGGATTACGCGGATAGCAAGAGAGAAACTCCGTACCCTCGCGTTTGAGAATTTCGGCAATGACTGCAGCGCCGTTCATCTGCGTTTCCTCTTACTTGGCTTTGCTCGCCCGACGCGAGTTGAGCACTCCGGATCAGCGCCGGCAACACGGCTGATCGGGCAGATCGATCTTCAGCTCGTACCCGATCGGGACAACTTACAATGAAGGTTCTTCACCTTGTCGGACGCCAAGCGTCAAAATATGCTGGCACAAAATCTTACACGAGGAGGAAAGTGTTGTGTCTTCATCCTATGTGTTCGCCGGCGTCGGCGGTTATTACGCCAGCAAACAAGGCGGCCTCGCCGGGGTGTTTCGCTGCGCCACCGACGGCACCGATTGGAAACATGCGCTGAGTGAGATTGAAGCTTTTACCGTCTTTGTGCACCCGCGCGATCCGAATCTTGTCTTCGCTGGTACCGTCGATGGCGTCTATCGAAGCACCGATCGCGGTCGAAATTTTCGCCGCGCCGACTTTCCTGATCGCGGCGTGCAGGTCTGGTCATTCCTGCATGACGACGCCGATCCGAAGCGGATGCTGGCCGGCGGCTCACCGGTTTCGATCTATCGCAGTGAGGATGGCGGCGTGAGTTGGAAGCATGCCCCTGATCCACAATTGCCGGTCTACGCCAAGATGCCGTTCTCCTGCCGCGTGATGCGTTTCGCCCGGCACCCTCACCGTCGCGGCGAGATTTTTGCCGTGCTCGAAGTCTCAGGCGTGATGCGCTCAATCGATGGCGGTGAAAGCTGGAACGATTGTAGTGCCGACCTCTTGCGCCTGGTGGAAGCGGAGCCGCGTCTGCGCAGCAAGCTTGTCAGCGACACCGAGGCCGAAGGTATGCTCGACGGCCACGCCGTCTGCACCACTTCCGCCGATCCCGACAGCGTAATCATCGCCGTACGCATGGGTCTCTTCAACAGCAAGGATCAGGGCAAGACCTGGCAGGACATGCGAGTCGACCGCTTCTCACCGTTCACCTACGGGCGTGACATCAAGGTTTCGCCGCAGGATCCGAACACGCTCTACGCTTGTCTTAGCGTCGCGGCCTCATCGAAGGACGGTGCACTCTATCGCAGCCAGGACGTCGGTAAGACTTGGCAGCGTTTCGACAAAGTGACGCCTCACGGCACGCTGATGTCGGTCGGCTTGCACCACGGTGACGCCAAGCAGGTGTACGTTGCGGCGCGCTATGGCGAGGTGTTCGGCACCCAGGATGGTGGCGAAAGTTGGCTTAACATGCCGCTGCCGCAGGACGTCCAGCACATCTACTCGGTGGCTTGTGGTTAGCGGTCGTTGTGTGACCGGGACCGATCGCCAGCTACGATTCTACATGAGCCGTTCATCGAGCCCGATGATGTGAAGTGGCGTCTCTCCGGTTAAAGCGCGGCGACAATTCTCAACTGCCCGGCGCAAGCTGAGGTCGTGCGCGCCGTCGCCCTGTCCCGAATTGTGTGGTGAGGCGATGACATTCGGTAGGTCGAGGAACGGTTGATTGATGCGAAACTCTCCGTGGCGTACCGGTTCAATCCACCAGGCATCGATGCAGGCGGTGAAGGACGGGTGCTTGACCAAGTGGTCATACAGCGGCCTTTCCTGCACGATCTCCCCGCGGGCAAGGTTGAGGAGAATGGCATCGTCCTTCATGCGGCGAAGCTCGGCGGCGCCGATCAGGCTGTGGGTGGCACGGGTAAGCGGTGCACTAATTACCAGAACGTCGGCCGTTTCCAGGAGCTCATTCAGCCGCTCCGGCGTCCCAATCGAATCCACCTGCTGATCTGTCCGACCATGCCGGTTGATGGCGTGTATCTGCATGCCGATGCCGCGCATCAGCCGGGCGGTCGCAGCTCCAATGCCCCCAAAGCCGAAGATTCCGCAAACCCTGCCCGCGAGCATGCGGTTTCGCTTGAACTGATTAAACTGGCCACGTTTGAGGTTTTCGTGTTCCAAGATCAGGCGCTTGGCGGCGGCAAGGGCCATGGCGAGCGCGTGCTCAGCCATCGACTCGGCATAGCCGCCACCGTTGGTTGCCACTGGCACGCCCTCCGGCAGCTCGCCCAGCCGAATAAAGTCTACGCCAGCAATCATGAATTGGATCAGCCGCGCGCCGACCAACAGCTTCGCCTCGCCGGACCGCAGTTCTTTGGAGGTGTTAACTGTCAGGAGCACGCCGGTGTTGCGCAGCGCTTCGGCGCGCGCCGTTTCATCAAGCTCGGTGAGATAGACGACGGCGCTTGCGCCGGCGAGAGCATCGGCAACGATTGCCTTGCGCCTGTCGCTCAACTCGAAGGCGATGACGAGCGGTGGTCGGTTCAGCTCCATGGCGCCCCCAAGATTAGCGTAACTCGGCGCACGAAGCCGCGCCGAATATGCTTATTTGACCGATCGCCGAGATTGTTGGAGTGGCACAATGGCGACTGGGAAGCGGCTTAAGGTGGCTATCCTCGCCAAAGTAGCGAAGGGACCGAGGAAGAAACGCACGCGGCCAGAGCCTCGGCAGTACACCGTTGCCGACTTAGAGCGTGCGCGAGACCGGGTCGCAGCGGCGGAACGCCGAATCGCCAACGACCGCACAGGCCATCCCAATAGGGGACGTGCGGGATTGAAGCGAGCGCAGCTCGAATTGTCCGTTATCGAGTCGCAACTATGTCCGCGCGGCTTCCTTTATTGATGAATCCTTCTTGACCGCAATGTCCGCTTTTGGGGGTAAAGCGGACATTCCCTCCGCTCACCTTGATGTCCGCTTTTGACCCAAAGCGGACATCGGCCTGTTGCAATAAATCCTCGGCCCGCAAATGTCTGTTTGGGCCGAACCCTCAACTACGCGCCAATGCAGTCAATGCCGCTAACGCCATGACGAGACCGGTCGCTTTGCGGACTGTGAGATGTTCACGAAGAATAAATATCCCAAGCAGGGCGGCGATCACGAATCCCATCTGCGTGATCGGCACCAGCACAGTGGCTTGGCCAATCGCTACACCGCGAAGTAAGAAAATAGTGGCGCCAACCAGAATTATCGCAGCGGTACCACTGTATTTGAGCGTTCTCAGGGGCGGTCGGAGTTTGCGGTCGGTGAAATAGACCACAACAGTCGCTAGAGGTGCGAACATAACCCCTTGGGCCACCGCAAGAGTTTCCGGAACTGCACCATGCCGGAGCCCGATAGTGTGGAAGAAATTCGCCGCGCCAAACGCAAGCGTAGCAACCGCCACCTGCGCAAACGAGCGGTTCCGTGCGTCGTCAGGCCTGCGGTCGGCAGTAGCTTCGGCACCCACCAGAAGCCATGTCGCAAGTAACGCGAGCACGAGTCCGGCGGTCTTTCTGAGCGTCAACGACTCGCCAAGCAGCGCAACCACCAGCAACACGGTAACAATAGAATTCAGGCGGAATATCGACGCGTTGGTGCTGACCGATCCGATCGTCAGGCTGCGTATGAAATAATAGAAGCCGATGAAGACGAAGGCGCCAGCAAGCGAACCCCATAACCCCGTTTGATCGAGAACAAGGCTGTGAGTCGCGAGCGCATAGAGGATGACAAGGGGTAAAAAGCACCACCCCTGTACCATCAAAAAATGCTCGGCCCGGATCCCGGCATTGGCGCCCTGCTTGTAGATGAAGTCGGTAAATCCGTAGCAGATCATCGCCCCAATGGCATAGATGATGGATTGGTTCATGAGAGCTCGAAGATTTGCGTGCTCGCTTGCGCTGAACGTGCGACCATTTTTAGCCGGTAACTGATCGAATGAAACAACATGCTGTGGGATCCCACAATCCGCGCCGGGTCAGCTGTTAGTCTGTGCGCGAATGTCCTTCTTTGCCGGTGATCCGTAACGGACTTTTCAACGCAATCAATCGAGGTCCGCTTTGAGGGGTAAAGCGGACGTCGGTCCGAGCGTGCAAGATGTCCGCTAATGACCCATAGCGGACATCGCGTCGCATACCGGACCGGCCGCTGCATGCTAGCCTTTGACCAACTTTTGCCTGGCGGGGCGGCACATGCGGCGGCGCGAGTTCATCAAGGCAGTTGCTGGCTTGGCCGTTGCTTTGCCGTTTGCAGTTCGCGCACAACAGCCCGAGCGCATGCGGTGCATCGGCGTGCTGCTAGCTGCGAATGCGGACGATGTAGAATTTCAGACGTGGGTTGGCGCGTTCCTGCAAGGATTACAGCAAGCAGGCTGGAGCATTGGCCAAAACGTGCGCGGATTGATACCCATTGGGCCACGAGCGATGCCACTGGAATTCGCAAGCACGCAGCAGTGTTGGCTGCGCTCGCGCCAGACGCACCACCTGTTTCATGACCGACTCGGCTGAGGCTGAAGAGACACGCCGCCCCCTCATTCGCGCGTGCTGATAGTCAACGAGTGAGATAGCCCCTGAACTGACCAAACACGGTCTCTCTGTCGCTGTCGTATATAAAAACCGGTTGGCGTGGTGCGCAGAATCGGGCCACGCTAGGCCAGATGTTAGGCCTCATTAAATTATCTTCGGTCTCGTCCTCGATCTGATTCCATCACGAGCCGCCATCGCCGGGCGGGCCATTGGTATCTGGGTGCGCTGTCCGGCTTGCCGAACCGTCAACGCACTCGCGGACGCTCGACCGGCACCACAATGCGGCGGTAACGACGCGCTGTCGTGACAATCTGCCGACCGAACGCGCACCGTTTGCCGAGCTGGCGCGGCTCTCGCGAACGAGTATCGAGGATGTATTGCGGGAAGAGCATCGTCGTTGCGCGCTGGGCGAGTGATACCCGTGTTGCGAAAAATTTCCGGGGCCGGAAGAGGATTGGGTGCCGACATTTGCCGGGACCAAACCCAACGCCCCCCACTGGGGGCAGGGCAGGGGAGACCAAGGTGCTTGGAAAATGATGCTAGATGAGTACCTATTGAGCACCCAGAAGCGAACCAGCCCCACAATATGGCCTCCAATACCGCAGAAAACAGCTGCTTGTCGCCCGGATTGACACTGGTCGACAGCCACTGTCATCTCGATTTCCCCGACTTTGCCAGCGAGCTCGATGCCGTGGTGGCGCGCGCCCGCGCCGCCGGAATCGAACGCATGGTGACGATCTCGACGCGCGTGCGCCGGCACGCACAAGTATTGGCGATCGCGGAACGGTTTGCCGACATTTATTGCTCGCTCGGCACGCATCCGCATTATGCGCATGAGGAGCTGGATGTGACGCCTGACGAACTGGTGTCACTCAGCCGAGCCGGGAATGTAGCGGCGATCGGCGAAGCCGGGCTCGACTATCACTATGACAACTCACCCCGCGATGCGCAGGAGCGAGGATTTCGCACGCATATCGCCGCTGCGCGCGAAAGCGGTCTGCCTCTGGTTATCCATTCGCGCGACGCGGATGACGACACCGCGCGGATTCTGGAAGCGGAAATGGGGAAGGGGGCTTTTGCGGCCGTATTGCATTGTTTTACTGGCGGTCGTGAACTCGCCCGCCGCGCAGTGGCGCTCGGCCATTTTATTTCCTTCACCGGCATCCTGACCTTTAAAAACTCGGATCCCTTGCGGGCAATTGCGGCGGAGCTGCCGCCAGACCGCATTTTGATCGAGACCGATGCGCCCTACCTCGCGCCGGGAAAATATCGCGGCCGACGTAACGAACCGGCCTACGTGGTCGAAACAGCAAGCGCTCTCGCCCAAGTCCGCGGCGTTTCGGTCGAGACGATCGCCAAACAGACGTCCGAGAATTTCTACCGCCTTTTTACGAAAGTGCCTCGTCCGGCGAACCAAAAATGAATGCAAAAATTCGCTGATTAACAATTACTTGGTGGAACAGCCTCCCTATGAGTCTTAAATTCACAATTCTTGGCTGTGGTTCTTCCGGTGGCGTGCCGCGGCCGGCTTTGGGCTGGGGCGAGTGCGATCCGAATGACGTTAAAAACCGCAGGCGGCGCACCTCGCTGCTGGTCGAACAACGGACACCCGCAGGCGTGACACGCGTTTTGGTCGACACCTCGCCCGATCTGCGCGAGCAACTGCTCGACGCCGAGGTCGATTGGCTCGATGGCGTGTTCTACACGCATGAGCACGCCGATCACACCCACGGCATCGACGATTTACGCTCGCTGTTCATCAAACGGCGGCAACGCCTTGACGTTTACCTTGACGACAAAACCGCGGCGATGATGCGGACCAGGTTTGCGTATTGCTTCCAATCTCCGCCCGGCAGCGGCTATCCGGCGATCGCGACCGCGCACCGGTTGGTGGCAGGAATGTCCTTGACCATTAAAGGCGCCGGCGGACCAATTACAGTGCTGCCGTTCTTGCAGGATCACGGCGATATCGCTTCGCTCGGGTTTCGCTTCGGCGGCCTTGCCTATTCGTGTGACGTCAGCGGGATTCCACCGGCGAGTTTCGGTGCTTTGAGCGATCTCGACGTGTGGATCCTCGATGCGCTGCGCTGGGATCCACACCCGAGCCATTTTTCCGTCGAGGACGCGCTCGCATGGGTTGAGAGACTAAAGCCGCGCCGCGCCGTGCTGACGAATTTGCACGCCGATCT
>Ga0126381_100008722_pt1 | contig 11344 bp, 6 predicted proteins | sample PanSoiMetPlot_28_FD_96465 | JGI IMG/M metagenome (GOLD analysis project Ga0126381, IMG submission 96465) | Tropical forest soil microbial communities from Panama - MetaG Plot_28 | ecosystem: Environmental > Terrestrial > Soil > Tropical forest > Bulk soil | place: Panama | collected 2016-02-17 | reverse complement strand
CGGGGAATAATCCAGATAGAGCCAGCGATTACCAAGTGGGAACTCCGATCGTCGATACAAACGGAGACCACAGTATGTATGTAGTCGTAGCAGCAGGTGGGAACAATTACTTCGTGCGTCAAGCATGCTAATCAGTGGAGAGTGTCCGATCAAGGAACTGTCGGCCACTCTCGATTGCAATCCTGCGGCCGGACCGAAGTAGGATCAAAGTGTCCAATACTCCGTGATCCTTCAGAACCGAGCCCACAAATTGTAGAGAGTTACCGTTCGAATTGACCCTGAAACGCAACGCCCAAACACTGTGGGGTTGGTGTGCCCAAAAACAGATTCACGGAATTCAATTTAGATCCCGCGCTCGCGGAGGCAGTCGAGTCTGCACGGGACCAACAGGTCATCGAAGGAATCGTTCGACTCGAAGATCCAACTCAAGTCCCGCCAGAGTTTCGTGTAATTTGTCAGTTCATTCGCATCTGCACTGGTCGATTTCTGGCCGACGACACCTGGACAATCCGGCGACATCCGAACGTCATCAGTCTCAAAGCTGCACGCCATCTGGGGATCTCCGAGGGCGACATTTTTCCTGAATTCGCCGAGGCCAGGCTCGTCGGGCAGCCCATCGCTGGACCTCTCTCCTTCACGGGACGAGGCAGCATCGTCGCAGCTCTCGACTTCGGATTGGATTTTGGTCATCCCAACTTCCTCAATCCGGACGGCACAACACGAGTCGTGAGCTTCTGGCATCAAGGTGCACCGTACGATGTGGCCCATCCCAACCGTTATGGCTATGGCCGCATATTTTCGCCAGAGGACATCAATGCGGCGTTACGAGCTCCTGACCCATACCTTGCGCTCGGCTATCACCCCTCCATCAGTGATACGGGCAACGGAAGCCACGGCACACACACGCTGGACATCGCTGCCGGCAACGGCCGAGCGCAAGGATCCAATCCCGGGATCGCGCCGGAGGCTGAGATTATATTTGTCCACCTCTCTACTCCACGTCTCGGCGTTGTAGGAGATCTCGGGGACTCGGTGCGGATGTTGGAGGCTCTCGACTTTGCCCACAGGACCGCTGCCGATCGACCGTGCGTCGTGAATCTTTCCGTAGGCCGTGAAGCCGGCAGCCATGATGCGACAAGTCCCTTTGAGCAGGCGATGCACGAGCTTCTTCGAATGGGAACAGGGACGAATCGAGCGATATGTCAATCGGCGGGCAATTACGGCTCCGCCCATTTGGCGGTGAATGGCTGGCTCCGGGATGGTGAACAGCGTGATTTGGAGTGGATCGTTCACCCCAAGGATGTAAGTCCGGAGCTCGACGCGTGGTATTCAGGAAATGATCGCTTCCTCGTCATGCTACTACCGCCCGATGGTGGTGATCCTGTAGAAGTCAGGTTGGGCGAAGTTGCTGAGATCAGATATAACGAAGCCCTCGTCGGCCGTATCTATCACCGCAAGAACGACCCCAACAACCGAGACAATCACATCGAGGCCTTCCTTTACAAAGGCGCGCCTCCCGGTGTCTGGATCTTGCGTCTGATCGGTGAATACGTCATCAAGGGCCGATTTCACGCCTGGATCGAACGAGGCATCTCAGGAGCGCAGTCCAGTTTTAGCCCGAAGATCACTTCGCGCAGGTACACCCTCGGGACGATTGCTACGTCTCCGTTGGTGATCACAGTCGGAGCCTACGACTCCCATATCGAAGGACATCCGCTGGCATCTTTCAGCAGCTGCGGACCTACACGAGACGAGCGTGAGGATAAGCCCGAATTACTGGCTCCCGGAGTGGGTATTGTTGCCGCTCGATCCATTCCCCGCGGCGCGGTGCGGCAGGAAGGTTTGCTGATGCCGCGCTCCGGCACATCCATGGCGACTCCCCGCATTACAGGCCTGGTGGCAGCGATGTTTGAGGCTGCAGGACGCCCCGTTTCGATCAGCGAGATTCGGGATTGTTTGAAACAGAGTGCAGAACCGGCTACGGATGCGGAACACCAAAACTGTTGCGCATGGGGTCGAGTCAAGTTGGAGGAGTCGATTCGCAGAATTCGGAAACCGGATGCAGAAGCTTTGCCAGAGGTGCAAGCCAATGTTTCAAACTCCGAGTTCATGACTTCCGAATTGCCGGCTTCCAACGCGGTTTTGACCGACGGTACATCCGGTGCGGATTACCAAACTTCGATGGAGCAGGACGCGGAAATCGAGAAGCATCCTGCGCAGGACGTATACATGAATTCCAAGTTGGTAGACCAATTTCTTGATCGAGCCGAGAATGCCGTCCGTGGAAGTTATGGAAGACGACATGAATCGGAAGTGTCGTTTCTTCGACAACTCCTGCTCGAGGTTGGAGCGAATCCTTCCTTTCCGCCAATATCTCCCGTTACCTTGTTCCGACGCGTTCTTTATGACGATGTCTGGAGAGGCGACCTGGGAAATATTCTGGAGATTGTCGGGATTCCGTCACAGCGGCCCAGTGGTGCGCTTCGCCCAGGCGACTGGATTGTTCGTGCGGTTCCCGGAACCGGCGATACCGGACACGTGTCAATACTTACATCGGAAACACTCTGGCAACCCACGCTCGCGTCGAAAGATATTCCGTTCGAGAGCGAAGACCATGGCCACTACGGAGTGGTCATCGAAGCTGGAGCCTTCCCGCGCGGCCGCTCAGCGCCGCTCGCACGTCGCGTACTCGATGCCCGTGGCCGAGTACTACCCTACACATTGGTCCTGCGACCCAGGTTGGGCGCGATCGCAGATTTGCCACCGGATGAGGTTGGAGAAGAGAGTGTCGGCTCCGGCCGCACTGGGCCGGCGTGTTCGGTTTGGTTGTCAAGCGTCGCCAGCAGCAACTATACCGACTGGATCGCTTCGCCGACTCAGGGCCGTCTCTCGCTTCTGATCAATGGACGTGATTCCAACGGCAGTGGAGCAGATGTTGATCTTACAGAACCCCTCGACGAGATGGAAACCGCGATGAAGGCGCTTGTCCCGGGTGATTTCTGCTACCTATCAGCGTGGTTCTTCGAACCAGAGACAAACTTGACCAAAGGCCCGTATTCGGGTGAGACGAATTGGGGCGGCCTGTTCCGAAAGAAAGCAGAGGAAGGCGTCACGATCCGAATTCTGATAAACGACTTCGACCCGTTCACCAGACTCGACTCGTGGGAACGCCTAAGCAGCCTCTGCCCACTCGAAAAAATCGTGACCTCAATGTTGCCTGCAAAGCAAGATCGTCTGAAATATCTGGTGACCCGGCATCCTGCCAATTATGCCGGCCTTCGCGCGGCCACGATTCGAAAAGCGGTGGGCGGCGGGTCGGGGCCGATCTTTATCGGGAGTCATCACCAGAAATTCATGGTGTTGAGAAACCAGGGCCGCACTACCGCGTTCTGCGGAGGTCTCGACATAGAGTCGCGCAAGACGCCGGCAAAGTGGAACTACACCAGCCTGCTTGGATGGCACGATCTGACTGTGAAGATCGAGGGTCCCATCACCCGCGATCTGGAGCGTCAGTTTGTCGAAAGGTGGAACCGCGAACAAGCCGATGCTCGCAATTCTCTCCTTCCGGATTGGTCTTCCTGGGGAACGCTGTCGCTTCCTGGCAGTCTCCCACCTGCCGACAACGTTCCGGAAAAGAAGGTACAAAACGTCCAACTTACGCGCACCGTTTCCTCCGACGCTAGCCTCAGCGCCTACACCAACAACAGGAAAGACGTTCGTTTGTCATACACGAAGATCATCAATTGCGCGTCGTCCTTCCTCTATTTCGAGAACCAGTATTTTCGTGACCTCAGCCTCGCGGACGAAATCAGCGCGCAGGGGCGCAAACTCAACACCCTGCAGGCAATCTTCGTTGTGCTGGCTGACGAGAACGGAGACGACGGAACGAATCCTCTCACAGCCCAAGGCACAGCCCTGCAGCACGAGTTCTTCAGTCGCGTTTCAGCAGCCTTCGGGTCAAGGGTTGGAATCTATACAATGTTTGGCCGCTCGGTCCACGCAAAAATGATGATGGCGGACGACCGCACCATGAGTGTCGGGTCAGCGAATGCGAACGGTCGCAGCTTCGACCTCGATTCCGAACTGAACGTTACGATCGACGACGCTGTATGGGTTCGCAATGCTCGTCTCAAGTTGTGGGCCCACAACCTTGGAATCGCGCAATCAACAATCGGGGGTTGGGCAGTCGGCGACTTTATCGGGAAATGGAATGGCGTAGCGGCGTCAAACGCAGCGCTGGCCGCCAATCCTGATCGTATGACCGGCGAGGGAGTCGTCGTCTTTAACTGGGCGGCGAACGTTGGCTCGCCGAACCCTCTTATCCCCGATTACCTGGTTCAGTTGGACGTTGCGCCCGCACCGAACAAGATTTACGGTCTTGGCAATGCCCCCGATCGGCGTGGCACCCGAAAGGCGGTTGCATGAGCTTCCCCCATTCCTGGCGCTGGTTGCCACTGAACCTGGCATTGGCATGTTATGCCGCGGGCAGCGCTGGCGGCGAGGGAAGCGTCACGGGAAATCTTGTTCAAGCCAGGAGTACGGGTGAGAGCACTCCTGCTGCTCTGGTCACGGTGTTGTTCCGAAACGACTCGGCTACTGCCGTAAGCATCCGCTCGTATCGACTGCTGTGGCCGGGAGGAAGCTTCTCGGCCGATCCCAAGGGCTTGCGCATCCCTGCGCATTCCAGCATCGAGCGCAAGGTACGTCTGGATCTGGGAAATGGAGATATCGAGGCCCTATTGGATCAGCCCCGGCGAGTGAAGATTGAGCTCGAGTGGAAGTGTGTTGAGTAATCGCCACCGCATTGAGGTGGTACTTATTCGTTCGCTTCGAGGGTGATCGGTACTTAACGGTAGAAAGTACTCATGAATCCTGATCTCACAGACCGCTTTCTTGATAGAGCCGAGCAAGCCTTGCGATTCAGCAACGGCAACAGGTGCCAATCGGAGACATCGTTTCTCGAACAGCTCATGTCTGAGCTCGGCATCCACACTCCCGGATTCTCGCCTGGCAAGCTATTCCGGTCAGTTTTATGCAACTGTTTTTCGACGCACACTGCACACGAGGTGCTGGCCGTTCTGGCCAGGCCCTCCGAGCGGCCCAAAGATGCGCTTCGCGCAGGCGACTGGATGCTGCGCTTCGTACCCGGGACCGAAGACATAGGGCATCTTTCAGTCCTCGCGTTCGGCGATCTTCAATCGCGAGTGATGCTTGTCTCGAGAGGTATCGCCATTGAGAGCATGCAGAGCGGATACTACGGCTTGGTCATTGAAGCCGGTGCGTTTCCGCACAATCGCAAAGAACCCTTCGCGCGTCGATTCCTCGACAGTCGTGGCCGAGTGCCCACGCACACTCTAATTTTGCGTCCCCAGTTCGGACAGTCGAATTTCTTCGATGAAGTTACCGCCCCTTTGAGGCCCATTCGCGAACCGATAGTGAGCCCAAAGGCGGCTCGCGAGCCGTATCTCGACCTGGACATGGCTGAAACCACCATCGCCAATGAAGGTGAGCAGGTTCCAGATCGAGTGATTCATGTTTACCTTGACGACCTGGCGCATCCGATTGGCAGCACCGACGCTATCTTTCGGAAAGTGGTTGAAGCCTACGCCAAGATTGGGATCAATGTGACCGTGGAATTGGGATCGTTTACCGTGGAAAAATTCGGCGAAAGGCTCGACAAGATTCAAGTCACGATCTTATCGCCGAATATTGATTCCGAGGACGAAAAGGCGATACGAGATACGTTGGTAAGCCTGGGTAACAAGTCTGCCTCGGCGGTGACACAAACTGTGTCTGTGTTGCGTGGGAACGCTGCTGGTTTTTCTGCCGGATTTCCGACCGACCCCCCACTTTCGAAGGCAATCTTTGTCAAGGAAATTACTCCGCTCATGCGGAGCCAGTTGTTGAGGGCGTTCAGCCTGATGTACTCCAATTCCGCTCAAGCGGCCGAAGCCTTAGATGTATATTTCTACGCCGCGACGATCATTCATGAACTCGGCCACACGTTTGGCTTGGCGGCCCATACGAGCGATACCGGAAACTACATGTTTGCGCCTCCGCCGGGCCAACCCCAGTTCGACCGCTTGACCGATATCGTCGGAAGGCCGGGAGCAAGGCAGTTGATAAAAGATCCATCGAGGTGGGGAGCGTGGGTAAGAAATGAACTTTCGAATTCGGAACCCTCCTTCACGGCAGACCAAGTTCGCACCATGCGAGCTACCCTGGAACACTTCCTTCCCGCACCGGCGAGCGGGGCTACAAACCCACAGAAGGGGAAGGCATCGGAGAGTTGGAGCGAATCTCAGGAACCGGCAGAGCGCTCTCGAGTTTTCCATTGCTGTCGAGGGGCCGCCGCGACCTCAGAAGTGCCAGCGGGCCAGAGCGGCGACTGGGATGTCGAGGCGGCACCGGTAATCCTGCCACCGGCTCGGACTACTACGGTGGCGGTTATCGGCTCCCGGCCGGACACCTCAGTTCTCTGTCCGCCACCGCCTGTCATCCTCGATCAGTTCGTCTTCGATGGGAGCCGGCCCAAAGCCGCCCACCGGACACGCATCGGTACGTTGGCGCAAGAAATTGTTGACAGCCAGACCGCCGCCGATCCGATCCACACCGTGTGCATTCTGGGCCACACGGATGATATTGGGAGTGAGGCGGACAACCAGGATCTGGGCGCCCGACGGGCAATCGCCGTAGCTACGGAACTAGAGGCGGCCATTGAGTCGAAGCGGCCCGGCCTGGCTGCCACCCTCGGTCTTACTGTCGAGTCGCGAGGCGAAGAGGCACCCCTGGTGCCCAACACTTCTACTGGCAACCGCTTGCGCAATCGCAGAGTGGAAGTCTTCCTCAATCGACGTTGGCGAGCGGTGGCAGCGGCGCTGGGGTCCTGCCCGACCATAGTGACAGGGCCTGACCCGACTGTAGCCCCGACCACATTCGCAGTGGGTGAAGATACATTCTCGGCGACGGTTTCGCTCAGGGGCACGAGCATCTCCGTCTCCGGCACGGTCTTCTACCCCGCCGATAGCGCGGGCACAGCCACTCCATTCGCTACTACGCTAGCCACAGGGGCGCCATTGGTGGTCTTCAATCATGGCAACCATTCGACCTTTCGACACGCAACCGATCGCTTCCGGGAAAGCTGTAGTGCCTCCTCGGGATTTGTGACGCTCGAGAACCACCGGGGCTACGAATATCTCCAGCGAGTACTAGCGGGAATGGGGATGGTCGCGATCTCCGTGAACGCGAACGTGGCCAACTGCACCGGGTTTTCGGCCACCAACATTCAGTATCGGGGCGCCTTGATCCTCGCCGCCATTCAACATTTCCAGAATCTCAATTCCGGTGGCGGCTCGCCTTTCGCCGGGAAACTGGACCTTGCAAAAACCGCCCTGTTTGGGCATTCCCGCGGCGGCGAAGCGGTCCTGGTGGCCGCCGAGACTCTGCCGACCATTCCCAGCCTCTCGGCTGCGCGAGTGCTCGGAGTATTTTCGCTGGCTCCTACTGACGCGAATGCCACCAGCGGGCGGCCGAACGGTTTTGCCTTCCTCACCATGCTCCCGGCAGCAGATGGCGATGTGTCCGAGAATGCTGGCGCCAAATTTTACGACCAGGCAACTCCTAGCCCGTTCAAGTGCCAGATCTACATCGACTCCGCAAACCACAACTACTTCAACCGTAACTGGCCCCTCGATGAAGGCCACGGCGCTGCACGGCTCTCCCGGGTTGAGCACGAGCGCATTCTTTTGGCCTACGCTTGTGCTTTCTTCCGCGGCTTGCTGCTCGGCCACGATACCTTGCGCTTCCTGCGGGTTGATGTTTTGCCGCCGGGGGTGCCGGCAGATAAAGTACATGTTTCCTTTGAGGCTGCCGGCTCAACGACCATAGAAGACCACGAGAATCGCAATATCAGTCTGAACACGCTCGGAGCGCCGACCACTCAGTCCGGCGGGCTGACCGCGGCCGAGTTCGATTTCCAGCAGGGAGTGCTCTCGAGCTTCAATCACAGTTTCTTTGGCAAGACCGTCGGAATGGTGGCGCAGACGTCTGCTCCCGGCGGTCTGTTCCGCTCTCAACTTCCTGCCCCGATCAATCTTACGGGCCGTGAGGTTTGGGTGCGGGTCGCCGAGGTGTACAACGGAGCCACGTTGCCCACGACCGGTACCGGCTACCAGATTGGTCTCGAGGACGCCGCTGGCGGTACCTCTTTCGTCGATTCCGATGACGTGGGCGGTCTGCCACGGCCTTTCGACCGCCGCGCCGACGATCTCGCCCGCGTCGGCCCCGACCTTACCAAGACGATGCTTACGACGCAACGCTTCGCTACCGCATGCTTTGTGCGTTCTGGGTTCAATCCCACTCTTGTACGAGCGGTACTGCTGCGACTCAACCGCGCTGACGGTCGGGCGCTCGCCTTTGATCAGTTACAGATTGTCTAGGCCCGAGGAGGGATCATGAGCCAGTCGCTTCCGGATCGAGACCGTCCGATCACGGCCCAAGGCGGCGAAGAACCGCGTATCAATCTATGGCGGCTGCCGAATCTTGTCTCGGTGACGGCCCACCGGGTGACCTACCCGAAGCCCAGAGTCTTTTACGTAGGCACGGAGCGTCGCGAGACACGGCAAGTCGTCGAGTTGCTGGTCGAGACCACCGGGCCGATTCCGGTGCGGGCTCTGACGCCGATCCTCGTCGTAGGTAAGACCCCGATCCCTGATTACAGCACCGAAACAGCGACCCAATATCGCTTCGTGGCCTACGAGCCCGAGCGCCTCACACCCGGTTCGGTGATCCGCTGGGGTTGGCCCGACTCATCAAGAGCTTTCGTCGCCACGCCCTTTCGCTTCTCACTCGATCCGCTACCGCAGCCAGTAGCCTCGGATGCGACCAAACTGCAAAATCAGCGCGAGGCAGCCGTAACACGGGCGGTCGTTGCGACCTCCAATTCCGCTGGCGAGTCTACGGTCGAGCACGTTAAAACCGATAGTGAAACCGGCGCGTCGACTAGCGAAGACGACGGAAGGCGAGCACCAACCGCTGTCTCGCCCTTTCCGTCCACGGCTTTTGCCGATCCGTTAAACAGTGCCGATCACAAGCTCACAGACGCCTTCAGTGACGCGATAGCAACCGTGAAAGCCAATGCTGCCTATGCCCATCTGCCTAATGTTGACGCTCTTCCCATCATCATCGTGGCCTTGAATGATGATGGCACTCGTCCTTTTGCCGGCGCTCATGTCAAGGACATGTTTTACTCGGGTAGTCTGCTCAAAATCGCGGCCATGTACGGCGCGTATCAGCTTCGTCACGCGGTCAATGCGTTAGGCGCCACTCTGGATCCGGCCAAGGTCAAGGACCGCAACGCGTTCTTCCGCGCCGTCCACAATGCGTTTGACGCCAAGATCTTGAACGCTTCCGACCTCATCAGACCAAGGTCGACTGAGGGAAACCGCGTTCCGCGATACGAAGATATCTTTGATCCTTCCCAGGATGCGTCAGGCGCCTGGTCCGTTCATTTCCACGACGATACCGACCCGAAACTCGATTTCGACGGACACCTGAAAAAGATGGTCGTGTTCAGCCACAACCCCTCGGCTGGCTATGTGATCCAGAAGCTGGGCTTCAGCTGGATCAATGGTCTGCTGCAGAGGGCAGGGCTTTTCCGTCCTGCCGCCAGGAACGGCATTTGGCTGGCCGGAGATTACTTGGAACCACAAAAAAAGATTAACGCTGAACACGCCCAGCAAGTGGCCCATGATGCACATCCCACCCTGCCCGAGGGTGATCCTGATTCAGTGGAAGAGTTCAATCTCGGCATCCGCGGGTGGGCCACGGTCGATATTCCCAGCGTTAACGACAGGGACGTGAAGCAGGTCACCACGTGCATCGATGCGGCGCGATTATTCGTGTTGCTGTTTGATTCCAAGCTGGTCGACAACAATCTCGGGAACACAATGGATCTGTCGAACGGTGACATGGCGAGTCTTCTGCAACTCGCGGTGGAGAGCACCGGCGCCCCCGGAGTAGGCAGCGCGCCCAGCATGATTGGGGAGATTCATCCCACCGCTTTCAGCGTTACATGGTCGAAGATCGGCGTGGGAGACTTGAAGCCGGTCGACGGCGGGGACAAAATATTCTCCGAAGCGATGTTGGTGCACGAGACGGCCGGCAAGCAACGGAATTTTATCGTGGTCTGGCAGAATGTGAAAACCGACCTCGAAATAGTTCGGATAAGAGACATCATTCAGAAAACCATGAGTAGCTATAATCCCTGATGCTTGGTTGTGTAGTTTGCAATCCACCATTGTTGACACCACACTAAAATCTGCCTGAATTTTAGCCCTGCCGGCACGCAGTCGGCCCCACCTTGTTCGAAAGCTGTTGCGATTCGTGGCCAGAAAGAATCCGGCGAATCGATTGACAAAGTGATCTCGAACAAATTCCAGCCTGGTGGAAGGGCACGACCAGCTCTAGCTCATCGTTTTCTCAAGGCTTTTATTTGGTAGGGCCAACGCTCTGAGCCCCCCCGATGCAACTCGTTGATCAGTGTTGACCGTTCCTCAAAATATTTCAGGTCAACGCCCATGACGCTGGCCTTTGGAAAGCACTTGGCAGCGACGTAGGTCAGAAAGCCCAGTCCACACCCAGCGTCCAGAATCCTGAGACCAGCATTTGATGGACAAATAGATCGCAACAATTTGGAGAATGCTTTTGCTGCTTCGTCCCTGATTTGCTTGGACTCCTCCGGTGTCGAGTGATGATAGGTTCCGAAATCCGTATCCGGCATTGGTTGCCAACCGCCTCCGTGGACGATCCGAAGGTCAACCCAAGTCAGCCGATCGAAAGCTCCATGTACTCATCCGCGCCCACGATCCTCAGCACGATGCGAACCGGAATCGGGAAGCGCCGACGGGTGGAGTCGCGCGTGACTGTCGGCGAGGAAAGCCGATATCTCTGCCCGCGAGTTCTGAGTTCGCAGCCCCCTGCTCGAAGCACGTTCTTAACCCATTCGGACCGGCTGCTGTAGGTGAGCGCGATGATGAATCCATTGGAGGCTAGAAAAACGTTCACCGGAGTTTGATATACCTTTCCTGACTTTCGGCCCACATGCGTGAGAATGCCGAAGCCCGGGAGCCAGCCCGCAAATAGGCTGGTGATCCGATTCGTGAAAGCAATGTTGATTCTTGCCAGCCAGCGCTTACGGAACCGCATTAACAGCATGCCCGTGGTGGCGACGACGATGACCAGTATGGCTGTGATACTCACGATTTATTCCAGCCTAGGGTACTCTGTTTGGCTCGTTGCAGCATGGTGATGTCGGAGCGCCGTGGAACATCAAGTCACCGAACCT
>Ga0126381_100008721_pt1 | contig 11344 bp, 11 predicted proteins | sample PanSoiMetPlot_28_FD_96465 | JGI IMG/M metagenome (GOLD analysis project Ga0126381, IMG submission 96465) | Tropical forest soil microbial communities from Panama - MetaG Plot_28 | ecosystem: Environmental > Terrestrial > Soil > Tropical forest > Bulk soil | place: Panama | collected 2016-02-17 | reverse complement strand
GCTTCAGCAATCCCGAGCGCGATCTGCCGCGTATCCGACGCGCCGGAGCTTAAGCCCAAGTTCGAAAAAACGTGCACCAAACCGGAAACCGCACCGATCAACCCGAGCAGCGGCGCAATGCCGACAATCACTTCGAGAATGATAAGCCCTCGCTCCAGTCGCACCATTTCGTGACGCGCGCGTGTCTGAACCACTTCAACATTTTCCGAACGTGGCCCACGCACATGTTGCAGCGCAACGCGCGTGATTCGCGCCAGCGACGACGGATCATGATAAACGAGGCGTGACAACCGTTCCGGATTTTCGCCCGGCGCCATGCGTTCTATTTCCGCTTCGATCGCAGCCGGCATGACAATTTTCCGGCGCAACGCGATCCCACGCAAAATCATGATCGTGACTGACACAATCGAGCAGGCCAGCAGCGGCCACATGAAAAGACCGCCTCTCGAGAAAAATCCGAGCACGACATCCACGATTCCCGCCGTTTCGGCAATGACCCACGCGATGATCATCCGTTAGGAAAGATAATGAACCCGAGTCCTTCCACCTCCAATCCGTCGGACGGCAAGGATTTCGCCACGTCCTCGGGAATCGGCGGAAGGTGCGCTTCGAGCACTGATTGCACGCAAACGCTCGCAAACGCCGCGTTCGAACTATTTTCGGCGACTTTGAGGTTCTTCACTCGTCCGCTTCGATCAACAACAAAGTCCATGCGCAGGGTTCCGATGTTAATCAAGTCGCGCTTCTGATCCACGAACGTATACCACCGTGAGCCGATTGAATCGGCGACGATCTTCTGATAACGCCCCAGCGGCGTGCCTAAAGCATTCACGGAGGAAATCCCACGGTTAGTAATGTTTCCGGCGATCTGAGTCCGCTCCTTTTGCCGGCGATACATGGACTGTGCCTGCGACGATGCAGCGGCGGCATCGAGTGCAGCCGCCGACTTTTGAGTGAGCAACGCAAATTGCTCCGCAGCAGTGATGGGTTCGGGTTGCGCGGCAGGCTGCGCAGCTTTCTGTTGCGATGCGGGTTTTTGCTGTGCCTGCGCGCCCTTGCTGTCGAGAGAATGCGGATTTGTTTCAAAATCCATCAACGGGCGATCCTTTCCCGTCTGAGATGGCAACGGCATCTGGCCGGCAGCGGCAAGCTCGCTGGCTCCAATTGAATTGGCGTTGGACTCGAACGTCTTATCTTTCGGCTCCGGTGCTTTTTTATCTTCCGTTTCAATGAACGCGGAATTCTTCGACGCTGATGCCGGCGACAAATCCATGAACGTCAGTTCAACCGGTTTCTCCGGCGCAGGGAGGCTGGGCGAAAAAAAGCCGCTGAACGCAGCCAGCAAAAACGCCACGATCAAATGAATCAGAATCGCGACAAGCAGCGCCCAGAAAACCGTTCGCGCGTCCTGTTCGTAATCCCGCAGCCTGTCGGGCTGGGCGAAAACAGTGTCAGCTGTCGTCATGGAGCAATGATCGCTTGGTGAAAAAGCATTCGGGCTTGGAAGCTCTTTTAAGGCTGGAACAGTATCTCAGGCCACAGGCGCTGACAACTTAGGCTCAAATGGCCGTTTCCGGTTAGATCCGGGTTGCCAGCTGGTTGTTCAAAGCGGAAAAAAGCGGCGCAGCAGCACCGCAGTCCAAAACGTGGCCGCAACTCTACGCTCAATTCGCGCTTGCGTTTTGGAGTGCGCCGGTGCTCCGGCGCTTTGGATTCCGCTGGCCCTGCGCCATCCGGGCGTGATGAAACAAATACTGCTGCGCGTACCCGCCGTGTTGTCCGAAGTACGTCTCCGAGAACTCGCGCAGCCGCTGCGCGGTCATTTTCTTTCGACGCGAGAAATAATGCTGTTTCAACACACGCTCGATCCAGACATCGATCGGGAATGCTCGCAGCCGCTCATACGCAAAAAGCATCACGCAATTGGCAATCTTCGGCCCGACTCCTGGTACCGCGCACAATTGTTTTCGGAGCTCGACATCGGATAACGCGGACCACGCTTCGAGATTCGCGTGGCCGCAGCTGACAAGCCGCGCCGTCGCGCGCAGATTCTTGGCGCGGTAGCCGAGTTTACAGTCGCGTAACTCCTTCTCCGAGGCTTGCGCAAGTCGGTGGGCAGAAGGAAATGAGTACACGATCTGATCGCCAATCTTTCGTTGCTCGCCGAATCGTTTCCGTAGCGCCAGCGAAATCTGGCGAATGTGCGCCACCTGTTTCATCGACGAGCAAATGAATGTGGCGAGACATTCCCATTTCGGTTGCCGAATGATCCGCAATCCGCGACAAAAACCGCGGGCCTCGTTCATCAGCGGGTCCTTCGGAAATGAATCGCAAATCTCCGCGAGCGGGTGATCCAACGCGAAATAACGCGCGATGATTCCGAGTAACGGTGGCCGCCACGACTTGATCGGCGTCGCATCGCAACGGACTTCCAAAAAATTGCCTTGCTGCTTCAAGTACACCGGCAAATCTCCAATCGCTCCCACAAGTCCGTCGCCGACCTTTTGCCAATGAAACACCTGTCCGGAATCAAGCGTCTTCTCGAGATCGAAATCAGGCGCGTGAATTTTCGTGAATTTCATCTTCCGCCACAAATTAACACAGATGAAACGCGGATTTTATCTGTATGACTCCGTGGCAATCCGTGGCTAAATGACCGCCGACATGGATGGTCGGCTCGTCATCGATACCGCAGTTCTGCTCCTCTACTTCGTCCTCATCATTTCCATCGGCCTTTATATGGGCCGGAAGGAACAAACCCTCAAAGACTTCGCACTGGGCGGTCGCGCAATTCCCTGGTGGGCGGTGCTCGCTTCGATCATTGCTGCGGAGACTACCGCCAGCACATTTTTCGGTACGCCGGGCGAAGGTTTCACGTTCAGAAATTACACTTACCTTCAACTTGCCATTGGCACCATCCTGGCGCGCATTCTCGTCAGCTACATTTTCATCAAGCCCTACTACGACTACAAAGTCTATTCGATCTACGAATATCTCACCATGCGGTTTGGCGTACCGACGAAGAACGCGGCCTCCGGGATATTTTTGTTCACGCGCGTTCTCGCGTCTGGCGCACGACTTTACGCTGCCGCGATCGCCTTTGTGCTGATCTACGAAATGATTCGCGGTGTTCGGCCGGGCCAAACAGAAACGCTTTTCATTTATATCGGCTCGACCATCGCCATCGTGATGCTGACTGCGATTTACACAACGCTCGGCGGAATCAAAGCAGTCGTCTGGACGGATTTCATTCAAGCGTCAATCATGATAGGAAGTGCGCTGACGGCGCTCGGACTTCTCTATTTCGCAATCCCGGGCGGATGGCACAAGATTGCAGAACTCCACGGTGGATTTCATCTATCCGATTTCATTACGACTGGCCTCAATCCAGCAAAGAGCGGTTGGGAAAAATGGAAGGGCATGTTCGAATTGGAGTACACTATCTTCGCCGGGCTAATCGGATCGACATTCATCACGATGGCGACACACGGCACCGACCAGGACATGGTGCAACGGATGCTGACCGCGCCCGACGTTCGACGTAGCCGGCGCTCGGTCATTTTGTCCGGTCTGGCCGACATTCCGATCGCCTTTACCTTTCTTAGTATAGGTTTGCTACTTTGGGTTTTTTACCAGACGCATCAGGATCCTGCGTTACCCAAAACGCCGAACGAAATTTTCTGTCATTTCATTCTTTATGAAATGCCGGTAGGTATTCGTGGATTGTTACTTGCAGGAATATTCGCGACTGCGATGGGCTCGCTAAGCACCGCGATCAATGCGCTGGCCACAAGTTTCACTCGCGATTGGTACGAGCCCTATATCAACCCGCAATCGACAGCCCAACAGAGCCTGCGCGCGGTGCGGTGGGCCACAGTGTGGTTCTCGATTCTGATGATTATCGTCGCATCGACGACGTCTTACCTCGTCATCGCGCATCCGGAGGTGCGAATCATTCCAATCGTGCTCGGGATCTTCGGCTACACGTATGGATCGCTGCTCGGCGTTTTCCTGTGCGGCATGTTCACGAAACGGCGCGGAAATGATTTCGGAAACATCATCGCGATGATCGTCGGCTTCATCGTCGTCGCGATTTTAAGCGGTCTGCCAAACAAGCTCGCCGGCGTATTCGGAGGTAAATTTTACACGCAGCCGGGCTGGCTGCCGGTGATGGAATTCCCCTGGTGGATTTTCTTCGGCACCGTCGTCACGTTCTCCGTGGCGATTTTGTTTCGTACCGGCCGCGAGCATTTGCCGCCGACTTAGGTTAGCGAGGTATCGATTCCGTTAGCATGTAGTCACCCGCCCCGAATCGGATATCATTTTGCATTTGCGAACGGCCACAGGGCCGTGGCTACAGTTTATCGAAACCTTACGAGAAATTTGACTCGCGATCATCGCTCATTACTCGTAACAGAGTTTTTCACGCAACCCTGAATTAAATACCTGAAACGCTATGGCCCACGTTGTTACCGACAAATGTAACGGATGCAAATTCACCGACTGCGTAGAGGTGTGTCCTGTCGCATGCTTCTACGAGATGGATACGCAGGTCGTGATTCATCCCGATGACTGCATCGATTGCATGGCCTGCGTGGAGGTTTGCCCCGTCCACGCCATTTATGCCGACGCGGACGTTCCTGCGGAATACACAAAAGACATCGAGTTCAACTCTGTCGAGGCGAATCAGATCAAAGACTCCGGGGCGCCAGCGATCACAGTCCGCAAAGATGCTCTCCCCACCGCGAACGACCGGAAAAAAGCGCTCGGTTATTAATTAATCAGGAAGCCATGAATATCTCTGAGGAACACAGGAACGCAGGAACAAAACTTCTGGAACTAAGAAACTAATTCCTGATTTGAAACTCGCTCGGCTCCCGCTGTCGCTCGCTGACCTCGCAGCTTTACCTTCTATCTCGGAAGTCCCTTTCCTCGATTCCTGGCTTCCTGATTAGTTACTTCACCCCGATTCCCATCAGTAATCCATTCTCGAGAACGGATGGATTGATGGTCAAAAACAACACAACGCCGTTTACTGGCGAATTAACGTATTCCAACGTGTCGCCGAACAAATCTCCCACCGTGCCGATGTGTTCGCCTTTGTTTACCACATCTCCCGGTGACACTTTCGGATACCACATGCCGGCGCTTTTCGTGTAAAGCCACTCAAACTTTGTCAAAACTGTAGAGGCGGCCGTGTCGGCCGCAGACGCTCTTACTGTAGCCACGGCCCTGCGGGCCGTTTTCTTTGCTTTCGGATTTCTTTCGTCACTCCCTGTAGTGGCAGGCGTGTCGCCTGCGATCATCCCTAAGTGCCACATCACATTGATGACTCCACGAGAGAGAAGCGCGACGGCTTCTTCCTGCATTTGTCCAACTCCTCCAGCTTCAGCTAGAATCGATGGAATTCCTTTCTCCGCGGCCGCGGCGTAACTAGACGAACCTTTAGCTGGCTGAATCGATTTGCTGACCGTAAGCACGTACGGCAAACCGAACGCCATCGCAATTTGTTTTGCGCGTGCGGCTACATCGCGAGCTTTGGAATCCGCCAGTCCGGCCTCGCTGCTGCAGATCACAAACGGCACGAGCGCTTCCGGAATATCGCCGCCGTGAAGGTCGATGTATGCGTCAGCGTGGATGACGAATTCGTTGATCAGCGCATGCGTCATTTGCTCCGAATAACTGCCACGCGGATCGCCGGGGAACACGCGGTTCGGATTCACGTTGTCGATCGGACAAACAAACGGCGTCCGCGTCCGAAACGCCGGCAGATTCAATACCGGCATCAAAATCACCGCGCCTAAGATCTTCTTTGGATCGAGCGTTTTACCCAATCGGATCACCGCTTCGGCCGCAGGATACTCGCCACCGTGGACGCCTGCGTTGACGAATAATACCGGCCCCGGCTTCGCGCCCGCGACTGAAATTACCGGCCGCGGCTCATCCTTCGCCAACGCTACGCCGGGCAATTTGATCAGGTGCCGCTGTGCTCTGCCGGGCGTCAATTCGCCCAAAATCGGAATCTTCGCTGTATGCATGAAAAAATATCTCTCAGGAACACAGGAACTCAGGAAAATATCTTTAAAGGTTACAAGATTCCTGGTTTCTTGCTTTCCTTAGATATCACTGCAATCCGCTGGGTAATCGTGGCGAGGACAGCAGTTTGGCGAATTCGCTCCAGCGTTTCTCAGGATCAGCACCGCTTCGTTTCTCGATGTAACGGCGCACCATGTCTTCGCCGAGATTGTAATTGATCACGTAACTTCGGTAACGCTTAATGAATTTCACCCGTTGCTGAGCCCGCGCTGGATCCATCACCGCGTATTTTTGCAACCATTGCGCTGCGGCGCTCTCGTCGATTTCACCGTTGATCAATCTTCGCGCGGCCTCGTTTGCCGCATAGTCGAGTTGCTTCAGCAAATCCTGCACTGCGTAATATTCATCCGTGCGCGTCGAATCGATGCCCGCCGCAGGGAACAGAACTTCCTTTTCGAATTTCATCCGATCGGCTGTAGTCGGGAACGCAACCTCCCGGCCGAAATTCGCCGTCCCTTCCGCGACGAGCGATTGCGGTGAGAAGAGCGCGTAAATCGAAAACTCATTCCAGCCGCGATCGCGGACCAGGTTCTTTTCCAGCAACGAATTGTAAACGTGATGGCCGGGATAACCCTCGTGCGCCGCGAGATCGTCCGCGCGATCGATGTAGATCGGCAGATCAGTATTCACCTGAATTACGCTATGAAAATTGCCTTTGTACCAGTTGTAACCGCCCCACGGCTTATTGGTCACGTATTCGACGGTGAAACTCTCGTTAGGCGGAAGCGCAACGTGCGCCTGCGTACGAGTGCGACATTCCTTGATCGCAAGTTGAAACACGGTATCGAGTTTTTCCTTGGGAATCACAAACGGCTTCCGCCATTTCTCGTAGCGCTCCCATAGCGGACCCTTGCCCGGAATCTTCGCTTCGAGCTGGCTGATGATCTGATCAAAATGCGAATCATCAAAGGTTGGCGCAACCGCGTCGTAAAGCGCGCGCGACTCGTCGTCGAACTTTAACTTTTCACCCTTCAACATCCGAACCCGCGCCGCCAGCGCGGAAATTTGTTTCTGCAAATATTCCCGACGCAGTTTGAGCATCTCATCGCCTGACGTCGCTGGGTCTGGCATCTTCGCCAGGGTCGCGATCAGCTCAGCCGCGTCGGCACCGATCGCATCCAGCGATTTCTTTTCCTTCTCCGCTTGCGTCTTCCACCCGGCCGGTCCGTAAAACGCATCGACGTAGTCGAGATCACGCTGTCCGAGCGCCAGTACGAGATGCGCGTAGCGCTCGGCGACAGCATTTATGTCGTCCGCCGCCCGCGCGCCTCTGCTCGACATTAGGAAAACGCAAAGAACGACAAGAAATAATGTTCGGCGCATTGAAGAATCTTTCACCACCAAGGCCACGAAGAAAAACTAATCAAGGAACTCAGGAACCGAGGAAAAGCACGACAGTTATCGCAGTTGTCTCACGAACTTGTTATAGTCTTCGTGGGTGCCGATCCAAAACCAGACGATAAGATCGCCGTGCTTTTGAGCAATAGCGCGATAGTGATCGCCAACTCGCACTGACCAAACGTTTCCGGCAATCGGCTTGAACTGCATTGAAGGATGAAACGGATCACGCAACCAAAGTTGAAACTTTTCTCGTGCGAGACATTGCACGTGAGCGGGCAGCCGGTTGAACTCGTTCCAGAAACGCCGATGCGTTCTCGATGTCACGGCATTTCGCGAACGCGTCCGGCTTTAATGTCGTCCTCGACTTCGCGCAGAACGTCATCCAGCTTGCCGCTCGCGATATCGCGCTTCATCTGCTCGTCCCAGTCATCGTCGTTCCAACCGTGTAACCATGCCGCGAGCTCGGCGCGTTGCTCAAACGAGAGCTTTTCGATGGCAGTCTTGATTTCAGCAAGGCTCATCTTCCGGAAATGTAACCGATGACCGATCACCAGTCACTCGTCACTTTTGAGCCCACCGCATGCCTAGAGGTAGGAATGAATCAGGAAACCAGGAAAAATGAAACAGCTTCCTGCGTTCCTGCTTTCCTAATTTATTTTCGCTATGGCGCAGGCGTTGGACTCAGTGGCTGAGGCGAAGTGTTGGTAGCGTCCTTCATCTTTTCGGCAACAGAATTGGCGGTCTCCTTTGTTTTTTCCATGGCGTCCTGGGTCGCGTCCTTCGCTTTTTCGCCAAACTCCTTGAGCTTCGGCTTCGCTTTTTCAATCTGTTTGTCGGCAGCTTCCTTTGCCTCTTTCGCTTTGCGTTCTACAGTTTGCGTCGTTTCCTCCGCCTTTTGTTTGAGGTCCTCTGACGTCTTTTTGTCGCAGCCCGACACCGCCAATCCGAACAGAGCCGTGAACGCTAGGGCAACCGAAGTAATTCGTTTCATAGTGATGATTGGCGGGTTCCTGATTACTCGAATACGTGTTATAAGAGTGGTCAAGACTTTCGGTTGAGATCTGATCCCTTCAGCCTTTTCACGTCCCCCTCCACTCGCATGCCGAACTTGTTGCCGCGGTTCAACGCTCCTTGAATGTTTCAAGTAGTGCGAGCACGAGGTTCTCCAGCTTATCGCGATGAAACTCGATGTATTCGTAATCTCCTTGGAGACCGCCAATGCTCTGAACGCCTTCTTCTTTGATCAAAACGAGCTTCTTGTCTCTTGCTAGGGCGTAAGCTTTCTCATCTACGATCCATGTACTTGTCGACCACTCTTGACGACCAGCTATCCGGTCGCGCCGGGTAAAAACTCCCACAAGCAACTGCGCGCCTTCGATACGCCTTCGAACCTTGGCCGAAACAGAATCGGCAGCAGGTTTCTCACCAGTAACAACCCTTATATCCATTGTTTCCAGGAATCTCCTTATAACGTGATTGATTTTGTCGTCTACAGTCGCAAACGACTGTCCAACGAAAGCAGTTGTCGCTTCATGCAGAGTAGTCACTACGCGACTCTCGTCGTGCCGCAGGCCGGTACCGCGATTTTGTTTCAACGGTATTACAACCCGATTTCTGAAATCACGGAGAATAGATCTTAGCGTCGCGTCGTAACGGCAGCGGATAGTGGACGCTTCCGAAAAGCGTATAAGTCGCTGGAATTCGACCGTCAAATCAGCAACCAGTTCGTCGCCTAAAACTGCGCGAACATCGGTACGTGATCCGATTTCGACGAGCCACCGCTCCGCAATTTTTGCGGCGTCATCACGGACGTCTGTAGAGACTACTTGGCTTTTTGGTTTGCTGTATCGCGATCGAATTTCCTCTTGTAAGGATTCGACTCCATCGCGAAGCCGCTCGACACGGAGGACGAGCTGGTCATCGATCATGGCCGTTTGCTCGCACGGGCTTTGCTCTTGGGACCTGTCTTTTTCTTCGCCGCCCGCTTCTTAATCGCTGCTCCTCTAGGTTGTGCTTTACCAGCAAATCCAGCTTCGACCGCTTCAAGCCCTTTGGTCGTTAAGTACGAGTCGGCTCCGTCTTCGTAAATCCAGCCAAGGCTAACTGCTTGTTGGAAGTCTCTGCCATAGTTACCAGGTGGAGGCTGTTTGGCTTTGGCAAAGTAGCTTTCGAGGTCGCCACGCGAAAATCGCGCGAGCCCCTCCACTTTCTCTCTGTAGTAAGCGAACAGTGCGATTTTTTGCGCATTTGTCGTGGGCTGCTTCTGTTGGATGAGCTCTACCGGTGACACTGGACGCGCCGAGGACGATTCTGCTAACGGTTCTAAAGCCGAATGAACAGGTGGCGCTACTTTCCTCGGAATCTCAGCGGTGATCGCGCCTAGTCGCATCCCGAGGAGGGATGCGGCCGACTCAACAATACGCCTCCTTGCTTGGTCATCGAATGGCTCAAGTGCCGAGTATACTTGTTAGACAGCATCAATGGGGGATTTCGGATGGTCTGTTGATTTAGGCATGGTTCATTCTTTCACTTTTTATCCTGTTTGTTAAGCAAAACAGCCGGACCCTTTCGAGTCCGGCTGTTCGAATTCATACTGTTGTTCGGCTTAGTAATCCATGCCGCCCATGCCGCCCGGAGGCATTGGAGGAGTTTTTTCCTTTTCAGGAATCTCGGTGACCAATGCTTCGGTGGTGAGCAACAGGCCCGCGATGGATGCTGCGTTTTGCAGCGCGCTGCGCGTGACCTTCGTCGGATCGACGATGCCGGCTTTCACCAGGTCGGTATATTCGCCGGTGGCAACGTCGTAACCTTCGTTGCCTTTGCGTTTCTTGACTTCCTCGACAACGAGCGCGCCTTCTGCGCCTCCATTATCGGCAAGTGTACGGGTCGGTTCCTCGATAGCACGGCGCACAATCTGCACGCCGATTTTCTCGTCGCCTTCGAGGTTCTTCACGTTATCGAGCGATTTCTGCGCGCGGAGTAATGCTACACCGCCACCTGCGACGATGCCTTCCTCGACTGCCGCACGCGTGGCGTGCAGTGCATCTTCGACGCGAGCCTTCTTCTCTTTCATCTCGGTCTCAGTCGCAGCGCCGACGTTGATGACTGCAACGCCTCCGGCGAGTTTCGCCAGGCGCTCCTGCAGTTTCTCGCGATCGTAATCGCTGGTCGTCTCTTCGATCTGACGACGGATCTGAGCGACGCGGCCCTGGATGTCGGCGTTCTTGCCTGAACCTTCGACAATCGTGGTGTTTTCCTTGTCGACAGTGACGCGCTTGGCTTTGCCCATGTCCTCGAGCTTGATGTTTTCAAGCTTGATGCCGAGGTCTTCGCTGATCAGTCTGCCGCCGGTAAGCACCGCGATGTCTTCGAGCATCGCCTTGCGACGATCGCCGAAGCCCGGAGCTTTGACCGCGCACACCTGCAACGTGCCGCGCAGTTTGTTCACGACCAAAGTCGCGAGCGCTTCGCCTTCCACGTCCTCAGCAATGATGAGGAGCGGACGACCGGCTTTCGCGACTTTCTCAAGCAAAGGAAGCAGGTCCTTCAGGCTCGAGATTTTTTTCTCGTAAATGAGGATGTACGCGTTTTCGAGAATTGCTTCCATCGCCTCTGCGTTGGTCACGAAGTAGGGCGACAGATAGCCTTTGTCGAACTGCATGCCCTCGACCACTTCCAGCGTGGTCTCGATCGATTTTGCTTCCTCGACCGTGATCGTGCCGTCCTTGCCGACTTTGTCCATCGCATCGGCGATGATCTCGCCGATCGTCTTGTCCCAGTTGGCCGAAACGGTCGCGACCTGCGCGATCTCGGTGCGATCGCTGACTTTCTTCGAGAGCTTCTTCAGCTCTTCGACGATTGCATCGACACCTTTCATGATGCCGCGCTGCAACGAAGTCGGGTTCGC
>Ga0126381_100008720_pt1 | contig 11345 bp, 11 predicted proteins | sample PanSoiMetPlot_28_FD_96465 | JGI IMG/M metagenome (GOLD analysis project Ga0126381, IMG submission 96465) | Tropical forest soil microbial communities from Panama - MetaG Plot_28 | ecosystem: Environmental > Terrestrial > Soil > Tropical forest > Bulk soil | place: Panama | collected 2016-02-17 | reverse complement strand
TTTTCATGTTTTCGACAGCCTCGGACTGATTGAGCAGGTCCTCGCGGTCGCGGATTCACCCGCGGCCGTCGTAATGCGGGATGCGCTTGATGGGAAAGAACTTGTGCGCCTTCCCACAGGGACAACCCTGTGGGAGCGTTTCAAATATCCTTACATCATCATCCACCGCGTCGACCTCCATAACGTGTTGCTGGATGCCTGCCGGCACAATGATGCGATCGAGCTTGTGGCCGGCGCCCAAGTGACTGATTTTGAGGATCGCGGCGATGATGTCGCAGTGACGACAGCAGATGGCCGCACCTTTTCCGGCGCAGCAGTGGTCGCGGCCGATGGTGTTCGATCGCTGTTCCGTACCAAGCTTGTGGGGGACGGTGAGCCTCGACAAACGGGTTATGCGGCGCTCCGTACAATCGTGCCGATGGCGGAAGTCAAGGTCGATGTTCCACGGGACAGAGTCGTTTTGTGGGGTGGACCTGGCTATCACCTTATCCACTATCCGCTGCGCCACGGTACGCAGTTCAACATCGTGGCCGTGTATCGCACCTCGACCCACGCGGAAAAGTCTGATCCTGCAACGTGTCGTAGCGAACTCGATCTTACATACCGTGATGCCCATCCTGCGGTCCGTGCGTTGAACGCAATGATGGATTTTCGGTGGCGTCGCTCGGTCGCCGATCGAAATCCCATACGGCATTGGCACAAGGGCCGTATTGTACTCATAGGCGACGCCGCGCACGCGCCGTTGCAATCGTTGGCGCAGGGTGCCTGTATGGCGATCGAGGATGGTCTTTGTCTCGCCGAATTAATCCATGCGATGGATAGCGATTTCACCGCCACGTTTCGCCGTTTCGAGGCGTTTCGGGTTACCCGGACCGCGCGCGTGCAACTTGAATCCCGCGCCATCTGGGATTGGCTGCTCCACGCCGAAGGGATTGCTCGGGATGTACGCAACGCAACAGTGGCCGATTGGGACGAGTCGCACATGTTAAGTTGCCTGTCATGGCTCTATACCGGCGCGCCGATGCCAACCAAGATCATTCACTAAAAATTATGAACGCTTGCCGCTGACGAAGATCCGCCCCGGCTCTTAACGGATATCGACGCGCATGCCCTAGCGGGTATCGAGTACAAAATCGAATTGTCCGACGAGGCCATCACCAGCGTCGGTAATCCGCATCAGCAATTCGCGCTGGAACAGGCCGTCACGCCGATTCATCGGCTCGTTAGGAAAGTAGAGTTGCGTGGTTAGTAGGCGGCTTCCCGGTGCTTGAACTTTAACGTGATAGTGCCTGGTACGGCCCGAGTAGACTGCCGGCATGATAGTGCGAAAACGGAACGCTCCGTCGGGACCGGTAATGACATGGCCACGGTATCGGAACCCGACGTTGTCATACTCGCCCTTCTCATCAGCATGCCAGAGATCGACCACCGCGGCGCGAATCGGCCGGCAGCTTCTCGTTAGCGCGAAGCCAGACAGTTCAAACTGGCGGCCTCCAGCACCAAGTTCGCGCAGGTCACTGCGCTCCGGCGATCTTGGCTTGAAAAACGGCCCCTCGGTCTGACGGAGGGTCGGTTCATCGCCATCGTGACAAGTGGGCGTGGGCGCAAGCTCCTGCGCCAGGACACCTCCCGCACGTGAGAGTTCCCAAGCCGCGGCAAGAATGCCGGAGTTCAGCAGCAATCGGCGGCGAGTTGGTTTCGATGGCCCGTTCATGAGCGTTGGCTCACCCGATCTGAAGGGGGTCCGTCAAGTGGCGACACTATCATCTTTGGAAAGCTTGGCGGGAGGACTTTCCGCATATTTTAATAACGAACGAGGGCCTCAGATCGATCCGAGAAGGTTAGAAGTTCTTGCCGAACCCTCTCAATTGCGGCGACGATAGCGTGTAAAGAGATGAAGGTTTGCATAAGGATTCACAATGTGCGTTTTCTGGCGAGCAGCGATGGTCTTGGTTCTCATTACAATCGGAGTTTCTTCGGTAAGCCATGCGGCGTGCAGTTCAGGAAATGAAGGTTGTGAACCTTCGCAAAATGAAGTGCGCGTGAAGGTCGAACAACTGTTGAATTCGGCCTTTCTGACGCCCTATTCAATTATCTCTTTGGAGAAGTTCAATGGTCGAAGTTTCGAAACACAGGACAAAAAAAAATATGAAATACGGTTTTTTGTAACAGTGAGTTATTCGGACGACAAGCTAAGTTGCCGAAAAGATCTTTGTCCCGAGCTGCACAATTATTTGCTGGAGGTCGATCCGACAAAAAAGAGAGCAAACGTCGCGGGGTGGCTCTTTTTTGAGCGAGCGGACCGAGGATGGCGCTAAAGCCGAAACTCTTGGTGTTATGAGTAAACCGCGGCTACCACAATCTGACCTTCGTTGCGCAGCACCTGGAGCGATACGTCGTTTCCATGCCGGCGCACCATCAAATCGAGGACAGATTGACCAAGATGCAGATTGCGTAGAGTCACCTCCTCGAGGAACGACGGAAGCCGCGGTTTGCGCAACAAGACTTCGTTATGGGCGGGATTGAATTCGAGGCCGAGAGAAGATTGCAGAAGCAGCAGCGGCGTACCCGCGGCCCAAGCCTGCGGCGAGCAGGCGACCGGATAGAGCGTTGGCCCACGCTCGCGACCACGTTGGAAGCCGCAATAGAGTTCGGGCAGTCGCCGTAAATCCATGTAGCCCGCGGCATCAAACAGGCCTTTGAACACGCGATCGACCGCGTCCTTGTGACCGTACCGCGCAAAGCCGGCCGCGATTAACGAATTGTCGTGTGGCCAGACCGACCCGTTATGATACGACATCGGATTGTAACGCGGCCCGTCACGCGCAACCGTACGGATACCCCAGCCGGAAAAAAACGACGGGCGCATCAGGTCGCGCATCACTGCTTCCGCGCGTTGCGGCGCTGCAATTCCGCTGAAAAGAACCTGCCCAGCGTTCGATGTCCGGACGCGGCATGGACGTTTCTCTTTGTCGAGCGCGAGCGCATAGGTACCGATGTCGGCGCACCAGAACGCTGCCTCGAATTGTTCGGCGAGCTTGGTAGCCTGAGCGTCGAGTGCATCGCCACGCGCCTGCATGCCGAGCCGGCGTGCAGCACGCGCCGCCGAGCGTTTCGCCAGGTAAACGTAGCCCTGCACCTCGCAAAGCGCGATCGGTCCCTGCGCAAGCGACCCGTCCGCATGGAAGATAGCGTCGTACGAATCCTTCCAGCCGTGATTTACGAGGCCTTTCTCGTCAGCGCGGTGATACTCGACGAAGCCATCGCGGTCGGGATCGCCCGGTCCGTCGATCCAGCCCAGCGCTGCATCGATGTTGGGCCAAAGCTCGCGTAAGGTTTCAATATCACCGGTATGTTCGGCGTAGAGTCCAGCCAGCATCACAAACAGCGGCGTTGCATCCACGCTGCCATAATAAAGGCCGAACGGCACTTCGCGCAGCGCTGCCATTTCGCCCCCGCGCATTTCGTGGGGAACCTTTCCCGGCTCGGCGTCGGCGCGAGGATCAAATGCGGTGGCCTGATAAGCGGCAAGTCGCCGCAGCACGCCTTTGGCGATGCGGGAATCGCACCACAGCATCTGCAGCGCAGTGATGATCCCGTCGCGGCCGAATGTGGTCGAGTACCAAGGAATGCCAGCGTAAGGGTAGGGACCTTGTTCCGTCTCGGTTGTCAACATTGCGAGGTCCGCCATTGAGCGGCACATCACTTCATTGAAAATCTGGTTCGAGCTGGTGATCGTCGCCATGCCGCGGCTGGCTGTCTGGCGCGCGTGGAATGCCGCTCGTAGGCCTCTGCGAAACGGAAGGGCAATATTTTCCGAGACACCGGGGTCGCACTTAACCGTCACGTAGACCGACCGGGATTCGTTCGGCCCCAGCTCGAAGGCGTAAGAGGCGGCGCTCCCGGATAATTGAACTGGCACTGGGTCAAACAGCACTGTCGTACGCAGCCGTTTGCCATCGAGACCTTTGTAATTCAGCGTAACCTTCTTCTCGCCAACTTCGAAATTTGTGATGCCTCGGCGAGCGCGGCGTAGCCCACGCACTTCGAACAGGTCGGCGAAGTCGCTGCCGAACCCGACTGAAAGCCGGACGTCAAAGGGGCGATTGCCGTGGTTGTGCATCCGCAGGCGCTGATAAGCAACGCCGCGCAAAAGAAAAAAAGTGCGGACAACGTGCAGCACATCTTTCGGCTGGCTGAGCTTCTGATCGAGAAAAATGTCGGGATTCGTCAGATCAACGGTAAGCATTGAGTTGTCGTCGCGGACGTTCGAGCCAAGCAGCAGCGGTTGCGAGCCGTTGAGCAGTATTTCGAGGTGCGACAGATAGCGGGTGTCGCAAAAAAAGATCCCGTCGGGCCCGCCAGGCGTTGCGCCGATGTCGGCGTGACTGTCGAGGACTGCGAAACAGTCGCCTTGCTTAAGGGTGCGGCGGGGCCGTGTGGAGGATCCTGTCCCCGGGATGTAGAACGGGGCCTCAGGAGTCGCCTCGATCATCGTTTCGGTCGTGCTTGGGCCAAGCAATGTGAAGCCTCAAGTCGGTGGCATTTGCCATCCGGCAATGCATGCTGGCGATTTCCGTTCCTCGCCGGCTTGCGCCGATGCTGACAGCTTATGATAGACGCGGAGATAATCGTCCACCATTCGTGTGGCGGAAAAGCGTTGCTCAAACCACTCGAGCACAATTCAATCAACCTGTTGTGATTTCCCGCATGCCGCCGTGTGCTAGGTTCCATCGATATCGCTGTTCACGAGTTGAGGAACCGAGCATGAACTCACTAATTCCGGACGTCGCGGCTTTCGAGAGAAGGCTTGCAGGTCTGCCCGTGGTGAAGCACCACGCCCGCGAAGTTGTACTGACCGCCGGTTCAAAGACGGACAGGCTGCTTTTCCTTAGAAGTGGCGCGGTAGAGATCATCAAGGACGGAGTGCAGATCGCGAACGTGTCGGCACGCGGCTCAGTGTTCGGGGAACAGGCTGTCCTGCTGGATCAGCCTCATACCGCAGACGTGAGGACTCTGGAACAATCTGAATTCTATGTTGCGGACGCGCCCGCGATGCTTGCCGGCGATCCAACTGTTGCTCTCTACGTCGCCGCGATTCTTGCGCGACGTCTCGACGCCGCCAACCGGTCCCTTATCGAGGTTAAGCGCCAGGTCGATGCCGGCGAGCCGCGCAGCGTGATTGGCAAGACGATCGAGAAGGTCGAGGAACTGTTAAGCTACAGCGGCGACGCGAGTCTCGTGTATGCGGGATATCCCACCGACCCGTTCGCGGCCGATAAATCGGTGCACTGAACTCGTAAACAAACCCTGGCCGAAGGGGGAGGCGACCAGGGCTTAGGGAGACCGATCACTCGCACGTTCTCACGACCAAATAGAGGGTCGGATCCTAGTTGTATTGCAGTCCGGCTGGCAGAAAAACCGTACCCTGATCGTATTCCACTTCGGGGAGCAAATTGGTCGTGGTGGCCATCATGCCAAGCGTATCGATGGAAACGGCGCCATACTGCTGTTTCGCGTGGATTGGAACGGTCAACCAGACTGTGACTGCGATGACGGCCGCGATGGCGATGCCCAACAGAGAACGCATAAGAGGTCTCCTGTGTTTCGGGAGAGAGCCGTTCGCTCTCGAATACTCACAAGCTAGTTGCCCCTAATTTGATGGGCTGTGCCGCCAATCACAAAAAGGATGATTTGCGCGGGACGACCCAGGCGGCTTGTGGGCTGCGCGTGTGAGTTCGCGTCGGGCGCAAAGGTGTATAATATTGCAGAGCTTGCATAACGATCGAGGGTCCGCATGGTGGAGGATCGCGTCGAGCGTAGACTTGCCGCGATTTTGGCCGGCGACATTGCCGGTTACAGCCGCCTTATGGGTGTGAACGAAGAAGGCACAGTCCGCGATCTCAAGGTCCATCGCAAGGAACTGGTCGACCCGAAAATCACTGAGCATCGTGGGCGAATCGTCAAGACGACGGGCGACGGAATTTTGGTGGAGTTTGTCAGCGTGGTCGATGCCGTGCGCTGCGCTGTCGATATTCAGCGGGGTATGGTTGAGCGAAATGCCGATGTGCCGGACGACAAGCGAATCCAATTTCGTATTGGCATCAATGTTGGCGACATCATAATCGATGGCGGCGATATCTTTGGCGACGGTGTCAACGTAGCCGCGCGGCTTGAAGCGCTCGCCGATCCCGGTGGGATCATGGTTTCGAGTGTCGTCCACGATCAGGTTCGCGACAAGCTTAGTTTCGGCTTCGAGGATATGGGCGAACAAATCGTCAAGAACATCACGCGACCGGTCAGTGTGCATCGCATCCAATTCGGGGAGCCGACACGAGGAGCCGCAAAAAATGCTTCCGCTCAAAAGAAACCGGAATCCGCTAGCTCCGATCGTCCGACCATCGCAGTGTTGCCCTTTGCCAATATGAGCGGTGACCCCGAGCAGGAATATTTTGCGGACGGCATTTCCGAAGACATCATCACCGGCCTATCGAAGCTGCGGTGGTTCTTCGTCATCGCCCGCAATTCATCCTTCACCTACAAAGGGAAGGCCGTGGAAGTGAAGCGCGCGGCGCGCGAACTCGGCGTGCGTTACATCCTGGAAGGTAGCGTGCGCAAGGGCGGCAACCGCGTCCGCATCACAGCCCAGCTCGTCGACGCCGCCACTGGCAATCACATCTGGGCCGATCGCTATGATGGAGAATTGGCCGACGTCTTCACCTTACAGGATGAGATTACGAAGAAGGTCGTCGCGGCAATTGAGCCAAAATTGCTCGAGGCGGAGGCCATGCGCTCGCAAAGCCGTTCGGCCGAGGATCTTGATGCCTGGGAAATGGTGATGCATGCAAACTCATTGTTCTGGCGGATGACCGAGGCGGAAGGCGCAACCGCGATCGATATGCTCAATCGAGCTGTCGAACGTTACCCGGACTATGCGCCTGCGCACAGCATGCTTGCTTTCGTGCTTCTTGTGTCCAGTCATTTGAATTTGACGTATTCGACAGGGCCCCAGCTGAAACGTGCGGCAGAACTTGGGGCACGAGCGGCGGAACTCGACGATAACGATCCATGGGCGCATGTCGCGCTTGGGTATGTCGCTTTCATGCAACGAAGGACCGTAGAGAGCGTCGCTCAATTCCAACGTGCTTTGCAGCTCAACCCGAATTTCGCCGCGGCCCATGGCTATGTGGGCTGGGCCTTCGCGTTTGATGGGCAATCCGACAATGCGATCGTCCACATAGAGGAGGCGATCAGGATGAGCCCGCACGATCCGCAACATCCGATCTTCAATACGGGCCTCGCCATCGCTCATTATATGGCGGGGCGATATGACGAGGCAGTTGCCCTATGCCGTGCGGCCTTCCAGCAGCGGGCAGGAATGGTTCGAGGAACGCGCGTTTACATAGCGAGCCTCGCGATGGCAGGCCGGCTTGAGGAAGCGCGCACCGCGCTGGCGCGCATGAAAGAAACCAATCCTGATCTCTCTATTGCCTGGATCGAGCAGAACGTGCCGTATACGCCCGGCCCAATGGCCAAATTTCTTGAAGGCATGCGCAAGGCTGGGCTGCAATAAATCCCAAATCGCGGCGACTATGGGGTCGATGCAGGCAGGCAAATCCATACTGGTGATTTATTCCACGAGGCCGAGATTTTTTTCATATTCTTCCCGTGCAAAACGCGAAAAATTATGATCTGTAACCATAATGGCGGCGGTCGGGGGGCTGCTATCTATGCGAATTTTATTGCTGGTTGTTTGTTCATTGCTGCTGAGCACGGGGTTTGGACACGCACAACTCGACCCAGAGTCGCTTAAGGGACTAAACAAAATAAAGTTGTGGGTGGAACGGCCTGACGATATGGCAAGCTCCTGCGGCGTTACAGAAGAGTTGATCACAGCCGCATTTATGGATCCTGCCCGTTCATCCGCGCTGCGTGTTACGCTCGATGCGGCAGACCCATTTTTTTACATACAGGTCAACGTCATAGACCTCAAAAACGGGATGTGTATTTCGGACGTCACTCTGCAATTGCTCGACCGTCAACTCGTCAAACCAGATTTCTCAACGGATGCTCGACTTGTAACGATGGTCTATTGGTCTCAATCAACGCTCGCCGCCTCGGCGCAGTACCGCCACGCTGAAATGGTCAAAAACGCTATAGAGAGCAACACAGCGAAATTTATTACGAAATGGAATTCAGATAATACACCGCGCCAAAGCCGCTACCCCTGACTGCTCGGCATTTGGATAACAGCGGGCCAAAGTGGGCTTTGGTGCCAAATGGTGTGTCCGCCTTTGACCCAGAGCGGACCTTTGCTGACTTATGCTTTGCCCTTCAAGCGACTAACCTAGGCCGGTACGATGGCTCGTACCGAGCACCGAGGACCCTCTATGCGACGACGCGCGTTCATTGCCGTGCTCAGTGGCGCGATGGCCGGGTGGCCGCTTATCACGCGCGCGCAGCTGGCGGCGAAGCCCCTGACCATCGGATTTCTAGGTTCGAGTACGCCTGCAGCTATGAGTGGATGGACCGCCGCCTTCGTCCAGCGACTCCGCGAGCTTGGCTGGATTGAAGGTCGTACCGTCGCGATCGAATATAGGTGGGGGGAGGGCCGCTACGAGCGCTATAAGGAAATTGCGGATGAGTTCGTTCGCCTTAAGGTGGATGTCATCGTCACTTACGGTACGCCACCGAGCAAAGCAGCGAAGCAGGCAAGCGCGGTCATTCCAATCGTATTTGCGGCGGCAGCCGACCCGGTCGGCAGTGGCCTGGTATCGAGTTTGGCGCGACCGGGCGGTAATATTACAGGCCTGTCACTTCAGCAGAGCGATAGTGTGGGCAAGAAACTGGAACTCCTACGCGAGGTCGTGACTGATCTGCGCCGGTTGGCACTGATGGGCAACCTGAGTAATCCCTCGAGCGTGTTGGAAATTGAAGAGGTCAAGACAGCGGCCAAGAGGCTAGGCATCGAGATCGTCCCTTTAGATATTCGCCGCGCGGAGGATATTTCACCGGCCTTTGATGCACTCAGTGGGCGTGCAGAGGCGCTCTACGTCTCAACCGAACCGCTTGTATTCACCAACATCAACCGTATCAACACGCTTGCACTGGGACTTCGATTACCGACGATTTACAACGGAAAGGAGTACATAGAGCAGGGTGGTCTAATGTCTTATGGACCAAACTATCCAGATCTGTTCCGACGCGCAGCTGATTTTGTCGACAAGATCTTGCGTGGGGCCAAACCCGGGGACTTTCCTGTCGAGCAGCCAACCAAGTTCGATTTCGCAATCAATCTAACCACTGCGAAGGCGCTCGGCTTGACCATCCCGCCTTCGCTGCTTGCCCGCGCTGATGCGGTTATCGAATGAGTGGGCGAATGTCCGCTAGCGCCGCTTTTCTGGATAAGCGGACATGGCGATTGCAGTGCGATATGTCTGCGTTTGAACCAAAGCGGATATTGAACGTTTGAATAGCCTATCCTGCTCCGGTGTTATAGTTTTTGTTGCACGGGTGACGCCGCCACGGCAAGGCGGCGCGATAAGCAAAGGGGAAACGCCATGAATGGTACAGGTGAAACCAAGCTGATTTTTCCGGGCCTTGCGGATTTTTATGCTTCGTGGCGGGACGTCGCCTTTACGTTGGTCCGCGTGGTTATCGGCTACATCCTATTCATGCACGGTTGGGCAAAGATGGTCGGCCCAGGCTTCGGTGGGGTCAGTGGCATGATGGCCAAAAACAATCTCGTTCCTGGGGGCGCCTTTGCCGGCGCGGCTATGTTTCTGGAGACCGTTGGCGCGATCTGCCTCATTGTCGGGTTGTTCACGAGGTTTTTTGCGGCTGCGCTGGCGATCGAGATGGGGATCGCCTTTCTGGTCGTCCATATGGGCAAAGGCTTCCCAGTGGGGCAGGGTGGATTCGAGTATGTCCTCTTGCTCGGCATCGTATTGGTTGCAATCGCAATCCGTGGCGGCGGGCCATACTCGGTCGATCGGATGATAGGCAAGGAATTATAGACGGATGCGGGCGTGCGAGACCGCGCGCCGCATTGGAGGTCGGAAAGGTCTCGACGACGCTGCTAAAATCGCCGAGACCGACCGCCCTCGCGAGAAGGGGAAATCCGGGATAGGTATGCCGATAAAGCTGGACCGGTTGGCGTGACGTTGTAAAATTTTTCTAGTATGATTACTCGGGGCTTCCGACTTGCCAATTCCAACGTGAAAATCGGGGAGTAGTAATGTACTGCACGATTACGGTTGGACTATTGCTATCCAACGTAAGTGTAGCATCGCTACCCTGCAGCGATTTCGATCAAGTCGATGTGGATCCAAAAGTTCAAGTAGCCAGTATAGATCACAGCTACGTTCCGGCATCGCAGCCTAAAACATCAGAAATCAAAATCGGGACGACAACCATAAATGTCGAGCCATCAGACATAAAAAATATGTCTCTGTTGGTGGTTCATACTCCGGACAATGTCCTTAAAACCTCGGTTGCAACAGAACACGCGAGCAAGTTCGTCTGCTTGCTAAGGAAACTGGTAGCTGCGGATTATCCGATAAAAGATATAGGGGGTTATAATTATCGAAAGATTTTTGGCACGAATTATTTGAGCTTGCATGCGTTCGGAAAAGCTCTTGATGTAAACCAAGTGCGATACAATGAAGTGACTGTAAAGCAGCCAAAGCGGGCGACTAAGATGGCTCATGAATGTGGATTGGACTCTGGAGCAGAATGGGGGACTCCCGATACCGGTCATTTCGAAGTGCCAACTGAAGGTTATGGCACCCGGATCGCGCGAGGCGATGCCACAGCTAGCAAGGGAATACTCTCATATGCATCCAGCAAAATTCAGGAATTTTGGAACTGGAGTGCACACTGATTTTTGACCGATAACTTGCAATTGCTGAGCGCGGACATTGTGAACAGACCGCGTCATGTTTTACGCATGGCCCGGATCGGCCGTCGCGTGGCGACATATCGCTGCACTTAGTGCTGAAATCGAATACTTCGTGACCATTCGCCTGGATGACGGAGGCGCCTCCCCCGGATCGGCCGGTGAAATGGCGAACGTAAGCCAGGCATTCCAGCCATCGGGCCTGTTCTGTCCGGCAAATTCCGCATAATCCTTGAGATTCATGTATCCCTGCCATTCTTTGCTGATCGAATGACATGGCCGATCTGTGGCCCGATTGCCGGCTACACGCAACTCGGAGCAGTTGACGCGATCACCTGAGCCACTATTCACACTTTCTTTTGGATATTTTGGCGGGCGAATCGGGACAACGCAGGCTATTATGGCCGCGATCTGCGAGTACTGGGGCCGTGGCACTTTTCAGCAAACG
>Ga0126381_100008719_pt1 | contig 11345 bp, 8 predicted proteins | sample PanSoiMetPlot_28_FD_96465 | JGI IMG/M metagenome (GOLD analysis project Ga0126381, IMG submission 96465) | Tropical forest soil microbial communities from Panama - MetaG Plot_28 | ecosystem: Environmental > Terrestrial > Soil > Tropical forest > Bulk soil | place: Panama | collected 2016-02-17 | reverse complement strand
TGTCGACCAACACCGGGCCGGGGCGCCCGCTTTTCGCGATGACAAACGCTTCGCGAATCGTCCGGGCAATGTCTTCCGCGCGGCTGACCACCACGTTGTGTTTCGTGATCGGCATGGTGATGCCGGTGATGTCGATCTCCTGAAACGCGTCGGAGCCCAGAACCTTGCTGCTCACTTGCCCGGTGATCGAGACCACTGGCGAAGAGTCCAGCATGGCGGTAGCGATGCCCGTCACCATGTTCGTCGCACCAGGGCCGGACGTGGCCATCGCCACCCCAATGCCGCCGCTTGCCCGCGCATAACCGTCGGCCATGTGCGTGGCGCCTTGCTCGTGACGTACCAGGACGTGATGCAATTTCGATTTGCCCAGCGCGTCGTAAACCGGCAGAATCGCGCCGCCGGGATAGCCGAAGATTTCACGCACGCCGAGCCGCGTCAGCACCTCGCAAAGAATTTCCGCACCGGTTAACTTCATACTGACCTCACATTTTGAAGAGGCTCGGCCGACGCCTTAAGCGAAGCGGGGGGCGTTGTCACCGCCCCAAGCGAAGGGGAGGAAACCAGCAGTGCATACTTGGCCATCACGCCATTCGAGAATCGCGGGGCCGGCGGCTTCCACGAAACTAGGCGGTGCTGGATTTCCGCCGTCGTGAGTCCCACGTTCAACTGGCGATGGGGAATGTCGAAGGTGATGGTGTCTCCGTCCTTTAATGCAGCGATGGGACCGCCATTCGCGGCTTCCGGCGCAACGTGTCCCGCCATCAAGCCGTGCGTGGCGCCGGAAAAGCGGCCGTCGGTCAGAAGTGCCACCGCATCGCCCAGCCCCTCACCCACCAGCGCGGCAGTGACCGCAAGCATCTCGCGCATGCCCGGGCCGCCTTTCGGTCCTTCGTAGCGAATCACCACCACGTCCCCCGCTTTAATCGCGCCTTTCTCCACCGCGGCGAACGCGGCCTCTTCACCGTCAAAAACGCGCGCCGGACCGCTGAAATTCTGCAGATTATGTCCCGCGACCTTGATGACGCAACCTTCCGGCGCGAGATTACCTCTCAATATGACCAGCCCGCCCGTGGACTTAAGCGGCGCATTAAGCTTGCGAACGACTTCCTGCCCTGGCGCTTCTTTTGCCGCGCTGGCCTCTTCGGCGATGGTGCGCCCGGTCACCGTCACGCACTCACCGTCGAGGAATCTGCCCTCCAGCATGCGCTTGGCAACGAGCGCGGTTCCGCCTGCTTGGTACAGATCGGTCGCGACAAATCGCCCTCCCGGTTTCAGATCGGCAAGAATCGGAACGCGGGAACTGATGCGATCAAAATCGTCAATCGAAAGAGGAACCTTTGCTTCGTTGGCGATGGCCAGCAAATGCAACACGGAATTCGTGGAGCCACCGGTGGCAGCCACGCCTGCGATGGCATTCTCGATCGCCGATTTCGTAAGGATCTTTGACGGGGTCACGTTTTTGCGAAGGAGATCAATCAGCAATTCGCCGGAGCGCCGCCCTGCGGCGGCCTTTGCCGGATCCGTCGCGGGAACGCTCGAAAGCCCCATCGGCGCGATGCCCAGGAATTCCGAGACTAGCGCCATCGTGTTGGCGGTAAATTGTCCTCCGCAAGCGCCCGCTCCGGGGCAGGCGGAGCTTTCTAGCGTCTTGAGCTCCGCGTAGCTCATGCTGCCGCGAGCATGCGCGCCAATCGCTTCGTAAACATCCTGAATCGTGACCGCATGGCCTTGAAATTCCCCGGGCGCGATGGAGCCACCGTACAAAACAAGTCCGGGAATATTCAGCCGCGCCAGCGCCATGATTCCCGCGGGGATGGTCTTGTCGCAGCCGACGAGAACCACGAGCGCGTCAAATAAATTGCCGCGCGCGACCAGTTCAACCGAATCGGTGATGACTTCGCGGCTGACCAGGGAAGCACGCATGCCCTCGGTGCCCATGGTGATGCCGTCAGAGATGGAAACGGTGTTGAATTCAAGAGGCGTGCCGCCGGCCGCGCGAATCCCTGCCTTGACGTGTTCTGCGAGTTCGCGCAGGTGATAGTTGCAGGGGCCGATTTCGATCCAGGTGTTGGCGACGCCGATGAACGGTCTCTGGAAATCGTCATCTTTGAGGCCGCAGGCGCGCAGCATGGCGCGCGCTCCCGCGCGATTCGCTCCGTCGACAAGTGCATGGCTTCGTGGTTTGAGCTGTCGGTCGGTCACTGGATCGTTCCTCCGCTTGCGAAAACGGCAGGCCATTCCGGAAAGCGTGCTCCGAAAAAACGAAAGCCATCATCCGGGTCTGGATGATGGCTCATTCCTTTGCTTCGTTTTGGCTTATGCCGCCATCATCCGCCGGTGCGTCCTCCTATGAGGACAAAGCCAATTCCTACACTCACGACGGGTACTCGGCCGCTCTCGATCACGGCCTGGCCGCCCCGCGTGTTGGTGATGGCGATGCTCGTCATATCGCCATGAAGGTTATCAGGATGAGGCAACGGAAGTCAATCAGTCCAATTAATAGTTATGCTGAATCAAATAAAGACAAGTTATGAAGGGAAACGGCCGGTGGCCACCCGTCGCCCCGCAGAGCCTCAATTTATTGTACAAAAGGCATCTCGGGACGATCCGTCACGTCTCAGCTAAGTGGGCAAGATCGGGTCAGGTTTCTCGCGGTGGCGGATGGAAATTCCATGGGAAATGCGACGGATATCTTGGTCGTAGGAGGCGGTCCAGCGGGGCTGACGGGCGGCAATCGCTGCGCGAAAAAAAGGGGTTTTTCCGTCACGATCGCGGATGGCGCGGAACCGCCGATCGATAGAGCCTGTGGCGGAGGACTATTGCCCGGCACACTCGCGGCCCTTCGCGAAACTTGGCGTCCACATGCAGAGCGGCGACGGGCAGATCTTCCGCGTATTCGCTTCATCGATGGATCCATCTTGGCCGAAGCGGAATGCACGGGTGAGGGCGCCATCGGTGTCCGGCGGACGGTTCTGCACCAGAAGATGGTCGAGAGGGCCAAAGAATGGGTGTTCGATTGCTGTGGAAGTCTCCGGCAACGGCCATCCTTGCCGATGGGTTCATGCAAAGTGGATCGTCGGCGGACGGAGTTTATTCGCGTGTCCGGGCCTGGAGCGGCCTGGAGGCAGGCGTCGACCGCAAAATGCGGTTTGCGCAGAGGAGGCACTATCGCGCGGTGCTTTTGCGTGATGGCATGGAGGTCGATTGGGGTCGGAAAACCCAGGCCTACGTGACGCCGCTGGCGCACGATGAGACTTGCGTCGTAATGATTTCGCGCGACCCTTTCATCAACTTTGAGGAGGCACTTGGGGAATTTCCTCGATTGAGCAGCAGTCTAAGGAATGGCGAGTTCGGCAGCGTCCGACGTGGCGCGATGACGGCCACCTGCAGGCTCGAGCGAGCGTACCGCGGAAACGTCGTGCTTGTGGGCGACGCCTCGGGAAGCGTGGACGCCATTACGGCGAAGGTCTTCGGCTGAGTTTTCGCCAGGCCTTGGCGCTTGCCGATGCGTTGGAAGCCGGAGAATTGCAGGAATATCAAACGGCTCACAACCGGCTGGCGAGGCGGCCGCGGGTCATGGCGCGGTTGCTGCTGTTGCTGGATCACTTCGCGCCGCTAAGAAAACGCGTTTTGCATGGCTTGGCGAGTGACCCGGATTTGTTTCGACGCAGGCTGACCGCGCACCTACGGGAGACCTCTCGCGCGTTTTTGGCCGATGTGACTCCGCGTTTGGGGTGGCGGCTTATTGCCACGAAGGCTCCTTAGATGGCAAAAAGAGCAGGTCGCGAAGGAAAGGGTGGACTCTTGAGACTGCTGCGGGCGAGCGTGGTTGCGGCACTTCCTGGGCTTGTTGCTCTGCCGCAGGGAGCTGCGCCGCAAGCACGCGGCGGCGCCCTGATCTTTACCGTCGATCCGACCCAAAGTGCCGTGCAGTGGACGCTCGGAAGTACGCTGCACGCCGTACATGGGACTTTTGCTCTGAAAACCGGCAGCTTACAGTTCGATCCCTCAACGGGGAAAGCCAGCGGTGAGGTCGTTGCGGACGCCACCAGCGGAAGGAGCGGCAACGATGGGCGCGACCGAAAGATGCATAAAGACGTCCTCGAAAGCGCGCGGTTCGGTGAAGTTATTTTTCGGCCGGATCGTATTACCGGAAAACTCGAAATGCAGGGAGGCTCCGCCTTACAGGTTCACGGAGTCTTCCTGCTTCACGGCAACGAGCACGAATTGACCGTGCCAGCCGAAGCCAATCTCTCGGGAGATCGTTGGAGCGCCAGCGCCAAGTTCAGTATTCCCTTCATCGAGTGGGGGCTCAGGAACCCAAGCACCTGGCTGCTTAAAGTGGACCGCTCAGTTTCCATCGAGTTGGAGCTCAAAGGCACAATGCAGTCACAGGCGGCGCAATAGATGCAAACCGCAACCTGGTCGCAATGTAGGCTCGGGAAGAACGAAAAGATCTCCGCTCCCACAACCGAGACACCTGGCGCGAACAGCTTCAAAAAAGCAAGAGGAACGCGTGAAAGCAATCTTGAAGTTTGGTCATTGCTGCGGGCTTCCTGGCGTGGACTGGGCCAGCGCGAGCGAGACTCGCCCAAGACTCGAAAGAGAAAACGGCTCGGGAAGCGCAAATCATGGAAGGGGCCGCAAGAAGATAGGGGTTCGCACCAGTCGAGATTCATGTCACAAAGGGAAGCCTGAAAGTGCATTCCATGGATGAGGTTTCGACAATCCGCAAGAGATTCGAAAAGGGCGAAGGCCAGGTCCCCGGTTTTGGGCAGGAGCAGGGCGGGACATATGAATTCGCAAGCGCAAGGGTATGCGGGATCCACCATGGCCGGGTGACGCGCAAATGGATCGTCGAAGCACGGCGGACTCCGCCCGCGGTTCGAGCTGTTGTATGATCTCTGGCTGTGAACATCACCCTAAATGAAGTGGAATGCCGAATACTGGGATCGCTAATCGAAAAGGAAGTCACTACGCCGGAGTACTACCCCCTTTCGCTGAACGCGCTGGTCAATGCCTGCAATCAGAAGTCGAACCGAGATCCTGTGATGAACTTGGAGGAGGCCGTGGTTCGCCAGGCGCTGTACTCGCTCGAGGGCCAGTCGCTGGTGCGGTCGGTCAGTCCAGCAGACAGCCGTGTGACCAAATACGAACATCGGCTTCAGGAAGTCTTCAACTTCTACCGTCATGAGATTGCGATCCTGTGCTTGTTGCTGCTGCGCGGCCCGCAGACGACCGGAGAATTGCGTAGCCGTTCCGAACGCATGCATTCCTTCGACGACCTGAGCGCCGTGCAATCGAGCCTCCAGCATTTGATGAAGCGCGAACCGGCGCTGGTTAAGCCGCTTCCGCGACAGCCGGGAACGAAAGAGACACGCTATGCCCACCTTTTCTCGGGGGATGTCGAGCAGGCAGAGCCGGAGCCAAAGGCCAAGGCGCCCGCTTTGGAACGTTTCGTTGACGGCGACCGAGTGAGACAACTGGAAGAGGAAATCACTGGGCTCAAGAATGAGATCGCGGACCTGAAACAGCAATTCACACAGTTTCGAAAGCAGTTTGATTAGGGGGCAGGAGAAAGCGGCCTGACCGTAAGTGGGCGCAAAAAGCGAAACGGCTCAGAGGGAGCACTCTCTTGAGCCGTTTCTGGTCACTCATTCAACGGTCCATCGACCGTCGCACCCCAGATCTCCCGTGCTGGGGATCGGCGCCCAGTCACCAGACCCTCGAAGTATCCGCGTGGATTCGCCGATTCGAGACCGGTCCGTTCCCGTTGCGCTTGCCAGAGAGACCCATGCCGCCACTGCTAAACACGGCAGGATCTCTCCGGAAAGGCACGTGAAAACCCGACCCTGTCGGGCGTCTAGAATTGGACTTTCAGCGACAACTGCAACTGCCGCGCCGAGCCGAAGTCGCCTGTCGGAAAGCGCGTGCTGGTGATCCTTCCGAACGTGGAGCTTTGGGCATTCAGATTGGGGTTGCCAAAGTTAGGATGATTGAGCACGTCAAAGGCTTCGGCGCGGAACTGCACGTTCATGCGCTCCGTGACCTTCGTGTTTTTAACTATGGACAAGTCGGCGTTGACGAAGTTGGGTCCCGTGAAGGGATTGCGTCCGAGATTGCCGAAATGGCAAGTGTTGGAAATGATCGGATAAGCGCCCGAGGTAGTGGGTACATTGCTGTAGGTGCAGGGTAGGGCAAACGCGGCGTTGGGCGTTGAGGAGCAGGCTGGAAGTGCGGGCGCCGGCGCAGCGGGGAGGGGGCCGCTGTAGTTTTCGCAGACAACCGCATTGCTGAACCACTGCTGGGGGTTCCCGGTGAAGGTTACCGGAGACAAGATGTCGGGCCGCAATCCCCCCCCTGCAACCAGCGGAGTTGTTCCTGTAAAGTTGGAGATGCTCGTCGTCACGTTCAAAGGATTGCCGCTCTGGGCTTGGATGATCGTGCCCACTTCCCAGCCCGACATCAGCGCCGTCAGGCGGCGGCCGCGGAACGGGAGCTCGTAGAATCCGCTCACGACAAACCGATGGCGCGCGTTGAAGTCGGACAGGCCGCGGTTCGCGGCGAGATCCAAACTGTTTTGCAGGATCGTGCCTTGCGTGTTCAGCGAATTTTCATCGATGGACTTGGAATAGGTGTAAGAGGAAATGATCTGCAATCCATGTGACAGGCGGCGGTTCAATTCCACGACTAACGCGTTGTAATTTGCACCGGCGCCACTGGTTACCTCCGTGATGTTCCCCAGATTCGATCCTGGCCTGATCGGGCTTGACGCCGATAGAGTAGGGTATGGCCGCACTAAAGCACCACCGACTAACTCCAACTGGTTGAGGTTTCGAGCAATTCTGAGATGCGTTCCTTTCGACCCGACGAAGCCGACGATCAAGCCGGTTGATGGGGTGAGTTGCTCCTCGATGTTGAAGTTGTAGGATTGAATGTAAGGATTCTTGAAGTTTGGATCGATGGTTGCTGGAGCGAGGCCGCTCGCACCAGCGACAGAGGCGGCGTTCGTGAGCGAGACCGGCTGCGTTGCCGTGGGTGTGGCGACGAGGGGCGCACTGAACGGCGGATTGCTGTTCAGGCCCGTGACGATGCCAGTGACGGGCTGGTCGCTCAAGATGGCGTATCCGGCACGAAGAACGGTTTTTTGGTTTTTGAAGGGACTCCACACGATGCCCACTCTGGGCTGGATATTCTTGTTGTTCGTCTGGAACGGCTGGTCGATTCCGTTCGTGCCCACTTGTACCAGGGAAACGGTGGCGGGTTCGAAAATGGTGAAGCGATTGGCGGCTTCCGTGGGGGTCGAATACCAAGTATAGCGGAGGCCAAGCTGCAAGGTGAGGTTGGGCATCCACTTGAAGCTGTCTTCGGCAAAGCCATCGTAGGCCGGAGAAAGAATGCGGTTGGATGGCGTTCCCGCAAAGCTGAAGCTTGCTGCCGAGTCGCTCAGGAAGCTGGCCACGCTTGAGAATCGAAAGATGGTCGGATCGAGCGCGAAGTTGTTGTTGTAAACGCGGCGGACTTCGCCACCGAAGACGAAGTTATGGCGTCCCTTCAGCCAGCTCAACGTGTCGTTCGCGATGCCGCTGGTGTCCCCACGGCCCTGTGGAAAGACCGCTGGGCCGCCAAAGTTGAGAGCGCCTCCTTGAATGTCAATCTGCGCGAGCCCAATCGCAGCGTTGATTCCGCTGTTGATGCCAAAATTGGCCGAATTCAGCCTCTGGTTTGGGTTGAAAACAATGTGGATCCGGTTGTAGCCGACGCGTAGCGAGTTGGTCAAGGATGGCCCGAAGACGTGATCCTCGCCCACCGTTCCGATCTGACGGCGGGAGGAACGGGTGTCACCCCATCCGGGCAGGGTATTGCCCTGCAACGTGGGCTCCTGCCTTAAGTCCTGTTGGATGGCGATGTATCCGTGCAGGCGATCTTTGCCAGTCAGCTCCACGTCGATGTCGGCAGTCCCCTGGTCGATGTTGACGGGTGCGAGGGCGGAGCCGACGAGGAAATACTGCGGGATGCCGGTCGGCGTGTTTACGATGACGTTATATTGAGGAATCAGGGCAGCGAGCGCCTTAACAGCAGGATCGGTGCTTGCTTGTGCCGTAGCGTGATCCGTTGGAGAAAGGACCAGGCTGTTGATGGTGACGCCCTGGCGCTGCCGCAGTCCCTCGTAACTGGTAAAGAAATGCGCTCGATTCCTGCGAATCGGTCCGCCGGCGGCCACCCCAAAATTGTTCCGTATGAATGGCGACTGGGTCACGCTGGTGGGGTTGAAAAAGTTCCTGGCGTCCATCGCGCTATTGCGGAGGAAATCGAAAAACTCACCGTGGAAGTCGTTGGTGCCCGAGCGGGTGGCGATGTTGACAATAGCTCCGGAGTTTCGTCCGTATTCAGCGCTGTAGGTGGAGTTCTCGACTTTGAACTCGGCTACCGTGTTGATGGACGGTTGGAAGGTGATTTGATTCTGCACCATATCATTGAGGTTGATCCCGTTCACCAAGAAGTTGACGGTATCTTCTCGCTGTCCAGCGGTGATAAAGGCGAATGACCCCTGGCCGCGCAGGGGAGCGGTCAAGAACCCGTTTTGCGGGGGAGTGACTGTCCCCGGGGTAAGCAGGCTCAGGTCCACGAAGTGGCGGCCGTTGAGTGGGATTTCTTGTGTCGTCTTCTGATCGATGACCTGACCCATAGCAATGGTGCTTGCATCGATTACGGGTGTGTCCACTTCGATGCTAATCTCTTGGCTGACTTGGCCAATCTGGAGCTGGACGTTTTGCGAAACCGTCGTGGCTGCGTTGAGCGTGACATTGTGCACCACGGCGGTCTCAAAACCGGTTGCGCTGATGCTGATTTGGTAAGGCCCAACGGGGAGCGCGGGAACCAGATAACTGCCAACGTTATCGGACTCAGTGTTCCACTCGACGCCCGTGACTTGATTCTTTACAACTACCTTGGCATGCGGGATCGCCGCACCAAGGGCATCTGTGACGGTGCCTTTGAGGACAGCGGTGGACTGTCCGAGCGCGAGATTTCCCAGAGCAAGCGAGAACAGCACAAAGCAGAAAAAGCAGATGCGCAGAGAACGGAGAGACGACCTGTCCTGAACAACTTCCATAGTGCTTTCCTCCTAAAGTTAAAAAGAAAAAAACAACCCGATGAAAGTGAGCAACTTTCCACCGGTTCCGTGGTGTTGGCTAGGAGAAAAGCGCCTCGGAACGGCATGAAACTAAATCTAATGAAGGACGTAGCCCCTTTGTCGAAATACTATCTGCTGTGAGTGCTGTCAATAGTACGTCTGTACTTTCCGACACCAATTAGTTAACTCGTGACCAGCTCATGAGGGTGGTTCTGCAGCGTACTTTGGGCATCCTGCGCGACGCTTTCGACCTGGGCGGGCACATCCTAATGGGATCAACTTTCTTTGCAACTTGTCTTTGCAACTTACTTCATCTCCGCTATAGACAGGGAGTCGACTCCTGTGATTGAATCACCGGCACTAGGAATGAGCTATGTTGTCCCCGTTCCACATATTCAAGGTGCAAAGCGACGGCAGCCTCCACTGGATAGAAGGGGCAATAAATGTGGAACGCGCGAAAGCGCGTCTGAACGTGCTCGCGGCATCCTCGCGCTGTGAATATGTCATCACCGACTTGACAGGCAAGAGGATTTCCGTCAAGTCGTTGCCCAAGCTGACGGTGTTTCAGATCGGTTACAACGAAAAGGAGCTGAATGCGAGGGCCGAACTGTTTGAGCACTGCGGCCACGAAGTCATATCCGCCGCTGACAACGAAGCGGCAAAGCGTATTCTGGCCTCGATTCAGAGCGTCGATGTTTTTGTCATTGGCCACACGGCGCCCGAACAAACAAGAAAAGAAATGGTGGATTGGTTGAAGGTGAATTTTTCAAGAGCCAAGGTCGTTGCGCTGATTCCGTCCGCCAATCGCCAGATGCCGCGCGCCGATTACAACATCATTATTCTGAAGGATGGGGACGAGTGGCTGTCAGCTTTCGCGGCCGCTGGGTGTTGAGCCGCCCCAGAAAATTCTCGGTGGTCTTTCTAAACCGCTTACTCGATAGAACCGGTTGTACACGATCACGGCAACGATCAACCAGCGCCAATTCGTTAGCTGGAAATTTTGAATAGGTCAATCATTCGGAGCAACCTCTCTTCAGGCCGGGATGTCGCAGTCGGCACGGCCCTCGGCGACTCGCTCTTGTGCCGCGCGTCCAGTACTCAGGAAGGTTGATGACCAAATCCGTGATCGAATTGCAATCTGTTCAGTAGCCTGGAAAGCACCGCCTCCCGCACAAGCTAGCTGCTGCCAGCCCTCCCCGGCAGTCTCGAACACGTATGGTGCTCCGTGTTTAACGAAATCGCTGCTCCTGGTCACCTGCGTCTCGCGTCCCATCTCGAATAGGATTGGCATTGATCACGTATTGCTCATGATCGACAGTGAAGACTTTTCGCCCATAGATCTTTACTTCCACAAAAGTCTCGTCCCTGAAGCGCAGCCAAAAACCGTCAATTCTTTGGTATTCCCGGACAACCTCCGCTCGATTGATGCAGAACGACGGCTTTTTTGGGCGGGCTGGCCGGCGTACGCGTACCACGGCCTGCGCTGCCAATTTCCCTTGCAGGTTCCTGATCTCGTAAGTCCGCACCGTCGAATACCGTTGTAAGCGCTTGTTACGCATGCGGTTTCGCTCCAGCATCGTTGCGATGATGTCGCCGCCGGTCAAAGCCGTTGGGGCGCCGTAGCCGAACACGGCCGATTCCTCCGGTGTTTTGCCGGCGGAGCTCGGGCTTTGCCCAGTCGATACCCCTGAGGTTGCTCCCAAGATGAGGGCGATGACGACCCATCTGTTCGACCGCTCGAACTGGATGGTCACGGCTTACAACCATTCTTTCTCTTTCACGCTCTGTGTTTTCGGTCTGCAGGACGGAAAGTGAAATCATTCGCGCGGCACTGAAACCTGTCACTTTGCAAACAACCACGGGGCCAGTCGCCTACATCGCTTAGATATTCAAAGCACAAGAGAAAGATATACGTTTTTCTTGGAATTCCGGCTTTCCCGCTCTCGGTTGTCTTGAGAGGAAAACAGAAGACCCGCCAAATCGTTTGTGTCTTTATTCTTGCATCTCGGCGTGTCTGCCGTCGGAACCGAGCATCACGACGGATGTGTCACCAGTTCAACAACTCTCTCGATCGCGCGGACAACCAATCCAGGCTCGTCTTGCATGATCCAATGATTGCTTTTCTCCGCTGTCAGATGCTTTCCAAGAGGTGCGCGCCGAGCCATCGCCGCGTGTTCCTTACGCCGGTGCTCTGGGGCGGTTCGTGCGG
>Ga0126381_100008718_pt1 | contig 11346 bp, 8 predicted proteins | sample PanSoiMetPlot_28_FD_96465 | JGI IMG/M metagenome (GOLD analysis project Ga0126381, IMG submission 96465) | Tropical forest soil microbial communities from Panama - MetaG Plot_28 | ecosystem: Environmental > Terrestrial > Soil > Tropical forest > Bulk soil | place: Panama | collected 2016-02-17 | reverse complement strand
GAAGAGCGGGCGCTTCGTTACGCTAGTCTGCGACAGCGAGGTATACCATAGTGCGGCAGACCGCTGGCCGGAGGCTGTCGATGTGGGGCTGTTAGCCCGCTACGCCAGAGCGTTCGCGAACGGGGCGCTCCAACTGGCACACTCGGAGACATGATGCAAACCGGGCCACTGGAAGATTGATAGTCGGAGTTCCGACCGGTTCCAGTGGGTGCTTGCGAGGTCTCGGATACGTGGCTCTCCTCCAGCCTCAATGTCCGGCGCGGCTCTCTTGCACGGGCAAGGTGACGCTCCGGGCAGGTTGACGGCAACCCTTCCCTTATACGATTACGGAAGAGTAGCGGCAAGCTGCCAAATCCTACCCCAACCTTTCCACGGGTCGGACGTCGCCATCAGCCGCGCACACCATTTCCAATCCTCGGTCTTGCCCGCTTGAATCCGCATTGGAGCCTCCTTGATAGCCGTCTGCACATGCGCGATCCGTCCACGGGCGTTGCCGCCATTTGTATGCCTACCCTGGCTCGTGTGAATGCGGGTGTACGCTACCGCCGTGTTGCGAGCAGTGGCTTGCCGGAATCACCTGGCCGTCCGTCCGCTTGGCGCCCACTGGGCAGTGCTGTGTAGTCTCAGGTTAGGCATTCGCAGTCTCCTGGTCTGCTTCACCTCGATGCCTACCTGGCGCATCGGGGCGCAAATCTGCTCTTCTATGAATCAGCGAGTTATTACGCCCTAGGCTGCAAGAATCTGGATTCCGAGATGGGGCCTCACCAGATTCGAATTCCTTCCACTAAGCTATTCGAGGCACGACCAAATCCGTCAGTGACAGACAAGAAAACCCCTGCTGAAAATATTGCATGTCCTTTTTGCAAGCATGTCTACGAATATACCCACCACGATGTCCGCTGTCATTCTTTTCAAATATCAGATCAAGATCAAACCCCCAGTGGGCCAAGCTGTTTTTCAGTTGAATTTGCATGTGAGGAATTGGACTGCAAGGTCTCCGTGCTGATGCATACGATAAGAGGCGGAACCGAGAGCAGAAAAGACGTAATCGAACGCCTGCGCCAATCCGTGTTTCATGTTTTTTGCCTGAACTATCACCTCCTGCATTTTCCACGAGACGCGCGTTCGGTAATTCGCATTGAAGAAACTCCGTTCCACCCAGTTCAATCTGCGAGTGAATGAGGTAGCGGTACAGCCTCGCTTCACCAACGGGTTCGTGGTCCCGGGTGTCCTCTATAACCGCTATAAGCACATGATGACGGGAACTTGCCTCCTAGAGATAACTATGGTTTAATGACCATGATCGGAGGAGTCGATGAGGGTTAAGAAGATTGCGGCAGGTTCGTTTAAAGTCCATTGTTTGGCGGTCATGGACGAGGTCCAAGCGAAGCGCGAGACCGTGGTGATCACGAAGCGCGGAAAACCGGTGGCAAAACTGGTGCCGGTCGAGGAACAAACTGATGATTTGTTCGGCTTCTTGCGCGGAAAGGTCACCGTCGTTGGCGACGTGGTTTCGCCGGCACTCAAGTTAGAAGAGTGGGGCAATCTGGCGTGATTCTGCTCGACACGCATGTCGTGCTTTGGCTGACGTCCGATCCCGCCCGGTTGTCGCCGAAAGCCAGGAAGGCAATCGAACAAGCGCGCAGGAATGCTGAAAGCCTGGCAATTTCCGATATCACTCTTCTGGAACTGGCCACGCTTGCGAGAAAGGGCCGTATTCGCCTGACCATCAGCCTGGAGTCCCTGTTGCTAGAAATCGAGGCGCGGTTCGTCGTGTTGCCCATCAGTTCACGCGCATGCGCCCGGACCCTGCAGCTCCCTTCAAGCTACCCGAAAGATCCTGCCGATCGTTTGATCGGTGCGACCGCGCTTGTGGAAGGGCTATCATTGGTCACCGCGGACAGTGAGATTCGTCTATCGAAGGCGCTTGCTACGATCTGGTGAGTAAAAGGAAACGTGGAACAAATCGAGGAACAGATTGCGAACAGAATACCGAACAGTAGGGTGAAAGACGGTCAAACAAGCGCAAGATAAATCAATGCAAGGCAAAGACGGGATAACTATTTTTACGGCTCATAACCCGAAGGTCGTCAGTTCAAATCTGACCCCCGCAACCAATTTCGTGATCAACAAGGCCGGAATCCAGGATTCCGGCCTTTTCTCTTGTTCAACTTGCAAGTCCCCCCATGTCGCCAGGATTCAGAGCCCGATAGTCATCGTCCGGTTCTGGTCTGCAAGTGCTGCCAATTCTGCTGATTCACAAAGGCTTTTGGGCTGCGTCCAAAATCCTATTTCCGGTTTTGGGAAAGAAGTCGGCGTTGACTCTCGTTGGCCACCACTCTGAACAATCTCTCCCACTCACTTGAAGCGAGTCGCGACGCTAGTGCCGCAGCCACTCACAATCACGTTACCGTTGGTGTCGAAGATTTCAAGCGCAACCGTATCCGTGAACTCGTTCCCGTCCTCGCCGATCTCGATGGCCCTGGTGAGCCTGTGTGTCTGTATCCAGGCTCCAGCGGGGCTAAAAACGAATGCCTCGGACACTGCGCTGTAACTGTGGTCGTTCACGTGGCGCCAGACACCCAGGTTAGGAGTGAATAGCGCGGGGGACTGGCCTGCGGTCGTCGCGGTTAGTGTACCCCCTTTGGCGAAGGTAAACAGGGCCGGAAAGGTCCTGAGCGCCGCGCCTGTCTGGCAGTCGCGAACGGTGAGCTGAAGGCGCCATGCTCCTTCGAGGCCGTTGCGAGACCCATCGTCCTCCGCCTTAGCTATTTTTCCTGACCCCATTACGACCATGATGGCTAGGGCTAGAAGCACTGCTATTGTCCCGCCGGAAACTGCGATGCGTTTCAAATTTCTCGATGTCAAGGGTCTCTCCTTCTTGTTTTGAATATCTCGGATGGGTTCCGCAGCTGCGGCGACCACCGGCGCCACAATGACATTGGCCAGGATTGAATGACCATAGAGAGAGCCTGAAGTTAATCTGGAGTTTTTCTGAAGCGGCGGATAGGATGGTCGGCAAGGATGATATCTCCGCCCGTGTCGCAGCCCGATTCAAACTCAAAGTTTCGATTTGGTGATTTCGAACTCGACATAGTCGCCTACGAGCTGCGCCGCGGCGGGCAGCCGATCCACCTTGAGCGCCGCCCTATGGACCTGCTCATCCTTTTAGTAGAACGCCGTCGTCAGCTCGTTTCCCGGGCCGACATCGTAAAGCGGTTGTGGGATTCGAGTGTCTTCGTTGACGTCGAAACGGGAGTCAATACAGCGATCCGCAAGGTGCGACAAGCTCTGCGGGATTCGCGAGAGTCGCCGGCATTCGTTGAAACAATTTCGGGCAAGGGTTACCGTTTCATCGCTTCGGTCAATCCGGTGCTCCCGGAGCACCACCAGGAGGCCATCGAGTCGGTAGCCGTGCTGCCCTTCGCCCATGACAGCGCCGATCCCGACCTCGAATATTTGAGCGACGGCATCACCGAAACTCTGATCAACAATCTCTCGCAAATCTGGAACCTGCGTGTAGTAGCACGCAGTACGGTGTTCCGCTACAAAGGAAAAGAGGGGGATCCCCAAAAGGCCGGTAGCGATCTGCACGTTCACGCTGTGGTCTCAGGGAGATTGCTGCAGCGCGGGAGCACGCTGATCGTCCGGGCCGAACTGATGGATGTTGCAACCGGCGCGCAGCTCTGGGGTGGCCAATACAACCGCCAGGCGGAGGACGTTTTTCTTCTCCAAGGTGATCTTTCCAAGGAAATTTCTGAGAAGTTGCAGCTTCAGTTGACCGGCGATCAGAAGCAGCGACTGACGAAACGCTACACCGAAGACGCCGAAGCGTATCGGCTTTACCTGAAGGGACGCTACCACTGGAACAAACGGAACCCAGAAGATTTGCAAAAAGCAGTTGAATATTTCCGGCGGGCTCTCGACAAGGACCCAGCCTATTCGCTGGCTTATGCTGGTTTGGCTGACACCTACCCCTACTTGTCGTTTTTCCAGGTGGTTCCTCCGCGCGTGGCCATGCCGAAAGCGAAGACCGCGGCTGCCAAGGCGTTGGAGATCGACGACCATCTCGCGGAAGCTCACGTTTCTCTGGGGTACGTCAGCTTCACCTTCGATGGAGATTGGTCGGCCGCCGGAAAGCATTTTGAGCAAGCCCTCGCCCTGAACCCAGCTTATTCCGGAGCCCACACCTTCTATGCTTTCTATCTCAGCTCTCTCGGGCGATCAGAGGAAGCCCTGGTAGTTGCGAAACGCGCCCTGGATCGCGATCCTGCTTCCTGCGCTGTCAGCCATAGCCTGGCCGTGCAGCTTTACCTGGCAAGGCAATTTGAGCAGGCGATTGAGCAGGCTCATAACACGCTGGAGATGGATGCGCATTTTGCCATTTCGTACGAGGTGTTGGGAGAGGCGTATCTCTCGAAAGGAATGTACCGAGAAGGTTTACTCGCCCTGGAACAGTTCTCCGCGCTAAGCCGAAGCAGCGCCACCTCTCGCGCCCTTCTTGGATACTCGCAGGCTCGATTAGGCGAACGAAGCGCGGCGCTACGGATCATCGAGGAGCTTACGGCGACTGCGAAGCACAGTTTTGTACCTGCTCTCCTCTTTGCGCTGGTTTATGCCGGACTGGAAGACAAAGATCAGGCCTTTAGTTGGCTCGAAAAGGCCTACGAAGAGCGGTTCTATCGTCTCGCTTACGTCAAAGTAGAGGCACTCTGGGACCCCCTTCGCTCAGATGCCCGTTTCATGGACCTGCTTCGGCGGGTTGGCATTCCGCCATAAGCTTTTTGATTGACATTGTCTATCGAGTGCCCCGCGCTCGCTGCTTATCTGACTGTCCTTCACGATTCCTATTGAGGAATCGCTGCACAACCGGCAAACCGTACACGATCAACCAGGATTCGCCATTAATCGATGTGCAGTGGATACGACACTTCTGGGCGAGTCGTCGGCAGCCCGGAAACTATCCGCAAAGGGCGTTCGAGGAAACGTGGACGATCACTCTATTACACCCCCTTTTGACGGGGACTTGCGTTTGGGAAAGATTTGGGGGTGCGCCGGGATAAAGCGGCGTGGAGGTGTGGATGAGAGAGCCATACGGTGAAGGCCTAGCGAGCCGCGCCGGCCACGAGTCATGCGAGTGAACAGCCGGGTATTGAGCCGCGAAATGTTCGTAAACCAGGGTGCCGAGTTCCTAAAGGCGGAAGGCAACATCGGTGGATGCGAAAAGCGAGCATCCATTGAACTCTGCGAGGTCTAAGACCCCTGCATGCATGGAAACTCCACGCGCGAGAACCGGGAGGCCCTACCGATGCCCGACACGAAGCAGTGAACGGGCCGGCTGGGGAAGGTGATGAACCAGAAGTCCAGCACGAACGTTGGTAGGGAGTCGGACGATCGTGTAGTACCTGCGAAGTGCTCGAACAAAGACGGAGGTCTATCGGAGGAGCTTCGGCGACGCTGGCACCAGACCGTGGAGGAACTCGGACAATGGTTGAGAAGCGTGGTACAGGGCTATTTCAACTACCACGCTGTGAACCTAACCAGTCTCAAAAGTTTTCGGCTGGAAGTGAGCAAGCGTTGGTTGCGTGCGCTTCGGCGCCGCGGTCAGAAACATCCGATGACCTGGGCGCGACTCGGGCCACTCATCGAACGTTGGCTCCCGATTCCCAAGATTCTCCATCCGTATCCTAATTTGCGTTTCGACGCCAAGTATCTGCGGTAGGAGCCGCATGCAGGAACGCTGCACGTGCGGATCTGGGCGGGAGGCGCCGGGTAACCGGCGTCCCTACCGCGACAAGAGGCCTAATTGTCAAAACAACGTCTAAGTCGCACAGAATCAACGCGCCCTGTGAATTTGTATGTGCTTATAATCCGAAGGTCGTCAGTTCAAATCTGCCCCCCGCAACCAATTAAGTTTTTGAGCTGCTAGGGCTTCCGGTGCTCCAGCCGGAAGCCCTTTTTCTTGATTTGCAGTTAAGCTGACAGAACTCACCGCTTTTTCAATCTGTTCTCCCGCCAATACGCAGCTTCGCCGCTCTCCGGCAACTCTGCCTGCGTGTACAAATCGAGAGTCAGAGAACCGCTCAACGCGTGACCAGGACGTTCTTAAATCGTCTTCAGTGGCACGCGACATGTCTCAGTTCGGTGCCGCCACTTCTCGGTTTCTCCCGCAGCCCTCCGTTTCGACGATCCTCAACAGACCGCTCTCTTGTTTGCCGAAGCGCCGAGGACGCGAGCAATAGGGGGAGCGGAAAGAAATGACGCGCGCAACGGCTCGTCCCTTACGAAAGAATTCGCAATTTTGAGGATGCAGGCTTCGGCGCGCTCACGACTTGCTTCAGCTGGTTTGTCGTCCCTTGTGTGCAGGTACAATTGCCACGCCGTAGCGTGGACTTGCCAGGCCGCCACTAGAACTTCAAACTTCTCCACGATCGCGAGGGCTTGCTGAACATATTCCCGTGCGCCCATCCAATCGTGCTCGGACATCGCCACTCGCGTCTTCATCTCCCAGGCAAGTGCCTGCAGATGAGGATCGGCGGTGGATAGGGCAGACTCCAGAAAAAGGTCGGCTTCAAGGCGGGCGTTCAAAACATTTCCAGATAGCAGCCAGACATTGCTCAATCCAAGCTGGGCGTTCATTCGCCAGATCCAATGTAGGAAAAATTTGGGCGTTAATTCAGGATTGCGTACCTGTCTGAAATGTTCGATTGCGTGGTCGTATTCTTGGCGATCGAGTTCAACGTATGCCGTTGCAACCCTGGAGTATCCCGCGGCGATCCGGGCTATCGTGTCCGGCTGCCCCGTAGGATATTCGGCTTTGGTTTTGAAGATCGTGTCGCAAATCCGTCGGGTCCCATCGAAATCCAAGACCAATGTCCGAAGCCAGGCCTCGCGGAAATTGAAAAGCCAGGGATCGTTGCCATTCTTCTCTGCCATGTCCCTTCCAGCACGCACAATTCGCAATACTTCCCCAAGTTGACCGACACGCAAGAGAGCTACAGTCTTTCCGCTGAGCGCAAAAAAGTGAGTCACCAGGCTGGTGGCCTGATCCATTTTTGGGAGGCCCACTTCGAAGATCTCGAAGGCCTCCTGATAGTTACCTTGGAGCACCTGAACGTGCGCATAAATCATCTTGTGAAATGGAGGCGTGTCTGTATCGCCCAGATTGCAGAGCGTCGAGTGGGCGGATGCGCAGAGGTCCGCATCTTCCTTGCGCCACTTATCGTAGAGCAGGCGGCAACTGGCTGCCAGCATTTGGGTGCGCGCCAAAAGAACTGGATCGTCGGCGCTTCTGCTTACCTGCACGGCCTGTTCCATCGCTGAGAGGCCCTGGTCGGGATCAATGAGGCCAAACGGCCGCATCAGGGAAGTCAGTGCGCTCACCTGAGCTGCCTTGAGGCCAGTCTGAGCTGCTCTTGCTGCTGCCGCTCCGTAAGCGTTTGTAGACTCCGCCATGGCGCCAAGCGCGTAATGAGCATCTCCTATGAACTCAAGAATTCGAGTCTCTAATTCATCTCCGAGGCTCGAACTCAGTTTGGCAGCAAGTCCGAGCGCGTGTCGTAGCAACTCGATCGAATCCCGGTAAGCGAATCGCCTGGCGGCGTTCTCCGCAGCAAGTATCAAGTAGGAGATTGCCTGGGCATATTCCCGGCCACCCTCGAAATGTAAGGCAAGTTCTGCTGCCAATTCTGGTTTGCTAGGCGAGCATAGCGGCTTGAGCCGCTGCCCCAAAAGCCGGTGCAGCTTCGACCGGTTCACGTCGGAAAGCTGTCGATAGAGGACTTCGCGATAAAGGGAGTGCCGGAATTCATAGTGCGCAGAAGACTGGCCGTTCGCAAGTTCGTGAATTCCGGCGGCCTTAATGAACTGCTGTTTTTCGGCGAGCCCTTCGCACGCATCTTCTATGCGGCTGGATTCGATTTCCAGAGCGCCGGTGACAGCCCAGACAGAGAACCGGTCTCCCGCAACGCTGGCGCTTTTTAGAATGCCTTGCTCGAATATGCTCAACTGTTCAAACTGCACTTGGATCAATTGCTGCAGAGTTTCTGGCACAGCCGGCGCAATTTTTTCCAGCGGGACCGTTAGCGCCCATTTGCCTTGAAGCTGCGCGATTACACCTTTCTTCAGCATGCCCTGGACAATCCCTACCATGAACAGCGCATTGCCACCGGAGTGCCGGTGTACCAGCTTCGCAAGATCTGCACCAGCAAAGGTGCACTCGGCGAACTCCACGGTCAGGTACTCAGCCACGTCAGATTCTTCCAGGCGGTCGAGCGCAATCTCGCGGCATAGCTTATGAACAAGCAAGTCCTGCTTGAGGGCCTTCAACGGGCTCTGGGAGATAATGATGTCCGTCGGCCGGTAGGTGCCAAGGAGTAGAAGCTTCGCAGGTCCACGACGTCGCGCTGCCGCGGAAACGAGATCGAGAGTGGACGGATCAACCCAATGGAGATCCTCGAAAATCAGGATTAGCGGGCATTCCGCCGTCAGAGCGTCCAAAGCGTCACAAATCTCACGTACCATGCGCTCGCGCGTGGCTCCCAAGATCTCCTTTTGCAGGGCTTCTCGCTGCTCCGCTTTGATCAGTGAAGGGAACTGGCTCAGCCAGGTGGGTGCACGCTTCCCTAACGTGTCCGCGACTCGACTGCCGTCCGATTCGCGGACCAACTGTCCCAGGGCCTCCAGCATTGGGTAGTAGGCTTCTTTTCCTCCGAAGCCCTCGACGCACTGTCCCCGGGCAATCCTCAAATTTGGTCGGAAGGAGGCCTGCTGATGAAAAGCGTCGACGAGAGTCGTTTTTCCGATGCCTGCTTCTCCAGTGACAAAGATGAGTTGTCGCTGGCCACGCAAGGCGCTGGCGAGACAGGAGCCCAGCTCAGCAAGCGCGGTCTCCCGACCGACGATTCTCTTAGTGTCGGAGCCTGGGACAGGGGCTGCACTTTGGTCGCTCACAGGAGCGATAAACTGGTATCCCCGTCTGGGAAAGGTCTCAATATATGCCGGCTTTTCGGGATCGTCGCCAAGAGCCTTTCGGATTCCGCGAATATATTGCTTTATGACTTCCGGATTCACGTACGTTTCGGGCCAGAGGGCCTCAAGAATCTCGTCCTGCGTGACGAGACGTTCCGCGTGTTCCACGAGATAACGGAGTACGTCAAAAGCCCTGGGAGTGAGGCGGACGCGTTCTTCCGCGCGCCACAGGCAGTGGTTCACGGTGTCAAGCCGGAATGGTTGGAAAACCTTCATTGCCGGACCACAGCCCTTTCGCTAGGCGGGGCAGCAGGTGCCCATTGGAGTCCCTGTAGTCTATGCCTCTTCCCTTCGTTTGTGCAGGTTCTGGTTAAGCGGCTATATCGCCCTGAAGGAAGGCCCTTTCACCTAAATTATACGTAAACTAAACCGAAACCTCCCTCCTTCGATTTAACTCCTCCCATACTCTGCCGCCTGTAGCCGGAAGAGCTCGATCAAATCAAAACCGGCTTTCAAGAGGAAAGGAATCGATTCACATGAAGAAGATGTTGGCTTTGTTTGCGGTACTTTGTTCTGCCACTGCGGCGTTTGCCCGTTACCACCAAGACGATGCGGTTGTGCGTTGGAAAACAATCGTCGGCAACATTACCGTTTCCAACAACGATGCCGTTGGTGGTATCAACCCCGGGACCACTCCTTGGAGCACGGTCGGCGGAAGCGCTCGCGTCAATTTAGCGGCCGGATATGTTTCCTTCGATGTTGATGGACTTGTGTTGAATGGAGGGAATGCCACCGGCACTCCGGGACGGGTTGATCAAGTCGAGGGCTCGCTGATTTGCGATGCGGGCATGGACGATCAAACCATTTTCACGACAACGCCCGTGCCTCTAAACGCGCAAGGGAATGCAGATTTCTCCGGGACATTCGATACAATTCCGGGCACCTGCACAAACCCCCTCTTTCTGATCCGAATTGGCCCGGATCTTCCGGGCGCCAACCAGCGTTGGATCGCTACGGGAGCGGTGCGTTCGTTTGGCGACAGCAATGGTCACCACTAGAGTGTTGAACGTTAGGCAGAAGGAGGCGAGGCCTAAACAGCCTCGCCTCTTTCTGTTTGCGCAGCACTGCCTCGTGTGGCAGCCAAACCGAAATTTCACCGAAAACATCACCGGCAAGTCACGCCTTCAGGTCTTTGTTCGCCTACTCTCACTGTTATGCGCGGAGCATTCGTAGTCCAACTAGGACCGGAAACAAGGCCGACGGAGGGTCAGTTCGAAGGCTGGGTTGAGGAAGTTGATTCCTGCACGCAGTTGCGATTCCGCTCCAGCGGCGAGCTGCTGAAGTTTCTGGGAGCACGTTTTGACCTGGTCTTGGCTTCGGCCAACAACGGCCGCGCGGGTAACAAAAGTGAGCCGGTCCCCTGTAGGAAGAAGGGCTCTCCCACAAGGGAGAAATAAAGCTGAGGAGGTGGTCGGTGAAATTCGGAACCGTCGTCGCGTGCAGCAAATGTAAGCAGCCAGTTGTCTCGGGACAAGGCTACGGTTACATCTGCTTCAAAATTCCCGGCAAGGAGGGCTATCACTTCTTCCATCGTCGGGTACCCGGCGGAGACTGCTGGGAAGCTTATTTGAGGGAGCGGAGGCCATGACGGCCGAATCAGAAAACCAAATGAAGTCGGGCATGACTGAGTCCGATGCCATTCTGCGTGCGCGCGGGGGTGATTCCTTAGGTTTTGAATATCTCTACAACAATCACCGCAAGCACGTGTACAGCGTTTGCTTGCGCATTCTCAAGAACTCCGCCGACGCTGAAGATTTGACACAACAGACATTTCTACAGGTATTTCGAAAACTCGGCACATTCCGCGGCGAATCCGGATTCTCGACTTGGCTTCACCGGGTGACGATCAACGCAGTGCTGATGCATCTGCGCAGAAAAAAACCTACTGAGGCCCACACGGAAGACCTGGACGGCATTGCCACAAACACTGAGGCATCGCATGAGCTCGCCGCAGATGATGCATCGCTGCTCGGCGCGATCGACCGGCTGACACTCAGGCGAGCGCTGCACAAGCTGCCGGTGGGTTATCGAAAGTACTTTTTACTCCACGACGTCATTGGATACAAACACGGCGAAATTGCGAAGATTTTGCAATGCTCGATAGGATGTTCCAAATCGCAGTTGCACAAGGCCCGCAGGCGGTTGCGGGATTTGCTGCAGGGAGAATCGTGGCGGGGCCAGCCCGAGATTGTATCTGCTTGAAATCGCAAATTGTCCAGAATGCTTTGGTTGTTCCGGCGGAATAGTTCTTGGGCGTTTACAAGTACGCTCGCGCCATGGCTATCCGCTATTGGCGAACAAAATTACAAGGCAAAT
>Ga0126381_100008717_pt1 | contig 11347 bp, 10 predicted proteins | sample PanSoiMetPlot_28_FD_96465 | JGI IMG/M metagenome (GOLD analysis project Ga0126381, IMG submission 96465) | Tropical forest soil microbial communities from Panama - MetaG Plot_28 | ecosystem: Environmental > Terrestrial > Soil > Tropical forest > Bulk soil | place: Panama | collected 2016-02-17 | reverse complement strand
TCGACTTGTTCGGGGCGGGCGTACCGGTCTGCGCGCTCGACTACGGTGCGTGTCTTGCCGAGCGCGTACGTCACAGCGACAACGGGCTGTTGTTCTCGACGGCGCGTCAGTTGTCGGACCTCCTCTTCGATTTGTTCGAAACGTTTCCCGCGGACGCGTCGCTGCTCGATCGCCTGCGCGCGGGCGCGCGTCGAGCGGCGCGGCCGACATGGGAGGAAGGCTGGACGCGGGACGCTAAAGGCGTGTTGATGGCACAGGGCTGATGGCTCATGGCTGATGGAAGTACGCCCATGGGCCATAATCTCAGCATGGCAAGCATCCCAACCGACGTTCAGACACTCGACAACTTCATCGGTGGTCAGTGGGTAAAAGCCCAGGCCGCCGACTTCTTCGATGTCCACAACCCGGCGCGCGGCGCGATCATCGGCCGCACGCCGCTCTCGTCAGCCGCTGACGTCGACGCGGCAGTCCAGGCCGCAACCCGGGCGTTCCCTGCGTGGCGTGACACGCCAGTCAACACGCGCGCACAGGTCCTTTACAAGTTCAAGGCGCTGCTCGAACAGCACTTCGAGGAACTCGCGCGCATCGTGACGACCGAACACGGCAAGACGCTCGACGAGTCGCGGGGCAGCGTGCGCCGCGGTATCGAGTGTGTCGAGGTCGCGTGTGGCGCGCCGTCGCTCATCCAAGGTCTCGCGCTCGAGGACATTTCCACGGCTATCGATTGCCACGTCGTCCGTCAGCCGCTCGGCGTGGTCGCCGCGATCGCGCCGTTCAACTTTCCGGCGATGGTCCCGATGTGGTTCCTGCCGTTCGCGATCGTGACCGGCAACACGTTTATCCTGAAACCGTCCGAGCAGGTGCCGCTCTCGCAGCGCAAGATGGCGGAGTTCCTGCAGCAATGCGATCTGCCGCCTGGCGTCGTCAATCTCGTGAACGGCGGACGCGCGGTCGTCGAAGCGATCTGCGATCACCCCGGTATCCGCGCCGTATCGTTCGTCGGGTCGACGCCGGTCGCGAAGGCGGTTTACACGCGTGCGACGGCCGCGGGAAAGCGGTGTCAAGCACTGGGCGGTGCGAAGAACTTCGTCGTCGTCATGCCGGATGCCGATTTCGATCGGTCGATCGCCGCGATCTCAGAATCGTTCTACGGCTGCGCCGGTGAACGCTGTCTGGCCGGCAGCATGCTCGTGACGGTTGGCGATGCCCACAAAGAAGCGCGCGATCGCATGGTCGCTGCAGCGCGATCGCTGAAAGTCGGTGACGGGCTCGAAGCTGGCGTGCAGATGGGGCCGGTGATCAGCGCGCCGCACCGCGAGCGCGTTCTCGGCTACATCGGCAAAGGCATCGCGGAAGGCGGCAAGCTGCTCGTCGATGGCCGCGAGACGAAAGTGGCCGATCGGCCTGGCGGCTATTTCGTCGGCCCCACGGTGTTCGACGACGTGTCGATGAAGATGGCGATCGGCTACGACGAAATCTTCGGACCGGTCGCATCGATCGCCCCGGTGAAGACACTCGACGAAGCGATCGCGATGATGCGTCAGCATCCAAATGCCAACGCCACCTCGATCTTCACGTCGAGCGGCAAGTCGGCACGAGAGTTCGCGAAACACGCGACCGCATCGATGGTCGGCGTCAACATTGGCGTCGCCGCGCCGATGGCGTACTTTCCGTTCGGCGGCGCGAAGGACAGCTTTTTCGGGGATCTGAAGGCACACGGCCGCGACGGCATCGAGTTCTACACGGACAAGAAGGTCACGATCTCGCGGTGGTTCTGATGGGTCGGGTGGGTGGAGCGCGAGGCTTCAGCCGAGCGGAGATGCGATGCGCACGCTGATCAAGGGTGGAACGATCGTGACAGCCGTCGATCAGTACACAGGCGACGTGCTGATCGAGGACGAGAAGATCACGCTCATCGGAACGTCGCTCGACATGAGCGCCGACAAGACGATCGACGCGTCAGGCAAGTACGTGCTGCCGGGCGGCATCGATGTCCACACGCATCTCGACATGCCGTTCGGCGGCTCAAAATCCGCTGACGATTTTCAGACTGGCACCATCGCCGCCGCATTCGGCGGGACGACGTCGATCGTCGACTTCGCGATTCAGTACAAGGGACAGACGCTGCACCACGCGTGGGAGACGTGGATGAAAAAGGCGGAAGGCAAGGCCGCCATCGACTACGGCTTCCACATGATCATGACGGACCTGAACGATCAGACCGAGCAGGAGATGGACGCGCTCGTCCGCCAGGGTGTCACGTCGTTCAAGCTGTTCATGGCCTACCGCGGCGTCTTCATGCTCGACGATGGGAGTATTTTCAAGGCACTGCTGCGAACGGGTCAGAACGGCGGCACGATCTGCATGCACGCCGAGAACGGCGACGTCATCGACGTGCTCGTGCAGCGCGCTCTGGCCGCGGGCCACACCGCCCCGAGGTATCACGCGCTGACGCGTCCGCCACGCGCCGAAGCGGAAGCGACACATCGCGCGATTGCGCTCGCCGAAATCGCCGACGTACCGATCTACATCGTCCACCTGTCGGCCGCTGAGGCGCTCGAGATGGTCACCGAAGCGCGCGATCGCGGACTGCAGGCGTACGCCGAGACCTGCCCACAGTATCTGTTCCTCTCGTACGACAACTACGAAGAGCCCGGATTCGACGGCGCCAAGTACGTGATGAGTCCGCCGCTGCGCGCGAAGGAGAAACAGGATCAGTTGTGGCGCGGTCTCGCGTTCAACGATCTGCAGTGCGTGTCTACCGACCACTGCCCGTTCTGCATGAAGGAGCAGAAGGAACTCGGCAGAAACGACTTCTCGAAGATCCCGAACGGCGCGCCTGGCATCGAGACGCGCATGAGCCTCGTCTACGACGGCGGCGTGCGCGCCGGCCGCATCTCGCTGAATCGGTTCGTCGAGCTGACGTCGACGTCGCCGGCGAAGATCTTCGGTCTGTTTCCACGCAAGGGGACGATCGCCCCAGGCTCTGACGCCGACATCGTCGTCTTCGATCCCAACCGGCCGCTGACGCTGTCGGCGAAGACGCTGCATATGAATGTCGACTACAACCCCTACGAAGGGCGTCAGGTGACGGGTGCGGCGGACGCGGTCCTGTCGCGCGGCCGCTCCGTCATCGAGAACGGGGTGTTCGTGGGAAAACCCGGGAGCGGGAACTTCCTCAAGCGAGCAACGCGGGGTTGATGACCGCTCGAATCAACACCACGGACACCACCGACACAACGCCACCTCGTTCCTGGTGTCCGTTGTGTCCGCCGTGGTGAACATGTTCACAATCCGCAGCACCCGCGTCGTGCTTCCCGACGGCGTCAGACCCGCAGCGATTCACATCGAAGACGGCCGGATCATTCGCATTGAGGAGCTTGCCACGCCGAAGCTCGGTGCTAACCAGGCGAGCGAAGGCTGGGTGATCTCTCCTGGTCTCGTCGACACGCACGTCCATGTCAACGAGCCCGGTCGTACCGAGTGGGAAGGCTTCGACACCGCGACGCGCGCGGCCGCGGCAGGCGGCGTCACGACGATCGTCGACATGCCACTCAACAGCATTCCGGCGACCACCAGCGTGGCGGCGCTGAACGCGAAACGCGAAGCGGCGCACGGTCAGTGTCACGTCGACGTGGCATTCTGGGGCGGGGTTGTGCCCGGGAACGCCGGCGACATCGATGCGCTCGTCGACGCCGGTGTGCGCGGCTTCAAATGTTTCCTCGTGCCGAGCGGCGTCGACGAGTTCGGCCACGTCGGCGAATCGGATCTGCGCGAGGCGATGCCGACGCTTGCGCGACGGAATGTGCCGCTGCTCGTCCATGCCGAGCACCCAACGCACTTGACCCACCCGACCGATTTGACCTGCTCGACCTACCGCGCCTGGCTCGAGTCCAGACCTCCGCGCGCCGAAGTGGAAGCGATCCGCCTGGTCGCGCGAGTCGCCCGCGAGTTCGGTGCGCGTGTGCACATCGTGCATGTTTCGTCTGCTGACGCTGTCGAAGCCATTCGGGCGGCCAGGGCGGATGGCGTCGTTATCACCGCCGAGACGTGTCCCCATTACCTGACGTTCGCCGCAGAGGAGATTCCCGCCGGCGCGACGGAGTTCAAGTGCGCGCCGCCGATTCGCGAGGGGCGCCATCGTGCAGCGTTACGTGATGGGCTCGCGCAGGGCGCCCTCGACTTCGTCGCCACCGATCATTCGCCGTCGCCGCCCTCGATGAAGATCCCCGGAGACTTCATGCGTTCGTGGGGCGGGATCGCATCACTCGAACTGTCGCTGGCCGCCACATGGTCGAGCGTCATACAGCGATTCGGAGCGGCCGAAGCAGGCCTGAAGGCCTGTGCCACGTTTCTCAGCGAGGCGCCGGCGCGGCTCGCGGGTCTCGCCCGCAAAGGGCGCATCGCCGAAGGCTACGATGCGGACCTCGTGATCTGGGATCCGGCTGCCGAGTGGACGGTGGACGCCTCGCGGCTGCAGCAACGGCACAAACTCACACCGTATGCCGGGCGCACGCTTCGTGGACGCGTGCGTGCCACCTATCTGCGCGGTGTCGAAATCTGGAACGGCGAGGCCGTGATCGCGCGCGGCGCGGGCCAACTGCTATGAGCGACGTGCAGGATCTAATCGATCTGGCATCGGAGCGATTCGGCGCCGTGGTCGTCTCCGCGAACGACGATTTTTTTGCGCCCAAGGGAAACTTAATCAAAGCCGGGCCGCCGCGGTGGATCGAAGGACGGTACACCGATCGCGGTAAGTGGATGGACGGCTGGGAGACGCGCCGGCGCCGGGACGCCGGCACGCACGACTGGTGCGTCATTCAGTTGGGCGCGCGCGGGATCGTCAAGGGCGTCGACGTCGAGACGACGCACTTCAAAGGGAATTTTCCGGAGGCGTGCGCGATCGACGCGGCCGCCGACGTAGTGTCCGGCTTCAGCGGGACCGTGAATTGGATCGAAATCCTGCCGCGCACATCATTGAAAGGCGACTCGCACAACCTGTTTCCGATCCAGCCAGCGGTCGAAGCAACGCATCTGCGGCTCCGGATTTTTCCAGACGGCGGCGTCGCGCGTCTGCGTGCGCGCGGTGTCGTCGTGCCGGACTGGGACCGATTGAAGCGCAGGCCCGAAATCGATCTTGCCGCGGCGGAGCATGGCGGCCTTGTTGTTTCGTGCAGCGACATGTTCTTCGGATCGCGCAATAACCTGATCATGCCGGGCGATGCGACGCACATGGGCGACGGATGGGAAACGAAGCGGCGGCGCGGTCCCGGTCACGACTGGTCGATCGTGTGTCTCGCCGCGCCGGGGACGATTCACCGCGTCGAGGTGGACACGCGTCATTTCAAAGGCAACGCGCCGGGCGCCTGTGACCTCGAGGCCCTTCGACCCCTCGACGTTGCTCGGGGCGAGCGGCTCGAGGAGGCGACATGGCAGACGCTCATTGCCCGCGTGCCGCTGACGCCGCATGCGATCCACCTCTTCGAGCGCGAGGTTCGCCCGATCGGCCCCGTGACGCACGTGCGCTTCAACATCTATCCCGACGGCGGCGTCGGACGGCTGCGGCTGTACGGCGTGCCGCAATGACGCTCGAAGAACTGAACGCCCTCGGCGCGTCAGCCGCCACGCGCGAGCTATTGCGCTGCTGCGGATCGAGGGCGTGGGCAGCTCGCATGTCGGCCGCGCGTCCGTTCGCGAGCGCGGAGGCGATGGGTGCTTCCGCCGACGGCGTCTGGAGCGAGCTGACCGAAGCGGATTGGCGCGAGGCGTTTGCGGCGCACCCGCGCATTGGGGCGGATGGGTCTGGTGGGTCAGGTGGGTCGCGATGGTCGGAGAACGAGCAGTCGCGTGTTGCGACGGCATCCGCGGCGACACTCGAGCGTCTCGCCGCGAAAAATCGCGACTACGATGCGCGCTTCGGCTACATTTTCATCGTCTGCGCGACTGGAAAATCGGCGGCTGAGATGCTCGCGATGCTGGAACAGCGATTGACCAATGATCCCGAGGTCGAGATCGGGATCGCCGCTGAGCAGCAGCGGCAGATCACGCGCCTGCGCCTGGACAAGCTGCTGAAGGAGGCGCGGTGATCACAACGCACGTCCTCGACCTCGCCCGCGGCGTGCCCGCCGGAGGGATCGCTGTCACGCTCGAGGTCGCGCGGCCGGACGGGGAGTGGGCGGTCGTGGGCCGCGGCGCAACGGATGCGAACGGCCGTCTCGCTTCGCTGACCGACGGGTGGACGATGATCGCGGGGACGTACCGGTTGACGTTCGACGTCGGCGGCTATCAGCGCGATCACGCGGTCGATGCGCCGTTCTTTCCATACGCGCAGATCACGTTCGACGTTCGTGGCGATGGCCGGCACGTTCATGTGCCGCTGCTCCTGAGTCCGTTCGGGTACTCGACGTATCGCGGATCGTAGATGCTGACCTGGAACCGTTACGGCAAATCGCGTATTCGTCTCGTGAAAGTCGATCGATCGCGCGAGCCGCATCGTCTCGTCGATTTGACGGTCGCGGTTCAACTCGAAGGTGCGTTCGAGCGCGTCTATACGGACGGCGACAACACGCCGTGCCTGCCGACCGATACCATGAAGAACACGGTCTACGCGCTCGCGCGTCAGCATCCGATTGACAGCCTCGAAACATTTCTCGTCCGGCTTGCGGATCACTTCCTCGCGAAACCCGGCGTGGCGCGCGCCACCGTCAGCGCGTCGGAGCAGCCGTGGGCGCGTCTCGCCAATCACGCGTTCGTGCACGAGAGCGCCGAGCAATGGACGGCGACCGTCACGCGCACGCCCGACGCGGTTGACATCGTGTCGGGCATCGCCGACCTCGTGATTCTGAAGACGACCGATTCAGCATTTTCCGGATTTCCGCGTGACGGCTACACCACGCTGCCCGAGACGCGCGATCGCATCCTGGCGACGTCGGTGACGGCAACGTGGCGCTATCGAAGCGGCGTGCGCGACTTCGGCGTCCGCGAGCGGATTCGCGAGGCGATGGTCGACGCCTTTGCGGGGCACGTGAGCGAGTCGGTCCAGCACACGCTCGACGCCATGGGGCGCACCGCGCTCGACGCCGCCCCGGACATCGTCGAGATCACGCTGACGCTGCCGAACCGGCATCACCTGCTCGTCGACTTGACACCGTTCGGCCTCGACAACCCGAACGAGATCTTTGTCGCCACCGACCAACCGTTCGGCTTGATTGAAGCCACATTGAGACGGCAGGCCTGAAAGACAGCCAGGCCTGAAGGCCTGCGCTACGAGACTGGGGAGACACCATGGAATCGGACCTTTCGACGACGTTTACTGGCGTTCGCTTTCGCAACCCGTTCCTGCTGTCGTCGGCGCCGCCAACCGAATCGGAGTCGAACATCCTGCGCGCGTTCGAGGGCGGTTGGGGCGGTGTCGTCACGAAGACGATTGGTCTGCATCCGGTGGTCAACGTGCTCGGGCCGAAGACGAAATTCCTGCGCGCTGATGCGGACTCGGCGCGCTTGTCGATGAAGAAGCGGCCGGCGGCCGCCCTTCATTCCTCGTGGAACTGGGAGCTGATTTCGGACAAGACGCTCGACTGGTGGGTGCCGCGGCTCGGACGCATCAAGAAGGCGTTTCCCGATCACGCGCTGGTCGCGTCGATCATGGCCGGCTCGGGCAACGACACCGAGTTGCGGCACTGGCAGGAGCTCGCGACGGCGTGTCAGGATCAGGGTTGCGACGCGCTCGAGCTGAACCTCTCGTGCCCGCACATGGATCGGCCCGACATGGGATCGAATGTCGGCAAGGACAAGGAGCTCGTGTCGATCGTGACGAAGGTCGTGAAAGAAGTGTCGAAAATTCCGGTGTGGGCGAAGCTCACGCCTTCAACAACCGATATCGTCGTCGAAGCGCGAGGCGCGTTCCTCGGCGGTGCCGACGCGATCTCCTCGTCCAACACCTTCACGTCGCTCCCGCTCATCGATCCAGAGACGCTCGAGTTCGAGATCAACGTCGACGGCCTCGTGTCGACCGGCGGTCTCGGCGGGCCGGCGATTCTGCCGCTGTCGCTCGCGAAGATGTCTCAGCTCACGCAGGCGTTCCCCGACAAGTCTTTTTCGGGGATCGGCGGCATCTCGACCTTCGAGCATGCGCTGAACTACTTCATGCTCGGTTGCGGCACCGTGCAGGTGTGTACGGCGGCGATGCTCGATCACGCGATCGGTCCCCACGTGATTCGCGAGTTGAATGCCGGGCTGACGCGATTCCTCGATCAGCACGCAGATCGCGGATGGCGCCGCGTCGACGATCTCGTCGGACTGCGCCGCAACAGCGTCGTCGCGCAATCGAAGATCAGGCGTCCGACGGAGAAGGATTACCACGGCGGGTTCGATGCGGAGGGTTACGCGGCAGCTGAAGAGAAGGTCTAGGATCAGCGCGGATTCTTGCGACCCTCGAGGATCTTCACGAACGACTTGCCGCGCAACTCCTCGAGCGACAGGCCGCTCATCTCCACGGCCTCGTGTTCGGTGATCGCGCCGCAGTTCATCGCACGCAGGAAGTAGTTCAACAGCCCCTGACCCGTGGCCGCATCGTCGAACACATCGCCGACGAGCGTCGCCTGCGCGGCCTTCTGCACGAAATTCTTCAACCGTTCGGATGCGGCGGAGAGACCTTCCAGGAAGAACGCATACACGGTCGCGTAGCGTGACGGCAGTTGCGCAGGGTGGAGATCCCATCCCTGGTAGAACCCGTTGACCAGCGAGTGGCGGATATCGTCTGCATGGAGACGCCACGCCCGATGGACGACCTCGCGTGGACCGATCGGCATGACGTTCGTCGCCCCATCGGAGAGCCAGACGCCGGTACCGGCGAGCGCGACCTGCATGACGTGTTTGGCGAAATCGCAGACCGGATGCCGCATGTGCTGGTGCGCGGCGGTGATGCCACAGCTGGCTGTGTAGTCGTACGTGCCGAAATGGGCGGCGACGATTCGACCCCGGCCGTCGGCGACGAACCGAGGCACCGCAATGGAGCCGTCGGCGGCGAACACCGACTGCGTCGTCTCGATCATCACCTCGAATGTCAGCGAGCCCGGCGGCAGCTCCCGGTAGTACTCGAAGGCTTCACAGGCCTGCGTCATCGCCGCGACCTGTTCAGGAGCGGTGATCTTCGGCAGCGTGATCACGAAGTTCGGAGGAAGGGTGCCGCCGCTCTGCTCGAGCAGTCGCGTGAGAAAGAGATCGAATGTGCGCAGGCTGCGCCGTTTGTGCTCCGCGTTCAGCGGCTTGATCCGAATGCCGATCGATCCCGGCAGCGTGTGCCGCGCCGCGCCGGTCCCGACTTCGTCCGCTGCTGAGACGGCGAACGCATCTTCTTCCGCATCGGGCCTGGCGCCGAAGCCGTCCTCGAAATCGATGCGCAGATCTTCGACGGGTTCCTGCGCCAGCTTTTCGACCACGCGAAGGTGAATGCGATCTGCCAGCGACGCATCGAATCCGAAGACTGACGCGAACGTCGCCGGATCCGGCGCGTGGTCTTGCAGCGCCTTCAGTGCGAGCGCGCCGAGTTTCTGAGCGGAATCAGCTCTGAACAGATGCGCGCCGCCGTAGACAACGTGCACCGGCTGACGCTCGGGCGAATCCCCCGGAAACAGTTCCGCGACGCGGCGGTTGCCCGTGTCGATGGTGTCGATGATCGGTGTCAGTGCGTTGGCCGGAATCGTGGTCTGTGCCATGCCGTCAGTGGATGCGTCCGGCGGCCAGTTCGAGCCGGACGCCTTCGCGCGCGACTCCGACGTCGACCGGACGCGGGTCGGCGGCATCGGTGATGTAGGTAATCGCGTACCGCGACTTCGCATGGTCGTAATCCGAGGCGAGGCGCCGCGCGATCGCTGTCATCTTTTCAGGCAGCGAATTGCTGGTGTTGATGTAGTCGTACAGACCGCCGGCGGTGAGCGTGACGTGTTGCGCGACGATCTCAGGCATCCCGCCGCCGCGGTACTTGATCGACACTGCGTGGGCCGACACACCGCGCGACGGCAGCACTGCGAGCCAGTCGTTGAACTTCCGTTCGTTCGCACCGGCGCTGCTTTCGGCGCCGTCGCTCGTCAGGATGACGAAGACCGGCCAGCGATCCTCGGCCTTCTTCATGAATCGATCGTCGATCTCCATGAGGCCGTCCATCAGCGGCGTGCCGCCGCCGTCGAGAAACAGGCCGGCCGCCGCGTCCTTGATCTTCTTGCGGTCGGGCGTCGGCTGCACGCGCACGCGTACCTGACGTCCGGTGCTGACGATCATGATCTCGTGCGGCGGCGGCACGGCGTCCGCGAACTGCGCGATCGACGTGCGCATGTGATTCAAGGCCTTGTCCATGCCGTCGCCGGTGTCGAGCATCAGCGCGATCCGCATCGGCACCTGTGCGAGTCCCGCCTTCACGACCTCGCGATTCGTGCCGTCCTCATGGATGTCGAAATCCGATGTGGTGAGATCCACCACCGGTGCGCCGGTGCGATCGACGACGCTGACGAAGATCTGCCGCGGATGCGGCTTCGTCGTCTTGCCCTGGGATCCTGCGGCGGCGACTGCGAGGACTGCCGCGATCACCGATTTCATAGAACCCCTCCGCTGCGAGTGCGAATACTATACGACGATGACGAACGCCCGCCGGCTCGAGGATGGTCGCGTGGAGCTCGTCGACGCCAGACGCGTCGAGGCGAGTCCGCTGTTCAACCAAGACCTCGCGCCGGTGGCGGTTGCGCGGCGCACGTGGACGACCTACAACTACGCGGCGCTGTGGGTCAGCATGGCGCACTGCATTCCGACCTACATGCTCGCATCCGGTTTGCTCGCGTCGGGCATGAGCTGGTCGCAGGCGATCGTCACGATTCTCCTTGGCAACACGATCGTGCTCGCGCCGATTCTGCTCAATTCGCATCCCGGCACGAAGTACGGCATCCCGTTTCCGGTGTTCGCGCGCGCCGCATACGGCACGCTCGGCTCGAACGTCCCGGCGCTGATGCGCGCGCTCGTCGCGTGCGGCTGGTTCGGCATTCAGGCATGGATCGGCGGCGAAGCCCTCAACACCTTCTTCAAGACGATCGTGCCCGGGTGGTCACTGCTGTTCGGCGCCGGTTTTGGCGGTCACACCACGACGGAGTGGGTCTCGTTCCTGCTGTTCTGGGGCATGAACGTGTTGATCATCTATCGGGGCATGGATCTCGTGCGCGCGATCGAAAACTGGGCCGCGCCGTTCGTGCTCATCATGACGACGGTGCTTCTCGTGTGGGCGATCGAAGAGGCGAACGGTCTCGGCCCGCTCCTCTCGCAACCGGGCAAGTTCAGCACGTTCGGCGAGTTTTGGCCGGTA
>Ga0126381_100008716_pt1 | contig 11347 bp, 9 predicted proteins | sample PanSoiMetPlot_28_FD_96465 | JGI IMG/M metagenome (GOLD analysis project Ga0126381, IMG submission 96465) | Tropical forest soil microbial communities from Panama - MetaG Plot_28 | ecosystem: Environmental > Terrestrial > Soil > Tropical forest > Bulk soil | place: Panama | collected 2016-02-17 | reverse complement strand
TTGATTCTGATCAAGCGGCTTCGTCCCCGACGTGCCGGATCGCGAGCCCGACCGCCACGGCCAGGCTGGGCGCGTTCTCGGTCAGCCACTCGCCCGAGACCGACGCTCCCGCGATGTCGATCTGGCGGAAGGGATTCAGGATCTCGACCGGGATCCCGAATCGCTCCTTCAACTGCGCGTCGAGATTGACGACGCGCGAGGAACCTCCGGAGATGAAGAGCTGATCGATCTTTTCGGTGGACGTGGTCGCCAGGAAGAAGTCGAACGTCTTTTGGAGCTCCTGGGCGAGGTCGTCGGAAACCGACCGGAGGATCGGCAGGATGTCCTGCAGCGACTGCTCACCGGTCTTTTCCCCCTTCTTGAGGGCCTCGGCCTGATCGAACGACAGGGACAGCTGCTTCTGGATCGCGTCGGTGTACTGGTTGCCGCCGAAGGAGATGTCGCGCCAGAAGATCGTGTTCGCCCCGGACAGGATGTTGACGTTGGTGACCGAGGCGCCGATGTTGACCAGGGCGACGACACGGCCCGGCTCGACCGGGTAGTTCGCTTCGTAGGCGTTCTGGAGGGCGAACGCGTCCACGTCCACGAGGACGGGCGTCTTGCCCGCCTGGGTGATGACGCTCGTGTAGTCGGAGATCTTGTCCTTCTTGACCGCGACTAGGAGGACGTCCATCGTCTCGCCGCCGCCGGCCTCGAGGACCACGTAGTCCAGGTTGACGTCGTTGATGTCGAAGGGGACGTACTGCTCGGCCTCCCAGCGGATCGACTCGGCGAGCTCCTCCGGCGACATGGCCGGCAGCGAGATCTTCTTGATGATCACGGAGTGACCGGAAAGGGAGGTCCCGAACTCGGGATTGCGGACGTTCAACCCGGAAACGATGCGATTGACGGTGTCGACCACCAGGGAGGAGTCCATGATGGCCCCGTCCACGATGGCCTCGGGAGACAGCGTCTCCAGGCCCGTCTTGACGAGTCTGTAACCACCGGCCTTGGCGTCCTTAAGCTCGACGAGCTTGACCGCCGAGGATCCGATGTCCAGACCTACCAGATTCTTGGTCTTTCTGAACAACACGCTTCGCCCCACCGAAAAAAGAAAGACGGTTACGGGCTTTTACCTATGGTTATTTCGGCTGGTTGTCAGAATAGCAAAAGGTTTTTGCGTGGTCAAGATATCTAGCACGCTGAACCATCCGGCGTGCAAAGACTTAAGCCGATCGGACAGGTGTCGGAGGTCACGGACAGCTGTTCTTTTCTTGATTCGATTTCCGAACAGTTATAGGCTCCGCGGGCTTTTGCGATCGAGACGTCCGGAGCGAGGGAAGTCAATGGCTCAACACTGTCAGTTCTGCGGAAAAACGCCGATGAGCGGCCACCGCGTCAGCCACGCGCACAACGTGACCAATCGCAAGTGGCACGTGAACCTCCGGACCGTCCGAGCGGTGGTCGACGGACGCGTCCGCAAGGCCTCGGCGTGCACGCGGTGCATCCGATCCGGAAAAGTGACGAAGGCGTCGCCGAGGAAGAAGCCCGCCGCGTAACTCGGACTCTGAGCGGGCCGCTACGCGGCCCGACCGACGAGAGGGAACGTCGCTACGGAACCCTCTCCCGGATGAGACCTACTCGCGTTCTCCCGCTTTCGGCACGTTGTACTTCCGGATCACGTCGCGCACGCCGCGCACCGCGCGGATCCGCTCCAGGATCTTCTCGAGCTGCTTGACGTCCGAGGCTTCGAGGGACACGCTGACGTAACCCTGCTGCGTCTCGCCCACCCGGGCCTCGATCCTCCGGATGTTCGAACCCTCCCCCGCGATCGCCTGGGTCACGTCGGCGAGGAGTCCCGGCCGGTCGTCGGTGACGACCTCGAGCTCGATCCCGTAGGCCGAGCGCTTCTCGGACGCCCAGGCGACGTCGATCCGGCGGCCCGGGTCATAGAGGAGGTTGCGCACGTTGGGGCAGCTCTCCGAATGGACGGAGACGCCCCGTCCGCGAGTGATGTACCCGACGATCTTCTCGCCCGGCACCGGATTGCAGCACTTGGCCAGGGACGCCAGCAGGTCGTTGTGGCCGACGACGACGATGTCGGGAACCCCGAAGGGCAGGATCTTGCGGACGACCCGGGAGACCGCCGATTCCCGCTTCTCGGAATCGGGCCGAGCCAGCTCCTCGGCCGGCACGAATCGCTCCAGGGCCGCTCGTGGCGCGAGCTTGCCGTATCCGATCGCGGCGAACAGGTCGTCCGGCTTCGAGAAGCCCCACTGCCGCAGCTCCCGCTCGAGCGACCCCTCGGCCTCGAGCTTGCGGACCGTGCGCCGGTACTTCTTCAACTCGCGTTCGAGGAGCCTGCGCCCGAGCTCGACCGCCTGGCGCTTCTCCTCCTCGTGGATGAAGTGGCGGATCTTGTGGCGGGCCCGGCTCGTCGCGACCGAGGAGAGCCAGTCCCTCGACGGCGTCTGGTTGGGCGCTGTCAGGATCTCGACGATGTCGCCGCTCGAGAGCGGCGTGCGCAGGGGCACGAGCTTCCCGTTGACCCGCGCGCCCACGCACCGATGACCCACGTCGGTGTGGACCCGGTACGCGAAGTCGATCGGCGTCGCGCCGCGCGGGAAGGCGAACACCTCGCCCTTCGGCGTGAAGGTGTAGACCTCGTCGGGATAGAGGTCGACCTTGAGCGAGGAAAGGAACTGCCGCGGGTCCGAGACCTCGCTCTGCCAGTCCACGAGCTGACGCAGCCACTGGAAGCGCGCGTCGTCGGCGTGCGGGCCCATACGCCCTTCCTTGTATTTCCAGTGCGCCGCGATGCCGCGCTCGGCGATCAAATCCATCTCGCGCGTCCGGATCTGGATCTCGAAAGGCTGGCCCGTCTCTCCCATCACGGTCGTGTGGAGCGACTGGTAGAAGTTCGGCTTCGGCATCGCGACGTAGTCCTTGATGCGGCCGGGAACGGGCCTCCAGAGCTGATGGACCATTCCGAGGGTCTCGTAGCAGTCGCGGGTCTCTCCCACCACGACCCGGAAAGCGAGGATGTCGTAGAGCTGCGCGGCGTCCACGCCGGTGCGCTTCATCTTCAGCCAGATCGAGTAGTAGCGCTTCATCCGGCCCGAGACCTCGGCTGCGATCCCGGCGTCCGCCAGGCGCGCTTCGATCCGGCGGCGGACGTCCGAGACCATCCCTTCGGAGACCTTCATCTTCCGCGCGACTTCGCGGGCGACCCGCTCGTGCTCCTCGGGCTCGAGGTACAGGAACGCGAGGTCCTCGAGCTCTCCTTTCACGCTGCCCATGCCGAGCCGGTGGGAGATCGGCGCGTAGATGTCGAGCGTCTCGCGGGCGATCTCGCGGCGCTTGGCCTCGGGGAGGAACCCGAGCGTGCGCATGTTGTGGAGGCGGTCGGCGAGCTTCACCATCACGATCCGCAGGTCCGAGACCATCGCCAGGATCATTTTCCGGAAGGTCTCGGCCTGCTCCTCTTCGCGCGAGACGTAGGAGAAGCGTCCGATCTTCGTCAGGCCGTCGACGAGGTCCGCGACCTCCTGGCCGAACTGTTGGGCGATCGACTCGCGGGTCGTGAGGGTGTCCTCGAGGACGTCGTGGAGGAGGCCCACGACGATCGAGACGTCGTCGGCCTTCAGGTCTGCGAGGATGGCCGCGACGTTGAGCGGATGTACGAGGTAGGGCTCGCCCGAGCGGCGGACCTGGCCCTTGTGCTCGCGGGCCGAGAAGACGTAAGCCCGGCGCAGGAGGTCCTGGTCGCTCCCGGGGTTGTAGCCCTCGACCTTCTCGAGGATTTCCTCGAAGTGGATCACGCGATCAAGGGTACGGCCTCAGGGCCGGGAAAGAAAGGACGCCGGCCGAGCCTCGCTCAGCGCTTCTGGTTCTTCTTCTTCGAACCTTGGGACGGCGCCGGGCTCTGCGGGATCGGCTCCGCCTTGACCGGGGGCGCCGGCGCCGCTTTGACGGCCGTGGCCGGCACGACCGCCAGCTTGCGGCGCGCCTTGAAGTCCTTCCAGATCACGACGATCGCCGCGGCGACGTAGATGGAGGAGTAGGTCCCGACGATGATTCCGATGATCAGGGTGAGGGCGAACGTGTTCAGCACCTCGCCGCCCAGGAAGAACAGGGCCAGGACGACGAGCATCGTCGCGCCCGAGGTCAGGATGGTCCGCGACAGCGTTTGGTTGATCGAGCGGTTGATGACGGCTTCGAGCGGCTCCTTCTTGGGAGTCCTCTGATTCTCGCGGACGCGGTCGTAGACGACGACGGTGTCGTTCATCGAATAACCGACGAGCGTCAGGAGGGCGGCGACCACGACGAGGTTGAACTCGCGCCCCAACAGCGCGAGCAGGCCCACGGTGATCAGCGTGTCGTGGACGATGGCGACGACCGCTCCGACGCCGAAGGGCAGCGAGCGGAACCGGAACGCGACGTACGCGAGCATGCCGATCGAGGACCAGATGACGGCGAGGAGGGCCTTCTTCTGGAGGTCGGCGCCGACCTGCGGGCCGACGTTCTCGGCGGAGAGGAGCACGAAGGGCCCCGTGTAGGTGTTGGCTCGGATCCAGGTCTTGACCGGAGCCGAGACGCCCTCAACCGCGTCCACGTCGGCCGGCGACCGGTAGAGTCCCAGGCTCGAGCGTTGCGCGATGATCCTCTCGGCCGCCTGCGTGTAGTAGTCGGCCGGGTTGACGTCGGAACGGCCAACGACCTTGTCGGGATCGGCCGCCGTCAGGCGCGCCCCGAGCGTGCCCTTGCCCTCCGCGTTCAGGTCGATCTTCGAGGGGTCGGTCGGCGTGGCGAGGCCGGCGCGGAGCGAGCGCAGGACGTCGCCGGCGACGTCGCGTCCTTCCTTCGCCTGCTGCTGGACGCGGATCAGGACCTCGTGCTTCGAGGGGTCTTCGTACCGCTGGATGCCGATCTCCCCGAGGCCCGCACCGTCCAGGATCTTGCGCAGGTGGTCGACGTCGGGTTTGTCGGTGAACCGGATCGCGATCGCGGTTCCTCCCGAGAAGTCGATGCCGAACTTCAGGCCCTTCTGGATGAAGACGGTGAAGATGCCGAGGGCGATCAGCGCCCACGAGGCGCCGATGGCCCACCACTTGTACTTCAGGAAATCGATGTTGGTTTGACGAAAGAACTCCATGGCCCTCTTCGACTTTCTAGATCGACACCGAGTCGATGTGCTGCCGGTATCCGTACTCGAGCTCGAAGATCGTGTGCGAGACGAAAACGGCCGTGAACATGGAAATGAGCAGGCCGATGATCAGCGTCACGGCGAAGCCCTTCACGGGACCCGTGCCGAACTGGAGCAGGAACAGAGCCGAGATGATCGTCGTCGCGTGCGTGTCGACGATCGTCGCGAAGGCCTTCGAGAACCCGTTCTCGATCGCGGCACGGGGCGCGCGGCCGTTGCGCAGCTCCTCGCGGATGCGCTCGAAGACGAGGACGTTCGAGTCGACGGCCATACCGATCGTGAGGATGAAGCCCGCGATGCCGGGCAGCGTCAGCGTGGCCTCGAAGAGCGCCATGGCGGCCGCGAGCAGAAGCGCGTTCAGGAGGAGCGCGATGATCGCGTTCCAGCCGGCGCGCCGGTAGTACACGGCCATGGCGATGAATACGAGGACGGCCCCGACGACGGACGCCGTGATGCCCTTCCGGATCGAATCGAGCCCCAGCGACGGGCCGACGGTCCGCTCCTCGAGGTAGACGAGGCCCGCGGGGAGGGCGCCGGCGCGGAGGACGAGTGCGAGGTCGTTGGCTTCCTCCGGCGAGAACGTGCCCTCGATGACGCCGGTCTCGGTAATCCGGTCCTTGATGCTCGGCGCCGACTGAACGCGGTTGTCGAGGACGATCGCCAGGCGCTTTCCGATGTTGGCGCCGGTGGCCTCCCCGAACTTCTGCGAGCCGGACGCCGTCAGGAAGAACGTGACGGAGTGGTTGCCGAACTGGGCCTGCGTCGGACGCGCGTTCTTCAGGTCGCGGCCCGTGATGACCGCCTGCCGGCGCACGACGTAGAACATCCGCTCGTGGGCGCCCGGCTCGGCCTTCGCCTCGACGAGCCTGAACTGGGGCGGGATGACGCCCCCGGGAAACTCCGACTTGAGTGCGGCCTCCGACGAGGGGCCCTTCTCCACCAGAGTGAGCTCGAGGAACGCCGTGTTCTTGATCAGGTCCTTGACCCGCTTGGGGTCGTCGATGCCGGGAAGCTGCACGAGGATGCGGTCGGCGCCCTCGCGTGCGATCAGCGGCTCCGCGACCCCGAACTCGTCGACGCGGTTGCGAATCGTCTCGACGGCCTGGGAGACCGCGTTGTCCTCCATCTGTCGGCGCGCCGGGTCCTTGAGCGCGAACGTCCACTTTCCGCCGCCCGTGCTGAAGTTCCAGTCCGGCAGGAAGCGCTTGACGATGTCCTCGAGCTTCGACTGATCGGTCTGGGCGGTCACCGCCACCGAGAACGACGTTTCCGACGGCAGATCGATCGCGCCGATGCCCGCGTCTCTGGCCTGATTCTTCAGCGTCTCGACCGCGTCGTCGCGCTCGGCCTTGATGGCGTCGGCCGTATTGACCTGGAGAACGAGATGGATGCCGCCGCGCAGGTCGAGGCCGAGCTTGATCGCGCTCCTCAGCGCGTCCCGGAAGCTCGGGGCGCCCGGGCCCGTCCATTCCTTCGTCGCGTGCGAGTATCCGACCGCGATGTAACCGGCCACGGCGCCGACGACCACCAGAAGGATCACCAACACGCGCCAGCGGAGCTTCTTACCCAAGGTCCCCCTCCCAAAAAAGAACGCCGGAGTCTACCGGAACGGAGCCGCGGATTCTAGCTCCGACCGACCGCGTTAAGTGGCGGCCGTACTTGAGGTTGTCTCCGGCTCCGCGGCGAGGCCCGCGATCGAGGTGCGCAGGACCTTGATTTTGGTGTTGTCGGAGATCTGCAGGATCACGAAGCCGCGATCCTCGTCGAGCGCCGTGATGCGCCCGAAGATGCCGCCGCCCGTGATCACCTCGTCGCCCTTCTTCAGCTTCGACAGCATGTCCTGGGTCTTCTTCTGCTTCTTGCGCATCGGGGCGATGAGGAGGAAGTAGAAGATGACGAAGATGAAGATCATCGGGAGGAACTGGACGAGCCCTCCCGCGGCGCCGCCCGGAGCCGGTGCGGCCTGAAGTAGTTGCGTCAGCATAGCCGGCGGATCATACAGGAGAGGGTGCCGGAAGGGGCGGTCAGGACGCGGGCCTGGAGAACGGCAGCGGTTCGGTCCGCGGCGGCATCGCCCGGCGCGCCGCCTCGGCCCGCTCCCAGAACCGCAGGAAATTCTCTCCGAGGATCCCTCGGACTTCCTCCTCGGAATGCCCGCGTCGCAAAAGCTCCTCCGTGAGCCGCGGCAGCTTCGCGACGTCCTCGAGGCCCCTGGGCGGATCCTCGATGCCGTCGAAGTCGGTGCCGATTCCGGCCGAACCCGGCCCTCCGACCTTCAGGACGTGCTCGATGTGGTCCACGGCCCGCGCCCAGTCGGCGTCGGGATACTTCAGCGTCGCCAGCAGTTTCGCGACCTCGGCGTCGCGCGCCTTCGGGTCGCCAGCGTACTTCCGGCGGACCTCGGCGAGCCGCGGCTGGAGCGCCGCCTTGGCGGCCACGTAGGCGTCGACCGACCTCTGGTCGAGGAAGAGCGAGCTCACGTTGACCATCACGACGCCGCCTTTCGCGGCGATCGCGCGGATCTCGTCGTCGGTGACGTTGCGCGGCATGTTCGCGAGCGCGCGGCAAGACGAGTGAGAGGCGAAGACCGGCGCTTTCGAGACGGCGATCGCGTCGGCCATCGTCTTGTCGCTGACGTGCGAGACGTCCACGAGCATCCCCAACCGATTCATCTCGAGGACGACTTCGCGGCCGCGATCCGTCAGCCCGCCGTGCACGGCCGTCTTCTTCGGGTCGTACGGATCGGCTCCGAAGAACGAGCCGGAAGAGTCCGCCCAGTCGTTCGTATTCGTGTGCGTCAGCGTCATGTAGCGGACGCCGAGTCGATAGAAAGCGGAGAGCGCGCCGAGAGAGTCCTCGATGGCGTGGCCGCCCTCGATCCCGATCAAGACCGCGATCTTGTCGTCCTTCTTGGCGTTTCGGATTCCCTCGACCGAGTCGGCGAAGACGAGGTCGTTGGGATGCGCCTCGACGAGACGATGGATCAGATCGATGAACTCCAGGGCCTTCATCGCGGAGCCGCCGGACGTCGCGAAGTCGGCGCTGACGTAGGCGGCGAGGAAGGGTGCGGTGACTCCCCCTTCGCGCCAGCGCGGGATGTCGACCTGCGGCGTCGCGCCGCGAACGGCCAGGTCCGCCCACTTCTTCTGGAGCTCCTCCGGCACGTCCTCGTGGGTGTCCACGACGATGGCGCTCTTCTGGAGGGCCAGGGCACGCTCGTGGAGGTCGTCGGCGAGCGCCGGATGGGCGGCCCAGACCAGCGCGAGGACAGCGGCGAAGCGTTTCATGCGTGCGAGGCTACAACAGGCCTCGCTCGCGTCACGGCGCCGGGCAGGGCGCGCCGGCCGCGACCCACGTGCGGAACGCCTCGACGAACCGGTCGTGCGGGATCGGAACGGCAGCGCGGCCGGCGCCGGGGTTCCAGCCCCAGAGCACGAGCTTGTCTTCGGACACGTGCTTCTCGAGCGCCGGGAAGTCGCGGCCGCCGTTCTTCTTCGGATCCTTGATCGTCCGGCAGAGATCGCCCGAGGAGACTCCGACGAAGACCATCTTCTGCTCCGGCGGCGGCAGGTGCCAGTTCGGCGCGCCCGGAGGCGCGTGCGGACCATAGCTCGCCGGCGGATTGGAGGACGCGTGGCACGTGGCGCAGGCGAGACCGCGCGCGCCCTTGCCGTCCGGGCCGCGCTGCACGTTCATCGCGTGCGGCAGGCCCGCGTCGAACTGGAGCGGCGCGTCGCCCGGGATGTGACAGTTCTGGCAGCGCGGGTTCTGGAGGACGGCCCGAACGGTCTCGAACGCCGCGAGGCCTTTGTCCTCCGGGACCGGAGGCCGCGAAGACCGCGTCTCCGCCACGAGGGGCAGCGCGAGCAGGGCCAGACCAGCGGCCGCGCGCCTCACGCGAGCCTCAGCGGGAGCCGCGTCAGGCGCTTCCCGGTCGCCGCAAACACGGCGTTGGCCACCGCCGGCGCGATGGGCGGCGTTCCCGGCTCGCCGGCGCCTCCCGACTTCTCGTCGCTGTTGACGATGTAGACCTCGATCTTCGGCATCTCGTTCATGCGCAGAACCGGATAGTCGTTGAAGTTTCCCTGCTCCACGCGGCCATCCTTGAGCGTCACCTCGCCATAGAGCGCGGCGGAGAGCCCGAAGACGATCGCCGACTCCATCTGTGCCTTCACGCCGGCCGGATTGATGCAGATTCCGCAGTCGACGGCGCACACGACGCGGTGGACGCGGATCTTCCCGTTCTCGACCGAGACGTCGGCGACCTCGGCCACCCAGCTCTCGAAGGAGTGGTGCACCGCCACGCCCCGATGCTGTCCCTCAGGCGGTGGCGGCCCCGCTTTGGCGACGGCGAGCTCGAGCGCGCCGAGGTGGCGCGGGGCGTTGGCGAGGAGGCGGCGGCGGTACGCGACCGGGTCCTGCCCCGCCGCCGCGGCCAGGGTGTCCACCATGGTCTCCATGACGAAGGCCGTGTGCGTGTGGCCGACCGAGCGCCACCAGAGCACCGGCACCGGCGACTTCGGCGAGTGCAGGCCGACGAAGTGATGGGGCGTGCCCTCGATGTACGGCGAGTCCACGACGCCCTCGACGGACGTCTCGTCGATGCCTTCTTTGATCATCGCCGCGAAGGGCGAGCCTTCGAGGATCGACTGCCCCACGATCTGCTGCCGCCACGCCGAGGGCTTGCCGTCCTCCCCCAGACCGACCGCGATCCGGTGCGCCCACATCGGTCGGTAGTAACCGCCGCGCAGGTCGTCTTCCCGCGTCCAGACCACTTTCACGGGCATCCCCGACGCCTTCGCGACGTGAACGGCTTCCGAGACGAAGTCGCTGCGCGGGTTGGCGCGCCGGCCGAACCCTCCTCCGAGGAACGTCGTGTGGAGCTGGATCTGCTCGGGCTTCAAGCCCGCGATCTTCGCCGCGGCCATCTGGTCGCCGGTCTGGAACTGCGTGCCCGTCCAGATCTCGCATACGTCGGTGCCGATCCGGGCCGCGCAGTTGAGCGGCTCCATGGTCGCGTGGGCGAGGAACGGAAACTCGTAATCCGCCTCGACCTTCGTCTTCGCCGCGGCGAGCGCGGCGTCGGCGTCTCCCGCCGCGACAGCCTTCGCGCCGACCCGGCCGGCGCGCTCGAGGTACTCCTTCTTCATCTGCGGCGTGTTCAGCGCCACGCCCTCGCCGAGGTCCCACTCGACCTCGAGGGCCTCGCGCCCGAGCTTCGCCGCCCAGAAGTGGTCCGCCACGACCGCGACGCCCGACGGCACCTCGACGACGGCGCGGACGCCGGGAACGGCTTTCGCTTTCTCGGCCCGGAAGGACCGCACCTTGCCGCCGAAGACCGGCGAGCGCTCGATGAGGGCCGTCTTCATGCCGGGAACCCGCACGTCGATGCCGAACTGCGCCTTCCCCGTCACTTTCTGCGGCGAGTCGAGACGCTTGGTCGGCTTGCCGAGGATCTTCCAGTCCTTCCGGTCCTTGAGCGTCACCGACGTCGGAGGGGTCTGCGCTTGCGCGGCCTTCGCCAGCGATCCGAAGGAGGCGCGGCGGGTTCCGGAGACGACGAAACCATTCTCGGCGCGGCAGGTCCTGGGGTCCACCTGCCAACGGGCCGCCGCCGCCGCGACGAGCATCTCGCGGGCCATCGCCCCGACCTGGCGGTACCGGTCGACCTCCGAATACGTCGAGCTCGAGCCGCCCGTCATCTGCGCTCCGAAACCCGTGTGGGCGTAGACCGGCGCGGCGGGCGCCGTCTCGACGCGGATCTTCGACCAGTCACACTCGAGCTCCTCGGCGAGCAGCATCGGCAGCGTCGTCCAGACTCCCTGCCCCATCTCCGAATGCGCGAGGATCACCGTCACCGTGTCGTCCTCGCCGATCCGCAAGAAGGCGTTCGGCGGCGGCAGCGGTTTCGGGGCGGCCGGGCGCGTCGGCCCCGCCTCCTGGAGCCCGAGGAGCCGCGCCTTCGGGGCGACGACGAAACCGATCACGAGACCGGACGAGGTCGTCAGGAACCGGCGCCGCGAGACTCCTCTTTCGCGCGCGCTCACGACCGGCCTCCCGCGACGACCGGCAGCGTCGACGCGAGATGCACGGCCTCGCGGATGCGCTGGTACGTGCCGCACCGGCAGAGGCTCGCCGAGAGCGCGGCGTCGATGTCCGCGT
>Ga0126381_100008714_pt1 | contig 11348 bp, 9 predicted proteins | sample PanSoiMetPlot_28_FD_96465 | JGI IMG/M metagenome (GOLD analysis project Ga0126381, IMG submission 96465) | Tropical forest soil microbial communities from Panama - MetaG Plot_28 | ecosystem: Environmental > Terrestrial > Soil > Tropical forest > Bulk soil | place: Panama | collected 2016-02-17 | reverse complement strand
TACGCTATCCCCCCGGCCACCTCCCCGAACGGCCACCCCGTCTAGCACCGCCGCTGCGACCACCCGGCCCTCGGCACCGCGGCCTGCCCGGACGGCTACCGCACAAAAACCCGCCCGCCGCCCGGCCCGCGTGATCGCCCCGATTGACCAGCAAGCCCGCTTGTCGCACCAGAAGCCCAGCTTGCCCCATGATCGCGAAAACGTTGTTCATAGCGTAAATAAGTCACGCTATACGATCGAATTATCTTCGTGATCATGAGTCACCGGCTGCGGGAATTGGGTCCCGTGCCAGGCCGCCGAACGACATTGCGTCCCGGGTCGCTCTGCGAACCTCAGACCTCGCGGGCAACCCGCGAGCCTGGGCGGAATGTCAGGGGTTTCTGGTGGAATGGGCTCGTGAGTGGAGCCGATGAGCGGGCCTGGCGCGGCAGTGCCTTCAGGTACAGCCCCGCGCAGGTAGCGCGGCTGCTGCGGATGCCGGAGCCGACGCCTGAGCAGGCCGCGGTCATCGGCGCGCCGCTCGGGCCGCTCGCGGTCATCGCCGGCGCCGGGTCGGGCAAGAGCGAGACGATGGCGGCGCGGCTGGTGTGGCTGGTCGTCAACGGGATGGTCCGCCCGGATCGGGTGCTCGGCCTGACGTTTACCAGGAAGGCGGCCGCCGAGCTCGCCGACCGGGTCCGGTCCCGGCTGGACCGGCTGCGCCGCGCACAGCTCGCCGGCCCCGGCGCCGCGGGCCCCGGCGCCGCGCGCCCCAGCGACATAGGCCCAGGCTCGGCCGAGGCCGGGGCCGAGGCTGAGTCCGCGGACGGCGGCGCAGACGTGTGGGCGGGCGAGCCGGTGATCAGCACCTACCACGCGTACGCCGGGCGGCTGGTCAGCGATCACGCGCTGCGGGAGGGGCTCGAGCCGTCGATGCGGCTGATCACCCCCGCGCTGTCGTGGCAGCTCGCCGCCTCGATCGTCGCCGCCTATGACGGGCCGATGGACGAGGTCGGGTGGACGCCGCAGACAGTTACCGCCGCGGTGCTTGAGCTTTCCGGTGACCTCGCGGAGCATTTGCGGGAGCCAGCTGACGTGGCGCAGGTAGGCGCGTGGCTGGCCGCCAGTCAGGCGGCCCTGCCGGGGCGACCGCCGGCCGCGGTGCGAAAGATCATCGAGGCGCAGCGGGCTCGCGAGCAGCTGCTGCCGCTGGTGAGCCGCTACGCGGCTGCGAAGGCGGCCCGTGAGGTGCTTGACCACGCGGACCAGGTCGCGCTCGCGGCGCGGATCGCGTCGCGCCATCCGGAGGTCGGCGCCGCGGAGCGCGGGCGCTACCAGGTGGTGCTGCTCGACGAATACCAGGACACCAGCCACGCGCAGCTTGTGCTGCTCCGCGCCTTGTTCGGCGGCGGGCACCCGGTGACCGCCGTGGGCGACCCGTGCCAGTCGATTTACGGGTGGCGCGGCGCCAGCGCCGGCAACCTGCGGCGGTTCGCCACCGACTTTCCCGCCCGGTCCGGAGCGGAGGCGCCGGTGCGCCTGCTGTCCACGAGCTTCCGCAACGCCGGCCGGGTCCTTGACGCCGCCGCCGTGCTGCAGGCGGAGCTGCGCGCCGAGGCACCGGACGTGCCGGTCCTGGTACCCGCGCCGGACCGAAACGATCGCGGCGGCGTGTGCTGCGCGCTGCTGCCGACGGTGCACGACGAGGCGGAGTGGGTTGCCGGGCAGGCCGCCGCGTTGCTCGCGCTGCCCGCGGGAGCCGCGCCGGACGGGCAGCCGTGGCCAGACGGCAGGGCCGCGGGGGTGCGCCCGAGCGACATCGCGGTGCTGTGCCGCAAACGGTCTCAGTTCGTGCCGCTGCGGCGAGCCCTCGAAGCGCGTGGCATTCCGGTCGAGGTCGTGGGGCTCGGCGGCCTGCTGAGCGTCCCCGAGGTGCAGGACGTGGTGGCGACGCTTCGAGTGCTGCACGACGCATCCGCGTCGGACGCGCTGGCACGACTGCTCACCGGGCCGCGCTGGCGGATTGGCCCGCGGGACCTGGTAGCCCTCGGCCGCCGTGCCCGTGATCTGGCCCGCGGCCTCGGCGACGAGGGGCCTGTTCGCCATTACCCGCCACCCGTCCCGGATCAGGAAACGGACTATGAGACGCACCACGAGACGCATCGGGAGATGGACGACGAGGTCGCGGCGGACGCGATCGCGGAGGCGATAACCGACCTGACGGCGGAGACCGGGTCGCTGGTCGAGGCGCTCGACGATCTGGGGGATCCGGCCCGCTACTCGCCGACCGGGTACACGCGGATGCGCGGCCTTGCTGCCGAGACGCGGCGGCTGCGCGAGCACGTCGGGCGGCCGCTCGCCGACCTGATCGCCGAAGTCGAGCGTACGCTCAGCCTGGACATCGAGGTCGGCGCCCGGCCGGCCGGCGACCTGACCGCCGCGCGGGCGGACCTGGACGCGTTCACCGACGTGGCGGCGACCTTCGCCGGCGACCAGCCGGAACCCACGCTCGGCGCGTTCCTCGCCTACCTGGCCGCCGCCGAACAGGAGGAGTTCGGCCTCGAGACCGGCCGGGTCGGCGAGGCGGACACCGTGAAGCTGCTCACGGTGCACGCCGCCAAGGGACTGCAGTGGCCCGCCATCTTCGTCCCCGGGCTGGCTGCGGGGGAGCGGGCGCAGGTGTTCCCGGCACGGCCGCGGGTCTCCACCAAGTGGACCGACAACGCGCGGCTGATCCCGTTCAGCCTGCGCGGTGATGCCGCCGACCTGCCGGCGTTGCACGGGCTCGACACCGAGGCGCTGACGGAGTTCATCAGCGCGTGCGGCGCTCGAGACCTCGCCGAGGAACGCCGGCTTGGTTACGTGGCCGCCACCAGGGCGGCGTTCTGGCTCGGCTGCTCGGGCTACTGGTGGGGCGAGGGAACCGCGCCGCTCGGCCCTTCGGTGTTCCTGTCCGACGTGCGCGCGGCCTGCGAGGCGGGCGCGGGAACCGTGCGGGGCTGGGCCGGGCAGCCGGCCGAGGACGCGGAGAACCCGCTGCTCGCCCACGTGGACGAGGCGGACTGGCCAACGTCGCAAGCAGGTCGGTACTACGAGGCGGTCAGCTCGGCCAGCCGCCTAGTCGAGGCCGCCAGGCGCACCCCGGGCGGGCAGCAGCCTGACGGCGACCGCACACTAACCGCAGCCGAGCAGGACATCGTGGCGGCGTGGGATCTGGACGCCGGGCTGCTGCTGGCCGAGCGTGAGCGCCACCGACGGCGCGGCCACGGGCCGGTGCCGGTGGCGCTGCCCGCCCGGCTGTCGGTGTCCGCGCTAGTCGCGCTGGCCCGTGACCCCGATGAGCTGGCCCGTCAGGTGCGCCGTCCGATGCCGCGCCCGCCTGCCAGGCAGGCCCGCCGCGGTACCGAATTCCACCGCTGGCTTGAGGAACGGTTCGGGCAGCAGCGGCTGATCGGCGACGACGACCTGTTCACCGACTCAGCAGAGTCCGATGAGGGGCTGATCGAACTGCGGGCGCGCTTCGAGGCCGGGGAGTGGGGTGGCCGGTGGCCGCAGGAGGTTGAGGTTCCGTTCGACATGCTGATAGGCGACCGGCAGGTGCGCGGGCGAATCGACGCGGTGTTTGGCGACGCCGACGGCGGGTTCGACGTAGTGGACTGGAAGACTGGCCAGCCGCCGCGGAACAAGGCCGAGAAGAACGCCGTAGCCGTCCAGCTCGCCGCCTACCGGCTGGCCTGGGCCGCCCTAGCCACCGTAAGACCGGACCAGGTACGTGCCGCCTTCTACTACGTGCGTCATGACCTGACCATCCGTCCCGCCGACCTGCTCGACGAGGCCGGGCTTGTGGCGCTTATCGACCGGGTGCCGGTCGCGGACGAGCCGGCACCCGGTCCGGGGCACGGAGTGCCGGCTTAACGGAACAGGCTGTCCACGTAGTCCGCGCCGATGCCGACCTTCTCGTAGTGGTCGCGGCAGAGCTTGATGTAGTCGAAGACGTCGAAGGTGCCGTTCGGCTCGCCGTTCTCGTCCAGCCAGATCAGCGGGCCCGTCACGTTGAAGGTGACCATCATCGGCTCGTCCGACTCGTACGCGATGAGCGTGTGCGCCTCGCCGGGCGCCTCGTAGATCCAGTCGCCCTTGGTGGCCACCCAGTCGTGCTCCAGGTAGCCCCACTTGCCGGAGATTGTGTAGGCGAACACTTGCTGCGGATGGTAATGCCTGTTCACCATCCCGGCGCCGCGGCAGTACAGGACGTCGCACCAGCGGTTCTGGCTGGGGGAAATGAACAGCGGCCGGCTTCCCGCCGTCGGTGACAGCGGAGCGTACCAGCGCTCGTCGAGCGTGGCCGCGTCATGGATATATGCCTCGGGCGCCGCGCCGGGACGGAATACCTCCGCGACCGGCTTCAGTTCCCGCCAGAATTCATTCGCCATTCGTGCTCCTTGTAATCGCTTGTTGCACACGCGGAATCACTGTCTCTCCCCGGCGGATCCCAAGGCAAGGCCCGCGTCGGGCGGACCGTGTCCGGATGGAGCCCCGGAACGGACTGTTTGGCGCCGGCCACAACCAGCACCCAGGTAAGGGGCTGACCGGCCACGATGGGCTACTCTGGCGAACGCCGCAGAAGATGAGGAGCCGAGGCCGATGAACGCGACGCAGCCAGAGAGCACGCCGTCTACCTACGCCGCCGCCGGGGTGGACGAGGAGCGCGAGCAGGTCGCGTTCGGCCGGGTGATGCGTCCGTGGCTGGCCCGCACCACGGTGCGGTCCCCGCTGGTGACGTCCATCACCGGGCTGGCCAGCGGGTACTTCGCGACGCTCATGCACGTGCCGCCGGGGCCGCCGCTCGCGCTGTCCACCGACGGGGTGGGCACCAAGATCCTGCTCGCCCGCGAGGCGAACCGCTGGGAGCCGATCGGCATCGACTGCGTGGCGAACAACGTCAACGACCTGATCTGCGTCGGCGCGGTGCCGCTCGCGCTGCTCGACTACATGGCAATCGACCGGATCGACGAGGGCGTGCTCGACGAGGTAGCGCGCGGGCTCTTCCTCGGCGCGGAACTGGCCGGAATCGCCATCCCAGGCGGCGAGATCGCGCAGATCGGGGATATGCTCGCGGACTCGGCCGGCGGCGGCCCGATGCTCGACCTGGTGGGCACCGCGATCGGCGCGCTCCCCCCGCTGGACACGCCAACGGCCAGCGCGCCGACGCAGGCGCCGCCGCAGCCGGGCCTCAGCGCGGCTTCCGGCCAGGTGCTCGGCAACCAGACGGCCTGGCGGCAGGCGGTGGACGGCGGCGCGGTCCGCCCTGGCGACGTCGTCATCGGGCTGCTCAGCTCCGGGCTGCACAGCAACGGCTATTCGCTGGCCAGGCATGCGCTGTTGCGCAAGGGCGGCATGTCGCTGTCCGATTTCGTGCCCGGCACCGGCCGCCGGCTGGCGGACGCGCTGCTGCAGCCGACCCGGGTCTACGTGAAGGCTGCGGAGGCGCTGTGGGCGGCGGGCATCACCCCGCACGGCATGGCGCACATCTCCGGCGGCGGGCTGCTCAACCTGGCCCGGCTCGCGGCCGACGTCTCGTACGAGCTCGACGCGTTGGTGCCCGCGCCGGAGATCTTCGCGCTGATCGCGGAGCTCGGCCAGATCCGGCCAGCCACGATGTACGCGACGTTCAACATGGGCATCGGGTTCTGTGTCGTCGTGTCTAAGTCCGACCAGCAGGCCGCCCTCGCCGCCTTGAAGGAGGTCGGCGAGGACGCGGCGCGCGTGGGGTGGGTTACCGCGCGCGCGGGCCGTACCGTGTCGATCCCGTCGGCCGGCCTAGTCGGCAAGGGGGACGCTTTCGAACCGGTACGTTAGGGTCCATGGACGTTCGGGAGTTTGTCGCGGCGAACGCCGCCGAGTTTTCCCAGGCACTGCGCCAGTGGCTGGCGATCCCGTCGGTGTCCGCCGACCCGGCGTGCCACGGTGACGTGCGCCGGTCGGCCGAATGGCTCGTCGCCTATCTCAAGAAGGCCGGCTTCCCGGTCGCCGAGATATGGGAGACCAAGGGCCCGCCCGCCGTCTACGCGCAGTGGCCGGCTGCCGACGATAACGCGCCGCGCGTGCTGATCTACGGCCACCACGATGTTCAGCCGGCCGACCTGGCGGACGGCTGGGACAACCTGCCCTTCGATCCTGTCCAAGTCGGCGATGTGATCTACGGCCGGGGCGCCTCCGACGAAAAGGGCCAGGTACTGTTCCACGCGCTCGGCCTGCGCGCTCGCCTGGCGGCCAACGGCGCCGCCGCGCCGCCCGTGTCGATCACGATGCTCATCGAGGGCGAGGAGGAGTCCGGCTCGCCGAACTTCGCCGCGCTCCTTGACGAGCGCAAGGAACAGCTCCGCCCCGACGTGATCGTCATCAGCGACACCACGATGTGGGCGGCGGACATCCCGTCAATCTGCACCGGCATGCGCGGCCTCGCGGAGGCCGAGATCACCGTGACCGGGCCGTCCCGCGACCTGCATTCGGGCTCGTTCGGCGGCGGCGTGCCGAACCCGCTGCACGCCCTGGCGACGCTGCTGGCCGGGCTGCACGACGACGACGGCCGGGTGATGCTGCCCGGCTTCTATGACGACGTTCGCCCGCTGTCAGAGCAGGAGCGGGAACTGCTCGCGAAGCTGCCGTTCGACGAGGAAGCGTGGCTTGCCGACGCCGGCGACAGCGGCGCGGCCTACGGCGAGGCGGGGTACACGACGCTCGAGCGGATCTGGGCCCGGCCGACTGCGGAGGTCAACGGCATCTGGGGCGGGCACACCGGCCCGGGGCCCAAGACGATCATCCCCCGCGAGGCGCATGCCAAGCTGTCGTTCCGGCTCGTCGCCGACCAGGAGCCGGCCGCCGTAATCGCATCGCTGCGAAACTACATCAAGTCATTTACTCCGAACGGGCTCGTGGCGGCTGTCACGGCCCTACCCGGAGTACGCCCATGTCGCTCGGCCCTCGAGTCGCCGTCTGTAGCCGCGGCACGCCGGGCCATGGAGCGGGCATTCGGCCGCGAGGTGCTATTGACCAAAGAGGGCGGCAGCGGCCCCGAGGCCGACCTCGCCGACATCCTGGGCGCGCCGCTGGTCTTCGTCGCGGTAGGCCTTGACGCCGACCGCATTCACGCACCCAATGAGTACGTGAACCTTTCCCGGCTGCTGCGCGGTGCGGAAGCGGCCGCCTACCTCTGGGAGGAACTCGCGGCGATGGGCGCGGGCGCGGCCAAGTGACCGCTCCGCTTGAAGAGGACCTGAGCCCGCTGGGCCGGCTCGCGCTTGCCCGCTCGACGGTAGACCGGGCGACTGAGCGGCGTGCCGACGCCGCGTGGGTGGCCGCGGCGTGGGCGGATCCGGGCACCAGGGTGCTCGTGGTCAGCGACTCCCAGGCGCTTGTCCGGTCCGGCGCGGACGGGCCAGAGCTGGTGTACCTCTCCACCGCCGATGCACCGGAAGGAACCAGGTTCCTGCTAGGGGTTGATGGCGATGGCGTCGCCTACTTCGGGGTCAGCGGCGTGCTGCCAGCAGCCGGCCCGCTCCGTTCGGCGGAAAATGGCGTTAAGCCGATGTCGTTGCGGCAGGTTGGCGCGGTGCTCAGCGACCGGGACTCGGGGCTGATGACCCATGCGGTGGCGCTCGCGTACTGGCACGACACGCACACCCACTGCCCCAGGTGCGGAGCCCCGACCGTGCCCGCGCCGGCCGGGCACCTGACAACCTGTCCCGTGGACGGGACCGAGCACTTCCCGCGGCTCGACCCTGCGGTGATCATGCTTGTCACCGACGCCGACGACCGGTGCCTGCTGGCACGGAACGCGGCGTGGCCGCCGCGCCGGATGTCGGTCCTCGCCGGGTTCGTCGAGCCGGGGGAGTCCGTGGAGCAAGCGGTCGCCCGCGAGGTCTTCGAGGAGACCGCGATCACCGTGGGACAGATCCACTACCTGGGCAGCCAGCCGTGGCCGATGCCGCGGAGCCTGATGCTCGGCTTCCAGGCGGTCGCCGCGGGCGAGCAGCGGATCGTGGTCGACGAGGAGGAGATCGGCGAGGCGCGCTGGTTCACCCGCGCCGAGATGCGAGCCAGCATCGACGAAGGCGAGCTGGCCATCGCGCCGTCGTCCTCGATCGCCCGCCGGCTCATTGAATTCTGGTATGGCGGCGAGCTTCCCGACGGTCCCGGCGCCTGGGCGCCGCCGGTTCGCTAGCGGTCCGTTTACAGTCTTTTCCTGACTCCGTGACATCATTTTCTTGACAAAACCGACCTACTTACTAGGCTAAATTTATGACACGAGGGTGACGGAGGTGGCGGAGCAGGTGGAGATCGCGACGCGGCTGCTGGGCCGTGCCGAGACGGAGCCGAGCGCCGGCGAGCCGGTGACCCCGTCGCTGCCGGGCCCGGATGGCACGCTGCTCGCCATCGTCCCGATCCCGGGCACTGGAACGTCGCTGGCGATCGTCGGCTACCCGGTGCCCGCGCCCGAAGCCGAGCCTGGCAATGGTGCGGCCGCGCAAGGCGATTCCAGCTTGCTGCTCGATCACGACCAGCGCCGGGTCTGGGCGGACGGGGAGGAGATCAGGCTGACGTTCCAGGAGTTCGAGCTGCTGGCCTTCCTCGCCGCCCACCCGACGACGGTGTTCACCCGTGCCGACCTGTTGCGGCGGGTCTGGCAGCGGGACTTCGGGGCCGACAGCCGCACCGTCGACGTGGACGTCAGCCGCCTACGGCACAAGCTCGGCCGAGCCTACGGCCGGTATCTGGTCACCGAGTACCGGGTCGGCTACCAGTTCCGCCCGCCTGCTTAGGCTCAGCCGCTGACGGTGGGGCCGGCCTTGGTGATGGTGATGCGGAGCAGGACGCGCTCTTCTGATTCCATCGCCGCGCGGTATTCGTCCCAGTCGGGATGTTCGCCTGAGATGCGCCGGTAGTAGTCGACGAGACCGTCCATCGCCTCGGGCAGTTCCACGATGTCCGCCGTGCCCTCGATCTGCACCCACCGGCCGAAAAACGTGTCGGGAAGCCCGCACAGCCACACCCTCGGGTCGCGGCGGAGGTGGCGGACCTTGTACGCGGTCTGGCGCGTGCTGATCGTCACGTGCCCCGCGTCATCGACGCCGGCGGTCACCGGCGACAGCTGTGGCGTCCCGTCGCTCTTGAGAGTGCCGAGAACCGCGTGATGCTGCGTGCGGACGAAGTCGAGCGCTGCCTCAATGTCCATGGGTACATCCTCGCAGCGGCCCGCCGCGCCAGCGCCACCGCAGCAGGACTGAGCGACCTGAACAACCAGATGTCAGTCAATGACATGACAGTATGTGACGTAGGGATAACCTGTAGGTATACGGGAGGTGTCCGTGGTATCCGTGGCTGAGCAGCCCAGGCACTGGGAGACCGCCCGCTAGCGGGCGGGCGCGGGCGCGGCATTGTGGCGAGCACGCGGGACTGGTTCGAGACCGTGGCCGAGGCGCGCCGCCGGGCCCGGCGGCGGCTGCCCAGATCTGTCTTCCTCGCCCTGGAGGCGGGCGCTGAGGCGGGCGTCACACGCGCGGACAACGTCGCCGCCTTCCGCGAGATCAGGTTCGCGCCGCCACGGCTCGCGGACCTGCCCGCCGCCCGCGACCTGCGGACCACTATCCTCGGCGTGCCGGTCGAGTTGCCGGTGATCGCTTCTCCGGTCGGCGCGCAAGCGGTGCACCCGCTCGGCGAGGTCGCCGTGGCCGAAGGCACCCACGCCGCCGGCACCGCCATGGGGCTCAGCGAGTTCGCCAGCAGGCAAGCCGGCGAGGTAGCGCGGGTCAACCCGAAGCTGTTCTTCCAGGTGCACTGGTCCGCGGACCGCGACGTGCTACTCGAGCGGGCGGAGCAGGCGCGAAAGAGCGGCGCGCTGGCGCTCATCGTCACCCTCGACTGGTCGTTTCCCCGCGGCCGCGACTGGGGCAGCCCGGCCATACCGGAGAGCATGGACCTGCGGACCATGCTCAGGTACGCGCCGCAGGGCCTGGCCAGGCCTGGCTACCTGCTGGACTGGCTGCGCCATGGCAGCCTGCCCGACCTGACCGTGCCGAACATGGCCCGCCCCGGCGGGCCGGCTCCCGGCTTTTTCGCCGCCTACCGCGAGTGGATGGACGTCAAGCCGCCGACCTGGGCCGACATAGCGTGGCTGCGCGAGCAGTGGGGCGGGCCGCTCATGGTCAAGGGCGTGATGCGACCGGAGGACGCCCGCCGCGCGATCGACATCGGCGCGGCCGCGATCTCGGTGTCCAACCACGGCGGCAACAACCTGGACGGCACGCCTGCCTCGATTCGGGCGCTTCCCCACGTGGTCCAGGCAGTCGGCGGCCAGGCCGAGATCCTGCTCGACGGCGGTGTCCGCCGCGGCGGCGATGTCGTGAAAGCACTCGCGCTTGGCGCCCGCGCGGTCATGATCGGCCGCGCGTGCTTGTGGGGCCTGGCGGCAGGCGGCCCGGCCGGCGTCCGCAACGTCTTCGAGATCTTGCGCGGCGGCATCGACCAGACGCTGCTATCCCTTGGCAGACGGTCCGTCCACGACCTGACTCCAGTGGACGTGATCGTGCCCGACGGTTTCAGCCGGGGCCTCGACGCGAGATCGGAATAAGGTGGCGGTCACTGGACGCCGGGCTGGGTATCTTCTGCCGTGGAGGAAGAACATGGATGAAAGCCGGGCGCGAGCCCTGTTGCGCGCGGAGCGCGCCGAGGTGGCCGGACTGCTGCGGGAGGCTGAAGGGACGGAGGAAACCGACCGCGAGCCGTCGGACAGCCCCCAGGACTTCGGGGAGGCCGGCGAGCAGCTTTCCGAAGAGGCCGAGGACCAGGCGATCGCCGAAGATTTGCGGGAACGTCTCGCCGCGATCGACCGCGCGCTGGCCCGCCTTGAAGCGGGCACCTATGGCCGGTCGGTGCTGAGTGGCAAGCCGATCCCAGACGAGCGGCTCGAGGCGGACCCGGCCGCGGAACTGACCGTCGACGAGGCGCGCGCCCAGCGTTAGCCCGTTAATACGCGCTCTGTGATCCAGGCGGCGATCTGGGCGCGGGTGCGGAAACCCAGCTTTCCCATGATGTTGGCGACATGTCTGGCGACCGTCGCAGGGCTGATGACCAGCTCTTCCGCGATGGCCTTATTGGTCCGGCCCTCGGCGACCAGCGCGGCGATCTCCCATTCCCGCCGCGTCAGCGAACTCGGCGGCGTCGCGGCGGCCGCCGTGATGTCCGGGGCGTGAGCGTCCGGCACGGAGCCCGCCGCGGCAATGTCATCGGCGGGCGGATCGAGGGCCAGGTCTATCGCCGCCTCGGCGGACAGCGCGAGGCCCCGCGCCCACAGGCGCGCGACGACGTGG
>Ga0126381_100008713_pt1 | contig 11348 bp, 12 predicted proteins | sample PanSoiMetPlot_28_FD_96465 | JGI IMG/M metagenome (GOLD analysis project Ga0126381, IMG submission 96465) | Tropical forest soil microbial communities from Panama - MetaG Plot_28 | ecosystem: Environmental > Terrestrial > Soil > Tropical forest > Bulk soil | place: Panama | collected 2016-02-17 | reverse complement strand
TTTGCCAGTTTTCAATTTCTTATTCAGAAAGTGCTCGAACTCTTCGACGGCCTCATAAGAAATCCCCTTGGGATGTCCTTTGTCATAGAAGAATCCTGAGCGGCTGTAGACAACTAAGGCGCGAATGCGCCTCCTCTTCGACATGGCATCCAAATCGCCGGCGTACCGCTCGAAGGTAAGCGGCAAAGCAAGCGTCTTCTCTTGCGGAGGTCCGGAGTCAGGCAACACCGGGAGTCCCAAAACGTTCCGACGGATTGGCTGATTCGATTCCGGACTCGGCGATACCTTGCGTTCGTTACAACTGCAAACGACCCAAGCCGTCGCGAGCAAGGCACCAAAAAACAGGAAACGAGTGCTCATTAGGTAGCTACTTGAAATCGATTATCGAAGAATAGGTGAATCCAGCCTTGTTGTGAAGTGCGTCCAAGTCCTGATTAACGGCGTATCGGAAAAGTGCCGCGATCTCGACCGCGAGCACCAAGCCGCGCCACTCGCAACCTGGCCTTGCGAATCGCCAATTTTAGGGTGTATCACTTTTCCCCGCCCTGTAACCATACCCGTTCGCATGTGTACCAGCTTAGCGAAGTTCTAGTCCGCCAAGTATACGATTCGCCGGTTTGCCAGGCCCTAGCCTTCGGACCGCGAAGCCACCCAGAGTGAAAGCTAAAGTTTTGGTGGACGGTGGCGATCCTGAAGAGAATGCAGTAGGACCAAGACACCATTGACCTTATTCTAGGCGAAGCAGTGAATCATCTGCCATGCTAAGGATGCTCCTTAGGATTCGGACCACACAGTGAAAGAAGAAGATGTGGCGAAACCGCACGGACAGAATGAGAGCGGCGGTGGCAATCGGAAGATCCAGAAGAGGCAGCACCTGGCATGCTGCATTTGCGTGGGCGACCCTTGCTTTGACCGTCGTTGTTTATTCGCTTCTGCTATCACAGTATTGCCGTGCCAGCTCGGCCACATTTGATGAGGGGATGCACATCGCCTCCGGATACCGTTACTGGCAGTGTGGCGATTACGGAATCAATCCCGAACATCCGCCACTAGCGAAACTCATCGCGGCCGGGCCGCTGCGCCGTGGTCACTTCGATGTTTACACGTCAGACTGCGGCAGCGGGGTGACGAACAATATGAAGCTCATCGGCACAGGCTTGCGGCTGATGAACGGTCCTTTCGCAGACCAAATCCTGGCGAAGGCCCGCCAAGCGACCATGATCTTCCCGGTCCTCCTGCTGGTCCTGATCTTCTTTGCCACTCGGGTCTGGTTCGGGTCCCTTGCTGCTGGCAGCGCCGTAATTCTCTTGGTATTTGAACCAAACCTTACCGCCCACGGCCCACTCGTCACAACGGACGTGGCGGTGGGAGTGACTACATTTGCGACGGTTTTCTGCGCTGACCGCTATTTGCGCAAGCCGGCGATCTGGTGCTTGCTCTTGTTAGGACTCACGTTAGGAATGGCCCTTGCCTCCAAACACACGGCCGTCTTTGTTCCCTTCGTTCTCTTCCTGCAGTTTCTTGCCTATTTTCTGCTGAATCGATCACGCTTGCCGGGCCGTGCACTACCGCGACTGCTCCTTGCATGGCTCGCCGCATTGATCATCGCCGTGATTGTACTTTGGTCGACTTATCAATTCCGGTACTCAGCTCTGCCCGGACGCGCGGAGGGGTTTGACATCGGCAAGACGCTGAAGAACGACGGAAGGTGGGAGACGCTGCTCGGCCACGCGATCCTTGGCATCGCGGATTTCCATCTTTTGCCCGAATCGTATCTCGCTGGCCTTCTGTACGTGATGGACAACAGCACCCGGGCGTCGTACATCTTCGGCAATCGCTTGGACAGTGGCGTCTGGTACTACTTTCCTGTGACGATCCTAGTGAAAACTCCACTTACCATTCTTATTCTGGTTGCAATCGCTTTGATTACTCCTGCTCTTTGGCGCAAACACAGGCTTGACCTTTTCATCATTCTCATACCCATTGCGGTCTTCCTGCTTTCTGCCGTGAGCAGCAAGATCAATTTAGGCGTCCGGCATATTTTGCCGATTTATCCGTTTCTGATTGTTCTCGCTGCGGCGGCGATTGGGTTCTACGCCGAGCGCTCACGTCTAGCAGCTGCGTTGTGTGCCGCACTTCTAATTTTTCAGGTAGCCTCATATGCCCGCAGCTTTCCGAACGAAATGGCCTACGCGAACGAGGCGTGGGGTGGGCCGAAGAATCTTTATCGATATTTGGGCGACTCTAACGTCGATTGGGGGCAGTCACTCTATCGCGTAAAAGAATATGTTACCGCGCACGGCATTACAGATTGTTGGATTGCGTGGTTCGGCTCTCGAAAACCTACAACCGAAGGCCTTCCCTGCAGGCTCCTGGCTGGTCCGGGTTATGTCGAAGGGGCCGACACGGAACTGGAACCGATTCTTGGTGACGAATTTTCGGGTACGGTATTGGTGAGCAATACGTTGATCGATTACGATCTCTACCCGTATCTGTATTTCATGCGCAGCACTCCGGATGACGTAATCGCAGGTAGCGTGCTCGTCTATAACGGTGATTTCAAGCTGCCGGAAATCGCCGCGGAGCGCAGAGTCTCACGAGGTTGGTGGTACCTGAATCACCAGCAAGCGAGTCTGGCGCTCGGCGAATTTGCCGCTGCCGAGCCGCACGCCTTCTCAAAAGGAAATATGTATTCACTTTACGGTTGGGCTTTGGAAGCCGCAGGTCGGCCTGTCGAAGCGCGTGCAAAGTACGAGCTTGCCGCCGCCAATTTTGCTGGCAAACCGGCTGATGCCCAATGGCGCAGGTCGGCGCTAGAGCGGGCTGCGGCGTTGCAGCAAGCGGAGAAACACCCGGCGAACTAACACGTCGGCCAACGCCCAAGCGCTGCAAAGCAGCGGTCAATTCTCACCCGACGGCAAGTTTGTGGCCTTCACCATGGCCGCTGCCAGCGGACCTCAAGTCTTCATTGTTCCATTTCCAAGTGCAACGGCATGTGCCACAGGAAATTCCCGAGATGGGCGGTCTTCGGGAGGGCAGTTTCCAACCCTCCTATCTCCTATCCCGTTCGCATGTTGACGGGTATGCGGATATAGCAGTGAAAAAGGGACCACCCCCTAGCATTGCCGCTTTTTCTTCGCCCGTCGGCGGGGTGAACAAGCCAAGCTCTCCCGCGCGGCCGAGCATTGCCTTCCCGCTTGATCGCGGTGTTCTCGGGGGCGCTGCTGTGCCCTTTGTTTTTCCGTTTGCCGGAGATAACTTTGGCTTGCCCGCTGCAAATTGTTTCGCTAGGCTCTCGTACAACAGGTTGCCTGTCCCCGTGCGTACAACCAAAGGAAAGATTAGGAGAACGAAATGCGTTCCCAGCCGCTCAGAATTTGCATAGGCCTTGTCTTGCTAACGGTCTGTTCCAGTCCGGTGCTCATGGCGCAGCGCGCGAAATCGGGGCCAGAAGTCATTACCTCGAAGCGACATGATGTATCAGCACCGCTCCGCGACATCCCACCAGTCCCTCAGGAACCAGAAACCAAGCGCGAGATGCACCGGCACGAAACAGATGTGCCCCTTCTCGCGCCGTCCCCCGCCCTGCCAGATCCCGTACTGCAAACGTCCGCCGGGCCGCTTGTGGCGACTACGGCAGGTCTCAACTTTGCCGGCGTGGGACAGGGTGACTATGGCTACGCAGTCGGCGTAGCGCCGCCGGATACCAATGGCGCCGTAGGCGCAACGCAGTTCCTGCAGTGGGTGAACACGTCCTTCGCTGTGTTCAATAAGAGTACCGGCGCTCTAGTTTATGGCCCGGCGGCCGGTAATACCTTTTGGTCTGGCTTTGGCGGACCCTGTGAAACCAACAACAGCGGCGATATCATCGCCCAATATGACAAGGCAGCCGACCGCTGGGTTGCTATGCAGCCCGTTTTCACCTCGCCCTACCAAATCTGCGTGGCGGTTTCAACTACCTCTGATGCAACCGGAAGCTATAGCCGTTACGCTTTTCCTATGTCGAATTTCCCCGACTACCCGAAGCTCGCGGTCTGGTCAGACGCCTACTACATGTCATCCAACTCATTCGAATTCATCGGACCATTCAGCATCTTTCTGGGCGCAAATGCCTGTGCTTTGGACCGCTCACAAATGTTGGTAGGCGCAACGGCAACGATGCACTGCTTCCAACAAAGTTCTAGCGTTGCAAGCCTGTTGCCATCTGACCTGGACGGAAGGAGTGCTCCACCATCAGGTTCACCTGATTTCTTCATGAATTTCGGAACCAATTCGCTGAACCTCTGGAAGTTTCACGCGGACTTTGCCAACTCTGCCAATTCCACCTTCACTGGCCCGACCAGCATCGCAGTCGCGGCCTTCAGTCCACCCTGCAACGGCGGAGGGACCTGCATTCCCCAGTTGGGAACAACCCAGCAGCTGGACTCTCTTGGTACTCGGTTGATGTATCGTCTGGCGTATCGAAACTTCGGTGATCACGAGTCCCTGGTCGTGAACCACTCGGTGACTGCTGGCAGCAGCGTGGGCGTCCGTTGGTATGAACTACGAAGCCCGAACGCAACTCCGACGGTGTTCCAGCAAGGGACCTATGCTCCCGACGCTGATTATCGATGGATGGGTAGCGTCGCCATGGACAGCGTGGGAGATATTGCCGTCGGTTACAGCGCATCAAGCAGCGCTATCAACCCCGGAATTCGATACACGGGCAGGGTTCCATCGGATCCCTTGGGCACGTTAGAGGCGGAATCGACTATCCTTGCCGGAACGGGCTCGCAGCTTTCCAGCCTGTCGCGATGGGGCGACTACAGTAGCATGAGCGTCGATCCGGTGGACGACTGCACCTTCTGGTACACCAACGAATACCTAAAGGCCGACGGCACGTTTAACTGGAGCACGCAGATCGCCTCCTTCAAGTTCCCCTCCTGCACCAGCGGGCCGCCGGTACTCACTAGCATCAAGGTCTCGCCGAGTAGTGCCTCGGTGCAGACGAACAAGACGCAGCAGTTCACGGCGACCGCCTACGATCAGTTTGGCAACGCCATGAATCCTCAGCCTGCCTCCTTCACCTGGTCAGTCAACGCAGCAGCAGGCACCATCAGCCAGTCAGGCTTGTTCACCGCGGGTGCGACGGCGGGAGGGCCCTTCACCGTGACTGCGTCTAGTGGCGGCGTGAACGGCACGGCCAGTGTCACCGTTACCGCGGCGCCCGTGCTCACGAGCATCAAGGTCTCGCCGAGTAGTGCCTCGGTGCAGACAAGCAAGACGCAGCAGTTCACGGCGACCGCCTACGATCAGTTCGGCAACCCGATGAGTCCTCAGCCTGCCTTCACCTGGTCAGTCAACGGAGGAGGCACCATCAGCCAGTCAGGCTTGTTCACCGCGGGCGCGACGGCAGGAGGGCCCTTCACCGTGACTGCGTCTAGTGGCGGCGTGAACGGCACGGCAAGTGTCACCGTCAGGCGCCACCACTAGTAGCGGCACCATGTGAGTCACGAGCCCGGAACTCGCGAAAAACTCGCCGTCCTAGGCTCGGCCAACCCGACGGACGGCGACTGCCCGATCTCGCAGACCTTCACGGGGCCAGCTAACAGGGGACTGCTCTCTTCCGCGTACAAGGTGAGCTGCCTCGACACCGCCCGCTATGGCTGGGCCATTATGTCTAGGAGCCTTTGGGATCACGAGTCAAGGAAAAGAGGCAGCCACGGAATTTCAGAAGCTCGTCGATTATCGCACCATTGTGTCGAATTTCCCGTTTGGAGCCGTGGCTCGAATTGGCCTCGGAAGGAATTGACGTAACACAGGTAGACATGTGACACGCGATGTGTCACAATTTGACTATGCTGAATGTAAACATACGTCAACTTCGTAACACTCGCAAGCTCAAGGCTTGGCTGCGTGCTGGTAAGACTGTGGAACTTCGAGAGAGGGACAGGGTGATCGCCCGCATCGTCCCCGCTACGGAGCAGGAAGCAACCGGGGAACTTCCTGATTTCGCTGCACGACGCAAGAACATTTTTGGCGACCGCGTCTTACTTGGCGCAGATCTTTTGATCGAAGAGCGGGGCCGCTATTGACGATTTATGCCGATACCAGCTTTTTCGTCTCGCTTTATGTGAAAGACGCTCACTCGAGCACATCCGACCAGATGTTGCGCGGCGGCGAACGCCCGCCGATCACCCCGCTACACACTGCCGAATGGACGCATGCGATTGCGCAGCAGGTGTTTCGCCGACAGATGACCATCGCCGAAGCAGACCGGCTCCATCGCGACTTCGATCAAGACTGCACTGCGCGAATCTGGCAAACGATCTCGGTTCCGGAAACTGCCTTAGAGGTATGTGCCGAGCTCGGCCGGCGGTATGGAGCTAAACTCGGCGTCCGCACGCTCGACAGCCTACACGTCGCCTGCGCTCTCGAACTCAAGACAAAGCGATTTTGGACCTTTGACGACCGCCAGAAGAAACTGGCAAAGGCTGCAGGCCTCGATATTCGTTGACAACGGACAAACGAAACGGCACCGACTGATGAACAGTATCGCTAATGTGGAAGCGAAGAATCGCTGAGGTATGTCGGTCTCAAAATACATGCTCTGATCACGATTCGCCCGTATGCTCAAGTCTGCCATCTCAAGGACTCGGTTCTTACTCGAAAGACTGCAAGACCGCTCAAAACGCATTGCGACGAATTTGCCCAGATTAGTCACCGTGGATCGCCTTTTGTTGCGTCAATCGGCATCGCTACGCAGGGCGCCCCTTTTGGAGTAGGGTTTTGATTGTGACGGCTCAACCCCTCTAGAAAAAAGGAACACCCTTTACGGAACGTCAGAGGAAACCGCGCTATTGCGCTGTTCTCGATACCAAAGCGACGACCGATGAGTTGGCGGCGAGTTTGCCGTATTCAGCTTTGGCTTGACGAAGTATCGGGGTGTTCGGGTCCGCGTTTTTCCAGATTGTGAAGAAATCGTCGTAGGCTTTGCGGCTGCTCTCACTGTTCCCTTGCATGAAGTAGGCCCGCGCGAGACCGAGTTGCGCGAGCGGAGCAAACACTGGCCACTCGATCCATCCGCGATTGCCGATGAGCCTCTGAAACTCAATGGTCGCTTTGGCATACTGTCCCGCGGCCAAATGAGCTTGTGCACGGTGATAAAGAACCTGTGATTCGCCCTGTTCGTATTGTGTGACCGGGGCAAGTAAATCCAGAGCTTTAACAAAGTCTCCCCGTTGGCGGTCGATGATCCACCGAATGAGCGGCAGATCGAGTCGCTGATTCACCGTGTCTTCAGGACGTAGGCGATCCAGTTTCGCTGCTAATGCTTCCGCCTGAGTTACGTCGCCGGCCTCCGCCAAGGCCTTCGCACAGTACAAAAGTGCTAGGTTACTGTCTTTACTGGCCTCACCGGCTTGGCGACAGAGCTTGCGCGCCAAAGCATAGTTTCCCAAGTAGGATTCGAGCTGAGCGTGCCAAGCAAGCTCGTCGGCAGCGTTTTCCATCCGCCCCGCGCGCCTCTGTTGCTTCACAAGGGTTTCCGCCAACGAACGGAGGTTGCCGGAGTCGCCACGCAAGAATGCGAGTTGCTGTTGCAAAACGAGCCAGAACTTATCCGTTGGGGCTTCGCGGGCAATCCGTTCCATCGTTGCCGTATCATTCTCGAAAAAAGCGATTCGGTAGCGCTGTCCCATTTGGGATGAGGTCAGCGATCCTCTCTGCTGCTGCCATTGATCAAGTGTTCTCTTAGCCTCGCCAAAACGGCCCAGGCTCGTGAGCGCTTGGATCGCATTAGAAGAGTCGGTAGCAGCAGGTACACGCGCTAGCTCAAGGGCCCGCTGAAACTCTTGCAGAGCCTCTTCCTTTCTACCCATCTGCGAGTAAACGACCCCCCCAACACATTGTGGGCAATGGTGCTGCGTGGATACGCCTGTTTGTACAAAACAAGTTCTGCCATTGCCTTTTCTAGGTTGCCCGTTGTCGACAGATGATAGACAGCGGTCGTAAGGAAATTCTCTTCCTGAGTCAGGCGGCGATCCTTAAGTTCAAACGCCTTAGCGTGATACTTTCTGGCAGCTTCGTGGTCACGCAAGTTGCTAGAAACAGCGCCTAAGGCTCGGTATGCCGAGCAAAACTGCGGGTCCAGTTCGACTGCCCTTTCAAGAAAAGCAATTGCTTCGTGCAGCTTCCCATAGTTCGACGCCGCGACAGGAATCGCTCTCGATACCTCCGGCAACGGTTTTACTCAGTAGTTGGACTTTCCCACGCTCTACCCGCTGCAAAGCCCCGGCGGAGGTGTTTGTGATTTTGCAATGTTCCCCGACACATGCTCTGACGCCGTGGTTCTTCAAATAAATTCTGACGCGTCGGCGCTGACTTATTCCACCTATTTGGGGCAGGCGGACATCAGCGAATTTGGAAACACTATCGCCGTGGACTCCTCGCACAATGCTTATGTTGCAGGTGTGGCTGGGGGTGCCGGCTTTGTCGCGAAAATTATCCCAGTGACTGGCTCGCAGCCGACCGCCATTACCCTGACTTCTTCATCGAATCCTTCTAATCAGGGACAATCGGTGACCTTTACTGCGACGGTGACCCCGCCGGAAGCGCCCGGACAGGTGAGCTTCCGCGACGGCAACACTGTGCTGGGTCTTGCTTCTTTAAACACCAGCGGTGCAGCCACATTCACTCCAAATTCGTTGTCGGGTGGCAGCCACTCCATCAGTGCGGAGTATCCGGGCGACGCCAATTTCGCGCCCAGCACCTCCGCTGCGCTCACGCAAGTAGTGAGCGGTATTTCGTTGGCGACCACAAAGGCGTCGGCCACGGTGGCCAAGGGAGGAACAGCGTCGTTCCCGCTCACCGTGACTCAGGCGTGCAGCGGCTGAACTGGGCAGTCGCCTCAGCTCACTTCGCCAGTTCATCCACCTTCTTCAAATCGTCATCCAACCCGAGCAACTCCCACCGCTGCAGCGTGAACGGCACGTTCCCGTTGCTCCACACATAGTCATGAAAATCGCGAAGATTGAATTTATCTCCCAATTGCAACCGCCGATCCGCGAGCATACGCTCGATTTGAAGCTTGCCGATCTCATAGCCGATCGCTAGTCCGGGCGCAGTCGCAAAGTCTGCGGCCTCGCTTTGAGCGGTTTGACGATCCATCGGAACTGTGCGCTGCAAGTAGTCCTTCGCTTGCGCGATGGTGAACTCGCCCAACGCAAGCTTTACATCGGCTTCCACTCGTAGTGCCCGCAGCCGCGCAAAGTTGTAAATGATCTCGCGCGTTCGCGGGCTGTCATCATACAAACCCGCCTGCAACATCATTTCTTCCGCATAGAAGCCAATACCTTCATTCGCAACTGAATCGTAATATTGCCTCCGAATCGGTTCGGGATTTCTGCGCGACAGCCACAGCTGGAAAAAGTGTCCGGGCACGCCTTCATGTACTCCGGTTGTACGCGTATCCAGCGCGTAGGCCTTAAAGAAATAGGGCAGATGATCGGACGGTGCTACCAACCAGCGCGTGCCGTTATCGTTCGGGCGCGACGCACTCGTGAAATCGTCACTCTCGCCGAATCCTTGCAGCGCGACCAGGTAACCCGGCATTCTGCGTAAGGTCCAATGCGGAAGGTCCGGCGGGACGCTCAGGATCTCATGAGTGACCATGTTTTGCCGCGTTTGCTCCTCGTCGCGAGTCCCACGAGCGATTTCCTCGTCGGTGCTCCCCGCCATCTCCAGCGCAGGCACACCAACATTTCTCTTCCGCTCATAAGCCTCAAATGCAAGCACGCGGTCGAGATCTTGCCGTGCCATTACCAATAATTCTTCCGGTGTATATGGCAACAGGGCGACTCTGTGAAGGAAGAATCCGTATGCGTTCGCGCCCAACGCAAATTCCTTTCGCATGGTCGGCAAGTTCTGCTTCAGCCACTCACGATACGCAATCAGTGCCTCAGAGGCTTTCGACGTCACCGTTCGAAACTCTGCGCGCTCGCTGTCGCTCGTGAGCAGAGGCTCTACGCCTGACTCCATCTGCTGCATTCGTGCGTCGATATCAGCCAGCGATCCGATGGCCAGCTGCGCAAACGGCGCGATCGGCCGCAAGTTTGACTTTGCTGCTTCCAGAATCGAAGGAATATTCTTTGCACGCGTCACAGTCTCTCGCGACCGCGCTTCGGAGAAAGGCGGCGGAGCTAGAAGTGCCTCCTCCAGCGCCGTCACGGTCTGCTCCAGGTAGAACGTCGGATCGCGTTGCCAACGCGGATTTACGTCCAGCTCCCAGCGGACTCGGGCGATCGCCGAACCCATCAGGCGATAGTCGGTCTGTCGCGTCACGGGCCAATCCGTTGCGTGCATCGCCTTCCAACGCCGCTCGAACTCCGCAAGATCCGCCCGCTGTTTCTCAATTGCCACCCCTGACCAGTCCCGCATACCGCCAGGGCGCTCCATGCGCGGAATGTCATCGCCTGTGAAAGGACGATATCTGGCCCGCCAGGTCCAGAAATCCGTTGCCAACTGACCTAATGAATTCGTTTCCGGTTGTGCGAAAGAAATTGTTGATAACAACAGAAGCGCTAGCAGCACTCGAACCATATGGTGCGAAAGAATAGCACGCCGACCCGGTTTGAGGGACACGCTCCGTGCCGAACGAATCGTAGAAGGTGATTCCCGCGTTTCCACCATAGTAATTAAGTTGCCGCACTGGCAAAGGAGGCCACCATGTATTGGTCCATGCGCGTAGCGGAGCGATGGCACGATGTCCTCTCGATTGCCGTTGAGAAATGTCCTTGTCGCTATTTCCAACATAGTTTGTTCACAGCCGTCCTCATCCTCCTGAGCTACGTTGCTTCGATCCTGATCGTACGCGAGAAGGGTCGCCAACACGGCAGACGATTTCGCATTCCGCGTCCTCGTTCAACGGTCCCCACGTAGAGGTTTTCGGAATTGCTGTTGTACCGGAGCGGGTAGAGATCCGGGTCAACGTCACGACGAATTCTTGCTGAGTAATCGATGGCTTTCGATTTGCGCCCGTCCTCCAGCAAACAGAAGATTTCGCACCAATAGCTTTACACTTTGCGCCAATAGGACCGAACCCTTAGCCATTTCCCGTCGGATAGCGCGGATTGCACCTTCGGCTGAATTCGCCGCTGCCATCGTCTTGCAAGGATTTGAGACGATTGTCATTATGGAGGGATGGAAACTGTCTTCGAGGCGGCAGGTGGAATGGACGGCCTGCGCCGTCTTGCCGACGCTTGGCATCATAGGGTGCTAGCCGACGACGTGGTCGGCCATGCGTTCAGCCACGGCTTCCACGCCCAGCATGTCGAGCGACTTGCCGCCTACTGGGCCGAGGCACTCGGTGG
>Ga0126381_100008711_pt1 | contig 11349 bp, 4 predicted proteins | sample PanSoiMetPlot_28_FD_96465 | JGI IMG/M metagenome (GOLD analysis project Ga0126381, IMG submission 96465) | Tropical forest soil microbial communities from Panama - MetaG Plot_28 | ecosystem: Environmental > Terrestrial > Soil > Tropical forest > Bulk soil | place: Panama | collected 2016-02-17 | reverse complement strand
GGAGAGCGAGCGGTTGATCTTCGCTCCAAATCTTCACTGGCCAGCGTTTGACATCAAGAAGGCGATCGAGCGAAGGACGGCGATGCCGGTAGTTCTTGAGAATGCCGCCAACGCCTGTCTACTGGCAGAGCTCTGGTTTGGCCGTATGGAAGGCGTCCGGAATGCGGTGTTGGTAACAGTTTCCGAAGGTGTCGGCACAGGCATCTTTGCGAACGGACACCTCGTGTCAGGGCAACATGGAATGGCGGGCGAGTTCGGACACGCCCCGCTCGAACCCGAAGGTCCTCTGTGCGCTTGCGGCATGAAGGGATGCTGGGAGACCTTCGCGTCCTGCCGCGCTGCGCTGCACTACTACAGCGAGCTTGCGCATCCGGCAAAGGCGCTGACGTTTCAGCAATTGCTCAGCGCTGCGGAAGGCGGCGATGCGCAGGCGGTTGAGGCCCTGAGGCGGCAGGCCTCGGCGATCGGCCGCGGAATGCGGCTGATCCTGGCCGGGCTTTCGCCTGAAGTGATTTTATTAGCGGGTGATGTTACGTCAGCGTGGCATCGCTATGGGCCGATCATCGAGGAACACATCGCAAAGTTGACACTGGCGGGCGTGCCTCCGCGGCTGATGCCGACCCACGAGGGCGAGGTAGCCCGGCTGCGCGGGGCCGCTGCGCTGGTACTGCAGAGGAGGTCAAGCCAGGAAGCAAGCCACGAGCCGGTAAGGGGCGCGGCGGCCAGACGCCCGCGGACGCGCAAAACATCAGGAACGCGCCAGGCTGCACGGAAGTGAATTGCCTCGGCCTACCCAACATGGACGGCGATTGACACCCTTGAACAGCGGCGACTATAGTTTGAGTCTCGCACTAAAGAGGAAACAACGGCACGCCAAGCGGACTTCGTTGAGAGCCGGCTATCAAACAGGAAACAGCAAGAGGAGGGATTGTGCGGAATAGCGCGGATTTCAGACGGCTCAACAAGGCGGCTACGGTAGCGTTCGCGGCGTTGTGTGCTCTCGGCGGACGAAATGCGATTTGCCAGGCGAGGGATCCCTATATGGATCCCTCGCTGCCCGTGGAGAAACGCGTGGATGACCTGGTCTCGAAGATGACGCTCGAGGAGAAGGTCTCGCAGATGATGAACGGCTCGGATGCGATTCCGCGGCTGGGGGTTCCGAAATACGACTGGTGGAGCGAGGGGCTGCACGGAATTGCGCGCTCGGGATATGCGACGGTGTTTCCGCAGGCGATCGGGATGGCGGCCACTTGGGACACCGAGCTGATCGGACAGATTGCGACGACCATCTCCACTGAGGCGCGCGCGAAGTACAACCAGGCGGTGCGCGATAACGTGCACAGCATCTACTTCGGGCTGACGATATGGTCGCCGAACATCAACATCTTCCGCGATCCGCGCTGGGGGCGTGGGCAGGAGACCTACGGGGAAGATCCGTTTCTCACCAGCCGGCTGGGCGTCGCGTTTGTAAAGGGACTGCAGGGAGACGATCCGAAATATTTAAAGACGGTCGCCACGTCGAAGCACTATGCCGTGCACAGCGGGCCGGAGTCGGAGCGGCACCGGTTCAATGTCGATCCTTCACCGCATGATCTTGAAGACACGTACCTCCCTGCCTTTCGCGCAACCGTGACGGAGGGCCATGCGGATTCCGTAATGTGCGCGTACAACGCGGTCCATGGAGATCCAGCGTGCGCGAGCAAGATGCTGCTGGAACAGACACTGCGCAAGGACTGGGGCTTCAAAGGATACGTAACATCGGACTGCGGCGCGATCGACGATTTCTTCCACGAGAACGGTCACAAGTTTTCACCCGACGCCGAGCATGCGTCGGCGGCGGCTGTGTTGGCTGGAACCGATACGAACTGCGGCAACACCTACGCCGCGCTGGTGAAGGCGGTGAAGGACGGGCTGCTGCCGGAGAGCGCAATTGACACCGCGGTGAAGCGGCTTTTCACGGCGCGCTTCCGGCTAGGCATGTTCGATCCGGAGAGCAAGGTGGCGTATGCGCGGATTCCCTTCAACGAGGACGACTCGGCAGCGCACCGCGCGCAGTCGCTGAAGGCGGCAAACGCGTCGATGGTGCTGCTGAAGAACGAGAATGATTTTCTTCCGTTGAAGCCGGGATTGAAGACGATTGCGGTGGTGGGTCCAAATGCGGCAGCGCTGGCTGCGCTCGAGGGGAACTACAACGCGGTGCCGTCGCATCCGGTGCTGCCCCTCGATGGGGTTCGCGAGGAGTTTAGCAGTGCGAAGGTGTTATATGCGCAGGGTTCTCCTTATGTGGAGGGGCTGCCGGTGCCGGTTCCGCGGACGGCGCTGCACCCTTCGCCGGGTTCGTCGGAGCAGGGACTGAAGGCCGAATACTTTGCGTCGTCGGATTTCAGTGGAGCGCCCGTACTGACGAGAGTCGATCCGCAGATCGACTTCGACTGGAACGCGGCGAGCCCCGCGAAAGGATTGCCGGCAAATAATTTTGGCGTGAGATGGACGGGAACGATCACGGCTCCGACGGCGGGAGATTATCCGTTGAGCATTACGCTTGCGCACTGCTATCCCTGCCAGGACCATGAAGGCTACAAGGTGTATCTGGACGACAAAGAAGTCGCGAGTTTCGGCAGCAGCGAGAAGTCTGAATTCCGTCCGAGCACGACTCCGGAGTTTCATCTGAAGTTTTCAGATACCCAACCGCATGCGCTCCGCGTGGAGTATGAACACCAGGCACCTCTATTTGGAGCAGGAATTACGCTGAACTGGACTCCTCCGGCCACGCCGCTGCGTGACGAGGCCGTTGCCGCGGCGAAGCAATCGGATGTGGTGCTCGCGTTTGTGGGTCTGTCACCCGAGCTGGAAGGTGAAGAGATGCCGGTGCACGTGGAAGGATTCTCGGGAGGCGACCGAACGAACATCGACCTGCCGAAGGCGCAAGAGGATCTGCTGAAAGCACTCAGCGCGACAGGCAAGCCGCTCGTCGTAGTACTGATGAACGGCAGTGCTCTGGCTGTCGATTGGGCACAGCAGCATGCTCAGGCAGTGCTCGAGGCGTGGTATCCGGGCGAGACCGGCGGTGAGGCAATTGCACAGACGCTGGACGGAAAGAACAATCCCGGCGGCAGGCTTCCGGTGACTTTCTACAGTGGTGATAATCAGCTTCCGAAGTTTGACGACTACTCGATGAAAGAGCGAACTTACCGCTATTTTCATGGTACCCCGCTGTATGGCTTTGGCTATGGGCTGAGTTATACAAAATTCAGCTATTCAAAACTGAAGCTCTCGTCGAAGTCGGTGAAGGCGGGGGATTCGCTGACTGTGGAGACTGAGGTTCGCAACACCGGTAAGCGCGGGGGCGATGAAGTAGTGGAGCTGTATCTGACTCCATCAGCAAGCGATGTCGCGTCCATCCGCGAGCTGAGGGCGTTTCAGCGGGTGCATCTTGCGCCGGGGGCGGGGCGCACAGTGAGGTTCGAACTTCAGCCGCGACAATTAAGTGAGGTCGATGCGCAGGGCAAGCGCAGTGTGCAGCCGGGAACATACGGAATTTACGTCGGCGGAGCGCAACCCGCGCCGGGTACTGGACAGAGCGGCGAATTTGCCATTGAAGGAAGCGCGTCACTTCCGCGCTAAGGAGATGATGGGTGCGTCGTTTGGGGCTTGCGCTGCTTGTTGCGTGTCTGCTGATGGGAACGCAATCCCCGGGCGAGACGGGAGCCGAAGCATGGCTGCGGTATGCGCCTCTTGAAGATCCAAGCCTGAAGGCGAAGTACAGCAGCCTGCCAGGCAACATTATCCCACTCGATGATTCACACTTAACACACACCGCGCTAGACGAGATGCTACGCGGAATGGACGGGATATTAGGCCGGCGGCTACAAATCGAGCCTCTGGTCTCGGATCACAGCGCATTTGTGCTCGGTACGGTTACAGAAGTGCAGGCCAAGTTTCCTCGCTGGCAATCCACTGCGCCAATTCGTGCGGAGGGCTACGCTCTGGCGCCAGTTCGTGAGCAGGGGCGCACTTACTGGATCATTGCCGGCGCCGATCCGCATGGAGTGCTGTATGGGGCGTTTCGTTTCCTGCAGGAGATCGCTGAGGGACACGACCTGCGCTCGATTACGGTCAGCGAGTCGCCTGCGGCGCCGGTGCGATGGGTGGATCAGTGGGACAACCTGAACGGGACTATCGAGCGGGGGTACGCGGGCCGGTCAATCTTCTTTGATGAGGGGAACGTGCGCATCGACATGTCGCGTGCCGCCGAGTATGCGCGCCTGCTCGCTTCGGTCGGAATCAATGGCTGCGCGATCAACAACGTCAATGCCGATCTGAAGATGCTCACGCCGGAGATGATCGGGCAGGTGGCTCGCATTGCAGAGGCGTTTCGACCATGGGGTGTGCGCCTGGCGATGTCGGTCGACCTGAGCAGCCCGAAGGTGTTCGGTGGCCTGAACACCTTCGATCCGCTGAATCCGAAAGTGATCGAGTGGTGGAAGAAAGCAGTCGATCAGATCTATGCACAGATTCCAGATTTTGCAGGGTTTGTCGTGAAGGCGGATTCGGAAGGGCGTGCCGGGCCGTCGCAGTATGGGCGCACTCCGGTAGACGCGGCCAACGTGATGGCGCGAGCGTTGAAGCCGCACGGCGGAGTGCTGCTTTATCGGGCGTTCGTCTACAACCATCATCTCGACTGGAACGATCCGAAGGCTGACCGGGCGCGCGCAGCGTACGACATCTTTCATACGCTCGACGGGCAGTTCGACGATAACGTGATTGTGCAGATCAAGCACGGGCCGATTGATTTTCAGGTGAGAGAACCGGTCTCGCCGCTGTTCGCGGGTCTGCCTAAGACCAATGAGACGATCGAGTTGCAGATCACGCAGGAATACACGGGGCAGCAGCGACACCTGGTGTTTCTGGTGCCAATGTGGAAGACGGCTCTCGATTTTGACCTGCGCGCCGGCAGCCGGCGTACGCCAGTGAAGGAGATCATTGAGGGCAAATCGTTCAATCGGCCGTTGGGCGGATTTGCCGGAGTAGCGAATGTGGGTCTGGATGCGAACTGGCTACGGCATCCGATGGCCATGGCAAATCTTTATGGCTTCGGACGGCTGGCGTGGAGTCCCGATACGAGCGCGCAGACGATCGCCGATGACTGGACGAGACTGACGTTTGGGAATAATGCAACCGTTGTGAGCACAATTGACAAGATGCTGCTCTCCTCGTGGAAGACCTATGAAGACTACACTGGCCCGCTGGGGCTGGGTACGCTGACGGACATTCTGCACTCGCACTACGGGCCGGGTATTGAGTCGGCGGAGAGAAACGGCTGGGGACAGTGGATTCGCGCCGACCACGATGGCGTAGGCACGGACCGGACAGTGGCGAGAGGGACAGGCTATATCGGGCAGTATCCGCCAGAGGTGGCGAGCATGTATGAGTCGCTGGCGAGTTGCCCGGACGAGCAGCTGCTCTTCATGCATCATGTGCCCTATAGCTACAAGCTGCACTCGGGCAAGACTGTCATCCAGCATATCTACGATGCGCACTATGATGGGGCGGTGAGCGCGTCGCAGTTTGTGAGTGAGTGGCAAGGCTTGAAGGGGCTCATCGACAACGAGCGCTACGAAAAGATTCTGGCGCTGCAGCAGTATCAGGCAGTCCATGCCATCGTGTGGCGCGATGCCGTGAATCAGTGGTTTTACAAGATGTCGGGTATAGCGGATGTGAAGGGCCGCGTCGGGCATGACCCTGATCGTATTGAAGCAGAGAACATGCAGCTCGAAGGGTACACACCGGCGGGAGCTACTCCGTGGGAGGCAGCCTCCGGCGGCAATGGGATCGTGTGCAAAGGACAAAGCGCCTGTACGGCCTCCACGACATTCAATCGCAGCGCGGGCACATACGATGTGGCGGTCCAGTATTTTGATTTCCGGCATGGCATCTCGACCTATAGCCTGTATCTGAACGGCAAGCTTCTCAAGGAATGGCGCGCCGATAATTCCCTGCCCACAGATCAGATGAACGGCGATACTTCGACACGCATTACGGTTCCGGGAGTAGCGCTGAAGGCCGGCGACATATTAAAGGTTGAGGGCCATCCGAATAATGACGAGCCTGCGCCGCTGGACTATCTTGAGATTTCTCCGTCGGCTCGCTAACAGAGGACGCTCTGCATGAGAATCACCAAAGCTTCAGTCATCGTCTGTTCTCCGGGACGCAATTTCGTAACTCTGAAAATAGAGACCGATGAAGGCATCTACGGTCTGGGAGACGGAACTCTGAATGGACGGGAGCTTGCCGTCGTCAGCTGTCTCACCGAGCACGTGATTCCCTGCCTTATCGGGCGCGATCCTTTTCAGACGGAAGATATTTGGCAATATCTCTATCGCGGAGCTTACTGGCGGCGCGGCCCGGTGACGATGTGCGCCATTGCCGCGGTTGACGTGGCACTGTGGGATATCAAGGGCAAAGCGCTGAATACTCCGGTGTACAACCTGCTTGGTGGCAAGAGCCGGAATGGCGTGATGGTCTATGCGCACGCCAATGGCGCCGATATTGAGCAGACGATCGAGGCCGTCGGCAAAGAAATCGACCGCGGATATCTGGCGGTGCGGGCACAGAGTGGCATCCCCGGCCTGGCTTCTACCTACGGGGTCGCCAAAGGCAACAAGCCCTACGAACCGGCCGAGCGCGGGTTGCCGTCGGAGAACCTGTGGTCGACGGAGAAGTATCTCCGACACGCGCCTCAGTTATTTGAGCGAGTGCGCCAGCACTTCGGCGAAGACGTGCACCTGTTGCACGACTGCCATCATCGCTTAACACCAATTGAGGCAGGGCGACTGGGGAAGGAACTCGAGCCGTTTCATCTCTTCTGGATGGAAGACCCGGTACCGGCCGAATTACAGGAAGGCTTCGCAGTGATTCGGCAGCACACCACGACTCCGATCGCGGTGGGCGAGGTCTTCAATACGATTTGGGATGCGAAGGACCTGATCGAGAAGCAATGGATTGATTACATCCGCATGACGACGGTACATGGCGGCGGTCTCACACACCTGAAAAAGGTCGCAGACTTCGCCGCTCTGTTTCACGTGCGGACGGCCTGCCATGGTGCAACCGATCTGTCACCGGTCAGCATGGCAACGGCGCTGCATTTCGGTCTGGCCGTACACAACTTCGGCATCCAGGAACACATGCCGCACAACGAAGAGACAGACGCTGTGTTTCAGCACGCCTATTCGTTCGAAGCAGGCTACATGTATCCGGGAGACGCGCGAGGCCTGGGAGTGGAGATCGATGAGACCCTTGCAGCGAAGTATCCGTACCAGCGAGCGTATCTGCCGATCAATCGCAAACTCGATGGCACGCTCTTCGACTGGTAAAAAATGAGGCGGGACCGAAGTCCCGCCCGGGAGTTAGTGATGCAGGCTCAGGAAAGTGAGCGGTTAGTCGAGACTAGAACGTCAACCGGGCTCCCACCTGAATCAGGCGAGGACTGGCTGCGGATGTGATGTGGCCGTTCAGTCCAGATGCCAGATTGGCGGTCGGGTTGCTGAGGCTGACCATGTTGAAGGCATTGGTGGCTTCGCCACGCACCTGCAATGTGTAGCGTTCGGCAAAAGTGAAGTTGCGGAAGATTCCCAGATCAATATCCCGGTAACCCGGCCCACGAAGATAGTCACGCGGCGTGTTGCCGTCCGCGCCACCCGGGCCGATACCAAGGCCAGGGCCGTTGGCCGTGAATGCCGCGGTGTTAAACCATTGATTGGCAGCGACAAAACGATCGCGATGCGTGTTCAGGAAGGCGTCCTGTCCGGAAACCAGATTGGGTCGGTTGTTGTTGGCGCTGTCGAAGTTCTTGTTGGCGCCAGTCACGATGTTGACTGGCTGACCACTGTAGAGTGTGGCGATGGAGGATATCGTCCAACCATTGGCCAACTGCCGGACCAAGGAGCTTCCCCCCGAGTAGTAGTTGAGATTCCACAAGCCGGAGATGCTGGCCATGCTGCGCCGGTCGTTGTCTGTCGGTCCCTTCTCCTCCCACAAGTTTGCGTAGTCCTGCGCGTAAGCGATTCCAACCGCTGACTCATTCGAGCTCTGAATTGAGTGGCTCCAGACATAGAAGCCATTGAGCATGAAACTACGCGTTAGCCGACGATGTACTGAGAACTGAAGAGAGTGATACGACGCAGTCTGGTTTGAAATAAGAAAGATGTTCTGGCCGAGAACGCCTGGATCATACGGCCGCCGAGCGTTGATGCTCGCCTGCGACGTGCTGGCGCCCGGCGCATACGGAGCGTAGTTATCATCGATCATGATCGGCAGATTACGCGAGATCGTCCCGACGTAAGCAAGCGTGCCAGTGAACTGTCCGGGAAGCTGCTGTTGAACGGCGGCGTTGACCTGATAGACCAGCGGCCATTGAACGTCTTTAGAAATTGTCTCCACACTGGCCGCAGGAAGGAAACGCGGACTCGATGGAGAATAGGTGTACGGGAATGGGTCTCCGTTGGGGAATGACGCCGGATTGGCGTAAGGATGTGTTAGCGACGCGATGGAGTTGAAGGTCTGGCGAATCGCGAACGGCTGCGCGTTAGCCGGCTGGTTCCACTCATTGCCGCTCACGCTACCGTAGAACATGCCTCCCGCGACGCGGACGGCGGTTCTACCATCGCCAAATGGATCCCATGCAAGGCCGACACGCGGTGAGATGTGGTGCCAGCGGGTATCGACGATGCCACGGGGCACGCCCTTATCTCCCGGGTAAAGCAGGCCGAGCGGCGCGCTGGGAACAACGGTGGATTGAACTCCGGGGACGAAGGTGCCGGTCAGGTTATTCGACTCGACTGGCGGCAGGTCAATATCCCAGCGCAGACCCAGGTTCGCCATCAGTTTGGGAGTAATCCGGAAGTCATCCTCAATAAAGAACGCGGTATGCCAGTCACTCAAAAGTCCATGGTAGGGCGTGTCCTGCTCCATGGAGTTGACCTGCCCGGTAACAAAGTCAGCCAGCGCGTTGCCGGTGGTGGTGGGAGCCGACGTCTGGAAGGTGAAAACACCGAAGTTGTACAGGTTGCCCACGATCATGTTCTTGTCGAGTGCCAGCTCTCCGCCGAAGTTGATCGAGTGCCTGCCTCTCGTCATGCTGACAAGATCGCGCAACGAATAGAAGTCCGTAGTGGTGACCGGACCTGCGAGTGCGCCGCCGACATTGAAATATCCCGACACGTTCAGCTGGGGCAGGGCCTTTGGACCCTGGATCGTGAAGTCTGAACCGAGATCGCCAAGCGAGATTGCCGGCAGGTTGACGCGTCCTCCGGCTACTCGTGTGAAGCCGAGCCACGCTTCATTGACCGTTGTCGGGCTGAAGGTGTGCACATCACTGATGTTCGCGTTCTGCTGCGTTGAGTAAGACTGATTGGTGTCATAGACGAAAGGATTGGAGTTAGAAGCATTTCCGTTAGCGTTCTGCGTGGACTTGAGATAGAAGTACGTCGCGGCCAGATGATCGCTGGCGCCGAGTACCTGATCATACTTACCGAGATACTCGTCCTGATTGGTCGGGCCTGTGAAGAAGCCTGTCCAGGAGTTATTGGCGCTATTGGGCAGCGGAACGTACTTATTGATGATGTTCGCAGCGGTTGCATCGAGCAAGGCGGACGGAACACATCCTAGGGTTGGAACCTGGCAGTTGGGCGAGCTATTCGTTCCCTGTACCTTGGTCTTGGTACCCGGATAGTTCGGGATCACCTTCGACTGCGAAAAGTCTCCCTGGCGTTCGAGCGAGGTTGGAACAATGCCGCCACTGAGGAACTGACCGACAGTTTGACGTAGTCCGCCATAGCTGAAGAAAAAGAATGCTTTGTCACGCTTGATCGGGCCGCCGACCGTTCCGCCAAACTGGTTCCGGTGATAGGGCGGATTCAGTGTTGCGTTCCACGGCGTTGCATTCAGCGAAGTATTGCGCACAAATTCAAACAGCGAGCCGTGAAACTGGTTCGTTCCCGAGCGGGTGACCGCGGTGACAACGGCGCTCGACAAGCGGCCATACTGCGCAGAGAAATTGGCGGTTTCTACACGAAATTCCTGGATAGCGTCAGGATTGGGCAACGGGTTGCCGTAGTTGCGGATGCCGGTCATGTTATTGCCGCCATCGAGGTAATAACTGACCATTGGAACGCCACCGTCGATGCCGCCATTCACAATAACTTGCGTGGACGGTACACCTATCTGGTAATTGGGAGTGCCGCTGGGGTTGGTCAGCGGGCTGGCGCTGTTGTACTGCACGCCCGGCGTGAGGGAAAGCTCCGTGTAGGCGTTGCGGTTAACCAGCGGCAACCCGATGATCTCAGCCGGCTCCACTGTTCTTCCCAGCGTCGCGGAGGTGGTATCGACGAGCGCAGGAGCTTCGGTGACGGTGACAGTCTGCGTTTGTCCGCCAACAGCGAGCGTGACATTCAGCGTCTGCGTTTGGTCGACGACCAATTCCAGGTTCTGTTGCAGGAATTTCTTGAATCCCGCCGCGCTCACTTCTACGGTGTATTTGCCTACGGGAAGGTATTCGATCCGATACACGCCTTCGCTGTCCGTCGCCGCCGATCGGGCCAATCCGGTTTCTACATTCGTGGCTGTTACGTTGGCTGCAGGAACTAATGCTCCTTGCTCGTCCTTAACCGTTCCTCTGATGGAACCGGTGATCTGCTGCGCGAAGGAAGCGAGCGCGGATGTCAGGATGAGGATTCCCATCGTCAGAACTGCGGTGAATGTGTGCTTAAAGCCCCTGGTGTTGCCTCCGAAATATATCGAACTTGCCCTTGTTGTTTTCACTGAGTACTCCTTCGACGTACAGTGCCGTATTCTTCAAACCGGCGCTTACGAGTGTCAAGCAGATTGTGCTACTGTCGTTCCGCTATGTGGGACGAATGAAAAGACGCGCGCGGGGCACTGGTTTTATGAGGAAAGAGATACCTTCGGATTGATGGCATGGGAGAGTCTGAGGGGCGGGAGTCAGCGCTTGCGGCGCGACGGCTGGGGACTGAAGACCTGATGTCCCAGGCGTATTGAAAGCTCCTGAGCCGCCCTCATCATGGTTTGTCCGATCAGCTGATAGCGGTCAGGCGTAATGCGAGACGATGGACCGGAAACACTTATGGCGGCCACTGCGAGATCGCTCGCGTTCAGAATCGGCGCAGCGATGCAGCGAATACCTTCTTCGATTTCCTCGTCGTCGATTGCATAGCCGCGATCGCGGATGCGTTCCAATTCACGTTTTAAGGCGAGCACATTCGTAATCGTGTTCCGAGTCCTCACTTCCATGCGCAGGCCGGCAAGCACACGATCGACTTCCGCCTCGGG
>Ga0126381_100008710_pt1 | contig 11350 bp, 11 predicted proteins | sample PanSoiMetPlot_28_FD_96465 | JGI IMG/M metagenome (GOLD analysis project Ga0126381, IMG submission 96465) | Tropical forest soil microbial communities from Panama - MetaG Plot_28 | ecosystem: Environmental > Terrestrial > Soil > Tropical forest > Bulk soil | place: Panama | collected 2016-02-17 | reverse complement strand
AGGGGAGACGCTCGGCCTGGTCGGCGAGTCGGGCTGCGGCAAGTCGACGACTGCCCGCGCGGTGCTGCAGCTGATCCCGGCGTCGTCAGGGTCGGTTCGCTACGACGGCACCGAACTCACCACGAAGAGCCGCCGCCGGTTGCGGCCGCTTCGCCAGGAAGTCCAGGTGGTATTCCAGGATCCCTATGCCTCCCTGGACCCGCGAATGCCGGTCGGTGAGATCGTCGCCGAGCCGCTGCGCGTGCATGACCGCTGGGACCGGAAGGCCGGCCCAGAGCGGGTGAACCAGCTGTTCGAGATGGTCGGCCTGAACCCCGAGCATCGCAACCGGTTCCCGCACGAGTTCTCCGGCGGCCAGCGTCAGCGGGTCGGCATCGCCCGGGCACTGGCGCTCGGCCCGAAGGTGATCGTCCTGGACGAGCCGGTGTCGGCCCTGGACGTGTCGATCCAGGCCGGAGTTGTCAACCTGCTCGAGGAACTCCAGGATCGGCTTGGCCTGGCATACCTGTTCATCGCGCACGACCTATCAGTCGTGCGCCACATCTCCGACCGCGTCGCGGTCATGTACCTTGGCAAGATTGTCGAGATGGGCGACAAAGCCCAGGTGTATGACAGTCCCTCACACCCCTACACGCAGGCACTGCTATCCGCGGTGCCAGTGCCCGACCCAGACGTCGAGCGGCATCGGACCCGGATCCTGCTGACCGGCGACGTCCCGAGCGCGCTGAGTCCGCCGAGTGGCTGCCGGTTCCGGACCCGCTGCTGGAAAGCCCAGGCCATCTGCGCCGAGCAGGAACCAGAACTCATCCACAGAGGACAAGGCCATCCAGTCGCATGCCACTTCGCCGAAAGCGCCCAGATAGTCCCGGCAGCGCCCGTTTAACCTGACCTCGCTCTGGTTCAAGCGCAGTGCGCAGGTCGGTGCCGTATTACCGGCAACTCGCGTGCCCTAGCCTTCTTAATCGCTTGAGACGACGCCATGGTAGTACTACGGTTGTGTAGTTCGAATTGGCGTTTCTCGAAATGGGTGGCGAGTGGCTGATCAAGGTGCGGGAAGCCGGGGGTTGGGCCCGCTGGAGGCCGATGTGATGGCCGTCCTATGGCGGGCTGAGGCTGCGTTGCCGGTGCGTGAGGTAATGGCGCAGCTGAATGCTGGCCGTCAGGCGCCGCTGGCGTACACCACCGTGATGACGGTGATGACCCGGCTCACCGGCAAGAAGGTTCTGTCCCGGTCGAGGTCGGGCCGCCAGTACGTGTACGCGCCGCTGGCGGCGGACACGGCGGAGATCGCTGTGCAGGGGGTGCTGGCAGAGTTCGGGGATGCGGCGCTGGCCCGGTTTGTGGAGCGGGTGGAGCTGGACGCGCGGCTGCGGGAACGGTTGAGGCGGCTGATGGGGCCGCAGCGATGAACGCGGTCGCGCGGCGGGTTCTGGGAGCGTGTGCCTGGCTGGCGATGGCGGTGCCGGTGCTGGTGCACATTGGCCTGGCGGTGCTCGCAGTGCGGGAGTTCGTGGCGCTAGGCTGGCTGACCCGGACGTGGTTCGAGATGGCAGCCGTCAGCGTCGTGTTTGTGACGGCTGCGGCAGGGCTCGCTGGCACGGCGATCGTGCTTGTCCGGGCGGTCCGCGGTGCACGGGGGGTGCGCGGGCTGGCGAGGTCGGCGCAGGAGCCGTGCCCGGCCCTGATTGAGGCTGCGGCGGATGACCTGAGGCTTGGCGGCGAAGTCGACGTGGTGCGCGGTTCGGAGCCGTTCGCGGTGACCTATGGCCTGGTGCGGCCGCGGATCCTGGTGAGCACGGGCCTGGCTGCTGCGCTGACCGCCGAGGGCATCGCGGCGGTGCTGGCTCATGAGCGTCACCATGTCCGGTACCGGGATCCGCTGCGGCTGCTCGCTGTCCGGGTGGCTGCCGGTTACTGGTGCTGGGTGCCTGCCGCCGGCTGGCTGGCACGCCGGCTGGCGGTGCGGCGGGAACTGGCCGCGGACCGGGCGGCCGTCGGGTGGACCAGCCGGGCTGACCTGGCGGGCGCGTTGCTGAAGCTGGCGAGCCTGCCGGCCTCCCCGGCGCTGGCCGCAGCCCGCCCGCCGGGCGACGAGCCAGGGTCGCTGGAAGCCAGGGTGGACCAGCTCGAAGGAACCCGGCCACAGCGACCGCGCCGTGCGCTGGGTCGGCTGCTGGGCAGCGGCGGCGTCCTGACGGTGGTGATGGCGGCGTCCGTGTGCTGCGCGGGGCTGGCGCAGGCGCTGCCGGGCGGGCTGCTGTGAACGGCCTGGCCGCGGTCGCGAGCCGATCCGGAGGAGCGGGGTGAACCGGTACTGCGTGGGCCCGGCGATGGCGGTGGACTGGGGAGAAGAAGATCTGCCCGCCGCGGACCGGAGGCGGATGACGCGCCGGGTGCTGTCGTACTTCGGCCCTTACCGGCGGCCCGGGGTGCTGGTCGTCATGTGCGTCGCGGTCCAGGCGGTACTCGGGCTGGCGCCGGCGGTGGTGTTCAAGTCCCTGATCGACACCCTGGCGCGCCCGCACCCTTCGTTCGCTCATGTGGGGCTGCTGGTAGCGGCGGGAATCGCCGCGGCTGTCGCGGGCGGTCTGACCGGGGTGGCGCAGGCGTACCTGTCCACCCGGATCAGCCAGGGGATCGTCGCCACCCTGCGCGTCCAGCTGTTCGGGCGGCTGCTCGACCAGCCCGTTGGCTTCTTCACCCACAGCAAGGCAGGCGACCTGCTATCACGGATCAACACCGACATCGACGGCGTGGAGGACGTGGTCGCCGACACCGTCTTCGGGCTGGCTTCCAGCATCCTGGTGGCAGTCGCCACGCTGGCGCTTATGCTCCGGTTCTCCTGGCAGCTGACGCTGGCGGTGCTGGTGATGATCCCGGCGGTCGCGCTGCCCGCCAGGCGGGCGGGCCGGGCAACCTACCAGGCGCGAGGCCGGACCCAGTCGCTGCGCGGCCAGGTCACCGGATACCTGCAGGAGACCCTGGGATTGTCCGGGATCATGCTCGTCAAGGCCTTCGGGAGCGAGGCACGGGAGCGGGACCGGTTCTCCGGGATGAACGACCAGCTGCGGTCGCTGGAGATACGGCAGAGCCTGATCGCGCAGTGGTTCCAGATGCTGATGTCCACGCTGCAGACGGCCGGGCCGGCGCTGATGATCCTGTTCGGCGGGTGGCTGGTGGTTACCGGGCGGGCCACCGTGGGCACCGTCTTCGTGTTCGCGACCGTGCTCGGCCAGCGCCTCGCCGGCGCTGTCACCTCGCTGGCCGGCATGCACGTCAACATCACCGGCTCGCTGGCGCTGTTCGGCCGGTTGTTCGCCTGCATTGACCGGGTGCCCGAGGTCGCCGACAACCCCGGTGCCAGGGACCTGACCCAGATCACCGGCAGCATCCGGCTTGAGGGTGTCACGTTCAGCTACCCGGGAGGCGCGCGACCGGCCGTCCGCGAGGTCACCGCCGGTATCGAGCCCGGGCAGATGGTCGCCCTGGTCGGGCCGAGCGGCGCCGGGAAGACCACAATCACGGGCCTGGTCGCCCGGTTCTTCGATCCGGACCAGGGCCGGATCCTGATCGACGGAACCGACGTGCGGGAGATAACCAGGTCATCGCTGGCCGCCCAGCTCGGCATCGTGTTCCAGGACACGTTCTTGTTCCACGCCTCGATCGCCGACAACCTGCGCTACGCCCGGCCCGACGCGACCGATGAGGACCTGGCCAGCGCGGTCTGCGCCGCGCACCTCGACGAATTCGTCGCTGGCCTGCCGGACGGCTACGAGACGATCGTCGGGGAACGCGGTCACCGGCTCTCCGGCGGGGAGAAACAGCGGATGGCTATCGCCAGGGTCATCCTGCGCGAGCCCAGGATCGTCATCCTCGATGAGGCCACCTCGCATCTGGATAGCGTCTCCGAGCAGCACATCCAGGCCGCGCTGCGCCTGATGCTTCGGGGGCGCACCGCCCTTGTGATCGCCCACCGGTTGTCCACGGTCCTGGCCGCCGACAAGATCCTCGTCCTGGACCAGGGCAGGCTCGCAGCCGCCGGAACCCACGCCGAATTGCTGGCCCGCGGCGGGCTGTACGCCGAGCTCTACCACCGCCAGTTCCGAGCCCAGCCCCCGGATCAGCCCTCCGACACCAATACTGGCGGTCACCCGGCCCAGGTACTACTCGCCAGCACGGCGGCTGAAACCGTATAGGGCGGCTGCACCGAACCAGGAACGACGAGCAGGAGGAAGACCGATGACGACCAGAAGGCTGACTACGGCCGGGCGGATGGCCGGGGCGGCGCTCGCGCTCGGCCTGCTCGCCTGTTCCTGCACCGGGCAATCCCAGCGGGGCACGGCCGGGGCCGGGGCGGCGGGGCGAGAGGCGACCAGCGGCAACGTCGTGGCCCTCAACCAGATGTCGACCTTGCGCGCCCTGTTCAACCGCGCCAACGGGTACGTGCGGCTGGTGCTGATCTTCTCCCCGACTTGACCCACGTGTCTCGCGGGCGCCAGTTGGGTGCAGAGCAACATCTTGAGCAAGAACACAGATCCCCGCCTTCGGGTCTTCGCGATCTGGGTGCCGTTCATGGCCGGTACCCGCAACGCCGTCCAGACTTCGGTCCTCGCTGACCCCCGGGTGACCAACCTGTGGGACCAGAACGCGATCTCCAGCCAGTGGTTCTCCCGCCATCTCACCCACCAGCCCGGGCCCACCTGGGACTATTACATCCTGTTCGGGCCAAGTGCCCGCTGGGCCGCCGCGCCAGGTCCGGTCATAAGCCAGGACGGGACCGTGCTCGGCACCACCTCGAACCTCGCGGCTGCCATCGCGCCGCTCCTGCACTAGGAGGGACGCGGGCCATGGCAGCGGAACGAACTATTGCCGGTGGCCAGGCACGGCGCTGGCTGGCCGCCGGCCTCACGCTCGCCACGCTCAGCCTGGCCGTCGCCGCCGGGCTGCTCGCCCGCTCGGTATCGTCGGGACCGCTGCTCGCAGTGGAATCGCTGTCCGCCCGCCTGTCCGGCCTGCTTCTGTCCCTCGGGGCGAAAACCCCGTTCGGCTACGGGTTCATCGCGGGCATGGTCGCGGCATTCAACCCGTGCGGGTTCGCCCTGCTGCCCGCCTATCTCGGCCTGTACCTCGGCGACGACCACAGCTCGGGCGGGCGGTACCGCCCGGTCCGGCGCGCCCTCGCCGTCAGCATCACCGTGACCGTCAGCTTCATGCTGCTCTTTGGGCTGGCCGGCCTCCTCGCCGGGCTCGCCGCCGGCGCGCTGACCTCGGCCCTGCCCTGGATCGGCGCGGCCGTCGGCGCCGGACTGATCGGCCTCGGCGGGATCCTGGCATCCGGGCGAGACTTCAGCAGCACCCTCGGGCCGCGCGCCGCCCGCCGTCTCAGCAGCGCGGCCCAGGTCCGCGGCATCACCGGATACGCCGCCTACGGCGCCGCCTACGGGCTCGCATCGCTGGGCTGCACCCTGCCCGTCTTCATCGGCGTCGTCGGCACCTCGCTGCAACTCCACGGGACCCTCGCCGCGGTCGGGCAGTTCATGCTGTTCGGAGCCGGCATGGGCGCCGTCCTGACCGCCCTGACCGTGGGCACCGCATGGTTCGGCGACGGAACCATCCGCCGGATCCGGCACCTCGCCCGGTACATACCCTGGGCCAGCGCCATCCTGCTTTGGCTGGCCGGCGCCTACGTCCTGTACTACTGGCTGATCAGCATCCGGCTGCTCTAACCGCCAGCCGCTTGACCGGCGACCGGTGGGTGCGCCTTGACGCGGTGGTAGGTCAGGAGCAGCACGCCGTTGCCGGCAGTCTTGGACTCGGTCAGGGCCAGCGGGGCCGGCTTGCTCATCTGGTCAGGAAACAGGCGTTTGCCGCCGCCGAGGATGACCGGGAAGACCATCAGCCGGTACTCGTCGACCAGGTCGTGCTCGATCAGGGTACCGGTGAGCTGGCAGCTGCCCTCGACCAGCAGCAAGCCATCTCCAGGCTCGTCCTTCAGCCGGGCGATCTGGGCGGCGGCGTCGCCTCTGATAATTGTCGTCGGGCCCCAGGTGGCGTCGGAGTCGGCGAGCGTGCCGGATACGACGTACTTGGGTATCTGGTTCATCCTGCGGCCGAAATCGTCGTGGCCCATCGATGGCCAAGCTTGCGCGAATCCCTGGTAGGTCACGCGCCCGAGCAACAGCGCTGTGGCGGCGAACAACTCCTCGATCTTGAACGCGTCGCCTTCGGCGCCCCGGTCGAACTGGAACGTCCATCGCGGCTCTTCCATCACTCCGTCCAGCGACACGAACTCGGTCACCACGATCCTTGTCATCGGTTACTCCCGCATCGTCAGGACCGGCCGACGGCCGGCTCTCTACCTTCGCTACGAACGGGCCAGAGCCCGATCGACATCACCGCCGCGCCTGATTGCCGCGCCCATCACGGGGCGCAGCTACATCAGCAACGACCGCAAACCGGGGCCCCGGCCTCGCCGGTACTTCAGATACTGAGTCGCGGCCACCCTCGGAAGACAGCTCGCGACCCCGTGGCGTAGTTGGTCGCTGCGGCGTCGTCATTTGCCGCAGACAGTGCGTGGTATCCGGGTGGGCGGTCCTGCCGATGAGTGAGCATTGTCGAGCGCTGCGGAAGGCCGTCGATGGCTAGCCCGACGATCTGCTCGGGCTCTTCCTTGTGCACCCGGCGCGAGCGTCCGTCGCCTTAGGTTCAGACGTTACCCGGGACGTAGAGCCGACCGGCAGGCAGGCTCGATGAAGTCCGCATGTCTGTGTCGAAGTCCGAGAGGACGCGACCGGCATGCGGATCATTGTCGTGCAAGCCGGGCGGCGAGACCGTCGCGAAGGAGTTCAAGGCCTCGCTCGAAGGCGGCGCGGTTTCGCCTCCCGTGGAGTTCCGGCCTCACGAGCGCGAACACCATGTTCGAGAGCTGGTCGTGGAGCTCGGTCGCCTCTGCGGCAGAGAAGCCAGCCGTCCGAAGGGCAGCCGCGAGGGCAGACCCGAGCGCGAGCGCGTGCGGGCCGACCAGCGGCCGGGAGAACAGCGGTACCGCCCACGGGTGATCGAGGAGGACGGCGCGCGTCGAGCGGGCGAGACCGGCCAGCCCTTCCCACCAGTCGTCCGCGGGGTGGGGGATTCGCAGCTGGGCGTAGAGCGCGTCCGCGAGACCGTCCAGCAGCCCGTCCTTGTCCCCCACGTGCCGGTAGAGGGCCATCGGCGTCACGCCCAGGCGGTCGGCGACGCCGCGGATCGTCACGGCGTCGAGGCCACGCGTGTCCCCCAGGGCGAGCGCCTCGGCGAGGACGGCGTCGCGTGTGAGCCTTGACACCCCGGAAGTATACGACGTAAACTGGTATACGATGTATACTTCGCTTGCGGATCTAGCCCACACCCGATACATCAGCCTTACCACGCGGAGGCGCGACGGGTCGCTCGTCTCCACCCCGGTATGGGTCGCGAGCGACGACGGTCGGCGACTGCTCGTCTGGACCGGCGCTTCCACGTGGAAGGTGAAGCGCATCCGCCGCGATCCGCGGGTGTTCGTCGCGAGGTCGAACTACCGCGGCCGCGAGCGCGGCCCCCGGCTCGAAGGACGCGCGCGCATCGTCGACGGCGTCGACGTGAAGAACCTCATCCGCAAGAAGTACGGCTGGCAAATGCGGCTGCTAGAGCGTTTCGGAAGCAGCGGGGCCTCCGTCGCCGTCGAGGTTCAAGGTTCACCGCTGCCTGACACCTCAGCGGGTGTCTGACACTGGCATCACATGACCTTGTGTCGCCGCCGGTTCTCGCGGTGGAGGAAGGCGCTCTCATCAGCCGCCAGGCGAGCATTCCCTGAACACGTGCTAGGACCAGGCCAGCAGTGCTGCGGGCAGCGTAGATGCGTCGTCACGGGGAGCATGTGATGCAGAACCGATGTCTGCGGACAACTCCGAACGGTTCCTGCTGAGTCACCTAAAGGATCGAGCATGACGGCGGCGGCAATTCACTGATCTTCGCCGGGCAACCAGCCAGCCGATGGCGTTAGCATCGCTGCATGTCACAATCTGCCGCATCGGCCGATGGCCGGATAGGAGCGGCGGCCGGGCACGCGTTTATCTCCTACGTGCGCGAGGACTCGGAGCATGTCGACGCACTGCAGCAAATCCTTGAGAATGCCGGCATCCCGGTCTGGCGCGACACTGAGCACCTGTGGCCAGGGCAGGACTGGCGAGCACAGATCCGGGCCGCCATCGCCGGTGACGCTCTGGCATTCCTGGCCTGCTTCTCACGAACGAGCGTGGCACGTCTTCAGAGCTACCAGAACGAAGAACTCAACGAGGCCATCGAGCAGTTGCGGCGGCGCCCCCACGACGCCACGTGGCTTATCCCAGTCAGGTTCGACGACTGCCAGATACCCGACCAAGACATCGGCGGAGGCCGGACGCTGCAATATCTGCAGTGCACCGACCTTTTCGGAAACGACTATCATCGGAACGCGGAGCGTCTGGTGCGCGTCATCCGGCAGATTCTCGGTAACGCTGCCGTGCCAGATATCAATTCGCAAAGGCCAGCATTGCCTGCCGCTGTTACGTCAGATCATGCCTTCCAGATCTCAACCGCATATTGGCGCCAATATCTTCAAACCGACATCGGTGATCGGCTGCTGGCCAACGACATGAGCGTGCTGAGCGACAAATCTCCGCTGTTCGAGCTAAATCAACTTGCGATTCGAGCATTTGCAATTGTCGACCAGTCTGTATCCGTGAAAGTCGAAAGCTATCCCATCGAATTCAGAGTATTCTCACCAGATGACCTCTGGGCGGCAACACTCGCCGACCTGGCATTGCTGGGCCGAGTACCGGGCAACATGAAGTGGCTTCTCAAGAAGACCATCACACCGGACGGGCAGCGAACCAACTTCGGTCGCATCGAAGCAGTCTGGGACTGCATCGAGCGCAATTTCCTGTCAAGGGGTTCCGGAGTCGATCGGCGCGAATTGTTCAGGCGTCTGGTGGATGCAAGCCTTAAAACCTCACGGCGTGATCAGCAAAAAGGACAACTCCGGTTTCTGGTGCATCTCGCCGGGGGCGATGGCGAACTCAAGGCGACATTCCGAATCGTCCTTGAGGACTTCATTCAGATGCACGCTGATCTCCCGCCGCACCGGATTAGTGACTACCTTTATTTGATCGGCGACCTGAGCGACGACCTTCCGCGTTCGATTCCGGATCTCGTAACTATCCGGCCTACAGGAAATTGGCCATACGAGTTCGAGGCGATGCGGCGTCCCTTGACTGTAGGCGACGCACAGACTCTCTCTCAAATATTGGTTGGCGACAGGATTAATCTCCTGATGCCATTCCGCTTCCAACGTCGCGGAATTTTTGCTTCACACAAAGACTTTTACGAAAGCCTTAGCAGGGAACTCATGACGATCGTCCGCCTTATCCCTACACAGGTCGACAAGGATCGCGGACTGCAATGGGATGTCCCGACTTTTCCAGAATGGCTCCGCCTGTCTGGCTGTGACCGTCAGCGCTTTCCATGGGGCGAAAGTTTCGAGCCGAACCGAGCCAATCTCTGGATTGAGGGCCAGGTGCCACGCATTCGACCGGTGGGAAGTTTCCGTACGGGGAGGTCGCCCCACGGCGTCGAAGACTGCTGCGGTAACATCTACGAATTGGTCCGAGTCGGTCAGGGCGACGACGTCCCGCATGCTTTTGGACTCGCAGGTCAGTGTTTTCGAACGCCTCCTGCTGCCGCAGACTGCCAGCATCTGGGCCGCTTCAAGCCGAGGAAGTCCGACCCACGCTGGAATATCGGGATTCGGCTTATCCGCTATCGAGGTTCTGACGAGTTCTATCGCCGCTGGGTGATCTGAGGCGCCGCGATTGTTAATGACTGCGGACCATATTCGCACTTGCGTGTCGAGCGGTCGGTCACGTCCCGCCGGGTGGTGTCATCGTGGCGGTCAGATACCCACGGGCCCTTCACCGCCGGGTAAACAAAGCCGATAGCTGGCTTAGGTCGCGCCGAGGCTAGCGCCGTTTCGTTTGCTGGCGTATCTTGCCTACAGACAGCGAGAACAGGTTGCTCTTATGGACATCGAAGTCAGCCTTCGCGGTGAACGAGACCGTGCCAACGCCTGGACCGACGCTACGCTCGCGGCTGGCCCGGCTACGCGGGCTCGACCTGGTGGCGCAGCCCAGTCGCGCCGTAATGTTCTGGCCGGTGTCGGAGTGGTCGCAGGGGCGATCGCTGGTGCCGGAATTGCCGGCGTGCGTGCGGCGGACTCCTCGCAGGCGGCGTCGGCACCAGTCGGCGTTCCCGCGGCTCGCACCCTGGAACGGTTCATCCTGGCTGCCCGTGACCTACGCGGCCTCGGGCAGCAGCGCGGTCCTCGACGGGATAAGCCGGGCGACCAAATAGTCAGCGGCGCGGTGCTGGTCGATGCCGACGGGCACGAGATCGGTTCGTTCCACTCGACCGCGGTCGTCGTCAGCTCACCGAGGGGCCAGACCGCTGTCTCTGCCCTCGAGAATCACCGTTTCGAGCTTCGCGATGGCGTGATCGTCGGCCACGGGATGGCAGGCCGGATGGGCGAGCCTGCCGAGTTCGCCGTGATCGGGGGCACCGGCCGCTACCTTGCCGCCCGCGGCACTTACGCGGCAGTGCAGCGCCCGTATCACCTCGGTGGCGAAGGCACGGCGAGTTTCGCTTTCAGTCTGCTCAACGAGGAGTGATCCGGTGCCTATCTACATGAAGTACGGAACTATCGACGGCGGCGTGACCGCAGCGGGACTCAAGGGATGGATCGAGCTGGAGTCGTTCACATGGGGCGTAACCAACACGCGCTCCGTTACCGGTGGCTCGCATTTGAACGTTAGCGACATCACGATTGACAAGATGGTGGATAAAGCGAGTGTTCCACTTCTCAAGCAATTGGTCTTTGGGAAGCCCACTAACGGCGTGATGATGAAGTTCTACAAGCTAATCAGGACTGTCCAGACGTTGTACCTGGAGATCACCCTTGACAACACGCTGGTGTCGTCCTACTCGCTGGGGGCGGAAGGCGGTTCGGGGGGCGCGCCAGCGAGGGAAAGCCTCAGCCTCAATTTCGCCAAGCTGAACATACAGTACTCTGGCCAGACTGCGTTCGGGATTGTCGTTCCGCCGCCTGCCTGATCGCCTCGCTCGTTCAGTCAGGCGCTGGGACAAGGAAGCTGTTGGCGATCAGGGCGCGCACCACGGGCAGGACCTCGGACATGGCAGGCCGCGCTTCGGGCCACTCGATGTCGTCGAGCACATCATCCAGGGCGAGCGTGCCGTCACAGCGGGCGATGAGCGCGGCCACGTCCGGGGAGACATCGCCGCT
>Ga0126381_100008709_pt1 | contig 11351 bp, 8 predicted proteins | sample PanSoiMetPlot_28_FD_96465 | JGI IMG/M metagenome (GOLD analysis project Ga0126381, IMG submission 96465) | Tropical forest soil microbial communities from Panama - MetaG Plot_28 | ecosystem: Environmental > Terrestrial > Soil > Tropical forest > Bulk soil | place: Panama | collected 2016-02-17 | reverse complement strand
AGGACCGCCGAAGGTAGAGGGAGAAATCGCGGTCGCCATAGTTCGTTAGACCGCGGGCGATACCGGTCGGTTTGTCGTTCATAACAGCACTTTTTGCAGCCGTTGCGCCTTGATGCAAGCCACCCGGACGCCAGGCAATTCGTTTCTTTGTCGAGAACAGCAGCGCCTGAAGTCACGCCGAAGTCCAGGCCCGAGGTCTCGCCAATCGCGTCCTCACCCCTCAGGGAGGACCCAATGCGTGAACTACGGTTACTCGATTTTGGGTTGCGACGAATCTCGTCTCGACAAGCACCCTGGAACCCTTCTAAAAGATGAGCCGCGGGGCGGGAAAGTAAGAGACATGGACTATAAAGGTTATTTCGCGTCTGCCCTCGATCGGCTGCGGGATGAGCGACGGTACCGGGTGTTTGCGGACCTCGAACGCATAGCCGGCCGATTCCCGCACGCAATCTGGCATTCCCCGCAAGGCCCGCGCGACGTCGCCATCTGGTGCTCCAACGACTACCTCGGAATGGCCCAGCATCCGAAGGTGATCGGGGCCATGGTCGAAGCAGCCGCCCGCATGGGCACCGGCGCCGGCGGTACACGAAATATCGCGGGCACCAATCATCCACTCGTCGAGCTCGAGCGAGAGCTTGCGGATCTTCACCACAAGCCGGCCGCGCTGGTCTTCACCTCAGGTTACGTATCGAACGAAACCGGGATCTCGACTATCGCCAAGCTACTCCCGAACTGTCTGCTGCTGTCGGACGCACTCAACCACAATTCCATGATCGAGGGCGTAAGACAGTCGGGCTGTGAGAAGAAAATTTGGCGCCACAATGATCTCGGCCACCTCGAAGAGCTGCTGAGGGCTGCCGATCCGGCGAGACCAAAGTTGATCGTGTTCGAGAGCCTCTATTCCATGGACGGCGACGTCGCTCCGGTTCATGCGATCTGCGATCTCGCCGAGCGCTGCGGTGCAATGACCTACTGCGATGAGGTCCATGCCGTCGGCATGTATGGGCCGCACGGTGGTGGTATTTGCGAGCGCGACAGCGCCATGCATCGCGTTGACGTCATTGAAGGTACGTTAGCGAAAGCGTTCGGCTGTCTCGGCGGCTACATCGCTGCAAGCGAGGAGCTAGTCGACGCGGTGCGATCCTACGCGCCCGGCTTTATTTTCACGACGGCACTACCCCCGTCAATCTGTGCGGCCGCTACAGCCGCAATCCGCCATCTGAAAACGTCGGGTTGGGAACGTGAACGCCACCAGGAACGTGCGGCACGGGTGAAAGCGGTCCTCAACAATGCGGGCCTGCCGGTCATGCCAAGCGTCACACATATCGTACCAGTGTTGGTCGGGGATCCGGAAAAGTGCAAGGCGGCAAGCGACGTGCTGCTTTCCGAGCATGGCATCTACATTCAACCGATCAATTATCCGACGGTGCCGCGTCGCATGGAGCGACTGCGGATCACGCCATCTCCCTATCACGACGATGTGCTGGTCGACGCGCTGGCTGAAGCTCTCGTGGACACATGGGAGCGGCTCGGCCTTCCGCTGCGGTCACGCGCGGCCGCGGCCGAATAAACTCGGTTTTCAATCCTGAAAGGGAGGTCGTTTTGTCAGCGGCTTCGCGCTGTCGCTCTTGATCTTGTGAGAACGCGCGCTCCGACGCGCGACCAATGGCATGGTCAGCGACACAAAAAAGATACGCGTGAGATGGTGCGCCCCGACATAGACCGGGTCGAGGTTGAGTGCGAGCGCCAGCAGCATCATTGCGTCAACCGCGCCTGGGGCAAACGCGATCATCACTTCAGCCGCCCGCAGTGACAGCATGCTGATCAGCACTGTGGCGAAGAGGGCGGCCATCGCGACGGCCACCGCGAACGAACCAAATGCCGCGCTGATGAAATTCAGAAGTAGCCGCAGCGGCGTATTGGCAAAGCGCGAGCCGGTAACCGCGCCCATCGCGATCATAGCTGTGTTGGCAACCCACCAAGGCATGATCGCGTGAATCATTCCGCTGCCGTGCAATACGGCGGATGACATCATCGCCCCGAACAGCAGTCCGCCGGGAAAACGGAATCGGTAGGCGATGACTGCAACAGCGCTCGAGACCGCGACCAGTATTGCGAGCTCGTCAAGAACGGCGATGCTCAGCGCGGTGAGAGGTCTCGGCGGCGCGTGCCCGACCAAACCAAGGACCGACAATCCCGCTGGCAATCCGACGGCAATGACGACCACACGAATGCTCTGCACAATTGCAATCGCACGCAAATCGCCACCGAGTTCGGCCCCCAATGCAAGAACCTGCGACATGCCGCCGGGTGCAGCGGCGAGGTATGCGTCAACCTTGCCCCAGCCATGTACAAACTGCAGATAGCCTGCACCGCCGACGGAGATGACGGTCATGGCCAATAACAGCACAAAAATGCTGAGTGGGTAGGTCGCCATGCCGTGCAAGGTCTCGGGAGTGACCACTGCGCCGAGCGATATGCCGATGAGCACGAATATCGCGCGCATCAGCAGCGTCGGCACGAACATCGATCGACCGGCGAGAGCGGCGCCAGCGACTGCAAGGATGGAGCCTGATAGCCAGCCCGCTGGAACACCCGCCAGGCCAAGCACCGCGCCGCCCACGGCGGCGACCCCCAGCGTCTCGGCCAGATGGCGCAGGTCGGTAAGTCGATTCGTGGCGGAGGGCGCGGACAAAGGCTCAGTTCTCAAAGAGCCAGGCGCACCCGGTGTCGCGGCTCATCAGGCCGGATCAATGACCCGCGCCGATGCTCGCGTCAAATGCCTTTGGGGCCGGAACCTTCAGGTCGTCATTTCAGAGATTGACAATGCGCGGCCATCGCCGCCGCTGAGCACAATACGCACAAGATCAGCGGCATTTCGCGCGCCAATCTTTTCCATGATGCGGCTCCGATGGACTTCCACAGTACGCGGACTGATTCCGAGGCGACGACCAGCTTCTTTGTTGGAAGCACCTTTCGCAATCTGCGTGAGAACTTCGCGTTCACGCGGTGTCAGACGGCTCTGTCCAGGAAAGTCTAACGGCAAGCCGGTCTTCCCGGCTGCACTTCCGTCGCGCTTCGCAAATGCCGTGACGGCACTGCGCACGCGCGCAACGATGGAGCGCGCATCAAGCGGCTTGACGAGATAGTCGAACGCACCGCTTTTCATCGCGTCGACAGCTGAGCTCACATCGCCGTCACCCGTCACCATAAAGATCGGCGCGGGATAGCTGCGTGCATCCAGTTCCTTCAGCACCGTTAGACCTGATTTGGCCGGCAGGTGCAGATCGAGCAGCACGGCAGCCGGCGTCCGAGCGCTCGCTACCGCAGGAAATGTCTCGCCCTCCACAAATCCGGTCACGCGATAACCGGCAAGCGTGAAAACCACCGAGAGTGCGTCACGCATCATCGCATCGTCGTCGACGATGAAAAGATCGCTGATGTCCGAAGCCATGATTGCTTCCTTTGGCAATGTCGAGTGCCGGCCCAACGATTCTGCACTATACGCGCCAAGGGTTAAGCAAAATATGCAGGTATTACAATAGTTTACGGTATGATTGGATGGAACATTGGTACGTCGGTGAGGCGCTAGTTCGTCCCCATATAAAAATCGTGCCTCGGTTAGTGTTCTGTGGTGATTTAGGTCGGCAAAATCGTAGTGAAGCGCCGCCTGTTCCCGATCTGGAGTGTTTATGTTGCAGGGTTGGGTCGTTATCGCCGTCGCGCTTGCGTATATCGGGCTTCTGTTCCTGATCGCGAGCTACGGCGACCGCACGCGCGGCCTCGGCCGCGATGGCCGAGCGCGGCTGCTGATCTATCCGTTGTCGCTCGCAATCTACTGCACTTCGTGGACATTCTTCGGATCGGTCGGATTCGCTTCACGCACGGGCTTTGACTTCCTGACGATTTACGTCGGGCCGGCCATCATGATTGGCCTGTGCGGACCCCTCCTGATTCGGATCGTGCGCCTGGCGAAAGCGCAAAACATTACGTCGATCGCCGACTTCATCGCCGCGCGCTACGGAAAAGGTCAGGCGGTGGCCGCGACGGTCGCGTTGATTGCGATCGTGGGCACAATTCCCTACATCGCGTTGCAACTGAAGGCGGTGTCGGCGTCGCTCGAAACCATTCTTGCCCACGTCACGGCAGGCACCGAAGTTACTCGTCCATTGCTGGGCGACATCGCACTTTTCGTTGCGCTGTCGATGGCGACGTTCGCCGTCCTTTTCGGTACGCGCCACATCGATGCGACCGAACATCAAGATGGGTTGATGTTGGCGGTCGCAACCGAATCGATTGTCAAACTTCTGGCATTCCTCGCCGTCGGAATTTTCGTGACGTTCTGGATGTTCGACGGTCCGGCTGCTTTGTTCAAGGAAGCAATGCAGCGGCCCTCGACGGCCGCCATCTTCGGCCGGGAGCCCCGCGCCGATACATTGATTGCGATGACGCTGCTTTCGTTTGTCGCGTTCATTCTGTTGCCGCGGCAATTCCACGTGGCGGTTGTCGAGAACAACAACGAAGGCGAAATCAAACGCGCTGTCTGGCTATATCCTCTGTATCTGGTTCTGATCAATCTGTTTGTGGTGCCGATTGCGCTCGCTGGCCTTTTGACGTTTCCCGCGGGCAAAATTGACAGCGACATGTTCGTGCTGGCGCTGCCCCTCGAAAGCGGTTCGATTTCCTTCACCATTATCGCTTTTGTCGGCGGCTTGTCGGCAGCTACGGCGATGGTGATCGTCGAATCGGTTGCCCTATCCATCATGGTGTCGAACGATCTGATCATGCCGTTCGTGTTGCAGCGGCGTGAAAGACTGATCAATCGCCGCGACAACATCGGCTCGATGCTCCTGACCGTGCGACGCCTGGCGATTTTCGCGATTCTGCTTCTCGCCTATGTGTATTACCGCTCAGCGGGCGAGGCGCAGCTTGCCTCGATAGGCTTGCTTTCGTTCGCAGCCATTGCACAGCTGGCGCCCGCATTCTTCGGCGGACTCCTCTGGCGGCGCGCGACTGCGGCGGGGGCCATTGCCGGGATGACGGCCGGCTTTCTGGTCTGGGCCTATACGTTGTTGCTTCCGACGCTATCGGACATCGGCATGGTCGGCGAACGCATTCTCACCGAGGGACCTTGGGGTCTCGGTATGTTTCGTCCGCAGCACCTGCTGGGACTCGAGCTGCCTCCTTTGGTCCACGGCGTGACCTGGAGTCTGCTGCTGAACGTGTTGTTCTACATCGGGTTTTCGTTACGCCGCGAACCCTCGCCGATCGAGCGACTGCAGGCCAATACTTTCGTGCCTTCAGACTTCACGCCGATTGCTCCTAGCTTCCGGCTGTGGCGCTCTTCCGTGACGGTGGATGAACTCACCACCACGGTTGCGCGCTATCTTGGCGAAGAGCGAACGCAATCGGCTTTTGAAAGCTTTGCCGGCGCGCAACGCATCAGTCTTGAACCAAAGGACGACGCGGACTTCCGGTTGATCCGCTATGCGGAGCATATTCTCGCGTCGGCGATCGGCGGTGCATCTTCGCGACTGGTTCTGTCGCTGCTTCTGCGCAAACGTACCGTTTCGACCAAGGCGGCGTTGAAGCTCCTGGACGACGCCAATGCGGCAATTCAATACAACCGCGAGATTCTGCAGACGGCGCTCGATCACGTGCGTCAAGGCATCGCCGTATTTGACAAGGAATTGCAGCTGATCTGCTGGAACCGGCAGTTTGGCGAAATCCTCGATTTGCCGCCAAGCTTGATTCGCGTGGGTATCGGGCTCGCTGACATTCTGCGCTTCAATGGCACGCGCGGCGACGTTCCTTCAGCGGGCGTTGACGAATTCGTTCGCATGCAAATCGAGCGCTACGTCTCAGGCAATGAGCCTTTCCTGGAACGCTTCGCGCAGGGCCTGGTGATCGAGGTTCGTGCTAACCGCATGCCGGATGGCGGCATCGTCACGACCTATACGGACATCACGGCAAGCGTCGAAGCCGCGGAAGCTCTGGAGCGTTCCAACGAAACGCTGGAGCGGCGCGTGCACGAGCGCACAGAGGAGCTGACTCGTCTCAACGCCGCGCTCGAGCTCGCGAAAGGCGAAGCCGATGCCGCCAATATCTCGAAAACGAAATTCCTGGCGGCAGCGAGCCATGACATCCTGCAGCCGTTGAATGCGGCGCGACTGTACGTCACAACTCTGATTGAGCGTGGCGGACGCGACGATAAACGGCTGGTCGACAATATCGACGCTTCTCTCGAAGCCGTTGAAGAAATTTTCGGTGCCTTGCTTGACATGTCGCGCCTTGACACCGGCGCTTTGCGTCCCGAGTTCGCCAGTTTTCGCATCGACGAGTTGATGCGTCAGATCGAACTCGAGTTCGCCCCGTTGGCTGCCGCCAAGGGGCTGAATCTCACTTTCATGCCCTGCGGTCTCGTGGTGCGGTCGGATCGCCGGCTGTTGCGACGGCTCATTCAGAATCTGGTTTCCAACGCCATCAAGTACACGCCCGAGGGACGAGTGCTCGTGGGATGCCGGCGTCGCGGCGACCATCTGCGCATCGACGTTTACGACACAGGCGTCGGCATTCCGCAATCAAGGTGGCGCGACATATTCGTGGAATTTCATCGCCTCGACCAGGGCGCCAAAATTGCACGCGGGCTGGGCCTGGGTCTTTCCATCGTGGAGCGGCTCGCACGCGTACTCGATTGCACGATCGGTCTCGAGTCGGAAGCTGGCCGCGGGTCACGCTTCACGGTCACCGTACAACGGTCAAACGCGACACCGGTCGAGCTGCCGGCGCGCGAAGATATCCGCATTGACCCGAGCCAGCTCGTCGGCATCACAGCGCTCTGCATCGACAACGAACCGTCCGTTCTCGACGGCATGGAAACGCTTCTGCGGAGCTGGAGCTGTGAAGTCATCAAGGCGCCCGACCTTGAGACTGCCTTGGCCGTGATCGGGGAAAGTCCGCTGATGCCGAACGGATTGCTGGTCGATTACCATCTCGACCACGGCAACGGCATAGAGGCGATCATGGAGCTTCGGCACCGCTTCGGCGATCTGCCCGCGATTCTGATCACCGCCGACCGCTCGCCGACTGTGCGCGAACAGGCACGGACTCAAGGGATTCAACTCTTGCACAAGCCGATCAAGCCGGCTGCGCTGCGCGCGCTATTGGCACAATGGCGCATGATGCGTGCTGCTGCTGCAGAGTAGCGCGGTCAGCCTTCAGCCGCCGCGCCTTGCGGCCACTGGCCGGCTTCAATCTTGGCGGCAGCAATAACAGCCTGCGTCCGACTTTCAACGCCTAGCTTCTGCAGAATCGCGGAGACATGGGCTTTCACCGTTGCCTCCGAGACGCCGAGCTGAAATGCGATCTGCTTGTTCAGTAGTCCTTCCGACAGCATCATCAGCACGCGTACCTGTTGTGGCGTCAGCGTGGCCATCCGTGCCATCAACTCGGCCGTTTCGGCATCTGATCCACCGGCAAGATCAACGTCGGGCGGCGTCCACACGTCGCCGCCCAACACACGCGAAATCGCCGTGCGCATCGCTTCGACACCGAGCGTTTTCGGTATGAACCCGGACGCACCAAATTCCATGCAACGCCTGATAGCGGCCGGGTCATCGTTCGCTGAAACGACGATGACCGGCACTCCTGGATATTGGGCCCGCATGTACATCAATCCCGAGAAGCCGCGCACGCCGGGCATGGCGAGATCGAGCAGCACGAGGTCGACATCGCTGCTCCGTTCGAGCAGCTCGACGAGTTCGTCGTAAGTGCCGGCTTCGGCTATCTCCGCCTGCGCCAAAAGACCTGTGACGGCCTCACGGAGCGCGCCACGAAACAGAGGGTGGTCGTCGGCAATCACAAACCGGTATTGCAACGCTTCATTCAAATCAGAACTTTCCTCTGAGCATTTTGGTGGCGCGGCCATGCGCCGCACCGTCTTCTTGCGAGTTCCGCGCTTTAAACCATGTTCCTCCGCTGCTTGTTTGAGCGCAAGCCTTTCACCCCTCGACGAAAATCGCTTTGGTGCAGTGCGAGAAAGCTCTGTTAAATCCACGCTTTAGGCGACCGACTTCGCCAAAAGTCGAATAGGGCCGGCGGCACACCGCAGACTAGTGTTTTCAAACCACCGCCAGCGGGGGCGCATGGCCGGTCGGGTCCGATCGGCAATGCGTTTTCGCCATTAGCGGCGGAAAGGATGTTTGGAAAAACATAAACGGGGGAGTCAAGATGAGCGCCGTGGCTGGTACCGCTTCTCGCGCGGGCGGAATGTCGAAGGACGAAAAATTCGTCATCTTCGCATCATCGCTCGGTACAATCTTCGAATGGTATGACTTCTATCTCTACGCGGTGCTGGCACCGTTCTTCGCTTCATTGTTTTTTCCGGCAGGGAATGACACGGCAGCACTGCTGTCGGCGTTTGCTACCTATGCGGCCGGATTTCTTGTGCGCCCCTTCGGCGCAATCATCTTCGGACGCATCGGCGACCTGGTCGGTCGGAAATACACGTTTCTCGTCACCATCATGGTAATGGGCACCGCGACCTTCCTTGTCGGCGTACTTCCGACATTCAGCAGCGTCGGCTGGCTGGCGCCGATCATGCTCGTTACCCTGCGCCTCTGTCAGGGTCTGGCGCTGGGCGGTGAATATGGTGGGGCTGCGACGTACGTGGCCGAACACGCGCGGCCGGGTGAACGTGGCTATGCCACAAGCTTCATTCAAACCACCGCGACACTCGGCCTTCTCCTCGCGCTCATCGTCATTGCGCTCTGCCGTGGCAACATAGCCGCCAAAGATTTCGCCGACTGGGGATGGCGCATTCCATTCCTCGTGTCGGTGATTCTGCTGGTGTTCTCGGTTTACATCCGGCTCAAGCTGAATGAGACCCCGATTTTCCAGAAGATGGTCGCCGAGGGAAAAGGCTCGAAGGCGCCGTTGACCGAGAGCTTCTTCCACTATCCAAACAACAAGTACGTACTGCTTGCTCTGCTCGGCGCCACCGCCGGTCAGGGCGTCGTCTGGTACACGGGGCAGTTCTACGCGCTGTTCTTCCTCGTGATTACCCTGAAGGTCGACTACGTGACGGCTTACATGTTGATCGGTCTGTCGCTCATCATCGGCACGCCATTCTTCATCTTCTTCGGATGGCTCTCCGATCGCATTGGCCGGCTCAAGATCATTCTAGCTGGCTGCGCAATTGCGGCGATCACGTACTTCCCGCTATTCCAGGGACTGACCCACTACGTCAATCCAGACCTGGAAGCCTTCGCCAAGGCCAATCCTATTACGCTCAGCGCCGATCAATCGCAGTGTAACTTCCATATCTTCGTCGGCCCCTGGTCGAAATTCACCGACTGCGACCGCGCACAGGACTTCCTGACCAAGTCGGGCCTGTCGTTCAAAACGGTGAACGCGCCGGGCTCCAAGACGATCGATGTGGATATCGGCGGGACGAAGGTCCAGGGCTGGGATAACGCCAAGTGGACGGCCGCTCTCGCCGCCAAAAACTTCCCGAAGGCCGCCGATCCCAAGAAGATCAATTGGTTCATGACCGAATTGATTCTCGTCATCATGGTCATCTACGTGACCATGGTGTACGGACCGATCGCGGCCTTCCTGGTCGAGATGTTCCCGACCAAGATCCGCTACACCTCGATGTCGCTGCCGTATCACATCGGCAATGGTTGGTTCGGCGGAATGTTGCCCCTGCTTGCCACGGCCGTGGTAGCGGCGCGGGGCGATATCTACGCCGGCCTCTGGTATCCGATCATCGTAGCAGTGATGACGTTGGTGGTAGGCCTCTTCTTCCTGCGCGATACCAAAGACGTGGATATCACCACCGGGTCCGGTGTGGCCATTCAGAAAAGCTGATCATCGAGAGGGCGGCGGACAACCGCCGCCCTCTTCCTTTCCGAACGCCCCGCAATGCGGGCGTTTCATTTTCGGCTACCGATGAACTGGAGCATCACTTCCCGGCGATGCGGCCTGCGCCGATGTTCAACGAGGTAGATGCCCTGCCAGGTCCCGAGCGCAAGTTTTCTGCGGGTTACTGGTACCTGCAGTGACACGCCGTTCAGCATTGCCTTTACGTGCGCCGGCATGTCGTCCGGACCTTCCGCGTCGTGGATCCAGTTCGCGTTTTCGGGCGCAAGCCGATCGAGCGCGGTAAGTAAATCAGCCTGTACGTCGGGATCGGCATTTTCCTGAATCGTCAACGAAGCCGAGGTGTGCCGCAAAAAGATCAGCAACACCCCCTCGCTTGCTCCGATGCTGTCGATAAAGCCAGCCACGTCAGCGGTAATATCGATAAAGCCATTGCCCCGCGTATCCGTGCGCAAGGTCGCACCGGCAATGAGTTCTGGTGTGGCCTCGACAATGGCGGACAAACAACCGGGCATGAATTCGGCCTTGCTCGGATCGGCCGTCTAGGTCTTGCGCATGATGTCTTTACGGACCGTGTCGAACATCTCGACCAGGCGACGCCAGGTTTCTTCAAGAAACTCGCGGGCACGAGTCATTTCTTTCTGTGTCGGCAGCTTGATCGTTATATCAGGGCCGTTCCCGGATTGCGGCGATAGATCTGCCGGCGGACGCGGCGGCGGCTCTCTCAAAGCGGCAACTTCTTTCTTCAGCGACGCAACTTCATCCTGCAAGCGGCCCAGCTTTTCTTCGAATCCCTTCAGGAAGGTAACGCCCTTCTGCGCGTTTTCGCTGCCGCCGGCGGATGGGGCCCGATCGATCGGAACAGTCTGGCAAATCCATCCCGTCGCCTGCGCGCTGCAATAGGCGATCTCGCCGTTCGTGCTGTCGAGCCTGATGAATCCGTTGTCGACGCGATTGAAGCTGTAACGGCTCGCGATCGGTGCCTGCGAATTCGATGCGGTGGGCTCCTGGGGCGCGGCCTTCTCCCCTTCGTTCGACGTCTGCGCCCACGAATATCCGCAGGGGCAGATGAGAATGACTGCGAGTGCAAGCGTGGAAACGCGCATGGCGCCTTCCTGTGAACAGCGGTGGGATGTCAGTAGCCTAGCACCAACTCGGCACCAACTGAAACTCAACACCTGCGGCTGTTGCGCCAGTCATTCTGCGGTGCACAGCCAATTTTTCGCCCCGAAATTTCTGCTTTTTTCACTTCGTATCAAACACTTATGCCGCAGGTGCGATTCCTTGACTCGATGAAACGCGATAAGTATGGTCCGCGCGGCTTTTAGGGCGGCGGGGACTCGCGAGACCTGAACCCGACGCGAGTCGCAAGCATGGCTGACGGCACGCGCGGCAAAGATGATCGCAACGACCCGCCGGACGACGAGGCTGCTCTCTCCGCGAGGCTCCAACGTCTCGGCAATCGGCTT
>Ga0126381_100008707_pt1 | contig 11353 bp, 7 predicted proteins | sample PanSoiMetPlot_28_FD_96465 | JGI IMG/M metagenome (GOLD analysis project Ga0126381, IMG submission 96465) | Tropical forest soil microbial communities from Panama - MetaG Plot_28 | ecosystem: Environmental > Terrestrial > Soil > Tropical forest > Bulk soil | place: Panama | collected 2016-02-17 | reverse complement strand
CGGGGCGTAAATGAGAGTTCGTTGCTCGAATTCCGAACTGAATTCTACAATCTCGCGAACCATCCTCAATTTGCCAATCCCGCGTCCAACGCAGGATCCGCGGCGACATATGGAGTGATTTCAGCGACGACAGTGTCGCCTCGAATCATTCAATTCGGCATGAGATATGCGTTTTGAGGCGGCTTTATGCCAGAACACACGTAAGAATGTTGAATCTCTCACCACTGTGAGTTTCAGGAAAGGACCAGCCATGAACGTCACTCGTAAGGACTTTCTGAAAAGCGTGGGCGCGCTAAGCATGCTTATCCCGGAGCTGGGAGACGCCGCGCCGTTCGCCACCAGTTCATTGCCCGATCTTGCCAAAGGTAACCTGCCGGGCGCTGACGAACTTTGGAGTTGGCTCGAGCAGTTGGCCGCCTGGTGTCCGGCGTCCACTGGGAGCGCGGGCCACCGCGCACTCGTCAATTTTCTCGATCAACGGCTTCGAGCCGTCAACCTCACCCCTCAACGAAAGACTTTCAAGATCGATTATTGGGAGCCGAAGGCTTGGACGCTGACTGCCGGCGGAGAGAAAATCCACGTTACTGGTTACCGTCCTTACTCCGGCCCAACATCGCCTTCTGGTGTCACCGCTCCGATCTATTACGCCGGTATGGCACCAAATCCGGATTATTCCGGCGCTTCCGGAAAAATCGTTCTGATCGAGATGGCGCCTGCTCCGAATCCGGAAGATATGCACCTAGCGGGCAAGCTGATTGGTACCTATCCTGCCAACTCGAATGTTCCAGGGACGGGCTACGGAGCCCTCGCTGCTTTCACGAGGGTGCCGGATCTGAAGTTGGCGCAACAAGCAGGTGCGTCAGGCGTCGTTTATATATGGAACAACGTCTCCGACGGCAACGCCGAAGATCAGGCCGTACCGTTCACAGCCCCTCCCAATCCCGTTCCCGCGGTTTGGGTAGGCCAAACGATGGGCAGGAAACTCAAAGCCCTGGCCGCTTCGCAAGCCTCCGCCACGCTCACGATGCATGCCATCCTGCATCCCGGTTCCCCAACAGACAACATTTGGGCAGTTCTACCCGGAAAGTCGGACGAAGCCATCATCGTCAACACTCATACGGACGGCTGCAATGCGATAGAAGAAAATGGCGCGCTTGGCGTCGTCGCGTTGGCGAACTATTTTGCCAAGGTTCCACAATCGGAGAGAAACCGCACGCTCGTCTTTGTCATGACCACCGGGCACTTTGCGCACGGTCTCGTTCGTGGCACCCAGGACTGGATCACTAACAACCCCGATTGGATGAAGAAGGCTGTCGCCTGCGTCACGATCGAACACCTTGGGGCAACCGAGTGGGCGGATGATCCGGCGACAAATGAATACAGATCGACAGGCCGCTTGGAATGGGGTATTGCGTACACGCCGCGAATTCCCGAAGGCGAGCTCTTCCTGAAGGCCGCCAATGGCACCGACGCCAAGAACACTTTCGCGTTCCAGCCCGAAGGATCGTATCCAGGCGAAGGTGCGGCTTTTTATAGGGCCGGGATTCCAACGATATCTTACATACCAATTCCCCAGTATTTGTTCGTCGAGCCCTTGAAAGGCGGGGCAATCGACAAGCTAGACAAGCACCGGCTACACGGCGAGGTGGTGACATTTGCACGCTGCGTTGCAGCGCTCGACAAGATGACGATCGCTGAAATCCGGGGAACTGAGCGCTCCCGCTCCTAAAGAGGCGAAGCGGGCGACGCGCCGGCTTTCGTCTCGCAGTGGAGGAAAGGCAGTGTTCCTCTAAGACAGATCGTTTCCAAAGGAGTCGTATGTCCGGAATCGCGAAGCTGTTCCTCGCTCCCACACTCACTGCTCTTCTTGTTTCGCAATCGCTTGCTGCGTCGCTTCCAACACCAAGACCTGGGGGGCAGGACTTTCCGCCGACCGGCTCAAGCGAATTCACGACGTAGTCAGGGCGCACCTCGATGCGAACGTCCCGGGTGCCGTAACACTAGTTATGCGCAGGGGCAAGGTAGTCCACTTCGAAGCGCATGGACTAATGGATCTGGAATCGAACAAGCCAATGCGGACTGCTACGCTTTCCGAATGGCATCGATGACCAAGCCGATGACTGCAGTATCGGTCCTGATGCTGATGGAAGAAGGGAAGCGGTGCTTGAGAGATCCGGTTTCGAAATTCATTCCGGAGTTCAAGAATCCCAAAGTCGCGGTCTGGAACTTGCCGAACGATCCTAAGGGCGCCGATTGTCAACTCGTGCCTGCCGATCGCAAAATCACTCTGAAGGACTTGTTGACCCACACTTCGGGTCTGGCCAACGCAGGAGACCGAAAGGATTGAACGATGAGCAGAATCGAAGGTAGGGCGTTTATCAAAGGAATTGGAGCAGCGGTGGGGCTGGCACCGGGCAATCGTCTGCGTGCCGCAAAATCGGCTGGGCGCGAGCATCCCGCCCTGACCAAGGTCAATCGCAAGTTTCTGCCCACCGCCGCGGAGGTTCGCACGTGGCATGCAATCAAGGATTCGAAGGCCGGCCCGACTCTGACAGCAAGCCCATCGCGGCACAACTATCTTGAAATGCTCGAGCGAGAGTGGATGGAAAAAACATCCGGGAGCAGATTCGCAATCGCATCGCTTGCCAGCCTCCTCGCGCGCCTACAATTGCAGCGACACCCGCCGAGTGGCCGCTGACCATGCGAGCCGGTCGCGTGAACAATCCGGTCGCCTGAATAATTAATCTGGCGCGGAACGAAAGCATTTTGCGCAAGGTGATCGGCTGGCCGACCGGTATCTCGGCGGAGTTGAGTAAACGTTTCTTCGCGCCAGATGAGCACGACGACACTGAGTGTCACAAGTGCGGTGAGTACGGTTGCTAATGAATGCAGCTCCCGGGCTGAAAAGTCAGAAGTGCGAGATTGCGAACGAACGGCCCGATCGTCAAATGATTGACCGTGGCTAATGCGCCGCTCAACGCGCTACTGTGCAGGGGAGTTCGGCGGTGGCGAATCTTGTCGAAAATTACAATTGCATTTCAATGGGCAGATTGGTAAAGTAAGCAATCCAATTCAGGTCACTGTCGACCTAACTGAACGGGGAGGGTGTTTCGAAATCATGAGGACAGTGTTGCTTAGCGGCTCGAGGCGGTGTTTAAGTTCACTCGCGGTGATGCTGTTGCTCGTTGGTGGGCGCGTGACGGTCTTTGGCCAGGCTGGATCCGGAACGATTACGGGAACCTTAACCGATCCAAACGGGGGTGTGATTCCGGATGCTAGGATCACCATCCACAATCCGGAAACGGGTTCGGATCGCGAAGTGATCACCAACGGCGCGGGGCTATACACCGTTCCGTTCTTGCCGCCGGGCGGGTACGAAGTAACCGCGGCGAAAGCCGGGTTCGCGACGCTGGTGCGAAAGGATCTGACGTTGCTGGTAGGTCAGACCCTGACCTTGGATCTGCAGTTGAAACTGCAATCCACCGCCGAGACCGTGACGGTAACCGGTGAAGCGCCCATTGTGGATACCTCCAAAACCGATGTCTCGCAAGTGGTCAGTCCGGCGTTCGTAAGCAACCTTCCGCTGGCCGGACGGCGCTGGGAAAGTTTCGTGTTCCTGACGCCAAACGTTTCGGCCGATGGCGGCAGCGGACTAGTGAGCTATCGCGGAATTTCGGGGCTTTACAACAACACGTCGGTGGACGGGGCGAACAATAGCCAGTCGCTGTTTTCGGAAACACGCGGCCGCAGCACATTGCCGTACATTTATAGCGCGGACTCGATCGAGGAGTTTCAGGTGAGCACTGCGGCATACACGGCCGAATACGGCCAGGCAGCCGGCGGGATCACCAACGCAGTGACCAAGTCCGGCACCAATTCGGTGCACTTCGATTTGTTTTACTACCTCCGCTATCCGAGCTGGAACGCACTGGATCCGGTGGCGAAGTCGCAGGGCATTCTGACGCAGCCCATTCATCAACAGCAGCAGTTCGGCGGCAGCGTGGGCGGGGCGATCGTCAAAGACAAGCTGTTTTATTTTTTCACTTATGATGGATCGCGCAAAGTGAATCCGATTCTGTACACCAGCACGGTGAAGTATCCGCTGCCGTGCGGTCCGGTACCGGCGGGGATTTGCGCGGCCGCGAACAATTATCTGGCCGCGCAGTCGGGCGCTTTCCCGCGATTCTTCAATCAGGACACCGGGTTCGGCAAGCTGGACTACCGTCTGAACGACCGGAATCATTTAAGCGCGTCCTTCAACCTGGTGGATTTCCACGCGCCGAATTCGTACCAGCCGAATCCGTCGTACTCGAACAGTTCGCTGACCACCAACGGTGCCAACGTTACGCACGAACGGATTTTCATCGCCAACTGGGATTCGACCATCACCAATTCGATGGTCAACAATCTGCGGTTTCAGTGGGGGCAGGATCTGGAGATCACGGGCGCGAACTTCGGGCCGCCCAGCGTGACGATCTCGGGCGCGGATACCTACGGCATGCCGAACGCGCTGCCGCGCGCACAGGAACCGAACGAGCATCGTTATCAGTTCGCCGACACACTTGCGTGGACGCACGGCCGTCATCAATGGAAATTTGGAGCGGACGTCAATTTGGTTCACGAAGTGATGATCAACCTGTTCCAGGGCGGCGGAATTTATTCCTATTCGCCGTCGGGCGGCGTCAATGCGGCGTTTCAAGCCTGGGCCGAAGACGTAGCCGGGATCAATATCGGCGACGGGCTCACGGGCCGGCACTGGACATCGTTCACGCAGGTGACCGATCCGATCACGCATGTCGGCAAGGATGATTTCTGGGAGAAGGAGCCGGCATTTTTCGCCGAAGACGTTTGGAAGGCGCGCTCCAACCTGACGATTTCGTTGGGCGTCCGCTACGACGTACAACTGGTGCCGCAACCGCCGAAGCCGTACACCGCGACGCCGCTGACCACGCTGTACACGTCGACCATCAACATCGATTCGAACAATTTCGCGCCGCGCATCGGCATTGCGTGGGCCCTCGGCAAAGGGACGGTGCTGCGCACCGGTTACGGAATGTTCTACGCGCAGACGCCGGGCAGCACCTACTACGCACAGCGCGTGGAGAACGGCGTCTTCCAGCAGACGTTCGTGTGCGGCAGCCCGGCCGCTTGTCCAACGCTGACTTTTCCGAATGTGATCTTTCCGGCGCCCGGTCCGCCGATGCAGGCGCCGTTCGCTGGAGCGCTGACGCCGCAGGTGACGGCTTTTACGCCGCCAGCGGGAACAAACCTGGTGCATGGACTCTCGCCGGACTTCGTGAACCCCCTGGTGCACGAAGGCGATGTGACGTTCGAAAAGCAATTGCCGTTGAACATGAGTTTCACCGCCGCCTACGTGGTGAGCCGCGCCTTGCATCTGCCGGTTTTTGTGGATGCGAATCTGGCGCCGGCCACCGGGACGAAAACCTATGACATCGTGAATTCGAGCGGCTCGACCACAAGCACGTTGACCGAGCCGTTTTATTCCACGCGCCTAAATTCGGGCGTGGGCGATATTTTGAACGGATACAGCGACGTTAACTCCTGGTACAACTCGATGGTGATCACGCTGCGCAAGCAGTACGGCCACGGCTTCGAATTCCTGGCGAACTACACGCTCGCCAAAGCCATCGACGGCGGGCAGGTAGCGGGAACCAATGGAACGTTCTTCGGAACCGATCCGCCGATCGATCCGCTAAACCGAAAGCTCGAATATGGCACCTCGGATCTGGACGTGCGGCAGCGCTTCGTTACCAGCGCAGTGTGGGCGCCGCCATTCCGCAGGGTCGGCAATCCGGTGGCGCGAACGATCGTGGACGGGTTCAATTTCTCGACCATCGTGACCATGCAAAACGGCGAGCCACTCACGCAGTTGATCAACGGCTTCCCGTCGGGAGCTCCGGACAGCGGTCTCACCGGTGGGTTAGTGACCAACACGGGAGGCTTGATCGGCGGACGGGCGCCGTTCATCCAGCGCAATAACTACACGCTGCCGAATCTTTACAACGTGGACTTCCGCATTTCGCGCGAGTTCAAGTTGAAGGAGCGGTTGCGGCTGGCGCTCACCGGCGAGGCGTTCAATCTCTTCAACCATACGAACGTCACCGGCGTCGGCCCGGCCAGCACCAATGGCGGCGCGCTGGCGTATAACTACACAGCCGCGGGATCGGGACTTTGCGCTGGACACACCAATGCTTGTATCGCGCCTAATCCGCCGTTTCCGGCTGTAACGCAGACCACCACCGCGACACTAGGGCCGAGGCAGTTGCAGATTTCGGGAAGGATCACGTTCTAGGCGGCTTATCAGTCAAGTTCGATCTCGTAGTCGCCGGCTTCCAGGAGGTGGCGAGCTCCATCCTGTATAAACATTTTTATCGGCGTATGATTGATCCAGAGATTCAGTTCGCCGGACTGGCGTCACGGGCGCAGCCTGCGGAGGATTCCTCAAACCAAAGAGGTGTGAATGATGTCTCCACAGGAAACGCGAGACGACCACGAATCGTTGGCCGTCTGCTGTGACGTCGTATAGGTCCGCAGGTCCAGGGAAAAGCACACCGGGAAGAGAGGCCCGGGCGTCTCGATTTCGACGCGGGCCTGCGGAAGCGCGGATTCCAGCGGACCACAGCCTTTGAGTCGTATCGCTGATAAAGAACACGTCCCGCCCATCTCCGCGCCAACGGGGTTGGGTACCCCTCTTGTCCGAGACTTGCCCTCTCGCGCCATCTAGACGCGACTATCTGATTCCCGACAACGTGGGCTATGAGCAAGCAGCTCCGATATTCTGCGCTGGCTACACAGTCTATAGTGGCCTACGCTGGGCAGATCCCCAACCGCATGAACGCATAGCCGTACTCGGAATCGGTGGTCGGCCAAGGACTCACTCTCAACATCGGCCTTGGCCTCGGTCTTCCCACCGCCTTTACGCTGACTCGCGCACTCACGACCATCCTCTCGGAGTCAAGTCCACTGACGCGCTCACCTACACGGACCCTTGCGAGAGAATCCGAATGTGCCACAGATTTAGCGAGATTTCGGAGACTGGCAATTCGGGATGGCCCGCATAACGACTCTGGCAGATTGGGCGTCGTTCTCGTGCCTTTAGGGCCGCCGCAGGAAGAACGTTGCGCCCAAAAAAGCTTTACGCATAATCTTGACGACCAGTGATGTTCACCGCACACGGGTTGCACAAATCGTTACCATTGTTGCGCGAAAAGCTATCGTTGATGTGACTAATCGGCTCTCGCGTTGACTTGCCGTTACCGAGGGAAGTGGATTGGGTGAAAAAACCGGATTTCTCGCCGTCTTGGTGACTCCCGCAATCACACCCGCTAGTCAGCTGAATTAGCATCAAAGCGAGTCTAGTTGCGGTAGAATTCCACGTCGGGGATAAAGCAGCCCACAGGTGACGTGCTGGGTCTTTCTACGGCTTTGCCGGCCAGAATGGCATCCAGAGCATCACGAAGGTTATGCTCCGTCACCATGCGGCGTGGTTTGCCGTAGTCCGCATAAAAGTTATCGATACGGCCGCGGTAAGCAATCGATCCATCCGCGCGCACAACCACAACCTCGGGCGTCACATCCGCACCCGCCTCTTTAACCAACAGGTGCTCGCGGTCGACGATCTTGGGATAATCCCCATGTCCATACTCGGCTGCGTGCTTCTTCGCCTGCGCGTCGGTAATCGTCGGGTCCACATAAACGAGGCTGCAACTGACGCCCTTATTTTTGTACTCATCGCAGATGCGGCGGATCTCGTGCGAGTAGTAATTCGAGACCGGGCAATCGTGAGTCACGAAGAAGAGCATCGAGGCGCGCCCTGAAGTTACCCTCAGCGGTGAACGCTGGACGCCGTCCACATCCCGCAGTTCGACCGCGGGATGCAGAATACTGCCGAGCGCCAGCGCTACCAACCACTTCATCGAAAACCGCTTTACTGGAACGACTGCGGCGACAAATCCGGTCCGAATATCTCACGCAGCCGCTTTACGAAGTTCGGATCCGACATTACGCGCGACCGGGCCATCTCCCCGGCGTGCTGCCTATAGGCGTTCTGCAAGGTCTTCAAATCGGCTTCATCGTGCGGCACTCCGCTTAGCCCAATGGCCCCCATCTCGTCTATGGTCTTCTCGCCCCACTGCACATGAATCGCAGGATTGGAAGGGTTGCGCGGATTGTCGGTCGAATTGTTCCAGTGCACTTCGCTGTCAATCCTGGTGCCCTTCGGCAGCGTAATGAAGTGGTCGAAGAAGTAACGGTCTTGCCAGGCGAAGTCCCAGTCTTTGATAGAAAGCAGCGTCAATACTTCACCGGATGGCAGCGTCGCGATCATTTTCATCTGGGTCGCGATGTAGTGCGCGTGAGCACCCACGGAAACTGCGTCGAAATCTGCCGGAAGCGTAAAGGAGTCCTTCACCACGAAATCCTTATCGCCGGGCTGGATGTCGATGCCGGAAAAAAGCCCGAATGAGGGCGGAAGCTGGACGCCCACGATCGTGCGCTTGGGCGGCTCTTTCGCGAAATACAGCCCGACCGTGGCTTTCTCGCTTTCCACCTTGCCGTCCGGATGGAAGTGATACTGAATGATAAAATCCGAACCTTTGGGCACCTTTAAGGCCAAGCCTTCGGGCATTCTGTGGGGTTGCGCGCCAACGGCCCATCCTCCCACCCCGATTGCATTAGGGCTGGGAATGATTCCGCCGAACCCCGGCTGGTCGCCTTCTTGCTTCTCGTGCGTTTTACCGGTGGGGTCGGCGAAATACAGCACGTGGTGTACTACAGGGCGCGCCGTCGGCTTCATGTCAATCGCCGTCACCCATTTGTCGTCCGTCAGTCCTAGCGGAATGGCGATGTTGCGATAAATGTCGGCACCATCTGCGGGGACCTTGAAGGCCGCCGGAAGCTCCACAATCATGTCCGGTTCCCCGAGCTGCCATCCAGACGCGAATTTCGGGGCCGGTGGCAGATCGGACGCGCGGCCTTCCTGCATTCCATCGTTGACCCATTGACCGATTAACGCGATTTCCCGGTCGTTCAATCGCCGCTCGTCCTGGAACGGGAATGAGGAATGTTCCGCCTTCCAGGGTGGCATGTATCGCGACTTCGTCACTGTCGCGATTAGCTTGCCTCGTTTCGCTACGTCGCTATAGGAGAGCAGCGAAAAAGGGGCCGCTTCACCTGGCCGATGGCAGGACGAGCAATTGTTGTAAACAATCGGGGCAATATCTTTATCAAATGTCACGGCCGGCAGGTTTGCAGCCCCTATCGGGACACACAAAAGCCCCATCGATGTTAATGGAATCAGGGTGGTTAATGGAATTTGTCGCTTTGCCATGGTCTGCTTTGTGCCCTTTCCTAGTTACATACGATTGTACAACCCGCAGAGTTCATAAAAACGTGCTCCGGAGGACCTTTGAGTAGTTCGCTTCATGCAAATCAAGCCACGGAAGCCAGAGTAGTTACCGTTCAATGGTGGATAACAGTATCTTCGACGGCCCGGTTTTATACGATCCCGCCAGTCGCGCGCTTCATGCTTCGATACTCGTTCTCGATCCGCGCTCCAGTCTGTTCAAGTTCTGCGTCAGTCAGCAGCAGTCCATTTGGGCGAATAAAATACTGGCCGTCGTGAAAATCTTCGCAGAGCTTGTCCATCATGCGCCAAGCCTGAGCAGCGCTGTCGACGCTTGCACATAGACGGTAGTCTTTGCCCGATGACAAAATATCCGTCTCCTGCTGGGAGCCTGTATCGGCGTGTGCCCACGATCCGGTTCGCGAAATATAAATTCGAACGTTGCGTGTTAAGTCCGCCGGCATAAGTGCCGGCCCATTGTACCGTGGGCCGATGCACCTTTCCCTAAAGGCGGCCCCTCGGGGAAGAAAACATCGGCCCCCCAATTGCCTTAGCAGACTTTCCGCACGTACAGCGAGAATACAGTGGTGTTGGGAAAACACATCATTTCCGCGCGCGTGGCATATTAATTTGCGGCAGAGCGAGCGACGGAGTCCCCTGCTAACGCGCACAGACGCAGCCCGACACCTTTTTATGCCCCGACAGAATCAATGCCCTAAGTCGCAGGGCGCTTCCGGCGAACTTCCGCCGGGACAATACTTCCATCATCCTATTGATTCGATTTAGATCACCGTTGCAGTATCGCGGGCCAGTTCAGGATTACCGTTGCAGTCGCGCTTGTAGATTCGCCACGGAACTCTCCAATTAGAAACCGCTGACCATCTGGGGTGACATCGTAGGTTCCAAGGATATGGCCTCCAGCCGGGGTGCGGGTCTTGAACAGTGCTGTGGGCAAGCCAAACTCCAGTTCGCCACCGGAGCGGTTCACTGGCACAGACATGATCTCGTCTTTCGCGGAGAGAAAGAACAGCTCCTTGCCGTCCCGTCTCCATATGGGCTGAAACCCGCCGCTGCCCGACACTCGTTTCCGGTCTCTACCTATGTGTCCATCAAGAGTGAACGACCGCACGTACACTTCCGGACTGCCCGATTCATCCGAGCTGTAGGCGAGCCAACGGCCGTCTGGCGAGAACCGGGCTAGCACGTCACCACCAGGTGAATTCAGGAGGGGATAAGCCTTCCGCACTCCCAAAAGGGGCAGTGCCCAGATATCATTGCGAGTCTTTTCGGCCCTCCTCCAAAAGAAGAAGGAACCGACCGTCGGGTGACCAGTCGCTAAGGCGCGCTTACGCCATCAGACAGCTTTTCCGCTTCACCGACTCCATTGGCGGCCATGACCACTAGGTTTGAGCCCAGCAACGCAACGCGGCGCCCGTCGGGGGACCCGATAGGAATCTGCCCATCGCTCAGCCAGAGTGGAATATCTCGTGCCACGTCTGTCACCCAGATCGAGTTATCGCGCTTGATCGCCGCGTGCTTCCCATCGGGCGAAAGACGCGGCTCCTAGCCGTCGCTGGTTTGCTTCACCACCGGTCCCAGAACACCGACCTGTCGTCCATTGCGATCCCGCCAGACCAGTTGATAGTCGCGGGACCAAACGCCGCGCCAGACCAGTACGCCATTATTTGAAACCGTGAACGTGTGTCCGGTCCCCGGCCCATCACGAACATCAGCGACCGTTGCGAGAACGGTCAACGGCGAGCCTTTCAATTCCTGCCGGCGCGCATCGAACCGCTGAGCGAGCAGAGAGCCCGCGGCTCACGAAAAGCAACCAACCGGGCGGAGCGTATTGGGTGTCGCGAACTTCGTTCAGGAGCGGCTTCGTTTGCATCGAGCCGAGGACGCCCGCCATGATGGCGGTCCGGCCGATGTGGAACGTGCGGAATAAGAAGTGTTTGCCGTCCGGCAGGAAACTCGGGCTAAAATGTT
>Ga0126381_100008706_pt1 | contig 11353 bp, 13 predicted proteins | sample PanSoiMetPlot_28_FD_96465 | JGI IMG/M metagenome (GOLD analysis project Ga0126381, IMG submission 96465) | Tropical forest soil microbial communities from Panama - MetaG Plot_28 | ecosystem: Environmental > Terrestrial > Soil > Tropical forest > Bulk soil | place: Panama | collected 2016-02-17 | reverse complement strand
TGAGCGCTATGGCGTTCATTACATGGCAGGCGACGCGGAGATACCTCTTTTCGTCGGGGTGCGCGAAATGCTTGCGGAGCTTGACGAGCGTGGTTTTTTGCTCGGCATCGCCACTGGAAAGTCACGACGGGGGCTGACGCGTGCGCTCGCCCAGCACGGACTTGCGCACCACTTTGTCGTTTCGCGCTGCGCCGACGAGGGTTTCCCCAAGCCTCATCCTGACATGTTGCTTGCGCTCATGGATCTGGCAGGCGTGACGCCCGACGAGACGCTGATGATCGGCGATACAACGCACGATCTGGAGCTTGCCAAGAACGCCGGCGTGTCGGCTGTCGCAGTCGCCTACGGCGCCCACGCACCGGAGGGTCTCGCTGAAATGGCACCGCTGGCGACGGTGCATTCGATCGGCGAATTGCGCGCATGGCTCAGGGCGAACGCCTGATCTGCGCGAGCGAGACGCTCGTCGACGGAGAAATCGGCGTGCGTTTCGAGGTCCACCGGGCAGGCGAGTCGTTGCCGGCTTTCGTTGTGCGCCACCATGGCCGGGTGTACGCCTATATGAACGAGTGTCGTCATCAGGCCAGCGAGCTCGACTGGAATCCCGGCGAATTCTTCGATGCCGACAAGCTATACTTGATTTGCGCCACGCACGGCGCCTTGTACGAGCCGCAAAGCGGCTTGTGCGTCGACGGGCCTTGCCGTGGTGCGAGCCTTGCGCCGGTGCAAGTCTACGAGCGCGACGGCAGTGTTTTCTGCAGCGAGGATTAGCCAGCAGGCTGATGCAAAACCCCTCATGAGCCGCGTTTCGGAGGAGATGGCCCCGGATGCAAGGCGCGAGCCGCGTCGAATAGCTTGCGCATATTCGCAAGGCGAGCAACTCTGCAGACGGGGCCATATCGTCGAAACCCGCATGGGCAGCGGCTTGGCGGGCGATCTGCTTTGTCGCGGCTTGCTCGTGTACGATCGAGTACACGTCGCTCGCCGCTTCGCGCATCTCATCCCGCCAAGCCGCTGCGCGGCCACGACGGGTTCTGCATTAGCCTGCTAGGGTACGGAGTCTCACCATGGCCGAAGAGAACTGGGAACGGCGCATCATCGAGCGGCTCGCCACCGAAGGGTTGCTGGAGCAGCAGCGCGCCCGCCGCTGGGGCATCCTGTTCAAGCTGCTGACCTTCGCTTTTCTGTTCATCGTGCTCTTCGTGTTCATCGCTTCGTTCATCGAAACCGAGCGAACCTGCCTCGACAAATGCACCGCCATGGTCGAGCTCAAAGGCGAGATCGACGCCGACGGGCGTGCGAGTGCAGAGAACATCATCACGGGGCTTCAGGCCGCGTTCAAGAACAAGGGCACGCAGGGCGTGGTTCTCAAGATCGACAGCCCGGGCGGAAGCCCGGTCGAAGCGGGTGAGATCAACGATGAGATTCGCCGCTTGCGAGCGAAATATCCGGATACGCCGCTCTACGCCGTGGTGGGAGAAATGTGCGCCTCGGGCGCGTACTACGTGGCCGTCGCCGCGGACAAGATTTATGTCGACAAGGCCAGCTTGATCGGCTCGATCGGCGTCATCATCGACGGGTTCGGCTTCGTCGGGTCGCTGGAGAAACTGGGCGCGGAACGCCGCGTTCTCACCGCGGGCGAGAACAAGGATTTCCTCGATCCATTCTCGCCGCTGACCGACAAGCAGAAGCAGTATGCGCAACAGATGATCGACGAGATCCACCAGCAGTTCATCGCGGTGGTGAAGCAAGGCCGCGGCTCGCGGCTCAAGGAATCGCCCGAGCTGTTCTCGGGGCTCGTGTGGAACGGTCAGCGCAGCGTCGACCTCGGGCTCGCCGACGCGTTGGGAAGCGTCGGCTCGGTCGCGCGGGACGTGATCAAGGCGGAGGAGATCGTCGACTTCACTCCCCAGGAGAATATCGCCGAGCGCGTCGCTCGCAGGTTCGGCGCGACGCTGGGACGGACGTTTGCTTCGACTTTGAGCGGCACTCTCCACCGCCGCTGATCCGCGGCGCTGTCTATGCGACATTGGTCGTCCCCTCGAAGGAGGGGACCCAGTGACGTTAAGAAACGAGACGCTGGATTCCCGCTTGCGTGGGAATGACCGATGCGATGTTTACTCTCGCGGCTTCGGCGCCTTGTCGATGCCGTCGACCTGGGCGCCGGGTCCGATCCCCCGATCCGAGAACCAGCCTTTTTTCATCTCCAGGGCATAGAGCGCGAGTCCCCGCGACGGGTGCGTCGAGTCGGTCTGCGGCGCCATGTCCTCGATGTTCAAGATGCGACCTTTGGCGTCGATGAAGGCGATCGACAGCGGAACATAGGTGTTGTGCATCCAGAACGCGAGCGCCTGCGGCTCGGCAAAAACAAAAAGCATGCCGTGATCGGGTTTCAAACTGAAGCGGTTCATGAGCCCCGTTGTGCGTGTGGCTTCAGTCGCAGCAACTTCTGCCACCAGTCGATGGTTGCCGATGACGAGATCGATGGTGCGCAGCTCTTGACCGACGGCGTGGTCAACAAGGACCGTCGCGAGCAGCACGAACCCGAAAGACATGACTCGCAGCATGTGTCTACTCGTTACTTTGGGGGCGAGCATAGGGCAAGGCGCACGCGTCCAGAGTTCAACGGCGATTGGCGGTACGTCGCCGATAGGTCATCCACAGCGCCACGCTGGCGACGGTAAACCCCGTCATGCCGAGAGCCATTGCTTTGAGCGACTGCGCGAGCAGGGGTGCAATGGAGCCGGCATTGACCGCCGCCAGTGCAAAATGAATGAAGCTTTGCAGCGATGATGCCAGCCCGCGCATGGTGGGAAAAAGATCGAGCATCAGCAGCGAAGCAGTGGGCATCAATACGCTGCTACCCATGGTGAACAGCATGATGGGCAGCACGTGCCAGGGCACGCCAGGCGTGACGAACCACGCCACGCCAAGGTCGAAAGCAACACCGGTGAACATCAGACCATAGGCGAGCTGAACGGTGCGCTCCGTCGAAAGCCGCCCCGCGCTGCGGCCCGAGATCGCCGCCCCGATCATCACCCCCGTGATCATGGGGATGAACAGCCAGGCGAAGCCGTAGCTCGACACGCCAAGGCGATCCATGAGGAAGGTCGGCGCGCTGGCGATGTAGAGAAAGAACGCGGCGAAGTTGAGCGCGGGGATGGTCGCCAGAAGCAGAAAATCGGGATGGCGCATCACCGCCAGGTATCGCTTCCACAGCTCGCGCGGCGCGAGCGATTGCCTCGCATCCTTGGGCAACGTTTCCGGCAGCTCGCGGTGCGACCAAAGCGCGAGGCCGATCACCAGCAGGAGCAGCACCCAGAATATCGACCGCCAGCCCAGTGTGTTCAACAGAACGCCGCCGAGCACGGGGGCAAGCGCTGGAGCAATGCCGAACACGAGTGTGACCTGCGCCATCAACCGCTGCGCCTCCGCGCCGTGAAAGCGGTCACGAATGATGGCGCGGCCGACCACCACTCCTGTTCCCGCGGAAAGACCTTGCAGCGTACGAAACAACCACAGCGTCTCTATGTTCCCGGCAATCGCGCAGCCCAGCGTGGCCACCGCGTATATGCCGAGACTGACCAGCACCACAGGGCGCCGCCCGAGCGCGTCAGCCAGCGCGCCTTGCCAGAGCATCATGAAGGCATAGGCGAAGAGGTACGTCGACAAGGTCTGCTGCACCGCCAGCTGCGGCGCGTCGAACTCGGTGCCGATGTCGTGAAACGCAGGAAGATAGGTGTCGACCGAGAACGGTCCGAGCATCGCCAGCGCTGCGAGCAGCGCCGCAAGCGACCAGTTGCGATCCTGCGCTGCGCTCATCAACCGTCGGACGTCACCCGGTGCTCACAGTTCATATTGCTGTCCGTCGCCACGCAGCGCAGCCTCGATCGCCGCACGGTCGAATTGCGGCGCGAACAGAGTGATGAAGTCATAGACGTATCCGCGCAGATACACGCCACGCCGGAGCGCCAGCCGCGTCGTGCTCGCCGCGAACAGGTGGCTCGCCTCGATCTTGTCGAACTGGGCATCGCGCGAAGTGTCATAGGCCATCTGCGCCACGATCCCCACACCGAACCCGAGTGCGACGTAAGTCTTGATGACGTCGGAATCGAGCGCGGTCAGCACCACATTCGGCGTGAGGCCCTTGGCCGCGAAGGCAGCGTTGATCTGCGAACGGCCGGTGAAACTGAAGTCATAGGTGACGATTGGATAGCGCGCGAGCGCTTCCAGGGTCAGCGGATGCGTCTTGGTGAGCGCGTGGCCTTTGGGGACGAGCACGCAGCGGTTCCATGTGTAACAGGGGAGGGTGGCCAGCTCGGTGAAATCCGCCAGCGCTTCGGTAGCGATCCCGACGTCGACCTCGGCCCGCGCCGTCTGCTGCGCGACCTGGACGGGATTGCCCTGGTGCAGCAGCAGGTGCACCTTCGGATACTTGTCGGCAAACCGCTTGAGCACCGGCGGCAGCACGTAGCGCGCCTGGGTGTGGGTCGTAGCAATCGACAGCGTCCCCGTGTCTTCGGCTTTGAACTCGGCGCCGACCCGCTTCAGGTTGTTGAGCTCCTGTAACGCTCTTCGAGCCGTGGCGACGACAACTTCGCCGCCGGCGGTGAGCGCGGTGAGCCGTTTGCCCTGGCGGATGAAGATCGGCACTCCCAACTCGTCCTCCAACTGCCGGATCTGCTTGCTGATTCCGGGCTGCGAAGTGAACAACGCCTCCGCTGCCACCGACACGTTGAGGCCATGATCGACAACGGCGCAAAGGTAACGAAGCTGCTGCAGATTCACGGATGAAGTGCCATATAACTATGCGTTAGAATAAGCCAGAATTATATAGCGAATCCGCGCCACCCCTCGCGGGCGCTCCATAGCGCTCCAACAATGGCTCAGTACTTCACGATCCATCCTGTCGATCCGCAGCCACGATTGATCCGCCAGGCGGCGGCCATCGTTCGCGAGGGTGGCGTTATCGCCTATCCCACGGATTCGAGCTATGCCTTCGGCTGCCGCCTCGGCGACGTCGCAGCTGCACAGCGCATCCGCCAGCTCCGCGGCGTCGACGACAAACACCATCTGACGCTGGTATGTCGCGATCTCGCTGAGATCGGGCGTTACGCGGCGCTGGATAACTGGCAATTCCGCATCGTCAAGGAAGGCGTGCCGGGCAGCTACACGTTTCTTCTGCCTGCAGCGCGCGATGTGCCCCGGCGGATCAAGCATCCGCGGCGCAGAACCATCGGCGTTCGCGTGCCGAACCATGCAGTCGTGCAAGCGCTGCTCGCCGACCTCAATGAGCCGCTGCTTTCATCGACGCTGATTCCGCCTGGAGCCGCGCAACCGCTAAATAATCCCAACGAGATCCGCTCACGTTATGAGCACGTCATCGAATTGATCATCGACAGCGGCCCCTGCCACCTGGAACCGACGACAGTAGTGGATCTCGCGGTGTCGCCGCCGGCGCTGGTGCGCGTGGGCAGGGGCGATCCAGCGCATCTCGGGCTCGCCGCAGCAGCATGATCTTCTTGGCGTCAACCCTCGAACCGGGCTCAACACGACAAACTGGTAGAATAGCGAGTCAATGGATTTGTCACTCGCGACCATCGTGCTATGGGCGGTGCCGGTGGTCTTCGCGATCACGTTGCACGAGGCGGCGCACGGCTATGTCGCCCGGCAATTCGGCGATCAGACCGCCTGGATGCTGGGCCGAGTCACACTGAATCCGCTCAAGCACATCGATCCGATCGGAACGATCGCTGTGCCTGGATTTTTGATCGCGATAGCGAAGCTGACCGGTGCGCCGCTGTTCATCTTTGGATGGGCGAAGCCGGTCCCGATCAACTTCGGCAACCTGCGAAACCCAAAGCGGGACATGTTCTGGGTCGCAGGAGCAGGGCCCTTTGCCAACTTCATTATGGCTCTCGGCTGGGCGTTTCTGCTGCGTGGCGCGATTTCCGGCGGTGCTTTGAACAGTGATGGTGTATATGAGATGTCACGCGCAGGCGTGCAGGTGAATCTGATGCTGATGGCGCTCAACTTGCTGCCGATTCTTCCGCTCGACGGTGGAAGGATTGCGGTAAGCCTCCTGCCGCATTCGATAGGGACGACCTATGCCCGTATGGAGCCTTACGGTTTCATGATCGTGATTCTGCTGCTCGCCACCGGCATCCTTGGCGACCTGATGATGCCGCTGCTGCGGGCCGGCGAATATCTGATCGACCTGTTTGTCGGTCTTTAACTTTTATCTCTAATCTACGTGATCTTTTCTGACCGCGTGTTGTCGGGCATGCGGCCTACCGGCCGGATGCATATCGGGCACTACCACGGTGCTCTGAAAAACTGGGTGCGGCTGCAGGAGGAATACGAGTGCCTGTATTTCGCCGCCGACTGGCACGCGCTCACCACGCATTACGACACACCGGAGAACATCGAAGAGAGCGTGTGGGAGATGTTCATCGATTGGCTGGCGGTTGGCATCAATCCGGCGCGCTCGACTATTTTCATCCAGTCGCGGATCCTCGAGCACGCCGAGCTCACGCTGCTGCTGGGCATGATCGCTCCTGTGGGATGGCTCGAGCGCGTGCCGACGTACAAGGATCAGCAGGAAAAGCTCTCCGATCGCGACCTCGCGAACTATGGCTTTCTCGGCTACCCGGTGATGCAGGCGGCCGACATCCTGATCTACCGAGCGAACATGGTTCCCGTGGGCGAAGACCAGGTGTCGCATCTGGAGCTCGTGCGCGAGCTCGCCCGTCGCTTCAACCACATCTACGGCCGCGAGCCGGGCTTCGAGGAAAAGGCCAAGGCAGCAATAAAAAAACTAGGGTCGCGCCGGTCCAAGCGCTACGAGAGCCTGCGCACCGCCTTCCAGGAGCAGGGCGATGAAGCCGCGCTGCAGGCGGCGCGCGACATGCTGGACGAAGCGCAGAACCTCGCCCTCGGAGATCGCGAGCGCCTCTTCGGCTATCTCGAGGGCTCGCGGCGGGTGATCCTTCCGGAGCCCCAGCCGCTGCTCACTGAAAACCCGCGCGTGCCCGGGATCGACGGCCAGAAGATGTCGAAGTCCTACGGCAACGCCATTTTTTTGCGCGAAGATCCGGCGTCGGTGACCAAGAAGATCCGCACCATGCAGACCGACCCTGCACGGGTTCACCGCTCCGACCCGGGGACTCCGGAAAAATGCCCGGTGTGGCCGTTGCACCAGATCTACTCCGACAAGGAGCGCCAGGCGTGGGTGCAGAGAGGATGCACCACCGCCGGGATCGGATGCCTCGAGTGCAAGCAACCGGTGATCGACGCCATCATCGCCGAGCAGCAGCCGATGAACGAGCGCGCACAAAAATACCTGGACGATCCGACGCTGGTGCGTGCGATCGTCGCCGACGGCTGCGAGCGGGCACGCAAGCTCGCCGAGGAAACCATGCGCGACGTGCGCGAAGCGATGGGGATCGACTACTCGTGAGCACTGGCGACGGCGCAGAGCATGCGGTCGACTTGGCGCAGGCGGCAGGTGCGCCGGTCGCCAAGGTCTATGGTGAGCCGCTGCTCGAGCTTCCCGCCGACCTTTACATCCCTCCCGAGGCGCTAGAAGTCTTTCTGGAGAGCTTCGAAGGACCGCTCGATCTGCTGCTTTATCTCATCCGCAAGCAAAACATCAACGTCCTCGACATCCCGATGGCCGAGCTTACTCGCCAGTATCTGGGCTATGTCGAGATGATGCGGCGTACTCAGCTCGAGCTGGCGGCCGAGTACTTGCTCATGGCCGCAGTGCTGATCGAGATCAAGTCGCGCCTGTTGCTGCCCAAGCCTCCGGCGCTTCCCGGCGAAGAGATGGAGGATCCCCGGGCCGAGCTGGTGCGGCGGCTCCTGGAGTACGAGCGCATGAAGGCGGCCGCCCAGCAGCTCGACGCCCTACCCCTTGCCGAGCGCGATTTCGCCCTGGTACGGGTGTGGTTCGACCGGGTCGCCTCGGCACGGCTACCGGACGTGCGTCCGGACGACTTGAGGGTGGCCTGGGCCGGCCTGGTTGCAAGAGCGCGCGCGAACCGCCATCATCTCGTTACGCGTGAGCAGTTGTCGGTCCGCAGTCAGATGATCCGGCTGCTCAAGCTGCTGGAACCGGGACGGTTTTTCGAGTTCACAACCCTGTTCGAGCCTCGCGCGGACGTCCCACGACTGGTGGTGACGTTCCTCGCCATACTGGAGCTCGCCCGCGAGCAGTTGCTGGACATCGCGCAGGCGGAGCCTTACGCGCCGATATACGTGCAACGCAAAGGCGACCCGGCGTTCGCGCTGGAAGCCGATGCCTGAATCAGGGCCCGTTAATGGGTCCCAAACCAAAGGAAGAATGGGCCGGTGACGCTGCAACCCTCGCCCCGCTCCCCAAGCCTTATGGCGAGGGGAGGCATCTCTAGTCTCTGCGCGACTTTGCAATGAGCGAAGATTTGAGCCGGATCACCGGCATCCTGGAGGCCGCTTTGCTCACCGCGGGTGAGCCGCTGTCGCTCACTCAGCTCTCCAGGCTGTTCGACCCGCCACTGGAGACTGATACTCTGCGCAACCTTCTGGACGAGCTGCGCAAGGCCTGGGCTGGGCGTAGCGTCGAGCTCGCCCAGGTCGCAAGCGGCTGGCGCTTCCAGGCAAGGCCGGAAATTCAGCCCTTCCTGGATCGTCTGTCGCCCGAAAAGCCGCCGCGCTACTCGCGCGCGGTGATGGAGACACTCGCCATCATCGCCTATCGCCAGCCGGTGACACGCGGCGACATCGAAGCGATCCGCGGAGTCGCGGTATCGACCAACATCGTCAAGACCCTTGAAGACCGTCAATGGATCGAAATCGTCGGCCACCGCGAGACACCGGGCCGGCCTGCGTTGTTTGCCACCACCAAGCAGTTCCTCGATGACTTAGGTCTTACTTCCCTGGCGGAATTACCGCCGCTTTCTGAGCTTGACACTTCCCACCTCCTGGAGCCACCCGATGCCCCCGCAAAGGCCGCCGAGGCCGAACTCGCGCTCGCGAGCCCGCTCCTCGGCACACCGGCAAGCGCACCCGTCGACCTCGGCGCACCCGACGCACCGGACGGACGACCGCAGCCGTCAGAACCCCCACCGACGCTACACTGAGCCCGTTTTCACCGAGCCTCAGCGCCTGCATAAAGTGCTGGCGCAATGTGGCTACGGTTCGTTGCGCGGTCTGGAAGAAATGATCATCGCCGGCCGTATCACGGTGAACCGGCAACCGGCGGAGGTCGGCCAGAAAGTCGGCCCCAACGACCAGATACGAATCAACGGCGAGCTGGTACGACTGCGATTCGCCGCGCCGCGGGTCCGTGTGCTGCTGTATCACAAACCCGCCGGAGAGATCGTCAGTCGCAGCGATCCCGAAAACAGGCCGACCGTGTTCGAAAAGCTGCCGAGGCTCGGCCATGCGCGCTGGATATCGGTGGGACGGCTCGATTTCAACAGCGAGGGGTTGCTGCTGTTCACGACTTCCGGAGAGCTCGCCAACCGCCTGATGCATCCGCGCTACGGGGTAGAACGCGAGTACGCCGTGCGTATCGTCGGCACACTCACGCCGGAGCAGGAGCGCGCCCTGCTCGAAGGCGTGCCGCTGGAAGACGGGTCCGCCAAGGTACTGACGCTCGCCGACGGTGGCGGGGAGGGTACAAATCACTGGTACAAACTCACACTACCTGAAGGACGCAATCGCGAAGTGCGGCGGTTGTTCGAGGCGCTGGGTGTCATGGTGAGCCGGCTCATCCGCACCCGTTATGGAGTCGTCGCCATGCCTCCGGAACTCAAGCGCGGACAAACCCAGGAGCTCGAGCGGGAAGGTCTGGACGAACTACTCAAAGCAGCCGGGATGCAGTTTGGCGCGCGGGTTAATCGTTCGGCCGAAGCGGGGTCGCGGGATCAACCCGGCGAGAGTCGCGATGCGCAGCCCGAGATCGATGGCAATCGCAACGATCACGTGCAAGATTCCGACGAAGAAATCGACGAAGTCGACGGCAACCGCGCCTCGCCGGAGCAGCCGGTTCGTGAAATGCGCTTTGGCAATCCGGGCGGGCGTCACAACCATCGGGGGCGGCGCGGGCGCCGCGGTCGTGGTGGACGCGGCGGGCGTGGCCCGGGCGGACAGCCGGGTGGCCGCAACGGCCCTAGCGGGCACAACGGCCCTAGCGGGCGCAACGGCCCGGGTCAGTCGCAATAGGCGGCCTCAAAGCGCCATCAGGTATGCTTTGTCGAGTGTCGGCCGCTGCCGCGACTCGCAATTCCCCGTCGATCCCCGCGCTATGCGCAGGGCGACTGGCGACGCCGGGCCCTCGCGCGGCTAGTCTATGAATATGTCGGGGATCAGGGGCGTCCCCGGCGTCACTTCATAGCGCGAGATATCGGTGACACCGGCCTCAGCCAGCACATCATCGTCGATGTAGAAGTTGCCGGTCGCCCGGCGCGCGTCACGCAGCAAAATGGCATGCGCGGCGTCAGCCAGGATCTCGGGCTTGCGAGATCCGTCGACGCGCCCGCCCATCGAAGGCACCATCTTGAGCGCCGCTGTCGCGATCAACGTGCGAGGCCACAGTGCGTTCACCGCGATTCCCTCCGCACGGAACTCCTCCGCCATGCCCAGCACGCACATGCTCATCCCGTACTTGGCCATGGTGTAGGCGACGTGGTCCTTGAACCAGCGTGGTCGCATGTTGAGGGGCGGAGAAAGCATCAGCACGTGCGGGTTGCGTCCCGCAGCCGCGGCCGCCTGCAGATGTGGCAGACAGGCCTGCGTGCAAAGAAACGTCCCGCGCACATTGACGGCAAACATCAGGTCGAATCGCTTCATCGGCGTGGCGAGCGTCCCGCTCAGGCTGATGGCGCTCGCGTTGTTGACCAGGATGTCGATGCCGCCGAATTTCGCGACGGCCTGCTCAACGGCGCTGCGCACCGCATTCTCGTCGCGGATGTCCACGGCCAGCGGCAAGGCGCGACCTCCCGCCTTTTCGATCTCCTCGGCCGCCGAATAGATCGTGCCGATGAGCGTCGGATGCTTTTCGGTGGTCTTCGCCGCGATGACTATGTTTGCGCCGTCGAGCGCGGCGCGCATGGCGATGGCGAAGCCGACGCCGCGTGATGCGCCGGTGATGAACAGCGTCCGCCCTTGGAGCGAATCCATCGTCTTATGAGTTGCGCTTGCCCACCCCGAGCCACACTTTTCCCGGCGCTTGCGACTGTAACGTGGCGAGCCGTCAGTCTAGCACGCGTTGAGCGGCGCTCTGCTCCTTGCGAAACGGGCTTGCGCGCTCGAGCTCGTCCACGCTCTGCGCCACGTCGTCGCGCTCACGCGATACGAAGCGGGAGATCGCTCG
>Ga0126381_100008705_pt1 | contig 11355 bp, 18 predicted proteins | sample PanSoiMetPlot_28_FD_96465 | JGI IMG/M metagenome (GOLD analysis project Ga0126381, IMG submission 96465) | Tropical forest soil microbial communities from Panama - MetaG Plot_28 | ecosystem: Environmental > Terrestrial > Soil > Tropical forest > Bulk soil | place: Panama | collected 2016-02-17 | reverse complement strand
GAGCGTCAAGAGCAACGTAAAAATCTCTGTCGCCAATACACCAAACTTGGCCGAGCAATGAGTCTGCGTGAGTCTCTCCAAGCTATTTACGCCAACCCGGAGCGCAAGGTTGCCGAAGCTGAACTTGACTGGTGGTGTGGCTGGGCAGCGCGCAGCCGCCTTAGCCCCTTCCGCAAACTGGCCAAGACGGTTCGGCAGCATCGGGATGGAATCCTAGCCTACTTCGATACTCACCTGACCTCCGCAGCGATCGAGGCCGTAAACGGTATCATTCAGCTAGCAAAGCGAATGGCTCGGGGATTCAAAAACTTCGTCTACTTCAGGACCGCCGCCTATCACCGAGCCGGCAAGCTCGACTTGGCTGTCCCAGACATTAGCTTAGCTAACTCGGAAAATAGCCACAGAAAACAGCGAAAGAGCTCTTTTTGGGAAGGAAGAATTTAATTTGGATCTCCAGTTCAAATTCCCTTCGAGAGTTCCCTACTCGAGGAGTCCGATGTTCAACGTTTCCTCAGCCAAAGGTTGCCGTTCCTCCATCGCCGTAAAAATGAAAATAATCTCACAAGAAATGTTCGGTGATCTGGTCATGAAATTCTTCGAGCCAATGGCTCGAAAGGCCGGTTTCCCTCTCAAAAGATTTAGCAAGGAATCTACGACGTTTTCGAGATCGCTGGCGACGCGTTCTTTTTGCGGATTCGGCGCCGGCATAGGCCACAACAAAATCTTTTTTGAATTTGCGTTTCAATTTAGCAGCCGTCCGCAACGGCATCGGCTCTTGATGAAACCGGCCGCCCAATATTCGATGACTTTTGAGGGAGCATTGGCGCACCGCAATCTCGGGAGTTATCTTCGGCCCGTTTTTAGGCAGCTATCTCCCGCTCTGTTCTCTCTACCTTTACGGCGTGCTCTTTCGGTTCAACCAGGCTGCCGTAGGTGTTTGCATAAACCTGCGTGAATTCTGCGCCGAAAAGCAGGATTTAGGCGGAATAATAAATCCACAACAGCAGGATAATCAGCGAACTAGCCGCGCCGTAGGCGGAGCCGGAGCCGGCTGTACCGCTCCCGAGATAGAGGGCCAGAACGAACTTGCCCAAAACAAAAAGAATTGATGTTAAAACGGATCCGACCCAAACGTCTCTCCAGGCAATCTTCCGGCTCCGAAGTTTGCCAGCAAGGCGGACCGGAAAATGCGACGCTCGCAACGGATCTTTTCGCGCCGGAAGAAAGGCACCCACCGGCGCAAGAAAGCCAAGCAGCGTTTGAGCCGGGTTCATCAAAAGGTGACCCGGCAACGCAATGATTTCGTTCACAAGATGACGACGGATCTTGTTGGACGTTTTGACCTGATCTGCATCGAAGACCTGAATGTAAAAGGCATGGCGAGAACCAAGCTGGGCCGATCGGTCATGGATGCAGCCTTCGCCGAATTCCGTCGACAACTGGAATACAAGATCCTGTGGAGCTACCCGCATTTGGAGATCGTGGACCGGTTTTTCCCCAGTTCGAAGCGTTGCCACCTTATGCGGCATCCAGTAGTCAACGCTGGCGTACAGTTCGCGGCTTGGCATCATTACCGGTTGCTAAACTGGAAAGTGAAGGCTCTGTTTAGAGAATCCAGGCGATTAGGTCGCCCTCTACATGTGTCGGCTCTCCAAGCGGTGGCAACTCTCGGAACTCCCTAGGCTCGACGATCACGTGTACGCCACTCCAACCCTGATTAACCCGCGTGTGTTCCGTTAGCTTCTTGGCAAAATCAATCAATGTGTCCTTTGCCACCTTTGATGGGCTACCGACGATGATTTGGATTTCATGACCTGCGACCGGATTGTCTTCCGTAAGGGTGGGGTCGTTAAGGATGACTTCATTGTAATAATTATTTTCGGGAGGCATTCTCCAATTACGCGAAGTTACAGAGTTCCTGCAAGGCCTGAGAAAGCGCCGCAAAAATTCTTAATGAGACCGGGAGGAAGGGGAGCGGTGCGTGAATCATGCACGCCGGGATCTGTGCGGGGGGTGCTCAGCAATGGGCATTCCTACCGCGATAGACACCGCCGCCTTCCGGGGAGCAGCGAAGCTTGCAGTTTTTCGAGGCTCGATCCGGTTCATGTCTCTCCGACATCGGTCTTACCGCTCACCAGCTGTTTGGCTGCGGTCTCGCAGTAAGCCGGCGCACGGCCCCGGGGCCGCAGATAAAACTCACTGACAACAATTTTTGTCAGTGCAGCGGCTGGGACCACCAGAATCGCGCCGATGAATCCAAAAATTGTCGTCATCGCCAAAGTAAAAAACATAATCGTAAGGGGATGCAGGTTCATTTCGCGGCCCATGACAAACGGAATCAGAATGTTGGTTTCGACCTGCTGAACGAACAGAATACAGAGAAGGGCCAACCCAAGCTTACCCAGACCGAGACTGGCCGCCACAAATAAGGCAGGGATCGAGACAATAAGCGGACCGATAATCGGAACCAGCTCTCCGAAGAAGGCGATGACTCCAAAAGCGAAGGCGGGCTGCACTCCGATCAACGCGAGAAGCAATCCGGTCGAGATACCTGTCACAAGGCCAATGATCAGAACCCCTCGAGCCCACGCGCTCATTTGGGCCATCATTCTGGCCAGCGTGCGTCGGGTAGGCTCCCGGACATTCTGGGGAACAAGCTCCAGGCACGCGGCCACAATCGGCACAGGGTTGCCCAGGGCAAAGACAAGCAACAAGAAAAAAAGCAGGAGATCAATTAATCCACCGAACGCGCCCAGGGTTGAACGCAATAATAACTGGGCAACGCCGCCCGCTTGGGAACCGGCCGCACCGAGCAGATCGGGGAATTGCGCGTTGAAGTATTCTTGTATAACCGGGTTAAGCTGCAGCCAGCCTTTGGCCTGATTATAAATCCGTGTGCTATATTCAGGTACCTGCTGGATCAGCTGCTGCACTTGGTCGACAAAGGGCGGCAACAGTAGCCAGACGATCAATCCCACCACGACAAAAACAGTCAAAACAAGCAGCAGGAGCGCCAAACCACGCCGCAATCCCCGTCGCTCGAGCCAGGCAATCACTGGGTTGAAAACCATGCCAACGATGAAGACCACGGCGACCAACAGCAGAACCTGTTTTAGTGTGTAGACGGCAAAAATGCCCAGAACAATAAGGAGCGCCAATATCAGCAAACGGCGCGAATCGTCGTAAGTAAGGCTTCGCCCCGTCTTCTCTTCTTTCTCGATCAACGTGTAAATCCCCCGTTTCTCCTTCGATATGCTTCCGATTGTGGTCTTGTGGCAAGCATGTTTCGGCAATCAATGGTTTCAAGATCGATCACGTGACTTTGGTACCGTCCGCTGCGGGGGGACCAAACAAACCACCGAAGCTGCAGCGAACGATCACTCCTTCGGCTGCGGCACCGCTTAGTGTTCGAAGCGCGGTTTCGACGGCGATCCCGGTGCGAATGCCAGAAAGGCAAAGCTTTAGGGCCCCGCAGCCATCACGTTTACCCGAACTACGGCTATCGGCGCCGCCAAAAGGCGGCTTCGAGACAAGCCACGATATGCCCAAGCCAACCAAGGAAAAAAAACAAAAGTCCGACGCTAACAACAAAGAAGACCAGCGCCGCGATAATCCGCCCTTGGATTAGCTGTCCTAAACCGGGAACAAAAAAGCTTGCAATCGCTGCTATGAAATTCCCAGAGGTTGACGAACTCATGTGCGTTTTTCTTTCAAGATTTTCTTCATTGATCGGGCGGCGACGGCCTAGAATGGCGAAAAAGCTCCCGGAAAAAGGCTCCTTCCACAGAACTAGGCGCATCAAGTGCTGCTAGCTTAGGCGAGCGACCGAGCCATCAAACGCCCGTAAGGACCCGCAGCGGTCTTCATTTCTCCAAAATTCGTCGCGCTTCTTCGGCGCTTACTCCCAATTTTTTCTGGATACGTCCGAGAAGCTCATCCTCTTTCCCCTCCGTGTAAGTCAGATCGTCATCGGTAAGTTTTGCGTATTGTTGCTTGAGCTTCCCTTTCAATTCATTCCAGTTCCCCTTTATTTGTAGCTTGTTAATAACGGCTAGTACGTGACGCTTAATGGTAGTGGTTGTTTGAAAATTACATTATTTGCGAATTAACAGCCCAACGAGCACCTTACCACCGGTCAATTGGTTGAGTGGGTCAATTTGGAGAGGCAGTGCTGTCCATTCTTTGGGTTCCGAATTCTCTAGGAACCCGAGAACGGGCCTGTGTGGCTCCAGCTGAGGGGACCTCAAGGCGAGGCGTCTCGCCCTGGAAGCCGCGAACGTCCGGTCTATAAGATGGGGAAAACCGTTGACCTGGCTTTCTGCTACGGCATGCGCGAACCCGAATTCCAGACGCGCACCAAGAAAGCCGACGGCACACGGTACACCCTGGAAGAGGCCATAGCGTTCCGGTCCACTTATTTTGACACTTTCCCCGGCATGAAAGCCTGGATTGACCAGGCATGGGATAACACAGCGCTGGGGATCGTCACCGAAGGCCGTACCAAGCTTGGCCGGCGCCGTCTTATTCTGCCAACCCTGCCGGGAACCCGGAACACCCGTGCCTGGCGCGAGTTCCAAGCACAGATCAATTTTTTGGTTCAGGGCTCGTGTGCGGACGGGTTGAAGCTCGCGATTATTCGCATTCGTGCCCTGCTACCGCCGGGAGCTGAAATTATGCTCTCAGTTCACGACGAGCTGCTCATTCTATGTAAGCCCGCGGACGCCGAATGGATTGCCGACATGGCCAACCGAGAAATCAGCAAGGCCTATCGAATAGCGTTCGGAGGCAAGCTCGAAGTTCCAATCATCTTCGGCGCGAAACCTATTAGAAGCTGGGCGGAGAAGTAATGCTGAAAAAGTTTAGTCTTGAATGGGCGTTTGAAGCTTGTTTGGAAGCTGAACAGGAACCGTTGCGGCTGAAATTGAAAACCCCTGATAACCGCCTGGAGCGTCAAAACATATCCGGTACTTTTGTGGCGCCTTAAAGACGATCCGCTATCGAATAACAGTACTGCACTGGAAGTGTTCTCCACACAGGTCTCCGGTAGACGAGATCCCTTATGGCTTTTTGTTTCTATGTGCGTCAATCGGACGATGCCAAGCGATTGTGCCGTCGCTGTGGGTACAACAAAGAGGTTTGCGGAGATATTGTGTAACTGTTTTCAGGAAGTGCAGCAGGAGCGCGAGGGCTCCTTTATTCAGAATGGATAAGAGGTTCAAAAAACGGCACAAACTCGCCGTAGCGCTTCTGGATAAGCTCGGTGTGCAATACCTACGGCTAGAGCAAACGCCGGCCGGATATCGTTACCACGGCTGGACCGAGCCAGTGGTTGCCAATAACGGTCACGCAAAAAAGCCGTGTCGCGGCACCATTCGGATTCGGCCGAGCTAAATAGGACTTTTCGCTCTTCAGCTTCCGACCATTCAAGGATGGAAGCGGATTCGACCCAGGACAAAACGATTGTTTTGGGTTCAAGTGCCATGTATAAAGAGCGATTGCCGCAATGCAATCGAGCGTCAAAACTTCCCTCGCGCGTCTCCATGTCTATCTGGAACGGCTCGAGCGCGACCTTGCCGCCGGCGAGCGGACCCAAGCCTTGAGTGATTGCGCGGAAATCAGCCGCCGGTTGTGGTCTCAACTTGAACAGTCCTCGATAAATGGATGAGGTTGGCAAATTCGCCGGTCATGACGTTTTCGATCATATTCACCAGAGCGGTTTTGATTCTGACAGTGGCGAGCTGATCCCAATTTGCGATTTCGCCTGGCACGAGATTGACTCCGACGGCGATAAAGACAAAGGCTTGATACCGCTGGCCGCCGCTTCAAGTGCGATTGCGCGGCTCCTGGGTTGGATTTGCGGCAACGGTAACTTGCTGGCCGGCGGCGCCCGAGCCGCTTCTCTGGCCTTATTGCTTGGGCACAACAACGACCGATACCGCTCGCTCGCCGCAATCGCCAGAGCCGCAGGCTGTGAACGGGCAACTTTAAGCCGATCACTTTTGGGCTTGCGCGACCAGTTCAACATCAAATTATCGATGCGCGGCTCGCTCATTCGCGACAATTGCCGCCAGGCGCAATACGAATCTCTTAAAGCCGGCACACACAGCTCTCTTGTTCGCAAAAATAAAACTCAAACTTCATCGGATGACCCAGCCATGAATGCTCAAGAAATCCGCGCAAAATTCCGTACGCTCGATTCTGCCCGCGCCGAAATCGAGCGCCTGCAAAATTCCGGTAATTCAAGTCCCGCCAAACCTGCTTCGCCACCCGTCAAAACGGCCCTAACCTCCCCTCCGAAACCAATTGCTGCCCATGGGCAACATTTTCCGCCCAAACTCGAGGACTTGAGCCGGCGAGAGCTTTCCGAAGCGCTCGATCTGGCCAATGCGCAAGGCGACTCTGAAATGGTTCGCCTCATTTACGGTGAGCTTACCCGTCGCCGCTCTGGATAAAATATGAACACCGATGTATTGCCGGCTGAAGCCGAACAAGAGCCTCTCCCACAAAGCACGGAAGCCGATTTGTACAGCGAGGCACTCACTGAGCTCGAAACTTTAGTTGGTCAACTTGCGGAAGCTTTCCGGCAGCTTGATGTCCTATCCGCCGAAGAAAAGGAATTTATTTCCTCATGCGACGAAGCCGCACGCGAAGAAGCTGCCGTTCTGCAAAACGAAGAGACAAGCGAAAAACAATCTGTCGATCGCCTCCTGCGAGCCCGTGCCCTTAAAGACGTTCGTCTTGCACGGCTCGCCAACTTGCGAAAGCGGCTCAGCAATCATCGGGATTTAATCGTGTTCGATCTCGGCGCACCACTTCGCAAAAATTTTGCCACCGTTGGTCACGGTGTGCTTGTCCGCAAAGAGCGCGAGATGAGGGAACTGTTCAACAGGTTGCTTCCGCCTAATTCAATCGGTGGCCTCGATAATGAGGTTTTGGTGCGAGTCTGCGCGCCATGTCTGAAAGTTCGGCAAGGTGCAAATTTCCTCGATAATACGCCGTATGCGGACCGAGCACAGGAACTTGAAGCTTTACGCGAGTTGCCGCGCCGATGGCTCGAAACACTTGGCCGGCTGATTCAGGGACTAGATCCGTTTGAACCAGTAAACCATTAAAAGCTGATGCCCATGTTTACGCACATCATCACCAATTCCTACTCTGACGACGCCGGGCCGGTCATCTCCGCGCCTCTCAAACATACCGGCCAGGTTGAAGCAGGCTATGACGGTACCATCGCCGCCAACGCGACCGATGCGCTGATAGACATCGCGTTTCCACTTACCGGGCTGCAAAGCGTCTGCCTGTGGAGTGACACGAACCTGACCGTTAAAACCAATAATGCCACGACACCCGGGCAAACGCTCTCACTCCTGGCCGGAGTTGCAGTTCAGTGGGGCGCAGGTAGCGGTGCAACTAACCCAATCACTGCGGCGGTAACATCGTTGTACGTCACCAATGCCACCGCGGCCGCAGCTAAGTTTAAGGTTCGAGCGCTAAGTACATGAGGCCGGGGCTAACTTATCGCAAGCAGCGCGTTGAAGAACGCAGACGCCGCCGGCGTGAAAAGAAAGTGAACCGGCTTTTGACGAAACGCTCAAGCACCTTGCAGCCAACTCGAGGGGACGTGGTAGTTCTCGACGAGGTCGACGAGACGTGAAGTAGAGTTCGACGAGATGCGAGGATGATCGTAATGGTACTGAACAGCACTGCTGTTCACTATTAGGCAAGACTAACTTTAAGTAGCAGTGCTACCTGAACTCGGAGGCTGATGTGTAAAGAGGCTGATTCATATGGACGCCCTCCAGGTATTGTCCATGATCGCCAAACCTCGGGGGACCCATGAGAAAAAGGAAGCTATCATGTTGCATCGCGTTGCCAGGCAGGTTCCGGCATTGGCAAAAATCTGTGTGGCTTGTAAAAATTGGTCTATGATAGTCGAATGCGAGCGGGTGCTTCGGCTGAACGTCAGGCTGTACAGCCGTTGTAAGGTTTTCTCGTATGCGTGGAAAAGGGCCCCGCTAATTATTCAATGACCAGCGGAATGCCCGGCGGCGAGCCAAGGTCCGCCAATTATCGTGGCACTTCGGATCAGGAGCACAGGGTTGTTGCAGCCAGGCGAGGGAGTTGGCGAGAGGGTATCGTCGATTGTGAAATCGCCGTCAGCCGTCAGCGCGACGGCATTACTGACTGGCGTGCTATGGACCGTAAACGGCCCGTCAGGTAGTGCCCCGCAGATCAGCGTCGCGAAGACGCTCTGCCCACCATTCATCCCAATCGCGTTCCCTCCGGCAAGAAGTAGGCCACGCCCCTCTACATGGATTCGGCCATTGGCCTTCACCACCGCGCTCACAGCACCGATCACCCACGGCTGTCCAGGCGGCCAAATTCCCCGCACGACGTTTGGGAACGGTGTCGCCATCACCCCGATGGACGAGAACAGGGTTACGCCGATGCCGCCATTGAACTTCAGAAATGTATCATCCGCCATCGCTGAGTACGCGACCAGCAGAGCAAGCACCGGTGCCAACGAGGCACCAGTAATGCCCATCTTCCTGAAGAAGGAAGGTCGTCCGGCGGCACCAGTCCCGCCATAGTCAACCGTTTCACTTACCGGTGGGGGAGACTGTGTCTTGGATGACACGGAAAGAAGGGAGTTTTTTCTTTTCATATTACGGTTCAGTTTTTGGGGTCTTTCGTTCATAAAGATCGGGGTGTTTGCGGTTCAACCGATCCAGCGTATAGGAGCGGGAAGTGCCACGTTTAGATTCGGAAGTAGTTACATTGTCACTAGTTTCCTTGCTTGGTCGATGCGCGGGTCTGGTGATTGCCTGTCGCCAAAGCAGCAAAATACTTCGCTGCCAAAATTGCCCAATGTGAGCAATTTGATGGATAATTATCGAACATATGACCTGCGTAGAAGCCGCCGTGTACGCCGAACGTTACAAGCGAAGCGAGGCGACCATATGGCGTTGGGCAAAACGCGGGTGCGATTTCAAAAACCCGGAAAGTGTAAAAGCATTCCTTATCGAGGCTGAGCGCAAGAAAACCAACATTCAGCGTTATCGTGAACGGCATGGCGATAGACCTGACCAGGTAAGGTCTAATGTTGCAGAAACCGGGCGACGATGCCCACCAGACATTGTTGACCCTCCCGGCAATGGTGAGCTGCCCCCGCCAGGGAAACGCGGTGCAGGGGCTGCGTTGGCGAGACTCGAGAAGGAAGAGGAGCGCGGTCACGCTCGGTTGCAAGCTGCGTTGGCAAGCGGCAATCCGGTTGCGATCGATGCGGCTCAAGCCTACTGGCTGCGAGTTGCCGAGACGCTGCGCCGGCTTGATCGCGAGCTTGAAATTTCGCGCAGGGCCGAGGAGGTGCAAATTCCGCTCCGACAAGCTGAGGCCGCAGTCCTGGCGGTTGCGGATTGGATGCGGATTTCGGTTGCTGTTTTTCTCTCCAGCGAAGCCGGATCATTAATGGGGATTCGCGATCGGGCAGAATTTCGAAGTTACTTTTGGTCAAGATTTGTAGGCATCTTGCATTTGACGGTGAAGAACTCTTTAAAGACCCAAAGCTCGATTCCGTCATGGGCGGCTGAACGGGTCAAAGAATCCTGGAACGTGTCCGAGAACTTAGAATGAGAGGTCCGCCTTGCCGGCGCGCGGATCGTAAAGGAAGGTCGCAAACTGCAGAATATTTCGGCCCAGTATGACGTCGGCTCCGAACTGCCCGAGGCCGCTGCTTTCCAGCACCTGGACGATGCCTATACTTTGGTTCTCGGAAAAATAAATGGCCACGTCGTAGGCGTTGCACGCAAAAACTTTTACTTCAGGGGTGCCGAGAGCGTAAATCTCCAGCAGCCCGGTCGGGCTCAAGTTTAAGGCCCTCACCATCGCGGGCCCGATAAAGCTAAAGACCGAGCCCGTATCAATTGATGCCCTGGCCGGTTGGGGCTCTGGAATTGGCTGGGCCAATTCTTTGAGTATTGCCAGGCGCGGATTGCTCACTCCTACGGCAAGTAAGAGGATCGGAGGGCTGCACATGGGAATCGGTTTTTGTGGCGAGCAAACCGGTTTAACCAGGAACGGTTGGAGCCCGAAGCGCTTGTACCCCGCACAGAGCGCCTCGTGGTAGGAGGTAAAAGCCGCGATATCCTCTCCGCCGCGAATCAGGACAAATTTGTCTTCGGTTTTCTCCACCAGCTCAGAGCAGGGCGCAGGTTGACGCGTTCAATACGCTCGTTACAGACCGACCGGCCGAAACAGTGTGACCTGGTTACCGACCACGTCTTGGATAATGAAATAGCCGGTTGCCCGGGTCCGTAGGCGTCTTCCATGCATACCCAGCTTCCGATAAACATCCAATCGACATAATCGTAGCTTGCCACCGCGCTTTGCCCGGGAGCCGGCGGTGTCCAGGCAGCGGTTAAGAATGAAAGCGGTGAGCGTCCGTTGGCACCCGCCGGCCCTTGTGGCCCCTCTAGGCCGGGTGGCCCCGGCAATCCGGCGCCGGTACTTAGAACGATCGGATTTGGTTGCCCGTTAACCGTGATCAGAAGATCGGGGTTCGGGGTTTTGGTGACGCTGATCGGTGCAGGTTGCCCGTCGACCGTTACCGCTAGATCGAGCTCGGAATTGGTGACGGTTATTGGAGCGCTCGCGCCTATCGTAACATCGAGACCGGTGCGGGTATTCTGAACGTCTATCGGCGGGTTCTGGCCGGCCGTGACTTCGAGACTGACCCGCTCATCAGCCTGAGGCATAGCGCTAGTAACGGAGCGTGACGTGGGCCGCGCCCGGGGACAATGAGTAGATGTGGCCGATAATGCTTGAGCCGGCCATTACCGCGGCACGAAGTGCGGCTTCGCCGGCGACCTGACTGGGACCGGTATAAAGATTGGTGGCGACGCCCGCAGCGTCGAATCCGACCGCAACAATAATTTCCATAGCAATTATTGGCTGCAGCCGGAATTCCTGGGATAGCGGAAATTGCCAAGCAATTTAAAAATCTGGAAAAAGCGACTCAGGATTCGGACAGAGAACTCGAGCGTTCCAGTCAGATTTTCAAAGAGCAACATGAGCAGTTCGAAAAAAATATTGGTGCGATTGATCCCTTTGGCCAGAGAACCGGACTGTTGCAGGAAGCCTTTGAAAAGTTCCGAGAAAGTAGTTTCAGGGTTGTAAGCAAGCTTTCTGTCGGCCCCATGGAGCTCGGGGATAAATACGCGGATCAATTTGCTACCGGATTAGAACAGATCCAGAAAGAAACGGGAATTGCTGAATCCGAGCTTTACAAATTAGCGAATCAGGGAAAGCTCGGATTTGAAGAGCTCATTCAAGCTGCGCAACGTTTCAGGGACGAAG
>Ga0126381_100008704_pt1 | contig 11356 bp, 8 predicted proteins | sample PanSoiMetPlot_28_FD_96465 | JGI IMG/M metagenome (GOLD analysis project Ga0126381, IMG submission 96465) | Tropical forest soil microbial communities from Panama - MetaG Plot_28 | ecosystem: Environmental > Terrestrial > Soil > Tropical forest > Bulk soil | place: Panama | collected 2016-02-17 | reverse complement strand
GTACGCATTCTGGCCGATAGCCTGATCGCCCAGAAGCAGCCGCAGAAAGCCGGGGAGCGCCTCGCTGAACTGGCGCATTTGCGGCCGAAATCGGCCCCGCTACAGTATCTGTTGGGCCAGTTCTACCTCTCTAACGGCAGAGCCCTGGAGGCGCGCCAGGCATTCGAGGCAGCCAAGTCGGCCGATCCCAACTCCGCCCAGGCTGATCTCTCGTTGGCCGGCATCGATCAGCGCGAGAAACGCGCTGACGATGCCCGCCGGCGCCTGACGGCCGTTCTGGCCGCCAACCCTAAAAACGTTTCCGCTCTGATGATGCTAGCCAGCCTCGAAGGCGAAACCGGAAACCGGGATGCGTCCATCATAAATTACCGGGCTGTTCTCAGCATCGACGCCACGAATGTGGCCGCACTGAATAATCTGGCCTATACGCTGGCAACCGATAATCCGGACGAAGCGCTAAAGTATGCGCAGCAGGCCGGCGAACTCGCCCCGAATGAGCCGGCCGTCCAGGACACGCTCGGCTGGGTCTATTACCGCAAAGGGATCTACAGGACGGCAGTCGATTATCTGAAAAACGCCATAGCCAAAGAGCCGACGCCGCGGCGGCAGTTCCACCTCGCCATGTCTTACATCAAGGCCGGCGACCGGGAGCTCGGGCAGAAAACTTTGAGCATCGCATTGCAGAAAGATCCGAGCCTGGTCAAAACAGAGCAGGGTTGGTAGACGGCTTGGCCCACAAACGGCCAACGGCCTCTCCCCTATCCGCTCGGCCACGACATGCCCCGCCGTTCAAAGGTAAGCGCCCGGACGTCGAGTGCGCCGCGAACGAATATCCCTCTCTAGCAGCCACAAAATCGTCTACGCGCAGAACGAAATCTTTAGGATTTCACGCGGATTTTCATCGCGATCGTCTTTAATCTCCTGTCCAGAACTGATGCGGGGCGGACTCAACGATCTCCACGAACGCTTATCAGGGCCAGCCAGGGCGGAGGCGAGATGATCTTAAAGAACCGTCGCGAGTAATTGTGCGGTGCCGCAGCATCAGGGCGCTGGAAAAACCGGTTTAATGCAGGCGCTCGCATGGCCGCGCGCTCAGCGGGTCGACCATTCAATCTCGGTTTTCGCGAGACTGGGGTCTTTGAGCAAAGCGGTCCGAAGCATTCGTGGTCCCATCCCGGTATATTGCCCATCCTGATGCACGACTTGGCCAGATGGAACTGCCGCTGGGGGGCTGCTCTGCCGCGAAGGCGGCTTTCAGATATCCGGATGCGCTGTGGTAAATTCCTTTCCGGTAGTAGGCCCATCCGAGTGTGTCCTGCACGGCTGGGTTCTGCGGCGCGATCTCACCGGCTTGTTGCGCGATCTGGAGCCCCTCATCGTAAACTGTAAAAGGGCCGATAGGGCCGGAGAATGGGCCGCTAAGGCAGAGTTCTTGATACTCGCCGGTGTATTCGCACCCGACACAAAATGTATGCATTCCTACCAGCATTTCTCCGTCTTGAGCAGGTTAGGCTCTTTCTGCAGCACCATATTCTGCGTTTTCTGACCCAGGTCTCGGTCACCGGCTTTGACGTACGACATGCTAGATGGAACTGCCAGCGCGGTGTAGGCTCTCTTCTACGGCCTTCTTTAAGTAATCGACTGCCCTGACGTAGAGCCCGTTGCGGTAGCAGACCCAACCCAGCGTGTCCCCAACGGCAGCGTTGTCCGGAGAGATTTCGCCAGCCTGCTGCGCATACTTCAAGGCGTCGTCCGGTGTATCAAGCGCTCGGACTTGGTCCCAGTGCCTTTCTCCGTGGTCGATGCGAGCCAGTGCCAAATCCGCCTGAATATAATGGGGGTTTGCGGCTTTGCTCGCCTCAAACGCCGTCGCGATATTCGGCAAGTGACGCAAATAAGTCCGAGAAAGATCGCGGCACGCTCCGCCCAGGTAGGATCGTCGGCTTAGGATATGAGGGGCCCTTGGCCGTCGAATTCGCCCAAACAGGTTTCTCCGTTACCGGGATTGACCTGTCAGAATCCAAAGTCGAGAGAATAAATGCCCGAGATTCGTACATTCAGGACGTCCCAAGCCGGGAGATCGACGAGCTGGTGACTGCCGGCAAGATTTCGCGCGACAACCGATTTCAGCCTTATCGGTGAATTGGATACGATTAAAATCTTGCGTCCAGACTCCCCTGCGCAAGACCAAACCCGGACATGAGCTACATCGCGTCGGATTGCCAGGAGATTGTCAAATATTTTCATCTCGGGATGCTGGTGATTATTAAGTCAACCACATATCCAGGCACGACGGAAGAAGTCGTTTTGCCCATGTGGCGAACTCCGGCCTAGAGTTGGGACGCCAGTTTTTCCTCTGATTCTCCCCCGAGCGCTTCGCCCCGGGCAGTCCGAGGTTGTAGACGCGCAACATTCCAAATGTACTGGGTTGGGTGACAGCAGCCTGCACAGAAATGGGCACGCTTTTACGGCCAGGCTCTGGACCATGTAGTGCCGGGTCAGCTCAACGCGCGTTGCCGAGATGGTCAAGCTGCTCGAAAACACATTCCACATGATCAACATCGGCTGGTGAACGAAATGGCGATCATGTCCGATAGAATGGGAATCAATATCTGGGAAGTAATCGATGCGGCCGCTACCAAGCCGTTCGGTTTCATGGCGTTTTATCCAGGGCAGGCCTGGGCGGCCACTGCATTCCGATCGATCTGTTTTATTTGTCCTGTAAAACGCGGCAGGCCGGCATTGAAGCACGGTTCATCGAACTGGCCGATCAATGGGCACATGCCGCATTTCGTAGTCGAAAAATCCAGGGAGCGCTTAACGACTGCGGAAAGCCGCTGAAGAATTCGCACGTTCATATTCTGGGTGTCGCCTATAAGCGGAACATCGACGACGTGCGCGAATCGCCTCCACTGATCGTTCATCTTCTAAAGCGGCATGGGGCGGAGTAACGTTTAGCGATCCATACGTACCTTCCATCCGCATCGACGACGAACATCTCTTTGCGGCGGACGAGAGGGGCGCCATTGCGGACGCGGATTGCACCGTCATCGTAACGGACCATTCCGGCACTGATTCGCAGCCATCGTGAGTTCCGCTCAATTGATCGTGGATACCCGCAATGCTCTGCGCGGCATCAGCTCCGAGAAGATTATTCGGCTGGAGCCATCCGCTGATATTTCGGGAACAGTTGTGCGGCCAAGGATTTGAGATGTTTGACAATTTTTGGGATTAACCCGCGCGAGATCCTGGCTGCTTGTCTTCCCATGTTAGTGACTTTGCCTCACAACCAAAAGCTGCTTGCGCGGGAAGACTCTTGATCCGGTATATTCTTTGACGCGGCCAGCTACGTGGAAAAGTGGAAAGAAGGTTGCTATTAACCCTCCCTTCGGGCCGCCCGACTCTCTGCGGGAAGGGTTTCTCAGTCCATTTTGGGCGGGCCTCCGAGTTGATGTTGTGCCCGTGATTTCCAGGAAGGCGGAACGACTATGGCTTCAAATCAGAGAACTCGCGGACTGGCAGCGTTGCTGGCCCCATTGATCGTTCTGACAGGTTGTTCTCGCGGTCCCAAGGATTTGGTCTACATAGAAAACGGGAAGAAGCTCCTGGCAAAGAAAGACTATGCTCGCGCCGCCCTGGAATTCGGCAACGCCATACAGGCAAATCCGAAGAGCTTCACAGCCTACTACGAGATGGCCCTGGCCGAAATTGGCCTGGGCGAGAAGGTCACCGCCTACCGCGCGCTCACCAAGGCGCTCGACCTCAACCCGAAAGATGCCGGCGCCCAGCTCCAGATGGCGGAGCTGCTTCTTAAGAGTAATTCTCCGGAAGAGGTAAAACAGGCCCAAGATCATGCGAAGGCGGTCCTGGAAAGCTCACCGAACGACCCCGATGCGCTGGACGCTATTGCGGTTGCCGAGTTAAAACTTGGGAACCCCGATGAGGGATTGGAGTTGCTGGAGCAGGCCTGCAGCAGAGCCCCGGACCATCTTAAAAGCGCAGTTGAGCTATCGCTGGTGAAGCTCGCAAGGAAGGACACGGCTGGGGCGCAAAAAGTCCTGGAGCAAATTGTTGAAAGAACCCCGAACTCTCTGGAGGCACGGACTATCCTGGCCGCATTTTATCTGGCGACGGGGAAACTACCAGCCAGCGAACAACAGTTCCGTGTCGTCCTGCAGAAAGATCCAAACAACAGCCTGGCGCTTTTCGATTTAGCCGGAATTCTGCGCTCGAGCGGCCGGACCGGCGAGGCCGAGGAAATCTATCGGCGGCTTTCCAATGTGCCTGGGTCGCCCTATCGATCCGTATACGGTACATACCTGCTTCGCAACGGTAAGCAGAAAGAGGCGGTAGCGGAATTTGAGCGTCAGGCCAAACTTGATCCCAAGGACATCAATGCCAGAACGCGACTGATCGCCGTGTACATCGCTACCGAACGGGTCGCCGATGCGCGGCAGCTCCTGGAAGCCACATTGCGCAAGAACCGAAGAGATACCGCGGCGTTACTCCAGAGAAGCGAATTGAGTATTTTAGCCGGAGCATATAAGGAAGCCCGTCAAGACCTGGATCGGGTGTTGCATCTGGCTCCCGATTCGGCAAAAGCACACTTTCTCCTGGCCAGTGTGGAGCGGGCTCAGGGGAACGCCCTCAAGTATCGTCAGCAGCTCTCTGAAACCCTACAGCTGGACCCCCGGTTTTTCGCAGCGCGCATTGCGCTCGCACAGTCTTATATTGCGGCGGGCGATGGCCCAAACGCCCTGGATCTCATGAATCGCACGCCGGTTGACCAGAGGTCGCTCGGGTACGTCGAGTACCGAAACTGGGCTTTATTAGCCGCCGGCGACCTGCAAGAACTACAGAAGGGCATTGCCGAGGGCTTGGCGAAAGCGCGAACCAGGGATCTGCTCTTGCAGGACGCACTCCTCCGGTTGCGGCAAGGGAACGAGCCTGCCGGGCGCTCCCGACTGCTCGAAATCCTGAAGAACAATCCCGAGGATTTGGCGGCGGTGGACATCCTGATTCGCAGCTACGCAGCCCACCAGCAGCTTGCCGGCGCACTCGAACAGGTTCGGCTGCTCATCAGTGAGCGGCCGAAGTCCGCGCCGCTCCAGTACCGGCTTGGCCTCATTCTGAAGGCTAACCGCAAGCCTGACGAGGCTCGCGCGGCATATGCCGCAGCTCTGACGATTGACCCCCGGTTTCCACAAGCTCGTCTGGCACTGGCGGCGCTGGATCAGTCTGAAGGCAAACCAGATGCCGCCCGTCAGGAACTCGACCCGCTGCTCACCTCCAAAGACGGCGAATTTCTGGCTCGAACGGAACTCGGCTATGTTGAGGCGAAGGCGGGAAACTTTAGCAAAGCCATCGAACACTTGCAAAAAGTCGTCGAGGCTGAACCGGCGAATGTGATAGCTCTTAACAATCTCGCGTATTTGCTGGCGGACAACACCAATGAGATCGACGATGCATTGAAGTATGCCCAAAAGGCAAAAGAGCTGGCGCCGAATAACGTCTCCGTGGCGGGAACTCTTGGCTGGGTTTACTTCCGTAAGGGAATGTATGCAATTGCGCTTAAGGAGCTGAAAAGCGCAGTCGATCGCGAGGGAAAGGACGTCATCGATGGGACGGCCATACGCCGGTACCATCTGGCTATGGCTTATGCCAAGACAGGTGATGGCGGGGAAGCCCGCAAGGCCCTCAGCGCGGCGATGCAACTCGCCCCGAATCTTCCCGAAATGAGAGTCGCGGTTCAAATGATGGCGGAATCCAGGTAACACCTTTTTCGGGTCGATGTGCTTTCCTGCAGCCCCTATTCCTACATGTTTTCCCTTGCTTCTGAATTTTGGGATGAAGGGGGACCCGGCCTCCCGAATAAGAAATGAATGTTTCTATTGATTACAAATGGGTTATTTTCTCCAGGCGTGGTTGGCATATCGGGTGCATACCGAAACCGCACCTGGGTAAGCGTTATCCGTTCTCGCTGTCTCAGCCTTGGAGGTGAACTTTGACGCGCAACTTTACGTTTCTGGCGATGATATGCCTGGCAGGATGCTTTTCGGCTTTTGGACAGGGGCTGGACCCGCAGCTCTACGTTGAGTCGCTGAACAGCTCATGTACCGATATCACCAACCCATGCGGTGCCGACCCTAACCTCATCAACCCCAACTCGATCTACGTTGGATTCGCCGGCAACCACACCGCCGTGTCGCCCCTGTTGATCATAGTCGGGGTTCCCCAGGGTGGCTCAGCACCTACTCTTTCGATCGAGACCCCTGGTGTCACCGCAGCCCTAGCCGGCAGCTATTACGGATTGAATCACGCCACTACTGGAACACTTGCGGGGGCATTCGAGAGCACATATACGGCAGCGAGTACGTGCGCAGATGCCTACGACTGCTCCGGTAGCGGTCTGGCGTCCGATAATTCCGAGAGCTTTGTGAACTGGACAGAGGCCAAGTTCAAAAACGGGGCGACCAACCCCGACGCCGGCGTCACCAGCTTCAATCTCTACGCATACGCAATTGCCTACGCGCTCGGGACTAATGCCAACCCAAGCCCGATCAACATCGATTTCAGCGGCGCTCAAGTTGGCGATTACGTGATCGCGTACAACTGTGGGACTTCTGGCCCCTCTTGCAGTGGTGGCGACGTCGGGGATACGCCTTTCACAGACGCAGGCTTCGTCACCCCTGTCACGCCAACATCAACGCCGACAAGTTCCCCGACGAATACCGCGTTTACTTCACCCACCACTCCGGAGCCGAGCAGCACCTTTTTGTTAGGTTCTGCGGTGATCGGTGTGTTTATGCTGCTACGGAAAAGGTTTAGCCGCGCGTAAATCCGTGTCTCACGTCTGCAAATAAGCCCCCCTTTGCTTACGGGCTAAGGGGGGCTTCCCGTGTGGTTGGTATCTTCCTCGATTTTGCGAACTACCCGGCTTAAGACAACCTGTACCAAGAGTTCGCCCGCCGCCCATATTCTCCCCGCCATTCTCCCGCGCTTTCAGTATCATGCTCGCTGCTGGCGAACCGTACTTGGTCGTGGGTATAGAAATGCAATAGCTTGCGCCGGGAATTCGGTCGGCTATTGGCGGGACTCGCTACGGCAGCTCAACGTGATCGGAAAGAAAAAGCAACGCATCCTTTTAAGTGCTTTTATTCTATTGAACCTTGTAGTGATCGGAGCAGTGTCGATTCCTGCCGATTTCTTTCTGGTCACGATTTTCCATGCGCAAGGGCTTTTGACCGGCATCTCGGAAAAGTCAGCGACATACGCCTCGATTGCCGGCCTCCGGTTGAGCTGGAGTATGTTTGCTCCCAATCCGTCTCGCGATAACAGTTATATAGACGCCGAGATATCTTACCGCGACGGGCGGAAACACATATGGAGTTTCCCCCAAATGCAGGAACTCGGGTATGCCGAGCGCTACGCCAAAGAACGCTACCGGAAATTTGCGACAGAAAATCTGTGGCCGAAAAAAAACGCGGGACTTTGGCCCAGTGTCGCTCTCTACATCGCGCGATTGAACGCGGATCGATCAGAACCCCCACAGACGGTCAAACTCGTCCATTACTGGTCTGAAATCCCCTCAATATCACTAGCCGGCGAGACGCCACCTCCCGAGCACTGGCAACGTGATGTGTTCTTTGTTTATACCGTGCGACCGGGTGACCTGCGGTGAGCTTTCGATTCGCCAAGTTTCGTTTGGCTTTCCAATCGGTGGCCAAGCTGTGGAATGCATTTTTCTTCGCGCCTCAATCGGCCACGCCATTGGCCTTGTACCGCATTATTTATGGCCTACTCATCACTGCGGACCTGGTGCTGTTACACGGGGACTGGCTCACCTGGTTTGGTCCCAATGGGCTCGTTTCTCTCGAGACCCTTCGAAGCTTGTCACCCAACGCGAAGCCAAATCTGATCTGGGCTCCACTGCAGTATGACATTTGCATTCAGGGGTTCTTTTGGATCTTCCTGTTATTCGCAGTTTTCCTGACGTTCGGATTCCTGAGCCGGCTCAGCAGTATGATGGTTTTCATTTGCCTCGGCGCCATCATTCAGAGGAACGGTTATATCACCAATGGCAGCGACTATCTTCTGCGCTTTACGGGCTTCTTCCTGATGCTTGCACCTAGCGGTGCGGCGATATCCGTAGACCGGCTTTTAAGGATCTGGCGTGGGCAAGAAAGTATTGAGGCACAGCCCTGTTGGCCCTGGGCTCAACGGATGATACAAATCCAGACAGCCATGCTATACGTCTCCGCTTTTTGCTGGAAGACGGTTGGGTCAGATTGGAGAGACGGCACGGCTTTATACTACACGACCCGGCTCTTACAATTCCAGCGCTTTCCGATGCCAACCCTTGAAAACGGGCTGGCGCTAAGGCTTGCGACCTGGTCGTCACTGTTTATCGAATTTGCGATGGGCGTGTTGGTTTGGGTGCGTAAACTCAGATACTGGATTTTGCTGTCGGGCGTCTGCCTGCACCTTTCGATTGAATACTCGATGAATGTTCCTTTATTTGAGTGGGTCGCGATGGCCGGCTACGTGACTTTTATCGATCCTGGCGACCTCAGCCGGATGTGGGCCTGGGTGCGCAGGCGCTTTGACGGCGGGTTCGGCCAACCCGTGGATGTGATCTATGACGGATGCGCTGACCGCAGCCTTCATTCGGCGAATGTTCTTCGTGCGATTGACATTTTCGGGCGGCTGAATTTCATAGACCGGCACTCAGCCGAAGGCCGAGCCGGCTGGCCGGATCTATCCAACAGTCAAGGGAAGATGCTCTTTGTTTCGAGAGCATCGGCTGAGGAAGGATTCAGCGGCCTGGTAGCCATTTCGCCTCTCGTACCCTTGCTGTGGTGGTTGGCGCCGGTGTCCGTTTTGTCCGGACGATGGAAACACGCTCTGCCGGCGCTCAAAGCTGCGAAATAGGAGTCCGTCGACAAGAGATTTTGTAATCCGCGGACCTGCAGCGGCCTTACTTGGTTACCGTGATCGGCGCGGCGTGACCAACATTGCCAGCGGTGTCCCAAGCCGTCGCCGTGATCGTGTGACTGCCCGACGAAGCCTTCTTGGTATTCCAACTGCAGCTATAGGGCACGGATGTATCGCTACATAACTGCACGTTATCAACGTAAATCGAGACGCGTGTAACACTCAAGCTGTCCGTGACCGAGACACCCATTGTTACAGTCTTGGAGACCAACGAACCGTTTGTTGGCGAAGTGATGGTCACCACGGGCGGCGCCGCCGGACTTGGGGTCGGCGCAGCGTTATTGATGTTGATTGAGACTGATGCTGTATTGCTGTTCCCCAATGTATCGTAAGCCGTTACGGAAACCGTATCTGTACCTGAGGTCTGAGACGTGGTATTCCAGGAGAACGAGAATGGCGAGGAGCTTGCTGTCGCCATTAGCGTGCCGTTGATATAGAAACTGACCTTTGATAAACCAGCTGTGGCCGACGCCGATCCCTGAACCGAGACTGTTCCTGAAACCGTGGCGCCGGACGCTGGAGAGGTGATTGTAACCGTAGGCGCCGTATTCACCGGGCTTGTGCTTGCCGCTGTTACAGCCCTATAGGCGTTCACTCGCCCGTAGCCGTAGTAAATGCTATACCCAGCTCCGCCAATCTGATCGGAATTCTGCTCCAACAGGCTCACCAGTCGCGACGCCGTCAGGGATGGATTAACAGAAAGCACCAGCGCACCCACAGCCGCAGCGATAGGCGAAGAGAATGATGTCCCATACCAGTACGCGTCACCTCCTCCCATCATCGTGGTGAGAATATTGTCGCCCGGGGCAGAGAGGTCGATCCAACTTCCATAATTGGAAAAGCTGGAGAACGTATCGGTCGGTTCGGTTGAGCTCACGGACACGACATTGTTGCAGGCAGCCGGGTACATCGGAGTCGAACTGCTGTTATTTCCCGCCGACGCGAAGATTACAGCCCCTTTGTTCCAGGCATAGTCAACAGCGCTTTGTAGGGCGCTGGATGAGCTCGGACCACCGATGCTAACATTTATTATGCGCACACCCTGATCGGCAGCGTAAGTAATGGCATTTGCGATATCCGAGAACGCCGTGGTGCAGCCCGAGGGGACCACCACCAAAGGCATGATGGGATTCGCCCATCCCACGCCAGCGACACCGATGAGATTATTCGTGTCCGCCCCCACAGTACCAGAAACCGCCGTGCCATGCCCGGAGTTACAACCGGTATCCTCGGTGTTCGAAGTCCCGGTGAGGAAATTCCAGCCCGGGATCAGCTTAGGTGCCAAATCTGGATGTGTCGAATCGGCGCCCGAATCAATCACGGCAATAGGGACGCCGGTCGAGCCGATGGTTATATTCCACGCGGAAGAAGCCTGGATTGTTGCAAGGTGCCACTGCAAGGAGAAGTTAGGGTCGTTCGGAGTATTGGTTGGATGTGCGATAAAATCGGGCTCCACAAACGTGAATCGCCCGGAGCGCTGGAGCGCTTGAGTTACGGCATTCAAGGCCGGTTCGGGCACGGACAGTACCTGAACATTGATCTGGTCAATCCTGTGATGTACCTTCGCGCCAGACTGTGTGATAGCCTCACTGGCAGCCGAATCATTCGGCCCCTGAATCGTTTGAACCAGCAGCCTTCCGGTCACGTGTTCGGCCGAAGGTTTTTGTGCAAAGGCAGAGATAGGTATGGCCAAGCCTAGAACCATTAGCTGAAGTCTGTTGCAAGGCATTCTCATATGACCTCTTCCGCAAAAGTAAACTGCCCGGTACATTAAAACGCCGCTGCCGAGTACTCGAACCTTTTGGGTTCCCGCTGGAGGCATGAATCTAAAAATTAGCGTCCCCACATCATCCATAGCAGTAATGAGCTTTCCAGTACAATACTGATAAAAGTTAGGTTGTAGTACCGAACTTCTGGTGCAACGGAAAAAGCTTGTCAGATTTCCTGAATTTGGCCGCTGATTGCGTATCAGCCGTCAGTAACTAAATCGTGATAATATTCACATTTCGCTAAAGGCGTGTCTCTTTCTTCGCCGATGACGGCTAGAGCCGGAGCTTGGGCTTTCTGTGAAGCCCCAGTCCTAGGGCGCGATAAGAGGGAGCCATTTTCGGCGTGCTGGCCGGGTACCAGCGGCGCGCCAGCGTTTACGACGGACACTTCGGCGCGGCCCCGGACTCGGAACCCAGCGGCCAAGGGTCGAGTTTGTTCCCCGCAGCGCCGATCAGCGCAGGTATCACAAGGAGGGGCGCGCGCTGTGCACGGAAACCACCATCAACAACACCTGGGATTTTCGTTTGGGCAAGCGCCTCCACAATCTGCCGAAGCTTCGGGAGATTGGATTTCAGGCCAACCGGCGGTTGCT